>Ga0209698_10003715_pt1 | contig 16864 bp, 11 predicted proteins | sample LitLauG_LLR_2012_FD_187203 | JGI IMG/M metagenome (GOLD analysis project Ga0209698, IMG submission 187203) | Freshwater sediment microbial communities from Pennsylvania, USA - Little Laurel Run_MetaG_LLR_2012 (SPAdes) (version 2) | ecosystem: Environmental > Aquatic > Freshwater > Creek >...
TCTGGAATCGTCTCCCAGGACGCCGTCGTCGGTGGTCAAGGACATTGATCCGGTGGTGGAAAAAGCGATCCTGCGCTGCCTGCAAAAAGATCCCGCGCTTCGGCCGTCATCGGTAAGGCAGGTAGCGGCCGCGTTTCCGGGAGGCGATCCGCTCGCCGCTGCGCTTGCGGCAGGTGAAACGCCGTCGCCGGAGATGGTCGCCGCTTCGGGGGAAACCGAAGGCCTTCGCCCCCTGGTGGCTTGGGCTTTGCTGGCAGGGGTGATTGTGTCCGTCACTGCGACGATTCTGCTGGGTGCACAAACCAAGCTTTTCCGGCGCGTGCCGCTCGAAAAACCTCCGGAGGCGCTTGCCGAACGCGCGCGGGATATTCTGCAGAGCGTCGGCTATTCCGAGCCGCCGGTGGATACGGCGATGGCGTTCTACACGGGGACGGAGTTCTTGCGCTATATCGGGGAACACGATAAGTCGAAAACGCGCTGGGACCACCTCGAGACCGGAGCGTTCGGCTTTTGGTATCGCAGCAGCCCCCGGCCGCTAGCCACTCAATACTTCTTCTCGGAAGGACCGATGATGGGTTTCGTTTGGACAAACGACCCGCCGTTGGATGTGTCCGGGATGACGCTGGTCAGGCTCAATCCGCTCGGTCGTCTTACGCAGTTGATCGCCGTTCCGCCGCAGGTTGAAAAAGCCGCGAGCGCGGCATCGTCCCCTGACTGGGCACCGCTGTTCTCCGCCGCGGGGCTCGATCCCTCCAAGTGGCCGGCAGCACCGCCGACCTGGACACCTCCAGTTTATGGTGATGCGCGGGCGGCTTGGACAGGATCGCTCGCCGAGCGCCCCGATATCCCGATGCGGATTGAGGCCGCGGCGTACCGGGGTAAGCCCGTTTATTTCGAGTTGATTGGTCCCTGGACCCGTCCCGAACGCATGCAGCCCTATCAGCAGACCGTTGGAGCGCAGGTGGGTGCGTTGATTTTCACTATTTTGTATCTTTCGGTGCTGATCGTAAGCGCCATGCTCGCCCGGCGGAACCTGCGTTTAGGCCGAGGAGATCGCCGTGGGGCCTCTCGTCTAGCCGCTTTTGTTTTTGCGGCTTCGACGGTCGGATGGTTTTTTGGCGCCCATCACGTCCCGAACTTCGGCGAACTCGGGCTGTTCCTGCAGAACTCGGCCTGGGGGCTGGCGTGGGCCGGTGCTCTGTGGCTTCTCTACATTGCCTTGGAGCCCTATGTACGCCGCCGTTGGCCCGCTACGCTGGTCTCCTGGAGCCGCTTGCTGGCGGGAGGCTTTCGGGATCCACTGGTGGGACGCGACATCCTTGCCGGTTGTTTCTTGGCGCCGTTTTCGGCCGCCGTTGAACGACTGGTGCGGTATGTTCCGTCCTGGCTCGGCTATCCTCAGCCGCAGCCAGATTTTGGCCCACGGTGGACGTTTCTGGGTGCGCGGGCAATCGTTGCTCAGATAGCCCTCGCGTCGGTCTTGGCGACCTTTTTCTGGCTTGGGGCTCTATTTGTTCTTTTCCTTTTGCGGACGTTGCTGCGCAAGGAGTGGGCAGCCGCGGTCGCATGGGTTCTCTTATTTACGGGTTTCGCCGTAGCGGACAGCGGGCTTGATCCCGTGGCCTTGGTAGGCTCTGTGATCTTTTTTGGTCTGGCTGTGATCGTGATGATCCGCTTCGGCTTGCTGGCGCTGGTCGCTAATTTCATGGTCTACGACATCCTGCAGAGCTTTCCTCTGACCCTCCAAGGGTCCTCCTGGTACGCGGGCATCAGTCTGGCCGGAATTCTGCTGATGGCCGCGATCACGTTTTATGGCTTCTACACCTCCCTGGGCGGCCGACCCGTTTTCGGAGGCGTCGCGCTCGAGGAGTGAGCTTGCCGTCAGAGACTTGCGCTAGTCGCGAAGTGGAGGGCTTAGTTGTAAGGGTTTCCCACTTAGCGAGAGACGGGCAAACCGGAAGGAATTCTGCCTTGGACTGGCGGTCATCGGATGGCGGTCCCTAACACCCATCAATCACGCCCAAAACGTCCGGTCCAGCGTTCGATACTGAATCGCCTCGGCAATGTGCTTAGGCTCAAGCTGAGGAATCCCGTCCAGATCGGCAATCGTGCGCGCGACTTTCAGAATGCGGTCATGGGCGCGGGCGCTGAGTCCCTGCTGCGCCATGGCGCGCTCCAGCAGCCGTTCGCAATCGGCCGAGAGTTCGCAAAACTTGCGAATCAGCTGCGTCGGCATTTGCGCGTTGCAGTAAACTTTCTCGCGGCCCGGAGAAAAGCGCAGCAACTGCACATCGCGGGCGCGGACCACGCGCTCCAGAATCTTCCCTGAACTCTCCGACTCCTTAGGGCTGCGCATTTCTTTGTAGTTCACCGCCGGAACGTCGATGTGAATGTCAATGCGGTCCAGTAGTGGCCCCGAAATTTTCGAAACGTAGCGCTGGATCATCGGCGGCGTGCAGTGGCATTCGCGGGTGCGGTCGTTGTGAAATCCGCAAGGACAGGGATTCATCGCCGCAGCCAGCATAAAGCGCGCCGGGAAGGTCAACGACATGGCCGCCCGCGCGATGCAAACCGTCCCATCTTCCAGCGGCTGCCGCATCACATCCAGCACATTGCGTGGAAATTCGGGAAATTCGTCGAGAAACAAAACTCCATTATGAGCAAGAGAAACCTCGCCCGGTCGCGGAATCGCACCCCCGCCAATCAGTCCCGCGTCGGAGATGGTGTGATGCGGCGCGCGAAACGGCCGCAGGCCCACCAGCCCGGCGTGCGCATCCAGAACCCCAGCAACACTGTGAATCTTGGTAGTCTCCAGCGCTTCTTCGAAAGTAAAGGGCGGCAGGATGGTCGGCATGCGTTTCGCCAGCATCGTCTTTCCCGACCCCGGCGGTCCAATCATCAGGATGTTGTGACCGCCGGCGCAGGCAACTTCCAAAGCGCGCTTGGCGGTTTGCTGGCCACGAACATCTTTGAAATCCACGTGAAACTGCTGCGCCTGGCTGAGCAGTTGTTCCCTATCGATCTGCAGTCGTGAAACTCCGTTGCCCGAATTGATGAAGTGAATCACGTCGAGCAACGATTTCACTGGATACACTTCAACATCGTCCACCATCGCCGCTTCCCGTGCGTTAACCTCGGGCACGACCAGCCGCTTGATTTTCGATCGACGCGCCTCGATCGCGATGGGCAAAGCGCCACGCACTCCCCGCACTCGTCCGTCCAACGAGAGCTCGCCGACAAACAGCGCGTCCGGCACCTCCTTCTTATTCAGGCCGCCGTACGCCCCAAGAATGCCCAGCGCCATGGGCAAATCGAAGCCCGACCCCTCCTTGCGGATGTCGGCTGGCGCCAGATTGATCGTGATCTGCGTGGGCGGAATGTCGTAGCCGCAATTCTTGAGCGCCGAGCGCACCCGGTCGCGGCTTTCGCGGACCGCCGCATCCGGCAGCCCGACAGTATGAAAGTGGTCTTCCGGCATTTTGATGCCCGAAACATCCACTTCCACCTCAATAATGTTAGCGTCAATACCGTACACAGCCGCACTCAGGGTTTTATAGAGCATAGGGATACCAGTGGGCACACGAAGAGGGCAGCTTAGGTGGGAGATCCTTCCCAACATCATACTCAGCCCCAAACCGCTCCGCTGTGATGGTCATCACCCGGTTACCGTGATGGAACGTGTGGCTACGTTCTCGCGCGAACCGCCGTATTTCGGTGCTACGCTAAGGGCAATCCGCGGAGAATGTCTTTCTGCCGGGAGACTCCCCCATGCCCGACGAACGTCCCACCTCACCCCGGCTCGACCCCGCCTCCAATCGTCTGGAACGCGAAGAGAGCCAGTTGTGGCGATGGGCGCTCGGCCTGCTCGTTTTGCTCGCGACGGCGCTGGCGGTGTTGTCGTACCAGCAGTTGGAGGAACTACACGTTCCCTACCGCCTCTGGGCGATTCCAGCCGGACTCCTCGCCCTCTCCGTCCTGTTTGCCGCCTATGCCTTCGGACGCAAACGGGAGGTGGCCGACCTCAAGCAGATTCTGAAGAGTTTCCAGAATACCGCCGGAGGCGCACCCTCGGAAGAACAGCTCGATCAACTAGGCCAGTTGATCCTGCATTCGCAGCGCAACTTCAAGGAACTGATCGATTCGCTGGACGATGTAGCGCTCGCCCTTTCTCTCGATGGCACCCTGCGGACTGTCAACCGACGCACCACCGAGATCCTGAACCTCCCTTATTCCAACTTGGTTGGCCGCAAGCTGGCAGAATTCCTGGGTGCGCCGCTGCACGCCGAAGCGCCCGCAACCCTGGAGCGCTTTCTGGAGAAGCGCAACTGGTCGGGAGTGGTCGAGATCCAGCTTAAGAACGACTCTCGTCGGCGCTACTACGACTGCGTGATCAATGCCATCGTCAAGGGCGGCGATGTGACTGGGGCAAGTGTGCTGGCGCGCGACATCACCGGCCATCGCGAAAAGGAACAACGCTTCACCCAGTTGTTCGAGTCGCTGCAGGAAGGCGTCTACATCAGCAATCCCGAAGGCAAACTGCTCGAGGTGAACCCCGCCCTCGTCCAGATTTTGGGATACGACACAAAGGAAGAACTCCTAAATCTTCCGCCGAACGGACTGAATGTCGATCCCGGCAGCGATCCGGTTCTGGGACGAGGCGGCAGCCAGAGCGGCCGCACTCGCACCCGCGAGCTGCGCCTCCGAAAAAAAGATGGCGGAGTCGCCGTCTGCGTCGATACCTCCAGTGGCGTCATGGAAGCGGGACGGGTCATCCGTTACCAGGGCACGCTGGTTGACGTCACCGACAAGCGCGCCCTGGAGCAGCAGTTGCGCCGTCAGGAGGAGTTCCGCCGCCACCTGCTCGAAAGTTTTCCCGACCTGATTCTGGTGCTCGATCTGAAAGGCCAATACACGTTCGTGAGCGCGCGCATTGCCGAACTTCTCGGCTACGGCCCCGAATACCTTATGGGCAAGAGCGTCGATGATGCAGAGAGTACTGCGCCCGAACTGGCCACACTCTACCGCGCCGTCGCGACCGGTCAGAGCGCGCTGGCCTCCCGCGAATACAGCGCCCAGCACCGCGACGGCACCGGACGTACCATGCTCGGCATGGCCAGTCCGCTCCTCGATGCCGAAGGTAAACCAGCGGGCGTGATCGTCTCCGTCCGCGATGTGACCATGGAGAAGAAACTGGAGCAGCAGATCATCCAGAGCGAACGTCTAGCCGCCATGGGCCAGATGATCGGAGGCTTCGCCCACGAACTCAATAATCCCCTGACTGCCATCCTGGGCTATGCCGAGCTGCTGCAAGAATCGGTGACCAGCGAATCCGCGCGCAAACAAGTTGGAGATCTGCACCAGCAGGCGCGCCGCGCCGCCGAAATCGTCCAGAACCTGCAATACTTCGCCCGGCCCCCCGCTCCCGGACGCAGCCCCGTCGATCTGAATGAACTGGTGCAACGAATTGTCCAGATGCAGGCGTATCCCCTGCGCAAAAGCAACATCACGGTTGATTTTCAGCCTGAACCGTCGATCCCCGCAGTCGTAGCCGATTCCAATCAGTTGATGCAGGTTTTTCTGAACTTATTGCTCAACGCCGAGCAGGCCATCCGCGAAAGCCGCGAGAAAGGGTCGATTCGTGTGCGCATAGAGCGCAAGCCCGACGCTGTGTCGATCATGTTTCAGGATGACGGTCCAGGAATAGCGCCCGAAAACCTGGCCCACATTTTCGATCCCTTCTTCACCACCAAACGCCCGGGTCGTGGAACCGGCCTCGGACTAAGCATCTGCAAGACGGTTCTGCGCGAGCATGGGGGAAACATCGAGGCCGCCTCGGCCCCGGATGGAGGCGCCGTATTCACGATTACACTGCCGGTGACGGTGGCGGAGTCGGGGACGGCAGCGAAGTAAGGCGGGCTTTCTCTGGCGTCGTTCTGAGCGCTATTGCCTGCTTACGTCAGGAGTGGGCGTCTGGCTTGGTTGTTTGTCGGCGAAAGCCTTTCCAAATGCCGGAGAGAATCAAGAAAACACAGCCGATACAGATGGCGATAGTGGTGACGTGTCCGGCTGCAGCTTGCGCCTCGTTGTCGTATTGCAATGCCTTGACACTCGTCGGAAAAGGGTGGATCTGAGCACTTGCAGCAGCGAATATCAGCGTGGCTCCCAACAGCATTCTCCCCCATCCGAACCGAGCCTTTGGTCGCGGGTTCCCTTGAGCGATCGATATTGCGCGTCGTCCGACTGTAAAAAAGTAAGCGGCAAGCGCCAAAAATAGCAGATAGCCTGGGAGCAACCAGAACACTTGGGGATGGCCTCTGAATCCTTGCGTGATCCCGACGAAGATTCCTCGAAGGAGCAGGAGCGCAAAGCCATAGCCAGCGATGACAGACAGCCAACCGAATATCTGAATGCAGCGATGTTTCGCATCCATAGAAAACCTTCTCGCCGAGCCATTCTAGCCGATAGTTGGCGTAACATCGCGATTTCACTCATTGAAACCTGCGAGGCCTGCTTTGAACAATCAGTCTGCTAAGCTCGAACAACGCGAGAGAGGCAGTCTGCGCCGAATTGGCTGGTCCATGAAGGGGCGTTCAAAGGGAAGAACGAGAGAGGCCAAGCGAGCGTACCTGCGGTATGAGAAAAATCTTCTTCAACTCCCGCGGCTTGCGCGCCGGCTGGCGCCTGCTCATTTTCGCAGGCATTTTCGCGGGACTCGGGTTCCTGGCTGACTGGATCGTTCCAAAGCTCTTCCATCTCAAAGAGCGGCCGTCTCTTGATCCTGTAGGCTTCATCTCCGACGAACTGCAAGCGCTCATCCAGGCGGTGGTTGCCACTTGGATTATGGCTCGCATCGAGCGCCGCCAGTTCCGCAACTACGGCATTCCGGTGCGTAACGCCTTTGGGTGCGACTTCTGGGTTGGACTTGCTTGGGGCATGGCTTCCACTTCTTCGCTCGTGGGCTTGATTGCAGCCTTCGGCGGCTATCGTATCCTCGGGCTCGCCATTCATGGCGGCGTACTCTGGTACTTTTTGGGCCTCTGGATCATCGCCAATTTGCTCATCGGATTTACGGAGGAGATCCTGTTCCGCGCATATCTCCTCACCACGCTTGCCGATGGGATCGGATTCTGGGCAGCGGCCATCTTGCTCAGCACCAGCTTCGGCGCGTTGCACTATTTCTTGAAACCGCACGAACGCTGGGAAGACTTTGCCTCGACCGGCCTGCTCGGCCTATTCGGTTGCCTCACGCTGCGCCGAACCGGCTCGCTGGCCTTCATCATAGGTTTCCACGCTGCTTTTGATTTCGCCAACCTCTTCGTATGGTCGGGGCCGAATGCCGGTCAGTATGCCGTCGGCCACCTTCTTGAAACTCGCTGGCAAGGGCCGCAATGGCTAACCGGCGGCATGCTGGGTCCCGAAGCCAGCTGGATGGTGTTTGTGGTAATTGCGCTCATGTTTGGGATCTTTGACCGATGTTATCGACGCAAGAACTTTCCATGCTGAGTTCCCTAGACATGTGGTCAACCGTACTCGACTGCTGACCTTTGGTTGTTGGCGTAACATCCCCAATTTCAATCTTTGGCCGGGATTGTGAGTGCGAACGCAAAGAGTTTCTCCGACACTTCCGAGGTTAAGACGGCCCGCCCGCTGCAACAACAGACGTGGGTCGTTTCACATAAGACGCCGGTGTTTCAATGTTGATCGTGGTCGTGACCATGGTCGTCATGGTGGTCTCTATCGGGGCAATCTCGCTTCGCTTGTTCTAGTTGCTCACGCCGCTTGCGCGCTTGTTTGCTGTCTTCGCCGTGGCGCTGGATCGCGTCCCGCAACTTATCCTCCGCCTGGTGAATGCGTTTCTCGCAGGCTTCGCGTCGGTCATCGGCGCGCACTGGAAGGGACGAGCCCACTAGACCCATGATTGTGAGCAGTGCGATGCAAAGAGTTCTGACGATGCGAGTCATATTCTCCCCCTTGAAGTAGATGGTGCGACTTAACGGGAATTTCCCTTTGACCCCAAGAACGGCTGCTATTGTCCCCTCAATTCGTGTTCGCGTCAATGTGGAATTGATCACCCACGGCAGTGTCTTGACGAGTTGTGGTTGAAACATCGCGATTACACTCAGAACCGGATTCTGGAAGGCCCTACCGCTCCACCGCCATAGCCACCGCATTCCCCCCGCCCAAGCAAAGCGCCGCAATCCCGCGGTGCACGTCGCGGCGAATCATTTCGTAAATCAGCGTGACCAGCACCCGCGCTCCGCTAGCCCCGATAGGATGGCCCAGTGCTACCGCCCCACCATTAACGTTCACCCGATCCATATCGAGCCCCAGTTCGCGGCAAACTCCAAGCGCTTGCACCGAGAAGGCCTCATTCAACTCGTAGAGATCGACCTCGTCTTTCTTCCAGCCCGCCTTCTCCCAGATCTTCCGCACCGCGCCCACGGGAGCCATCATCACCCACTTCGGCTCGACGCCGCTGGTCGCCTGCGCCACGATCCGGACCATCGGAGCCGCACCCAGTTCCTTCGCGCGCGCCGCACTGGTCACTACCAGCGCTGCCGCTCCATCATTCACTCCCGGAGCATTCCCCGCCGTAACCGTGCCATCCTTCTTGAATGCCGGTTTCAAAGCGCGCAACACTTCGATGGTAGTGTCCTCGCGCGGCCCTTCGTCCTTATCAAAAATCACCGGCGGCTGGCCTTTCTTCTTCACGGGGATTTCCACCGGTACAATCTGCGCTTTAAATCGGCATTCCTTCTGCGCGGCGACTGCCTTACGATGCGAGTTGACTGCGAACTCGTCCTGCTCCTCCCGCGTGATGCCGTACTTCTCGGCGACGTTCTCGCCCGTCAGTCCCATGTGATAGTCGTTGTAAATGTCCCACAGCCCGTCGTGCACCATGGAGTCAACCAACTGCCCGTTGCCCAGGCGATAGCCTTTGCGCGCGTTCGGGAGGAGATAAGGCGCGTTGGTCATGGACTCCATCCCCCCGGCAACCACGATCGAACTGTTGCCGGTTTCAATCGCCTGCGCCGCCAGCGCGACCGCCTTCAATCCCGACCCGCACACTTTGTTAATGGTCATGGCGCCCACTTCAGGTGCAAGTCCGCCGAACAGCGCCGCCTGTCGCGCCGGATTCTGTCCCAGCCCGGCGGAGACGACGTTCCCCATAATGCACTCGTCCACTAGCTGCGGCTGCAGGTTCGCCCGCTTGACTGCTTCGCGCACCGCCACCGCGCCGATTTGTGTAGCCGTCATCTCGCTCAGACTTCCCTGAAATCTTCCGATCGGCGTGCGGCATCCCGCGATGATCACTACATCGTTCGATCCGGCCATGGTCAACCTCCTCAGCCCAGCAAAAATCGCTTCTCATTATAGATCGCGCATACCTTCGCCAAGATTCGCGTCGCGCGCAGGCCGGACACAGCAGCATGAGAGAGAAAGGTGACGGTGTGTAATGAGGCCGGTGATTTTTTTCTCATGCGCTTCGCAGGTGACTTTGGTACAGCGTTGCCTGCGCCCGCTTTGATCATTTTTCTCTTGACTTCGTTCTGCGTTGACTCATACATTCAACTAGTTGCAACAATTCATCGTTGCAAACATTCCATGAAGAATGGAAAGGGAGAATAGATCCATGGCAACCAAAAAGAAAGCCAAGAAGAAAAGCAGCAAAAAGCACTAAGAACCTGCAACAGGCAACGACAAAGGGGACGCGATGAGCGTCCCCAAAGTTTTTTTGCGGCGCTGTCCGGATCTTCGAGAACGAGCGCCCAGAGCGCCCGCCCAGCCGCATCAAAGCCACTCTCTTTAGCTCTAGTTGACGCGAGAGCGCGATTTCTTCTGCGGGGCCGCCACCACTTTCTCCGTCGCCGGACAGAGATTGCGATACGGACAAAAGGTGCAGTGATACTTGGGATTCGGTGGAAACTCCTGCCGGGCGATCTTCTCCGCCACTTCTTGCACGCGCAATCTCGCCGCCTCCAGTTCACCGTCCGTCCGCGTCGTGCACATCGCCGTATTGTCTTCCAGGTTGTGAAATATCAACCGGTCGGCACGCTTTCCCAACGTATCCTTGGCCGCGACCGCGTACAAGGAGAGTTGCAGGCTCTCGTCAGCTTCCTCCTGTGATTTCGGCTTGCCGGTTTTGTAATCCACGATGGCGACCGTGTCCGGGCCAGTGCGATCGATGCGGTCCATCCGTCCCGTCAACTTGACCTTCCCCACGTGCAGTTCAAAGCCGTGTTCGGTTCCCACGACTTCCGGAGGCGCTTCGTTGCGCGCCGCCTCGAAGAACTGCCGCAACTGCTCCATCCCCTGCCGCAGATAAAGATCATACTGATAGCGGTCGGCGATGCCCGCCGCCGCCAATTCGGCCCGAAACTGCTCGAGCAAAGCGTCGTCGCCGATCGCGCGCCCATAGCGTTGCGCATCGTAGAAAGCGTGCAGCACCCGGTGCATGGCCGCTCCGTAATGCAGCGCAGCCGGAATGTCGCGCGGCAGGTTCCACTCCTTTTCCAGTTTGAAGCGCAGAGGACACCTTTCATAAGTTTCAATGGAGGACGCGCTCAGCCCACTCCCGATGCCCGCCGACGGCGGCATCATCAGCCACGCGGCCACGGTCGATTGCTCCAGCGCGATTCGCCGCTCTTCTTCGGATTGCGCAAACAGTGCCTCCTGCACCGCCGCCGCCGAGTGCGTCGTCCAGAACTTCCGGTACGGCGGGCTGATCATGAACTCGCGCAGGAATTTCGTCGGCTTCGGATCTTTCTTGCTCGTCCCCTGGTTCGCATAGATCGAAAGCGCGTCCTTGGCCCGCGTCATGGCCACATACAAAAGCCGGCGCTCTTCTTCTTCGTGCAACGATTTGTCGTCGCTCACATGCCCGCCCGAGAAGAACGCATCCGACCGGCGCAGCTCCGCCGGGAATGCGATCAGAGGTTCCCGGTACGGACATGGGAACGATGTCGAAGAGCCGCGCAGGATCGCGACATGGCGGTACTCCAGTCCCTTCGCGGCATGCGCCGTCAAAAGCTGCACCGCGTCGTCGCCGCTTCGCGCAAGCGCAATCGCGCCCTTGGCCTGCACAAAATAATCGAGGTAATCAAGAAATTCCGCTGGACTGCCGGTCTCCACTATGGCTTTCCGGTGCCAGTCTTCCACAAACTTCAGAAACGCATCCACCAAAGGCGACCGCTTCAGATCGAAATACTGGACCACAACATTGGCCGCATCCTCTGCGCGCACTCCGTCCTTCTGGACCTCGCTGTGAATCGACGCGACGCTTTCCAGTAACGCTGCACCGCCTGCCAGTCTTCCCAACACCGTGCGCAAATCAAGTTCCCGCCGCATGGCCCTCATCGCCGCCCGCAATTCCGTGGGATCGACGTCAAATTGTGGCAGCGCAGCCACCCGAAACAAACTCGCGGCATCGTTAGGGGACACAGCCGCAGTCAGGCACGCCACCACATCGCGAACCTCGGGAGTGTCGAGCACGTCCAGGCCTTCAATGGAAAAGGGAATGCCCCGCTCGGCAAGTTCGCGCACCAGTTCATCGCGATGGCTGTGCTGGCGATAAAGCACCGCAAAATCGCTCCACCGGCAGCGCTGCTCTCTGCGCTTCTTCTGGATCCGATAGGCCAGGTCGGCGGCCTCCACCTCCTTGTCCCCCCAGGTCACGATTTCGACCAGCGGCGCAGGCCCGGCGTTGCCCTCTTGCTCCGCCTGCTCGTCACGCAGCGATTCCAGCGGCGTCCGCTGGTAGGAAATCGAAATCCCTTTCTGTGAGAACACCGGCGGGTTCTCGTTCACCATGCCAAAAGCGCAGCGCAGAATCGGCGAGAGCGAGCGCCGATTTTTGCCCAGCACCACCACGCGCGTCGCCGGAAACTTCTTCACGAACAGCGCGAACGCTTCACTCGAAGCCCCGCGGAACTGATAGATCGCCTGGTCCGGATCGCCCACCGCGAAAACGTTCGCTTCCACTCCGGCCAGCAGCGAGAGAATCTCGACCTGCGCAAAATTAGCGTCCTGGAATTCATCCACCAGCAGAAAGCGAGTGCGGAGGCGCTCTTCGTCGAGCAAAGCGGGGTCATCCTTCAGCAACTGATGCGCCTTGGTAATCATGTGCCCGAAGGTGCCCAGGTTCTTCGCCCGCAGCATGTCTTCCACGGTGGCAAAAACGCGAGCGATTTCCCGGCAGCGCTCAATGACTTCAGTCTTCTCCAACTCTCCCTGATGTTTCGATCTGGCAACGCGGGGCAAAGGGACTTCGCCGCGTTCGAGTCGTTCCACATAGCGCGCGTATTCACCGGGCCCAACAAGTTCGTCCTGGCAGCGGCGCATGAAATCAAGCAGGCTGTCGAGGAATTGTCCAACATTAGCAGCGCGCACAAAGTGCTTGAGACGCAGATCGCGTATGCGACGACGCAAGAATACCCAGAGATCTTTTTCATCCAGCACGCCAAAGCCAGCCCCGCGCCGCTGCAGCAGTCCGTTGCACCACGCATGAAAGGTGCAGGCCTGCAGTCCGTCGATGGCGGTGCCCTTCAATTCTTCCCGGACGCGGCCCAGCATTTCCGAAGCGGAATTGTCGGTATAAGTGAGCGCAACGATTTCGTCAGGGCGGGCGTGACCCTCACGAATAAGGTTAGCCACGCGCTGTGTAAGGACGGTAGTCTTCCCCGTGCCGGCCCCGGCAATCACCAGCAGAGGCCCATGCACGTGTTCGATGGCTTGCCGCTGGCGTTCATCAGGTACGATCTTCGCTGCAGATAAGACAGTCGCAGTCATTTGAGAAGCCACTAGCCGGAGAATACCAGAGCAGGTTGTGGAACACTGTAGCACCGCTGAGGAAAAACGCAGCTTTCGTAGAGACGGGGCTTGCCCCGTCTCAGAGTGCCGGAAAATTCTGGCTTCGTATCAGGGCATCGCTTTAGCGCCGAAAGTCCAGAATCGGACTCCCCTTTAGGGGCTGGGCATTGGCCTTCGAGTCGTCCACCGCAGGCGAATCATCGCAACGCTTCCATCGCCAGCGCCGTGGCGACTATCGCCGCAGTTTCCGCGCGCAGAATAGTGCAGCCCAGCGAACCCGCCACCCATCCCGTCTCGTAAAACCACGAAAGCTCTCCGTCCGACCATCCGCCCTCCGGCCCGACGGCCAGCGCCACTTTGCCTGAACCCACTTGCAAGACATCTCCCAGCCGATGGTCATCATCCGATTCGGCCAGTGACTCGTCAAGAACCACTCGACTAGGCGTGTCCGCCAACAGCCCCGCGAGATCTTTCAGTTTGACCGGACCAGCCATTTCCGGAGGCCCTGACCTTCGCGATTGTTCCGCCGCCTGCCGGACCATCCGCTGCCAGCGTTCGTGCCGCTTCACAGCCGCGGCAGCCAGATGAGCGTCGCTCCGCCGAGCGATCACAGGAATAATGCGAGCGACCCCAATCTCCGTGCACTTCTCGATCGCCCACTCCATGCGATCGAACTTGAAGATCGCAAGCGCCAGCGTTATTTTCGGAGCCTTCCCCGGCAACCTGGCCGTGAGCGTCCGGCCTGCCTGCTTTTCAAGCGCGAACTCAACACGGTCCCAGGAAATCGTGGTGATGGTGCCCCGCCGCACCTCGTTCCCGGCAGCGATGTCGAACTCCTGCCCAACCTCAGCCCGCAAAACGCGAGCCAGATGAGCCGCATGCTCGCCCACCAATGCGGCCGTGTCTCCAGAGACTTCGTCAGCGATCCAGCGACGGCGTGTCATGAGTCAGTTCTCAGTTCTCGGTTCTCAGTAAAAGCTCATTCATCGAATATATAGGGAGGGGGAGTGTGAAACTGAGAACTGAGAACCGGGAACTGAGAACTGCCCTACACAAACATGTCCTTCACCCGCCCCAATAGCGACCGTCGTTGCGGCGTATTTTCCACCGGAGACAATTCCCCCAGTTCGGCCAACAATTCGCGCTGACGCTTGTTCAGTTTGCCGGGAGTCTGTATCCGCACCTCGACGTAAAGGTCGCCTTTGCCATGCCCGTTGAGCACCGGCACACCTTTATTACGGATGCGAAACGAAGTTCCCGACTGCGTCCCCTCTGGGATCTTCAGTTTGTGTTCTCCATCCAGCGTCGTGACCAGAATTTCGGTTCCCATGGCCGCTTGCGGAAACGAAATTGGAACCACGCAATGCAGGTCATTGCCCTCGCGCTCAAAAAAGGCGTGTTCCTTGACGTGCAGCACAATATACAAATCGCCGGCCGGCCCCCCGAACGAGCCCGCTTCGCCGAGGCCAGTGAATCGAATGCGCGTGCCATCCTCCACACCCGCCGGAACCTTGGCCTCGACCACGCGCTCGCGCAGCAACCGGCCTTCGCCTTTGCACTTAGCGCACGGATCGGTAATGACGCTGCCCGCGCCCTGACACGTTGGGCAAGTCCGAGCAATGCTGAAGAAGCCCTGTTGATATCGCACCTGCCCGCGCCCATTGCACGACCGGCAGGCGACCGGAGCTTTGCCGGGCGCCGCGCCATTTCCGCGGCAGGAATCGCAGATCTCGTGCCGGCGAACGTTCACCTGCTTCTCAGTGCCGAACACCGCCTCATCAAATTCGAGATGCAAATCCTCGCGCAGGTCCGCTCCGCGCTGGGCCCGGCTACGACGACGCCCGCCCTGCCCAAACATGTCGCCAAATCCAAAGATGTCGCCAAAAATGTCGCCAAAATCCTGGAAAATAGCGGGATCGAATCCAGCCGCCCCTCCAGCGTTCCCGCCCACGCCCGCATGCCCGAAGCGGTCATACAAAGACCGCTTCTCACCATCGGCCAAAATGGCGTAAGCCTCGGTGATCTCCTTGAACTTGTCTTCCGCGTCGGGATTATTAGGGTTGCGGTCAGGATGATGCGTCATCGCCAGCTTGCGATAAGCGCTCTTGATCTCAACGTCGGTGGCAGTGCGAGTGACGCCGAGTACCTCATAAAAATCGCGTTTAGTATTAGCGCCCAGAAACTCCCCCCACTTCTTCCATTAAGCGAATCAAATCCAGATCGAATCCAGTCCCGGAGGGACTACCGAACTTAGCCCAGCGCTTCAGCGCTGGGAAATGCGGCACCCATGATTCAAGTCCCGGAGGGACGGCTGAGTTCTCAGACACACACCGTGAAGCTACCTGAGCCCGGCTACACGCCGCTATTCCGCGCCACCCGCACCATCGCCGGACGCAGCAGCCTCTCCTTATATTTATATCCGCGCTGGAGTTCATCAAACACGTGGTGATCCGGAACCTCACTGGTATCCACCATCTCCACCGCCTCATGCACCCGCGGATCGAAAACCTGCCCCAAAGCGGCTATCGGCTGCACGCCAATTTTCAGCAGCGCATCCTGAAACTGCCGGTAGATCAGCTCCACCCCACTGCGGAAGTCGCCAGCATTGCCCTCAGCCTTCAGCGCCCGCTCAAAACTGTCCAACACCGGCAAGAAGTTCTTGATGACGTCGGCCGCCGCAAACTCGCGGAAATCCTGCTGTTCCCGCACCGCCCGTTTGCGCGCATTATCGAATTCCGCCTGCAGACGCGCCAGCCGATCCAGCAGCGCGTCGCGCTCAGCCGTGAGCTTTTCAGTCTCCGAGACCGCACTCGCGTCCCCCGCGCTCGCCGGCATTGCGACCGGCGCAGCCCCTTCTCCACCCTCCGCGGGCGGAAGCTCGCGATCCAGATCAAGCTCCCCATCGGTCTTTCCGTTTCCCCTGCCCATATTGCCAAATCACTCCGATTCGTTCAAAAGTTTGTCAAACAGCCGCGCGATGTAAGACACCGCCGACATCGTGTGCTGATAATCCAGCCGCGTAGGTCCAATCACCGCCAGCGATCCCATCACCTCGCCGCCCACGCGAGCCGGAGCCCCAATCAGCACAAAATTCTGCAAATTCGAAGCCGGCAAAGCCTCATCGAGCCCGATTACCACCCTCACCGCTTCCTGCCGGGTGTCCAGATAAGCGCCCAGCAGCTTCACCACTTTTTCTTTTTCCTCCAGTGTCCGCAGCATGTCCTGCAGATGCTGGCGATCTTCCAGCCCCGCAACGTTGTTCATCACAAGGTTAGCCGCGCCTTCCACGAACACCGCCTGCGTGTCGTCCGCAGAAGCCAGCGCCCCCTGCCGGTAGAGCTGTTCAATCGACTTCATCAGCCGGTCATACTCGCTGCGCTCCTGTTCCAGACGGCGAGCCAGCTCCGCCCGCATGTCTCCCATAGTCCAGCCGCGAAAATTCTCATTGATGTAGCGAGCCGCCAGATCAAGATCAGCCTGCGGAATATCCAGCCGCAGCACCCGATCCCGCACCACCCCCGACCGCGTAACCACCACCGCCAGCACCTTCGCATCGCTAAGGTGAGAAAAGTAAACATGCTCCAGCGCGTTTCGTGATCCGCTGGTAGCCACCGTGACCCCAACGCTGTGCGAGATCAAGGAGAGCACATGCGAAGTCCGCTCCATAAACTCCGCCACGTCGGTCACTCCGGTCAAAGTGTCCTGAATAATGCTCTGGTTCTCGTGCGAAAGATGAGCCTCCCCACTAAGCTGCTCGACATAATAACGATAAGCCTCCGCCGTAGGCACGCGCCCCGCCGAAGCATGAGGCTGCTCCAAAAATCCAGCATCGGCCAGATCCGCCATCACATTCCGGATCGTAGCCGCACTCAGCCCCTCGCGGCTAGAGCGAGCCAGCGTGCGCGATCCCACCGGCTCTCCGCTGGCGATAAATGTCTCGACGATGGCGGTAAGAATTTCCCGTTCCCGTCCGCCCGCTGGCCCTGCTGGCATAAGTCCCTAAACAATAAGGAGAGGGTGCCCCACTCATCGCGTCCTTTGCGCTGAGTGGGAG
>Ga0209698_10003716_pt1 | contig 16863 bp, 10 predicted proteins | sample LitLauG_LLR_2012_FD_187203 | JGI IMG/M metagenome (GOLD analysis project Ga0209698, IMG submission 187203) | Freshwater sediment microbial communities from Pennsylvania, USA - Little Laurel Run_MetaG_LLR_2012 (SPAdes) (version 2) | ecosystem: Environmental > Aquatic > Freshwater > Creek >...
TAATTTCAGGCTCACGTCGTCGGCTTTGACCGTGCGGATCGCCTTGACGACGGAATCAATCCACCAATTCATCTGGAATTCGCCGAGTTCTTTGGTGGCGGCGGAGCCGTCACCGGAGTAGTGAAATGGAAACCGCGTGTACCACCAGATGCCGGTGTAGATGTCGGGCGTGAGCTTCTGGCGGGCCTGATCGGCGCCGGATTCGTTCGAGGCGCGGTCGGGATGCACCAGATCCGGGCGAGAGATCATCATCTTGGAGGTTTCGCTTTCGCCGGCGTGCATGTCGATTTTGGTCTTCCTGGAGGGGCCGCCCTTGTCCGGCGTGCGCTCGTCGAACACGTAGACGACATAGTCGTGGGGCTTGTCGAGTTGGCTCTGCGCGAAGTAAGGCAGCAGGCTGCTGTTGCCGCCGTGGCCGTTGACAATGAGGATTTTCTTGCAGCCGTTGCGAGCCATCTCGTCGGTCGTTTCCTGCAGGAGCGCGAGTTGGATACTGCGGCTGTAGGCCATGGTGCCGGGTTCGTGCTTGGCTTCGGCGATTTGTCCGAAGTAGTACTCGGGGAAGACAACGGCGTATTCCTGCTCTGCGGCGTGGAGGGCGGCGTAGCGGACGTCGAGAAGATCGGTGCCGAGCGGGAGATGCGGCCCGTGTTTTTCGAGGATGCCGAAGGGAAGAAGGCACGTGCCCTGGGAGCGGTGGATGCCTTCTCGGAAGTCGTTGGCGGTGAGTTCTTCCCAGTGGACTGAAAGTTTGGCCGGAGCGGGTGCGGCTTGCGCCGAGACGATGTGAGTCAGGGAAAGAAGGCACAGTAAGGCGACAGGCGATTTGCGGTTGAGAATCGACATGACAGGGTCCCTGCCGCGAGATTCTAGCACCTGGGTCCCTGCTTGTCGGAGATGCTCGGTGAACGTCAAAATCCCCACCCTGTCCCTCCTAAGGGCGGAGGGACGAGGGTGGGGCAACCGGCGTCAATCTTGCTTGCTGAGAACTGCGGCCCGGTACTTCTGGGCCGCTGGACAGCCGGGGCGGCTGTCCCTACATGGTCTTTACGGGACTTCGATTAACTGCATTTTGCCGTCCTTGGCGCGGTGCAGGACCATTACCTTTCCCTTTGGATCACGGAAGACGAAGACGTCGCGGTCTTTGAAGTGCGCTTCTTTGATGGCTTCTTCGAGGGTCATGGGGCGCATGGCGACTGCTTCGTTGGAGCGGACCAGGTGGACTTCCGTGGTCTTGGCTACCGCGGGATACCTGTGCACAAGGACCGGGACGGCGGTCTTTTCCGACAGGCCTACCGCGGTGTGCACCTCTTCCTGAACGGAGTGGCCGTTCCAGCGGTTGGCCTCTTCGGTCTTGCGGGCGGAGCGCTTCTTCGATTGCCAGCGCGTCTTGTACTTGATGGCCTGCCGTTCGAGGTGGTCGAGCGCTTCGTTGACGGCGATGGTCATGTCCTTGGCCTGGGCCAGGCCGACCAACGGTCCGTTGCGGGGGCTGATGGTGATCTCGGCTTTATGACGGTGCTTCTCGACGGCGAGGATCACCTTGGTTTCAAATTTGTCACCCAGGATTTTGCGGATTTTGGTGAGGCCGGTTTCTACTTCTTTGCGGATAGTAGAGGTTACTTCGTAGTGTCTTCCGGTGTACTCCACGTTCATGAGCGCCCCTCCAGGAGACTGTCGTTGAGAAAATTGGGCACTGCATTGAAGTCAGATTTTAGAAGTCAGATTGCAGAATTAAAATCATCCCTGCACTTGTTCGTTAGTAGCGATTCTCAAATCTGAAATCTGCGTTCCCACTTCTGACTTCATACTTCTTCACTATTTTTTGACCCGGCGCTGGTGCGTGCTCGGGATGCGCATGTCTTCGCGGTACTTGGCCACCGTGCGGCGGGTCACCTGGATGCCTTGGGATTGCAGGATCCGGGTAATCTGCTCATCGGTCAGCGGGCGGCTGGAATCTTCTTCATCAATGAGCTTCTTGACGCGGCGCTTGAGGATGAGCAGCGAAGTGTTGCCACCCTCCGGGCCCTGCACGCTCTCGCTGAAGAAGTAGCGCAGCTCAAATACGCCCTGCGGCGTGTGGGCATATTTGCTGGCGACGGCACGGCTTACCGTGGAAGGATGCACGCCGATTTCTTCGGCCACCTCCTTGATCATCATCGGTTTCAGGTGATCGATGCCCAGTTCCAGAAAATCCTGCTGGCGGGCCACGATGCAGTAACAGACCTTGGTGATGGTCTGCTTGCGCTGCTCGATGTTCTTGATGAGCTGGATGGCGCTCTTGTAGCGCTCTTTGACGTAGTCGCGGGTGGATTTGTCGTTGGTGCCGTCGCGGGTGACGAGTTTCTTGTAGGCCGGGTTCAGGCGGAGCTGCGGCAGGTCTTCATCGTTCATAATGACCAGCCACTCGTCGCCGTGCTTGACGAAGGCAACGTCGGGCTCGATGAGCCGGGCCGAAACCTTGTTGTATTGCAAGCCCGGACGGGGGTCGAGGGTACGGATATAGTTAAGCGCCTGTTCGACGGCCTCGATGGGACGGCCGATCGCCTTGGCGATTTCCTTGTGGCGCTTGCTCTGCAGATCGCGCAGGTGGTTGTCGACCACAGCAATGGCATCCTGAAGAACCTGCGCGGTTCCGTTGCCGTTTTTCTGAGCGGCCAACTGCGCCTGGTGATAGCGAAGCTGGCAGTGCAGGCACTCGCGGAGATCGCGGCAGGCAACCCCGGGTGGATCAAGCTGGCGGACGGTTTCGAGAGCTTCTTTCAGGTCCGCAGGCGTAAATCTGGGTTTGAACACCGGGGCCTGCGAGGGTTCCGGCGCGAGGGCCACGGCTGCGGCAGAGTCGCCGACCGGAGAAGCAACCGATGTCTCCGCGGGCAGGGTGGCCGCCTGGGGCTCGGGCTGACCGTCGCCGGCGGTCACGGCTTCGGTCGCAGCTTCGGCGACGATTCCGTGCGCCGACTCCTCATTCTCATTCAATGCAGGATCGGCTTCGAGTTCGGCCAGACCAAGAGCCTGGGCTTCGCTGACAATCTTCTTGGCGGTTTGGGCGTCGGCCTCGGGAGTTGCCGGGGGTGCGATGCCGAGCAGTTCGTCGTCGCTGGCGATGAGATAGCCGTCCTCGTTCAGATTGCCGAGGATCAGATCGGCGGCTTCGCGCACTTCCGCTCGCAGGCTGAGGGCACCGAGCTGCCAGGCCAGGTGATCGGTCAGGTTGGTGGGCTTGGAGAGGAAGTTCTCGAACGAAGGCCGCTCGATCTCCTCCATTTCGCCGTGGGTGCGGTAGCCGGGATCGAGATAATCCTGAAAGAATGAGCCGAAGTCGATCTCTTCGAAAGGATCTTTCTTTTCGACTGCGGTGATGGGATTCTCTTCGGTGGTGGCGCTGGCGGCGCGGTCGCGGTCTTCTTCCTTCTTGCCAACTTCATCCAGCAGCGGAACCGCGTCTTCCAGTTCTTCCAGAACCGGGTTCTCGACCATCTCGGCGTTGATCATGTCCTTAAGCTCGAGCTTGTTGAGCGCGAGAACGGACACCATCTGCACCAGGCCGGGAGTTAGGATCTGGCGCTGGGATAGCTTGACGCTGAGCTTGTGCTGGAGTAACACCATGTCCTTAGTCGTTGGTCGTTAGTCGTTAGCCGTTCGCTATTCATTGTCGGGCGATTGGGGTTTGCCAACGGCCAACGACTAGCGCCTAGCGACCAACGACGTATTTCTCACACCAAAGAGAAACTCTCACCCAAGTACACTCTTCTAACTTCCGGGTCGCCCGCCAATTGGCCGGGCTGTCCCTGACGGAAGATTCGTCCGTCGTCGATGATGTAGGCCCGGTCGGTCACCGAAAGCGTTTCCCGGACGTTGTGATCGGTGATCAGCACTCCGATGCCGCTGGCCCGCAATCCGCTGATGATCTTCTGCAGGTCGAGCACGGCAATGGGGTCGATCCCCGAAAACGGTTCGTCCAGCAGAATGAACGAGGGGCTGATGCACAGGCAGCGGGCAATCTCCACGCGCCGGCGCTCGCCCCCGGAGAGGGCATATCCGCGATTCTGGCGGATGTGCTCCAGCCCCAGTTCATCGATAAACTTTTCCATCTTCTCGCGGCGCTCGTGCCAGGAAATCGGCTGAGCCTCGAGAACCGCAAGGATGTTCTCTTCTACCGTCAGTTTGCGAAAAACCGAAGCTTCTTGAGGGAGATAACTGATGCCGAACTGACGCGCCCTCAGATACATGGGGACGTCGGTGATGTCGCGGCCATCGTACAGCACGCGGCCTGTGTCAGGGGGTATCAGGCCGACGATGGCGTAGAACGTGGTGGTCTTGCCAGCGCCGTTAGGTCCAAGTAATCCAACAACTTCGCCTTGATCGACCCGGAGGCTGACCCCATTCACGACGCGGCGGCCACGGTATGACTTGCCGATTTCTTCGGTGGCCAGGGTAAGCATTTAACGTGCCACTCGCGTCTCGGTTACCACAGGAGTACTTGCTTCGCCTTCTACGAGCACCCTATCATCGCGTCTGAAGAAAGTCAACGAAACCCCGGTAATCTTGCCATGTTCGGCATCAAAAATGCAGGGGGGTCCGCCGGTCAGCACGAACTTGTCGTCTAAGACCGTGTAAACCAGCTGCTGTCCTTCAGCCCGGCGGCTTGGCTGCGAGACCTTCACCTCATCGCGAGCCACCATCTTCTCCAGCCGCCCAGGCCCGGCAACCGTTTGAGTGCCTTGGAGTTGACCTCGCGGCAGCAGGTACGCGTCGAGGGTCTTGCTGGAGGCGGAGAAATCGCGGCCTTTGGCAAGAACTCCGCCTTCGTAGTGGGCCTTTCTCTCCGAATCGGCATAGGTGAACTGGCTGGCGGTGATCGTGATCGGGCTGGTTTGTAACTCTTTCCGTCCTTTGTCGGCTGTTTCCTGCTGAACCAAACTAGTTAACACCGGTCGGGCGTCGCTGCCCAGGGCAGTCACGGAGCGACGGTCACGGTCGAACTGGATGGTGGGGGCGGTAATGACATTGGCGTCCTGCCAGAGGCGAGCGTTGCCGGTATAGTGCGCGACTCCGGGATCGTTTTGAACCGTCATGGTGGAAGCGGTGACGTGGATGGGCGACGAGGAGGCCAGCAAGGCGCCATCGGGCTGCTCTTTGAAATCACTGTAGGTGGTTTTGACGTCGTTTTCTGCGACGGCTTCTCCCGTCGCGCGGTTGATGCGGATGGCTTTGGCCGTGGTGGCCATTGCAGCGCTGGTGATGCGCGGGTTGCCGGTGAGTAACAGGATCTGATCCGTCGGAGTGTAGCGGGCGGTGTTAGCGAAAGCTTGCACGCGCTTGCCGGGCGGCTGGTTGTCGGAGTAGGCGACGTTGCCTTGCTGGGTCACGGACTGGATTCCGCCGCGCGGGAGGAAAGCGGCATCGACCGACTCGCTGGTGCTGATGCGGTCGGGCTGGCCGGGGCTCGAGGTAACGATGCGGGCACTGGGCGCGCCGTGGATCGTGGTGGGATAGATACGACCAGCATCGTTGGCGAACTTCGCCTGGAAGACGCCGGCAGTGACCAACGTGGACTGCGGCGTGGCGGAGGGCAGAGGCGGAGCTGCGCTGGAGGACACGGAGGAGATGGTGATCTGGGCGGCGCCGGAGGTTTCCGCGTGATCCAGCGCATTGGCGCGAAGGGTGAAATCGATGACGGGAGCCGTGAGTTCGAAGCTCTGCGCGTTCCCACCGGTTCCTGCGGCTGAAATCTGCGACAGATGCGCTCCGTCGGCAGCGCGAACGGTCTGGAGCCGGTTCGCTGCGGCGAATTGCAGAATTACGCGGCCGCCATCGCCCTGCATTGGCTGCGTTCCGGATTCATCGACGTGGACATTGCCGGTAAGAGTAGCGGTGCGCAGCTGGCTCTCTTTGCCGGTAAACAGCAATTCGGCATGATCGGCGCGGCTGCGAATTTCCGGTACGTCACCCGACGATGCGCGGCCGCTGGACAGGGTTCGAACCTGCGCCGTTACGTTGTCGGAGGCCTCGGCGCTCTCGACGCGGTTGTCGGCACCGAGGTGGAAGACTGCGCGGTCGGCCTGGAGAACCGCGCCCGCTCGGTCGAGATGGGCATGGTTCAAGACGATCTGGCGCGGCTCATTGGTGACAACGCCACTGTCGGCCTCAATCACTGCGGCGTTGGCGCCGCTCAGTTCCAGGTGAATGTGCGAGGACAGCGTCAGGACATTGCTTTTGCCGGAATACTTGACGCCAGTGGCCGATCCGCTTGCCTGGGGAGTGCTGAACTCGACGCGAGCGTCGGTATAGGCGTCGCCACTTTCGCGGTTGAAGACCAGGCCGCTGGTTTTCAGATGAATGGCATTCTTCAGTTCCCTGGGCGCGGCTTGATCAGGGCTGGCCAGACCTTCCGGGTTGGCCAGGAGATCGATGCTGACGTCGCCTTTGGCCGTGACCTCGCCGGTCTTCGGGTCGTAGGCGAAGTCGTCGCCGGAGATCTGATCGTAGCGCGAGGCGTCGCGGCCGTAGAGGATGATGCTGACCTTGTGCAGCTCGGCGCGGCCGTTCAGTTTGAACTCCTTGACGTCGTCGGCCTCGACGGAGAACAGCGTGCGCTTGCCGTCGGACTTGGAGAAATGGAAGCCGTTGGCCGTCTGCTTGAGTTCGTAGGAGATCTTGCCGGGGACCTGCGTGCGGACGTCGCGCGTGCGGTAACGGGCGTAGACGTACATTCCCGCGACCACCATGGTGAGCATCACGATGGTGGCGCCGAGCAGGGTCCGCAGACGGTAGATCGGGAGCGGCATCTGGGATCAGTGTAATGCAAGGGCTGGGTTGGTCGTTGGTCGTTCGTCGTTGGTCGTTCGTCGTTGGCTAAGACCTGGCGGACCGTGCGCTAACGACTAGCGACCAGCGACCAACGACGTTGTTCGCGAGTCGTCTACACTGGTCAAGATGCTTACTGATTCCGCGCCGCCTCTGCTCGATTTCAAGAACCTTCGCGTGATGCGGGGGCAGAAGGTTGCGCTGGACGACTTCAGCTTGCGAATCGGGATCGATGAGCATGTGGCCATTCTGGGGCCGAACGGGTGCGGGAAGTCGACGCTGATCAAGACCATCACGCGGGAGTGCTATCCGGTGGAGGGGGAGGAGTCCTCCATGGCCATTCTGGGGGAGGAATCCTGGGATGTATTTCAGCTGCGAGCGCGGCTGGGAATCGTTTCGAACGACTTGATGCTGTCTTGCACCGGAGATGCCTGCGGTCTGGACGTAGTGTTGTCAGGATTCTTCAGCAGCACGGCGATCTGGCCGAACCACACAGTGGATGAAGAAAAGCGACGGCTGGCGGAGGCGGCGCTGGCGGAGTTGAAGATTTCGCACCTGGGGGAGCGTTCAGTGTGCGAGATGTCGTCGGGAGAGGCGCGACGGGTGCTGATCGCGCGGGCCCTGGTGCACAAGCCGCGGGCGCTGCTGTTTGACGAGCCGTGCAATTCGCTGGACCTGGCCGCGCAACAGAGCCTGCGACATACCATGAGCACGCTGGCGCGCTCGGGGACGGCGATCATTCTGGTGACGCACGAACTCGCCGACATCGTGCCGGAGATCCAGCGCGTGGTACTGATGAGCGGCGGGCGGGTGGTGGCCGACGGGCCGAAGGAGGAGATCCTGCGGGTGGAGCGCTTGTCGGCGCTGTTCGGTGTCAGGGTGGAGATGGCGCGGCGGGATGGGCACTACCACTTGTGGTGAGCGGATTGCTGCAACTCAGTCAGAGGCTGGCCGCCTCCCGCCTGCGGCGGTGATGGCGAGGCACAGCCCGGACCATAGGATAAATCCTGCGAAGATCCAATTTGAGTCGGTCGAGCGGTGATGATAGAGAGGCGTCAGCCCGCCAACACTGAGGATGAGAAGGCAAAACGCTGGAACCGATAACAGGCTAGAAAGTACCGACGATAAGCGTAAAGGCGGCAGGTAACCCAGAAGCCCATCAGCACACCTTCCTACGCCGTACCAAACGAAGGGAACGAAGATAATGGCGGTGTAAAGTTCCGCACCGTTTCGAAGGGGAAAGAGAATCCCGCGAACTAGTGCTCCCAGGGCGAAGGCCGGGAGATTGAGGAGGATCGCCACCCGCTGAGTCGCAGTCAGCGGAGGACGCGAAAGGGAGTCGATTGGCATACCGCCACCCTCTTGATGCGCAACTGCCCGATACCCTGACTGTTGAAGAACAGGGAGAGCTTGTTTGGGCTCTTCAGCAGTCATAAACAAAGCCAATGCCAGTTGGATTGCCGTGAAGACAATGGGCAGCAGTCTTCGGAAGCCGATTTTGGACATGTTGGTACAGACACCTCACAAGAGCGCTTAGGATCACAACCGCGGCACAATCAGGCGAGCTGCGCTCGCCGGACAGCCGAGGCGGCTGTCCCTACATTTACTTCGTGGCCAGGCCCTCGCACTTCAAGTCGCGCAACGTCAGTTCCAGGCCGCCGTATTCGGGATGGTCGTTGTGGCCGAGGGTGTAGGCGATGTCGATGGCGTCACCGGCCAGGAGCGGCGTTTGCTGCAGGCGCTCGGCCATGTGCCATCCGAGAGCATCGAAGGTGATTTTTGTTCGCAGATCGGGTCTCGGCTCGTGGTTCGTTGTGGTCAGCGATTCGGCCCGTTCGGCTACTGCTGCCGCTCGTTCCGTGCGGCGGATGGTGGCTGCATCTGGATGACAGCGGGGCGTGGCCAGGATGGCTGCCGGGGATAGTTCCGCCGGATCCGGAGACGCTGCGACTGCCAACATTTCGGATGCTGCCGGCACGGCCGACCCTTCGGGTCGGCTTGGACGGCCGGGGGCGGCCGTCCCTACATGGCCTTGGCGGAGCTTCAGTTTTACGTGCTTGTCTTTCAGGATTCGGGGCGGGGCCGTCAGCTGCACGCCGCGGGCGGCGAAGACAGGTTCGGGATTGCCCACTCCGTAGGGCTCGAGCAGGCGCAGTGCTTCGAAAAAGCGCGGACTCACGGCTTCCAGCGGGAGTTCGGCATCGAGCTGCAGTATGGGATCGAAATCCTGGAGCGTCAGGCGTTCGCGGGCAAACGCGTCCAGCCGAGTGCGTAGCTCGGGAATGTTGGCGGCGGGCATGGCGAAACCGCAGGCGTGGGCGTGGCCGCCGTAGCGCGAGAACAGGCGGCTGCAGGATTCAATCGCGTCGAGAAGATGAAACGCCGGGATGGAGCGGCCGGAGCCGAAGGCCTCGTCGCCTTCGCGCGAGATGACGACGGTGGGACGGTTGTAGCGCTCGAGGATGCGGGTGGCGGTGATGCCGATGACGCCGCGGTGCCAGCCATCGCCGTCGATGACGATGCAGTAGGCGTCGCTGAGCGCAGGCTCACCGCGGAAGCGTTCTTCGGCGGCGCGGAGGATCTGGCGCTCTTCTTCCTGGCGGTCGCTGTTGAGCTTGTCGAGCTTGGCGGCTAGTTCGCGGGCACGTCCGGCGTCTCTTACGCTGAAGAGTTCGATGACGTCGCGGGCGACGTCCATGCGCCCGGCGGCGTTGATGCGCGGGGCAACCCGGAAGGCAACTTCGCCCGAAGTGAGGGGCTGGTTGGCGGCGAGCTTGGCGACCTCCAGCAGCGCTTTGAGACCGGGATTGACGGCGCGGCGGAGAGCGTCGAGGCCCAGAGCCGCGAAGACGCGGTTCTCGCCCTGGAGCGGTACCGCGTCGGCGACCGTCGCGATGGCGACGACTTTCATGAACGAAAGCAGGAAGCGGTTCTGGTCTTTCGCGTCGAGGCGGCGCTGCAGCAATGCTTGGGCGATCTTGAACGCGACGCCGGCTCCGCAAAGCTGCTTGCAGGGATAGTCGCATCCCTTCTGGTTGGGGTTCACCACGGCAAAGGCAGCAGGGACGCCGTCGGGCCCGGGCAGGTGATGGTCGGTGACGATGAGGTCGACACCAAGCTGCCGGGCGGTTTCGGCGGGCGCGAAAGCGCGAATGCCCATATCGACGCTAATGATAAGGCGGGTTCCGGCAGCGGCGGCGCGCTCGATGACGTCGCCGCGCATGTCGTATCCTTCGCGAATGCGGTGCGGGACGTGGAAGTCGGCCTCGCCGCCGCAGAGCTCGATGGCAGTTTTCAGGATGATGACGGCCATAGTGCCGTCCACGTCGTAGTCGCCGTAGATCAGGATGGATTCTTTCCGCTCGATGGCGGCGGCGATGCGGTCGACGGCGGCGGGCAAGCCCAGCATTCGTTCGGGGGCGTGGAGATGGGACAGCGACGGGGCGAGAAAGCGCGCGGCGGATTCGGGGTCGCCGAGGCCGCGGTTTACGAGCAGTGGGGCCAGGACGTTCGCGTTGCCGGTGAGGCGAGGATCGGATTCCAGGGCGAAGGACAGTGATCGGATGAGATCCGGGGCGGCGGACTTGAGCTGCCACTGCATTGGAGGAAGAGCCAGTTTATCCTAGATCGGGTAGCGGGCTGTGCGGGGACTCGGGCTTCGCTCTGCGGGCGTTCGGACTACACATCAGGCGTTGCTCGCTTTGCTCGCTGGAGGGACCAAAGGGTCCGCCCCTACATGGGTTGTTTTAGTTTTCTTCGTCCTGGTCGGGTTCGTCCATGGTCAGGCCGCCGAATTCGTCGGAGACTTCGACGAGGCGCTGGTAGCGGTCGTACCATTCGCTGCTGAGTTCGCAGACAAACATGGATCCCTGGTAGGCCCATCCCAGTTGCAGATAGCCGACTTTGCCGGAGTGGGCGCGGAGCCAGCGGGCGTCTTCAACGTCGTCGCTGTCGGTGAACTCCGAATTGGTGAGGCGTTGCACCAGATCTTCGAGTTCCTGGCGCTCCAGCATCCAGGAGTGCATGGTCAGGAAAGGAGCGCCGGCGGTCTTGGCCAGCTCCACGAAGTCCTTCCAGCCGTCGGGGTTTCCGCCCATTTCCCACATGATGCATTGCACTTCTTCGTAATCCACGAATCCGTGAAAACGGCGCAGGCCATGGCCTTCGATGAAGGCGATCATGTCGTCTTTGATGGTGGAGAGGTCGTCTGGAATGGGAGACATAGTCGGAAAGATCGTAAGTGTGAATTGTATGCCGTTCGAGGATTTGGTGCCAGCGCGAGCAGTCCCCGGTGCGGGTCCTGGGTCGAAGAACCCACTTCTCGCAACCCCGGCGAGAAGTGGGGCACCCTATGGCGTGGGTCAGCGTGGAGTCGGTGACGTCATCAGGGTGACGAACTGGTGGTAGAACTTTTCGGTGTCGAGGTCCATCTGGACTTCGACGGGCTGCCGGGATGGGGTCAGCACCTCTTTCGTATCCCAGGTCAGGGTGTTGCCGTAGCCGGCGCCGCGGTCGAGGTCGACTCCCATGAAGCGGGTTTCGGTGCGGGAGATGATGGTGGGATCGATCCAGGCCTCGGCGGCAAGTTCGTCCCACATGGTGGCAGCGCCCGCAGGTGTCAGCAGCGCATACTTCGCGATGTAGCGGGCGAGTGGTGTGCCGACGGCTTCGATCTGCTGGACCATGGCGGCGGTCATGCGGGTCTTGACGGAAATGTCGGTGGGGGTGCAGACGATCTTCTTCCAAGGGGCGCGAAGAACAATTTCTGCCGCTTCGGGATCGAACCAGAAGTTGAATTCGTGGCGGGGATTGTTGAGGAATTCCGGGCTGTCGCTTTGCGGACTGAGGCTACCGCCCATGAAGATGAGCCCGGCGGCGAGTTCGGGAAACTGCGGGTCGAGCGAGATGGCCAGCGCGAGGTTGGTCATGGGTCCGCCTTCGTAGATGGTCACTTCATGCGGATACTTGCGCACCATACGGATGAGGAAGTGGGCGGCGTCTTCGTCGGCGGGCTTGGTGGTGGGCTGGCCTTCGGGCAGTGCAGGAATGACGGCGTGTTCGTGCCACCAGCGGTCGTCCCAGGCGCCGGCGTAGGCGACCTTGCCATACATCTGCTGCCAGAGTTGGGTCTCTTGGCGGCGTCGGACGAGGGGAAATTCAGCGCCGGGGACTACGGGGATGTCGGTGCGTCCGATGATTTCGAGAAAGCGCAGAGTGTGGGCAAGTTCTTCATCGCGCCACTGATCGCCGCTGACGACTGTGATGCCGAGCACTTCGACTTGCGGCGACTGGATCATCACGGCAAGCGTCTGGATATTGCTTCCGCCGGGGCCGGAGGCGTCTTCGTTGATGATGACCTTGCGGCGGGGTTGGGCGAGGCAGACAGAAGTGTGAAGCAGGATTAGGAGTGGGATCCAATGTGTTTTCATTGTCTCTGTTCGTCAAGGATATCGAAGAAAAGAGTAGCGCAGCACGGGCGAGAACTCGATTCTTCGTGCAGGTGCAGAAGGCTCGTTCGCCCTTTCAGTGCGCACTCATCACCCGCTGCACACCCACGGCTTGTGAGTGCCGTAAGAACTAGTGCCGTCCCGGAATTCGTTTGCCGCTGCGGGTTCCACCGTATCGCCGAAAACTCAGTTCTCACGCACACTCTTGCCCTGTGGCCTGCATTCCAGACAACCGTGCAAAGAAGTAAAGGGCAGGCCGGCGGCCTGGTCTGCCCGAACGCGGGATCAGGTTCCTCTAGAACTTCAGCTTGAGAGCGAACTGAATGAGGCGTGGGTTATTCACCGTGCCGGTGACAACCCCGAAAGTGGCCGGCGAGTTTATGTCTTGCTCGCCTGTGCCCGAGCCCCCCTGAAGGTAGAGCTGGGGGTGATTGAAGAGGTTGAAGAACTCCGCCCGGAATTGCAGACTTGTGCCCTCGCGGAACGCTAACGGAAAGTCCTTGATCACTGAGAAATCAGTGTTCACAAAGCGAGGCCCGTAAAGAGGTGCGCGGGCGGCCGTACCCAGCTCTCCCACTGGAGCCGACGCAAAAGCGCAGGGATTGAACCAGTTCTGGAGAGTGTGAATCTGAGCGGGACAGTTTGTGCCGCCAGGTTCCGGGCCGGGCTTGTTGGGGTCCCCTACCTGGTTTGGACGGGAATAGGTGTTGCCGTTATACGAGAAAAACACACCCGAGGGGTTGCTACTATCCACGACGAACAACGGGAATCCAGTTGTCGCTCTCTCAATTAGATCCACCTGCCAGTTCCCTAAGAGGGCGTTGGCGGCACCACTCCAATTGCTGCCGAACTGCTTGCCTTTGCCGAAAGGCAAGTCGTAGAGGATGCTGGCAGTAAAGCTGTCGTTGAGATTCAGTTGCGACAAGCCCCAATCCAGCTTCTGAGTTCCGGGCAGAGGATAGTAAGCGGCGCCGGGGTTTGTGCCTAAACCATCCGGCATACCCGAGTCGAAGGTGCGAGACCAGGTGTAGCCCAACAGAGCGTAGAGACCGTGGCGGGCGCTCTTGGTCTCGGCCTTTACCTGTAGGGAGTCATACCGTGCAGTGCCGACGCTGTTGTTGCTGTCGACGCTCTGGAAGGCCGCCGCGTACGGGAAATCTCCAAGGCCGCAGCCCAGAGTGTAACCAGCGACCGCGTGAGCCTCACCCGCACACGCGCTCGGCTGATTCAAGTTTTCGTTTGACTGGCTTACCAGGATGTGCGTGCTTTTGGAACCAGCATAGCCCGCGGTCAGCACTATGTTTCCAGGCAACTGGTGTTCGATATTGAGGTTGTATTGCTGAACGGTGCCCTGTTTGTAGTTGCGGTTCATCGATTGAATGGTTCCAGTGTAAGAGGACGGATTCACGGGCGCGCTATAGACAGCACCGAGGCCGCCGTTGACGTTGGTTGACGAGGGAGAGTTCGGCGCCAGCAGGAAGCCGCCGGTAAGAGAGCCAGTGGCGCTGCCGTAACCGAACAAGAATGTGGGTGGATCTACCTCTGCATAGTACGGCGGGTTCTGCCACAAGCCCTGTCCACCCTGATTCCAGGCAGAATCGTGGTAGATGGCGTAGCCGGCGCGGATCGCAGTCTTATCGCTCCCCATCGGCTTCCAGGAAAGTCCGATGCGCGGCTCAAAGGCATTCTTCTGATATTGAATGCCAGCACGTCCATCGGTCGTGACGCAGTTGGTGCAGCCAGTCAGGCCCGGACTGTTTTTCGGGACGTACCATTTGAGGGTTTGGATGTCGAAGTTCGACTGCCGATTTTCGATCTCCGTTTCGGGCGATACCAGAGCCCAGGCAACGCCGAGATTCAAGGTCAGGTTGCCGGTGACGCGCCAGTCATCCTGCACGAAAGGGCGAATCAGTTTATAGCGACGGCCGACGGTCGCGCCGAGGAAGGTCTGATCGTGGGCGGCAAAAACGCCGAAGCTGCCCACGAGCACATCGCCGACATCGTCGCCCGTTCCCAAGCCGGCCTCCACGGCGAACCCATCCTGAAATGCATTGTTCCTGATATTCATCTCGTTCGCGCGATAGGTAGCGCCGAACCGGATGTTGTGCCTGCCGCGAATCAGGTCCAGCGTATCGGAAACCGAATAAACGTTCGTTCCGCCCTGATACGGCGCATACCCGCGATCGCCCAGCGACATGTAACTCGACATCAGGAACGAAGACATACCGCAGCTTTCGCAGTCCTTGGTCGACTGGTTCAGGCTGGCGGGGTAGCCCGCCGACGCCCCTACCGTATTGCACGCAGATCCGAGATCAGCGCCGGGAATGCCGATGACCGCGGCCTCGCACGAACCGGGGCGGAAAGACAGGATGTGGTTGAAGATCCGGCTGAAGCCGGCATTGAATTGGTTAATCGTGTTCCCCGAAAAAACATGGGTCTCGGACAACGCCACATTGCGGCCGTGATTATCGATGAACTGATTGCTCCCAAAGGCATTGGTTTCTGCCCATCCCGGGGAGCCTCCGGGGATAAAATTTGTGGCCTGATCGTAGCTGAATCGCGCGAAGACAGAATCCTTGCTCGAAAAATTGTGGTCGAGGCGGACGTCAGCCGTACCCTCGTTCGTTTTCCTCACGGGCTCATTGATGTAGTTGAAGCCAATGCCGCTTGCATTGGGGATCGGGTAAAGCTGAATCACTTTCGCCCCGATGGGGTTGATCATCGCTGCGGGGACTACATTGCAGGGAGTGCCGCCCGTTTGCTGGCCATTGCTACCCGGAACAATTCCGTTGCCCGAGGCATCGCACTCGAAATTGCCGCCAAAGGGGTTTCTCACGTTGCCGAAATTGTCTGCGTTGTTGGGCAGGGGATTCCCAGTCGTAGGATCCCAACCGGGACGGGCCAAGCCGAAGGGATCGGAACTATAATCGTAGTCACCATTCGCCTTGGCCGTCACCATCGCGGAGCTCGGAACGAGCCCGGTGAAGGGTATCCCGTGACGCTGCATCTTGGCTTGATAGTCCACAAAGAAGAACGTCTTGTCTTTCTTGATTGGCCCGCCGAAAGAACCGCCAAATTGATTCAGGTTGAATTTTTCAACTGAGGTCGCGAACCGGCTCTTGGCATCGAGCTTCGTATTGCGGAAGAATTCGAACAACGAACCGTGATACTGATTGCTCCCGGATTTGGTCGTAACCAGCACCGTAGGTCCAGCCCGCTCTCCGTATTCCGCGGAGTAGTTGTAGGTGAGGACCTTGAATTCCTGGATGTCGTCGATGGACGAGAAAATTGCAATCCCGCCCTCATCCAGTTGGTTGTTGTCGTTGCCGTCGAGCAACCAATCAGTGCTCTGAGCGCGAGATCCACCCACCGACAGCGAAAAAGAACCGCGAGTGGACGCTTCGCTGCTGGCGGCTCCATTGAAGAAGCTGACTGGGCTGGTTTCGGCGGTCGTGCCCGGGGTCAAGGTGGCGAGTTGCACGAAGTTCCGTCCGTTCAAGGGGAGTTCGGCGACCTCTTCCGCTGTGATGACCTGTCCAAGGGTGGGACTGGTCGTTTCCACGGCTACTTCGGTGGCATTGACCTCGACACTGGTGCTCACCGATGCCGGCTGGAGCGTGAAGTTCAACTCACGTTGTTCGTCGACCTGGAGACGAACGTCCTTCTGCTCGACTGGGGCGAAGCCCTGGGCTTCAACGCGAAGAGTGTATACAGACACCGGGAGCAAGGGGATGAGGTAATGGCCGGATCCGTCCGCTTTGGCTTCTCGAGTCAGGCCGGTGGCCTGCGAAGTTACTCTGACATTCGCGCCGGCTATGACAGCAGCCGCTTTGTCCGACACAGTGCCGGAGAAGCTGCCCGTGGCTTGACCGTGCAGGAGTGGGCTCACGAGGCAAATCAACGAACAGGCGCACAGCGCGAAGAGCTTTCTTGTGCTCGACATTTGGCTTCACGACCCCTTTCAAACGGTCCACTGCCCCAAAAGCAAAAGCCCTCCCCCTTCCTGGTGAAGCTGGGAGGTCTCCTGGACCGCAGTCAGCGCTTATAAATCGCCCACTAGAACGAAGTCAAGGGGATTTGCGGTGGAAAACCGGCTCACAGTTCCCGATTGTTACGGGATTATGAACGAGCCGACAATTCGGCGTCGAAGCGGGCGCGGTCGTAGAAGGATTTTTGGGTGCCGACGCCGGTGGTGGAGAGTCCGGCGTAGAGGTTGGCGCGGCGAACCGCTTCGAGTTCGGGCACGCCTTCTCCGAGAAAAACCGCGAAGCTGCCGATGAAAGCATCGCCGGCGCCGGTGCTGTCGATGCTCTTCACGGGAAAGGGCGGCACGTGCGTGCTGCTGCCGCCGGTGGCGAGCAGGGATCCGTTCGAGCCGAGCGTGATGATGACGCGACGGATGCCGCCGCTGAGCAACTCTTCGGCGCAGCGGCGGGCATCATCGACCGTCTTCACGGAAAGGCCGGTGATGGCCTCGGCCTCATGCTCGTTGGGAACGAAATAGTCGAGATCTTTCAGGGCGTTGAGGTCGACCGGTTGTGCGGGAGCCGGGTTCACGATGCAGCGAATGCCGTGTTTTCGGGCAAAGGCTACGGTGTAGTAGACC
>Ga0209698_10003717_pt1 | contig 16860 bp, 13 predicted proteins | sample LitLauG_LLR_2012_FD_187203 | JGI IMG/M metagenome (GOLD analysis project Ga0209698, IMG submission 187203) | Freshwater sediment microbial communities from Pennsylvania, USA - Little Laurel Run_MetaG_LLR_2012 (SPAdes) (version 2) | ecosystem: Environmental > Aquatic > Freshwater > Creek >...
CGACTGAAGCGCTCCATCGAGTCTTCTCGCACTTCGACCGTAACAGGAGAAGCAGCGCCATCGTCCTCCTCGGCAACCAAGACTGTCGCCACGCCTGCCTCACCAGAGCCAGCGGCACGCAAGAAATCTTCCAAAGCGCTGATTTTCGCCCTTGGCCTGGCCATCGCCGCCGCAGGCGGCCTCTATGCGGGCAAGTGGTTCTTCTCCTCAAAACCGGTTGAGCCGCCTCTCTACCGCCAGCTCACCTTCCGCCGCGGTAGCATCCGTTCCGCCCGCTTTGCCCCCGACGCCCAAACCATTCTGTACAGCGCCGCCTGGCAGGGAAACCCCACCGACGTCTTCACCGCGCGTCCTGAGGCGCCCGAGTCGCGCTCCATGGGCCTCAACCGCACCCAGCTCATGTCGGTCTCCTCCACGTCTGAGATGGCGGTCTTGCTTAACAGCAAAGCCATCGGCGCCTGGGTCACCATGGGCACGCTCGCGCGGGCACCCCTGGCCGGCGGAGCCCCGCGAGAAGTCCTCGAAAACGTGCAGTGGGCCGACTGGTCTCCCGACGGATCCAACTTCGCGGTGGTTCGCGACTTCGGCGGCATGAACCGTCTGGAATACCCCATCGGCAAGCCGCTCTACCAGACCGGCGGCTGGATCGGCCATCCCCGCGTTTCTCCCAAGGGCGATCTCATCGCCTTCGCCGACCATCCCCTCCAGGGCGATGACAGCGGCGCGCTCGCCGTCGTCGACCTGGCAGGAAAACGAAAAGAACTGTCCAGGCAATGGTTCACCATTCAAGGCGTGGCCTGGTCCGTGGACGGCAAGGAGATTTGGTTCACCGCCAGCAAGTCAGGCACCGATCGCACTCTTTACGCGACCACGCTCGACGGCAAAATGCGCACCATCGCCCGCCTGCCCGGCGCTCTGATGCTTTTCGACATTGCCAAGGACGGCCGCGTGCTCCTGGTGCGCGCAAGTTGGCGGCGCGAGCTCATGGGCTTCGGTCCCGATGGGAAACAACGCGAACTCTCCTGGCTTGACTACTCCTATCCCGGCGAGCTTTCAGCCGATGGCAAGACCCTGCTCTTCGACGAAGAGGGCGGCGGCGGATCGCTGGCCTACTCCAAGTCCGGCGGATACACCTATGGCGTATACATCCGCAAGACCGACGGCTCCCCTGCCGTGCTCTTGGGAGAGGGCAGCGCGTTGTCTTTGTCCACCGATGGAAAATGGGCGATCACCCAGACTCCAGGGGCCGCGCCGGCACAATTAAGACTCTTGCCCACCGGTGCGGGCGAGGCCAAGGACCTGACCAACGACAACATAAACCACAACTGGGCCCACTGGTTCCCCGACAACAAGCGCATCCTGTTTTCGGGCGACGAAAAAGATAAGGGAGAAAAGCTCTACGTCTACGAAATGGATTCAGCCAAGACCCGTGCCATCACCCCGGAAGGGGTCAACGGCAATTCGTTCTCAATCTCTCCCGATTCGCAGGTCGTCGCCGCGATTGGTCCCGACCAGCGCGGCTACCTGTATCCCATCAACGGCGGCGATGCGCACCTGATCCCCGGCGTTAATCAGGGCGAGCAGCCCATCACCTGGAGCGCCGACGGCAAATCTCTCTACGTCTACCAGCCCGGCGAACTGCCGGCCCACGTCTTCCGCGTCGACGTGCACAGCGGCCAGCGCACTCTGTGGAAGGACCTGATGCCCACCGATCCCGCCGGCGTCGAAAACATCGGCCCCATCCTTATCACGCCCGACGCCCAAACCTGCGTCTTCGGCTACCACCGCAATCTGGCAGATTTGTATCTGGTGGAAGGCCTGAAATAAAAAAGACGGCTCATAAGGGCCGTCCATGTACGTATTTTATCCGTGTGAATCCACGCAAATCCGTGGCAAAAGAATTTAGATATCCAGATTCTTCACATCCAGCGCATTCTCTTCAATAAACTTGCGCCTCGCCTCGACATCTTCGCCCATCAGCGTGGTAAAGATGGTCTCGCACTCGGCGATATCTTCCATTCTCACCGAGAGCAGCGTGCGTCGTTCCGGGTCCATGGTGGTTTCCCATAGCTGTGGTGCGGTCATTTCGCCAAGGCCTTTGTAACGCTGGATGGCAAAGTCCTTGCGGCCTTCGTTCAACACATGGTCGAACAATTCGCGCGGTGTATTCTTTTCGACAACTTCGATGGCCTTCCGCTTTGCCGCTATTTTGGCCGGCCTCTTTTCGCCTTTGTCCGACTGATCCGCTGACTCGTCGCCCTCGGCCACTTCGCCGTCAGACGCAGCAGATTCCCTCACCAGTCCCTCCACCACAAACGGTGGCTCCATGTAAGTCTCAATCAGCTTGAACTTCGCGATCATCTGCCGGCACTCCGCGCTTGACGCGAGGTTCCAGTTGATCACGCGCTCCGCTCCTTGCGAGCTCACATAACGCAGTTCCCACAAATTGTGCTCTTCGTCAAACTTGAGGTCGACGCTTTTGTACTTGCGGTCTTTCGCCGCCGCCTTCAGCTGCTTCTCCAGTTTCTCCAGTTTCTTCGGCGGCGTGTTCTTGTCGCCTTCGAAGTCGCTGCGCTTGGCGAAATCGAGCCTTGGCAGCTGCTCGGTCACACGCTCGTCGCGCAGCCGCTTGTTTACGTTGTCGAAGAAGCCGAGATACTCGTTCAGCACGGTCATAAACCGCGCCAACTCCTTGCCCTCAAGCTTGGCGGCGCCTTCGCCGTAGCGAACGCTCAAACCGTCGGACGCGCGCTTCACCATCACTTTCACAAACTCACGCTCGTCTTTGATGTACTGCTGCGTCTTGCCCTTCTTGATCGAGAACAGCGGCGGCTGCGCGATGTACACGTTTCCACGCTTGATCAGGTCCTGCATGTGGCGGAAGAAAAATGTCAGCAACAGCGTGCGGATGTGACTTCCGTCCACGTCGGCGTCGGTCATCAGGATGATCTTGCCGTAACGCACCTTGGTGGGATCAAAATCTTCCTTCGAGATGCCGGTGCCGAGCGCGGTAATCATGCAGCGGATTTCTTCGTGCGCCAGCATCTTGTCATAGCGGGCTTTTTCCACGTTGAGGATCTTGCCCTTCAGCGGCAGGATGGCCTGGAACCTGCGGTCGCGGCCTTGTTTGGCCGTCCCACCGGCGGATTCTCCTTCGACCAGAAAAAGCTCGCAGCGGTTTGGATCACGCTCGGAACAATCAGCCAGCTTGCCCGGCAACCCGCCGGAATCGAGCGCGCCTTTTCGCCGCGTTAGATCGCGGGCCTTGCGGGCAGCCTCACGCGCGCGCGCCGCCTCAATCGCCTTATTGATGATCTTCCGCGCCACGGTTGAGTTCTGCTCGAAGAACGCGCCCAGCCGCTCGTTGATGAACGCCTGCACCACGCCAGCGATGTCGGAATTCAGCTTGCCTTTAGTCTGTCCTTCGAATTGCGGCTGCGACAGCTTTACGCTGATTACCGCCACCAAGCCTTCGCGTACATCGTCGCCGGTCAGGTTTTCTTTCACGTCTTTGAACAGGCCCATCTGCTGCCCGGCATAGTTGATCGTCCGCGTCAGCGCCATGCGGAATCCGGAAAGGTGCGAGCCGCCATCCACCGTGTTGATGTTGTTGGCAAAGCTGAACACCGACTCGGAATAGCCGTCGTTGTATTGAATTCCAATCTCCATGGCCACGCCGCTGCGCTCCGCTTCCATGTAGATCGGCTTTTCGTGCAGCACCTGTTTGCCGCGATTCAGATGCTTGATGAACTCGGCGATGCCGCCCGAATATTTGTACTCCGCCCGCTTCGGCTCGCCGGTCTTGGCGTCGGTGGCGCGCTCATCGGTCAGCGTGATCACCAGGCCCTTGTTCAGAAAAGCCAACTCGCGTAGCCGTTGTGCCAGGGTGTCGAAGTTGTATTCGGTGACCGTAAAAATGCTGCGGTCGGGCAGGAAATGAACTTGCGTTCCGCGCTTCTTGGTGGCGCCGGTTTTCTTCAGCTTGCTGGTCGGCTCACCGGCGGAATACGTCTGTTGCCAGGTCGCGCCGTCGCGCCAGATTTCCAGATCAAGGTCTTCGCTCAGCGCGTTCACGCACGAAACGCCCACGCCGTGCAATCCGCCGGAAACTTTGTATGAAGATGAATCAAATTTTCCGCCCGCGTGCAGCTTGGTCATCACCACCTGCGCGGCAGAAATTTTCTCTCCGTCAATCTCCATGTCATCCACAGGAATGCCGCGCCCGTCATCAATCACGGTAATGGAGTTGTCGGAATGAATGGTGACATCAATCCGCGTCGCATGTCCGGCCAGCGCCTCGTCCACGGAATTGTCTACCACTTCATAGACAAGATGGTGTAGTCCCATCTCGCCAGTCGAGCCGATGTACATGGCGGGGCGTTTGCGCACCGCCTCCATACCGCCCAGCACCTTGATCGAGTCGGCGGTGTAATCCCCGTTGCCGCCATTGCCAGTGCTGATCGGCGTCACTTTCGCGGTTTTTGTCGAGGTGTCTGTGATGGGAGTGTTGATCTCTTTGGTGGCCATTCCGCTCCGTCAAACTTGCCGGCTGTGGCTCTGATTTTTCTGGGGCCGAACCCCTCTTTCAGCAGCAAGAAACCGGACTTGAAGCGAGCCGCCGAATTAAGTCCAAGTGCCTGAATTTCCTTATATTTAGGGGTTCTATTTACCTGTTCATATTTTACCACAATCGGCACTCTTTTTCGACCCGCGCAAGGCCCCTGAATCAGCCGAATTACGGCCCTGTTCCCAAAGCAACAACCTTCCCTGATAGGATAGAAAATCTAGGAGTTCCCTCAGAAAATGCCAGTACCCGTCTCACAAATGTGGACCGTGTCCAGCTATGTCCTGCGGCAGAAGCTTCGCGGGCGCAAGCAGTACCCGCTCGTGCTCATGCTCGAGCCGCTGTTCCGCTGCAATCTGGCCTGCGCCGGCTGCGGCAAGATCCAGTATCCAGCGCACATCCTCAAGAAGGAGCTCTCACCCGAGGAGTGCTTCCGCGCCGTCGACGAATGCGGCGCTCCCATGGTCTCCATTCCCGGCGGCGAGCCGCTCATGCACCCTCGCATCGCCGAGATCGTCGAGGGCCTGGTCGCGCGCAAGAAATACATCTACCTCTGCACCAATGCCTTGCTACTCAAAGAGAAAATCGGCCTGTTCAAGCCCAGCAAATATCTGACCTTCAGTGTCCACCTCGATGGTGGCCGCGAGGAGCATGATCTCTCGGTGTGCCGCGAAGGCGGCTACGACGCCGCGCTGGAAGGCATCAAGGAAGCCCTTGCCCGCGGCTTCCGCGTCACCACAAATACCACGCTGTTCGACGGCGCCAATCCCAAGTCAGTTCGCGCTTTCTTCGACGAAATGATGGACCTGGGTATCGAGGGCATGATGCTCTCTCCCGGCTATTCCTACGACAAGGCGCCCGACCAGAAGCACTTCCTCGGCCGCGCCCGCACTCGCCGCATGTTCCGCGCCATCTTGTCGAACCGGAACCCCAACTGGCGTTTCAACCTGTCGCCATTGTTTCTTGAGTTTCTGATGGGCAAGCGCACCTACCCGTGCACTCCCTGGGGCATGCCCACCTATAACGTGTTCGGATGGCAGAAGCCTTGCTATCTTTTGCAGGACGGCTATGCCGACACCTTCCAGGAACTGCTCTCGACCACCGAATGGCAGAACTACGGCACCGAGAGCGGCAATCCCGCCTGCGCCAACTGCATGGTGCATAGCGGATACGAAGCTTCCGCGGTCAACGCGACGTTCAGCTCGCTGGGCGGGTTCCTGGCTACGGTTAAAGCAACACTGTCTTCGCGCTACACCGATCCCGGTGCGCTGCGTTTGCTCGACGAGCGCATCGCCCCGGTCAATCCGCTGGTGCAGATCGCGAAGCCGGCAGAGGCTCCTACCCTTCAGGAAAACCGCGCATGACGGGCAAAGCCGCCGGACACCTCGACCACGAATCCGCCCACGCCGCTCCGCACGCGGGCACGGTTGACCCCGAGTTGCTGGAAATCGCGGCCGGCACCGCGCATGAACATCTGGAAGGCTGGATTCCCCAGCTTGCCACGGAAGAAGAAATCCGCGCCGCTCTCGAAAAGGCTTTCGACTACCGCGGCGACATCACCATCACTTGCAAAGACGGATCGAAGATCGAAGGCTACCTCTTCGACCGCCGCCCGGCGCAGACTCTGAAAGAATCGTTCGTCCGACTCTTCCCCAAAGACTCGAACCAGAAAACATCCATCTCCTACGCCGACATCGCCGCCCTGGCCTTCACCGGACGCGACACCGCCGCCGGGAAGAGCTGGGAAGCCTGGATGAAGAAATATGCCGAGAAAAAAGCCGCCGGCGAAAAGAACATCGCCCGCGAACCCGAAGCCCTCGACTAATTCACCCGTCATCCTGAGCGAAGTCAGGATCCCTCGTAACCCGGCAGCACCAGGGGCCTCGCGAGGAGTTTCCCGATCATCGCACGGCCTTCCCGCTCACTCCAAACCTCAGCCCCTCCACCAGTTCGTTCACGTCATCCTCGCCGCCGGCGATAAACGTAAACGACAACACATACCCTTTCGCAACCATCACCAGCGTGGACTGCTGCATCACTTTCGTCCCAACATTTTTCTGAAAGTCGCCGCGCACCAGCATCTTCCCGTCAACCGGAAACTCGTAGGGCTCCTCCGCGACCTTAAAGCCCCGCGCCTTGATTACCTCGGTCAGCGGCCCGAAATACTGTGCCGCGGCCTTCAGCCCTGGATACGTGGCAACGCTCTCCGCCGCGATCACGACCGACGCGTTCACGTCCTCTCCGCGCGCCTGCGGCGGCCGCAGAAACGCCCCCAGCAGCACGCGCTCATCGCTCTTGCCGGCTGCCGCCGGAGCCGCGCTGTCATCTTGCTCATTCATCTCTTCGGTCCGCAGCACCCATCCCACCGGAATCTTGCAGGAAAATCCCAACGCAGAGTTGCGGTACACATTGTCTTTCACGGTCCCGGCGGTCAAAGGAGAATCCGTGCTGGACGGGGCGTTTGCGCCATGTTTCCTGGAGGAAGAAGAAGAGGAAGGGGATGACGTCTGCGGCGAATCGCCTTGAGCCCAGCCAACTCCCAAGCCCGACCCGAGTACCAGCAACAACAGAAAATGGCAGCACTTGGGCATGCCGCCATCTTACTTCATTGAGTCGGGATGGAATCTGAGCAGTACGTGCCTACGCCGCTCGGCCCACCTGCGGCTGAGCACAGAATGAGCATCGCCGCGCGTCAATCGGAATTTCGCTCAGGCATTCAGAGCACTTCTTCGTCGTCGGGTCCGCAGGCGCGGGATCCTTGCGCATGCGCGCCACCAGCGCGTTCACCGGCGTCACCACAAAGAAATAGATCGCCGCAGCGATCAACAGGAAATTCACCAGCGCCGTGATGAACACACCGATGGGAAACGGAGTGGATCCAACAGTGAACGAAATCGACGTGAAGTCGGGTTTGCCCGCTATCAGCGCGATCAGGGGTTCAATGAACGATTTGACCAGAGCCGTCACCACGCCCCCAAAGGCCGCGCCGATGACAATACCAACCGCCATATCCACAACATTGCCGCGCAGGATAAATTTCTTGAAACCATCGAGCATAAGTGAGACCTCCAATTCAAGAATGGCCAGCTAATGTACGTCAGGAAGGGCCGCAGGTCAAGGCCTGCGGCGGTACCAGGAAAGAGGAAATGGAAACCCGATACGCGGCTGTGGGAAGGCCTTTGGTGACCGTCAGATCCGCATCGGCATGACAATATAGCGATACTTGTAGTCATCGCCCTCGGCCGGGCGGAACTGCCCCGCCGACTGTGCATCCTTCAACTCCAGGCGCACTTCGTCAGATCCCGCAACTTTCAGAAACTGCTCCAGATACTGCGCGTTGAAGCCGATGGTCATCGGGTCGGCTGCGTAGGCCACTTCCATCGAATCCTCAGATTCACCCGAGTCCGCCGACGAAGCAAATAGCTTCAGCTCGCCCTTCTCGAGTTTCAGTCGTACTGCACGAGATCGCTCATCGGCAAACTGCGCCACGCGCTGAATCGCAGCGCCAAATTCGTCAGCGTTCAACGGCACCACCTTGCTGTTGTCCTTCGGCAGGACCGCTTCGAAGTTGGGGAATTGCCCTGTCAGTTGGCGCGATGTAAGCAGCCTCGATCCGATCCGGAAAAACAGTGTGGATTCATCCTTGGCAAACTCAACTGTCTCGGCATCGGTCGAATCCAGCAGCGACTTCAGTTCATCCATCGCCTTCTTCGGCACTAGGGTCTTCATCTCCCCGGACACGCCGTCGAACTTTTCTCCGCTACGCTCACAGTGCGCCAGGCGGTGGCCGTCGGTAGCCACCATGGTGATGGATTCCGGCTTCAGCAGCATCAGTGCGCCGTTCAGCGTGTAGCGCGACTCTTCGCTCGAAATCGCAAATCCTGTCCGCGCGATCAATCCGCGCAATACTTGCGCCGGAATCTTGATGGCTCCCGCGGTTGGAAACGCCGGCAGGCTGGGGAAGTTTGCCTTGGCCATCCCCACCATTTTGGTATTCGAGCGACCGCAGCGAATCCCCACCCAGTGATTTTCCAGCAGTTTGATGGTGATATCGGCATCAGGCAGCAACTTCACATAGTCATGCAGTTTGCGCGCCGGGATTGTGCACGCACCCTCTTTTTTCACCTTGGCGCTGCACGATGCTCGCAGACTCAGATCGAGATCGGTGGCCGTAATGGACAATGCATCGCCGGAGGCTTCGAAAAGATAATTGGAGAGAATCGGAATCGTCGTCTTGCGTTCGACCACCCCTTGCGTAGCCGTCAACTCCCGCAGCAGTTCCTGTTTACTGACCGTGATCTCCATGACCCCCACCGCCACCGCAGCTTCCACCGGCATATGTACCTTCTCCTGCCGCGCTACTTTTGATACTTCCTTATATCAAATACAAAACCTATAAAACTAGCAGTAACAGTAGGCGCTTCGGATAAGTGGGAAAACTGCTGAACCCTTTATCCTGGTAGCCTTTCCGGTCCGAACCGCCTGTGTGAAACCAGGACCCGAAACGGTGTACCCCTTTTCACAATCAATCTCTTTATTCGAGTCCGTCCCGGCCTTGCACAGGTTTCACAGCCCATCCACAACAACCACCGCGATAACTTGGGACTTGCGAGGAAAACTCTCCTCAACCCCCGCCTACCCGCCCAGTTGTTCGGTCAACTTATTGAGCAACCTGTTTAAATCTTTGTCGTTTTGCCGCTGGGTTTCGATCTTCTCAACCGAATGCAATACGGTCGTGTGATGCTTACCTCCGAACTGCCTCCCAATCTCCGGCAACGATGCCTCCGTCATGTGCTTGGCCAGGTACATGGCAATCTGCCTCGGGTAAACGATCGAACGCGAATTATTCTTCGCCTTAATCTCGACCAATCGCAATCCGAACTGCTCAGCCACAAGCTTCTGGATGGATTCAATGGTGACCTTGCGCGCCTGCGAATCAATGAAGTTCTTGAGCACTTGCTGTGCATAGCCAAGCGAAATTTCTGCGCCGGTAAGCGACGAGTGCGCCACTAGGCGAACCAGCGCACCCTCCAACTCGCGCACATTCGATCGAATGTTGGAAGCCACAAACATCGCCACATCGCCCGGCAATGTCACTTTCTCCTGTTCCGCCTTCTTCTGCAGGATCGCGACCTTAGTCTCGAGATCGGGCGGCTGAATGTCAGCAATCAGGCCCCACTCGAACCGGCTGCGCAGCCGATCTTCAATTTCCGCCAATTCCTTCGGTGAGCGATCGCTGGCAATCACGATCTGCTTCATGGACTCATGAAGCGCGTTGAAGGTATGAAAGAACTCCTCCTGGGTACGCTCTTTACCTGCCAGGAACTGGATGTCGTCCACCAGCAGAGCGTCCACATTACGGAACCGGTCGCGGAAGCTGGTCATCTTGTCATAGCGGAGCGAGTTGATCATGTCGTTGGTGAACTTCTCGCTCGATACGTAGCAGATGGCTGCCTGTGGCTGCCGCCGTTTAATTTCATGGCCTATCGCCTGCATCAAGTGGGTCTTGCCCATGCCCACTGGGCCATAAAGGAAGAGCGGATTGTAGGCCTTGGACGGGCGCTCTGCCACGGCCTGGCACGCCGCATGCGCAAACTGGTTGCCCGAACCAATGACGAAGGCGTCGAAGGTGTAGCGCGGATTGAGCTGCGCCGCCCCGTCCCAGTCAAACCTGGCCTGTGACACGGGTCCTGGCGCCGTCAGGCCGCCGTCGTGCCGAATGGGAGTAGCCGCCGGGTCGTCTTCCGGAGTCACAAACTTGACGTCCTGCAGTTCCAGCCCGAGATTATCAATCGCTTCCTGGATCAAGTCGGCATACTTGTCGCCCGCGCGGCGGAAGTCCACGCTCGGCACGCGAACAAACAAAGTCCCACCGCTGGTATGACTGAACTTGGTTGGCTTCAGCCAAGTGTCATAGGAGTGGCGGTTGATCTTTTTCTCCAACGCATCCAGAATGCGCGTCCACGGATTGGGCGGGAGTGTTGCGCTTGGAACAGACATGATTATGAAATATTCTCCACACCCTCGTGCTGGCTTGGGGTGCTTGTGTTATGAACGCTTGATTGTTGAATGACGTCTGGAAAAACCTTGCTCGTGCTGCGAACTGCGCCGGGCTCCTTCGTGCGCCGTTGCCCTGTGAAAAGAAATCTGAAAGCCGCAACAGACTAGCACAAAATTTTCTTCGCGCGGCAAAGTTCCTCGCGAAATTTTTCTGCGAAGTGCTATTCAGACTCCGATCTCGTCGAGTTGTCAAGTGCCGAGGATGTAACTGCAACGCAATCTGTGCAAGTTTGTCCGAGTCGCCGCTTCGGCTCCATCGGTTTCTGGAGTCGTTGGACCCTCATCTGCCCTTTGCCCATCGCCCTCGCTGTCGTTTATACTCATAGTTTGTTCGTTGACCTCTGATCCAGCTAGGAGCACCTGACGTTCCATGCCTAAACGCACGTTCCAACCCAACCGGCGCAAACGGTCCAAGAAGCACGGGTTCCGTTCGCGCATGAAGACCCAGGGCGGCCAGAAGGTTCTGTCCCGCCGCCGCGCCAAGGGGCGCAAGCGGGTCTCGGTCAAGCCCGGTTTCCGTGAGTAGCCGGTCCTGATCCCCGACTCTGATGTGGGTAACATGGCTTCCGCCGCAAGTTCTGATACCGGCCCGCTCCAGCAGGCTCGAGGCACCCGGAAAAATCTTCCGCGCGCCTCGCGGCTGCTGCGCCACGCCGAGTTCGACCGCGTTTACAAAATGGGCCGCCGCCATTTTTCTACTTCGATGACCGTCTTTTACCTCCAGCGGACCGGGCCCGATCCAAAGAGCGGGTTCCGAGTCGGCTTCACCGTTGGTCGTGCCCTGGGCGGCTCAGTGCAACGCAACCGCATGCGGCGTCGCCTGCGTGAGGCCGTTCGGCTTGGACGTCCCGTTTTCGAACCCGCGGTGGACATCGTCATCAACCCAAAGAAGACCGTCCTCACCACTGAATTTTCCGCCTTGCAGGCTGAGGTGGCTCGGGCCTTCGCCGTGATTAACCAGAAATGCAACGAGGCGCAACCCTTGAGAACCGAAAACTGAGAACTGCATCCTGAACCCGGCTATCCAACTCGTGCTGTACATGCTCAGTGCCTACAAGCGCCTGGTGTCGCCGACTTTGCCGCCTTCTTGCCGCTATATTCCCACCTGTTCGGAATATGCCATGGAAGCCGTCGAGCGCTTTGGCGTGTTGCGCGGCGGATGGATAGCTGTGCTCCGAGTACTGCGCTGCCACCCCTTCGTTCGCGGCGGTTACGATCCCGTGGTTGGAGGAGAGGCCAGCGGCCCGTCGGCAGCTTGCACTCACGGCTGATCGCCGAAGAGCTGATTTCCAAGATCGGAACAAATTTTGGCTGAATATCAAAACCCGCAGCAAGAGCCCGGAGCCGACAAAAAACTCCTGCTCGTCTTTGCCCTCACTTTTGCGATCATTCTCATTGCCCAGCCGCTGCTCCGCAAGTACGGCCCACAACCCCCTGAAGCCCCGTCCAAGACACAAACTGTGCCGCCGGCGGCAGCCCCAGCTCCATCGGACGTTCAGTCCAACGCCGCGCCTGTTCTCAGTTCGACCGCATCCGCGACAGCTACAGTGCAAGCGTCAGCTGAAACCGACACGGTCATCGAAAACGACCTCTACCGCATCACGCTTACGAATCGCGGTGCTCAGGTGAAGTCCTGGATTCTCAAGAAGTTCGACAACGACACCCAGACCGGCCCGCTCGAACTCGTCTCCGCCGCCAGCCAGAAGTATGGCTACCCGCTCTCGCTCTGGACCTACGACGAAACCCTGCGCAACAAACTTAGCTCGGCGTTGTACGTTGCAGCTTCGTCTTCATCCAGCCAGACTCTGGCAGCCCCCGCTTCCATCACCTTCACCTACGCCGAGAGCGACGTTTCCGTTCGCAAGACTTTTAGCTTCGACCACACTTATGTCGTCGGCGTCGAAACCAGCGTCACTTATAAGGGAGCGTCAGTTGCCGCGTTTCCCGCCTGGCCCGCCGGATTCGGCGATCAGAGCACCCCCGCTTCGTTTGCAGCGGGCACAATCGCTTATCAGTCTGGATCCGACATCGTCCGTCCCCCGGTCCGCTGTGGAACGTTTTCCTTCCTCTCGCACTGCGAACCCATCGGCAACGGCAGCACCATCAAAGGCCCGTTCCACTGGGCGGGCACTTCCGGGCAATACTTCACCGCCATCTTTCTCCCCGATGACGCCGCCTCCGCCGCATTGGTCACGCTGCGCAATTCCGTTCCGGTTCCCCAGGACGCCAATCGGTCAGTCGAAGCACTGGGTGTGGCGGTCGGCAGTCTCAACGGGCCATCTCGTGGCCGCATCTACGTAGGACCAAAAGACATCGCTACGCTGCAGACGGTCTCAATCCCCGGAATCTCCACCGGCGATGCCAACCTCGGTGGCTTGGTTGACTACGGCTGGTTCGGCATCATCTCCAAGCCGCTATTCCTCTGGCTCAAGTGGATCCACAACCACATCGTCGGTAACTGGGGCTGGGCCATCATGCTCCAGACGCTCGCCATCACCCTGCTATTGCTGCCCCTGCGCATCTCGCAGATGAAGTCCATGCTGCGCATGCAGCGCGTCGCCCCGCAGATCAAGGCCATCCAGGAAAAGTACAAAAAGTACAGCATGCGCGACCCCCGCAAAGCAGCCATGAACGAGGAGGTGGCCGCGCTCTACAAGACGGAGGGCGTTAACCCGGCGGGCGGCTGCCTGCCTCTCCTGATCCAGATGCCGTTTCTCTTCGCCTACTACCGTATGTTGAGCAATGCCGTGGAATTCCGTCACGCCCCCTGGCTCTGGGTCCACGATCTTTCCTCTCCGGAAACCGCGGCTCTCCGTCTGCTGCCCCTCTTCATGGTCGGCAGCATGTTGCTCATGCAAAAGATGACGCCACAGACTGGGATGGATCCCGCCCAGCAAAAAATGCTGACCATCATGATGCCCGCTATGATGGGCTTCATGTTCTGGAACCTCCCCGCCGGCGTGAACCTGTACTACACCGAGACCAACTTGATCGGCATCATTCAGCAGGTCGTCATGAACCGTACCCAGCTCGGCCGCGAAATGCGCGAACTGGCGGAAAAACGCGCCCGCAAGAAGGACAAGTGATCATGGACAAACTAGCCGCAGCCAATCAACTCAACGATTTCCTCAAGAACGTGCTTACCCTCGGCGGTTTCCGCCTCAAGTACCGCATCGTCGTCGACCCGCCCGCCACCGACGACCGCGACTGGGAGAGACCGGAAATTTTGGTCGACTTCGCCGGCCCCGATTCAACCCTCCTGCTTTCACGCAACGCTGAACTCCTCCGTGCGCTCGAGCTCCTCGCCTTCGAGATCCTTCACCTCCAGCACGGCGAGCACGAAAAGATTTCCTTCGATTGTCAGAACCATCGCTCCCTGCGCCTGCAGGAACTGCGGGCCGCCGCCACCGTCGCCGCCGAAAAAGTCCGCCAGACCGGAGTCCCTTACCGCTTCTCTCCCATGTCATCCCGCGAGCGCCGCATGGTCCACCTCGCTCTGCGCAACGAAGCCGACCTCCATACCCAGAGCGAAGACGAAGGCCCCCGCCGCCATCTGGTCGTCTACGTAAAAGGCAAAGAACCCGCTGTCCCCCAGCGCCCTCCCCGCCGCCACCTGGCATAGGGAAAAACACCACCTCATCCGGCGTCATCCCGAAGCCCCGCGTTTTCACCAGCGGGGCGAGGGCTCTCCTTGCAGACGGCCCTTGCATTTCATTCAAACTCAGGTCCGCCTTGCCCCACCACTTCCCCCTCATGCACAATAAACACCGCCTTGCACATCGCGATTCCCGAGGTCCTCATGACGCTCGCCCGTCCCGCTTCCGCTCTTGCTTCGCTCCTATTGCCCTTCGTCCTGATCGCCTTTACATCCGCGCAATCCGCATTGACCTACCCCCAGCCCCGCCGAAGCGACCAGGTCGACGACTACCACGGCACCAAAGTCGCCGACCCCTACCGCTGGCTCGAGGACACCGACTCCCCCGAGACCCGCGCCTGGATCGAGGCCGAAAACAAAGTCACCGACTCGTACTTGGCCCAGATTCCATACCGCGACAAGATCCACGGTCGCCTCACCAAACTCTGGAACTTCGAGCGTTTCGGCGTGCCCGAGAAGCAGGCTCATCGTTATTTCTTCGACCACAATACCGGACTGCAGAATCAAAGCGTCCTGCTGGTCGCCGACTCGCTGAACGCCGAACCCCGCATCCTGCTCGATCCCAACACGCTCTCCGCCGACGGCACCGTTGCGCTTGCCGGCACCGCTGTCACCGACGATGGAAAGATGATGGCCTACGGCCTCGCCGCCTCCGGCTCTGACTGGACCGAATGGCGCATCCGCGACGTGGATACCGGCAAGGACATGCCCGAAGTCTTGAAATGGGTCAAATTTTCTGGCGCTTCTTGGACAAAAGACGGCAAAGGTTTCTTCTACAGCCGCTTCGACGAGCCCAAGAAAGACTCCATGCTGCGCGACACGGTGTATTTCCAGAAGCTCTACTACCATCGCCTGGGCACACCGCAGTCAGAAGACAAGCTGATTTACGATCGTCCCGACAATAAAGAAATGGGATTCGGCGGACAGGTCACCGACGACGGACGCTTCCTGATGATTCATGTCTGGCAGGGCACGTCGCCCAAAACCCGTATCTATTACAAGGACCTCACTCACCCCGACTCACAGGTCATCCGCCTGCTCGACGACTTCGACGCCGAGTATCAATTCATTGACAACGATGGCCCGGTGTTCTGGGTCAGGACCAATCTCGATGCACCTCGCGGACGGATCATCGCAATCGACACCCGTCACCCCGAGCGCGATCAATGGAAGACGATTGTTCCGCAAAGCGCCGACAAACTCGAATTTGCCAACGTCGTCCATGATTCCTTCCTGCTGGGATATTTGAAAGACGCTCGCAGCGAAGTTCGCGTCTACGATCTCAGCGGCAAATTCCTGCGCAATGTGGACCTGCCCGGAATTGGCACCGCCGCAGGATTCGGCGGCAAACGCCGCGACACCGAAACCTTCTACGCTTTCACCAGTTTCACTTCACCCACCACCATCTACCGCTACGATCCCGCAAGTGGCACCAGCACCGTCTTTCGCCAGCCGAAGGTGGATTTTGATCCCACGCAATACGAGACCACGCAGGTTTTCTACAACAGCAAGGACGGCACCCGCGTCCCCATGTTCATCACCTACAAAAAGGGCATAAAGCTCGACGGTGAGAATCCAACCCTGCTCTACGCCTACGGTGGATTTGATATCTCGCTCACGCCCTTGTTCTCAGTGGCCAACCTTGTCTTCCTCGAGATGGGAGGCGTCTACGCTCAGCCCAACCTGCGCGGCGGCGGCGAATATGGCGAAGAATGGCACGAAGCCGGAACCAAGCTGCACAAGCAAAACGTGTTCGACGATTTCATTGCCGCGGCTGAGTGGCTCATCGCCAACCACTACACCTCAACCCCCAAGCTCGCCATCCGCGGCGGCAGCAACGGCGGCCTGCTGGTCGGCGCCAGCATGACCCAGCGCCCCGATCTCTTCGGCGCCACGCTCCCCGCCGTCGGCGTTATGGACATGCTCCGCTTCCACAAATTCACCATAGGCTGGGCCTGGACCAGCGACTACGGCTCTTCCGACAACCCAGACGAGTTCAAGGCCCTCTACGCATATTCGCCATTGCACAACCTGAAGCCGGGCACAAAATATCCGCCGACGCTCGTACTCACCGCCGACCACGACGACCGTGTCGTTCCCGGCCACAGCTTCAAGTTCGCCGCAACCCTGCAAGCCGACCAGGCCGGCCCCGCGCCGGTTCTCATCCGAATAGAAACCAAGGCAGGCCATGGCGCAGGCAAGTCGGTCACCAAGACAATCGACGAAACCGCCGACGCCTGGGCCTTCCTCGCCTATAACCTCGGTATGACCATCAACCTGAAGTAACCGGTGGCTCGAAGAAAAACGAGAACATTGAGACATGGGGTGCTCCAGAAACGGGAGGGCAGCGTCGGTCCGCCAAACGATACGTGTCATTCCAACCGGACCGGAGCGAAAACAAGCAAACAAATCTGTCATTCCGACCGGAGCCGGAGCGACGCGACGGCGCAGTGGAGGGATCTGCTTTTCGGGGGGCTTACCTGCTCATGTGGGGACAGCCGCCCTCGGCTGTCCGTCGAGCGCAAGCTCGACCAGATTTTCCTGAAGCCAAAACCGCCGCGCGCACCCCCGTGGAAGAGCG
>Ga0209698_10003718_pt1 | contig 16857 bp, 12 predicted proteins | sample LitLauG_LLR_2012_FD_187203 | JGI IMG/M metagenome (GOLD analysis project Ga0209698, IMG submission 187203) | Freshwater sediment microbial communities from Pennsylvania, USA - Little Laurel Run_MetaG_LLR_2012 (SPAdes) (version 2) | ecosystem: Environmental > Aquatic > Freshwater > Creek >...
GGGATCCATGTTGGCCTGGATCTTGAACACGAACGCCGTCATCGCCGGCTCGTCCGCCTCGACGTGGCGCACGTCGGCGTCTTGCGCGCGCGGCGGTGGCGCATGGGCGTGGAAGCCGTCGAGCAGGTCCTGAAGCCGCCAACAGCCACGGAGCCGCCAAGGGACCCACTTCTCTCGGTAACCCCAGCCAGCGTCACCGGTAAACCCGTTTGATAGCGGGAAATAAGGGACAAAGCGCGGCCCGTCTCGGGAGACGGGCCCAACAGCAGAGCTGGACTATCCCTTCACCAGCGCGAATTCCACGCGGCGCCGGATGGGATCAATCCGCTCCGCGCGAACGCGCACGCGGTCGCCGAGCTTCCAGGTCAGCTCCGTCGGCGCCTTGCGCCGCCCGGATCTCCGCCCGCGGCCAGACTCGCCGCCGGGCAAGACAACAATCGCATGATCGCGTTCGCGATATACGCACCGCGCGTCCGCTGCTTCCTCGAGCGCCGTAATCGGCAGAAGTCCTTCCACAAACACTTCGAACAGTTCCACAAAACACCCATATTTCTGCACGGAAATAATCAGCGCCTCGTATTCATCGCCGAGGTGCTGTTCCATGAACTGCGCCGTCTTCCAGCTGATCAGCTCGCGCTCTGCTCCTGCGGCGCGCCGCTCCGTCTCCGAAGTCTCCGCCGCTATCTCCTCCAAATGCTTCAGCGAGTACACGGCAGCCTGCGTACCGATGGCAGGTTTCACATGCGAAGGCGCGGGGGCATCGGGATGCGCGAGCGCCCATTTTAAAATGCGGTGCACGATCAGGTCGGGATACCGGCGAATCGGGGAAGTGAAATGTGTGTACTCCTCGAAACCCAATGCGAAATGCCCCAGCGACTCGGCGGAGTAGCGCGCCTGCTTGAGAGAACGCAGCATCAAGTACGAAAGAATGCGCTCTTCCGGCTTGCCAGCGAGCTTTTCCACCAGGCGCTGATAGTGTTGCGGCGTGAGGTTGATATCCGTGGCGGGCAGAACAGCGCGCATCTGCCGATCGCGCCCGTGGCCACGCGTTTCCGGCCGTCCAGCCTTGGCCGGCGAAGGAACTTTGCCGTGGCGCACGGCGACTTCACGCTGGTACAGATTTTCCACCCCCAGCGAGTAGCCGAACGCGTGCGCCAGCTCTTCAAACTCCAACACTTTGCGCGCGTCGGGCTTTTCGTGCACACGGTGGAGCGCATGCAGGCCGCGCTGGATCAAATAGCGGGCCACAGCGCGGTTCGCCGCTAGCATGAACTCCTCGATCAGGCGATGCGCGATGTTGCGTTCGCTACGGCCGATGTTGGTCATCTGCTGCTGATCGTTGAACTCGATCACGGGCTCAGGCAGATCGAAATCAATCGAGCCGTTCTCCGCGCGGCGCGCGTTCAGCAGCAACGCCAGCCCCTTCATGGCGCGAAAGTGATGGTTCAGATGCGCGTACCGCTGGGACATCTCGGGATCGCCTTCAAGCACTTTGTTGACGTTGGTGTAGGTCATGCGTTCGGCGGAACGGATCACGCCGGGGGTCATCCAGGAGCTGACCATGCGGCCCGACGAGTCAAAATCCATAATCGCGCTCAGCACCAGGCGGTCCTCGCGCGGCTTCAGGGAGCACATGCCATTGGAAAGCGCCTCTGGCAGCATGGGCACGGCGCGATCAAGGAAGTAAACGGAATTGCCGCGCAGCCGGGCTTCGCGATCCAGCGGCGATTCCGGCGTCACATAGTGGGCGACGTCGGCGATGTGCACTTGCAGGAGCCACCCACCGCCCTCGCGGCGTTCCACGTAAACGGCATCGTCGAAATCGCGCGCCGTTTCGCCATCGATGGTGACGATAGGCAGGGTGCGAAAATCCTCACGACCGGCCAGATCGGCCTCGGCAACGGGACGCGCCAGTTGCTCGGCTTCGTGGGAAACTTCGTTGGGAAACGAATGCGGCAGATGGTGCTTGCGGATGATGATTTGCGTGTCCACACCCAAATCGCCGGGCCGTCCAAGAATTTCAATCACCCGGCCGACAGGCGACGCGCCTTCGCGAGCGTAACGCAGAACTTCGGCGTTGACGACGGCGCCGTCGAGTTTCGAAATGTGCGGCAGGCGCACGCGCTTGCCGGGTTGCTCCTTCACACCGGGGAGCAACTGTTCGCGCAATGCAGGCGAAAGTTCCTCTCCTGGTGCCAGCTCGATGTCGTGCTGAACCCGCGGATCGTAGGGAACCACTACGCAGCCGCGCGAGGTGTAACGGAATAGGCCGACGACGGAAGGATGAGCGCGGGCAACGATGCGAACGATGCGTCCTTCGGCGCGGCGCGCGCCCGGGAGTCCGCTCATGCGAGAAATTCTGGCAATCACGTGGTCCCCATGCATGGCGTCTTCCACGTAGTCGCGGGGAATGAAAAGATCGCCATCGAGATTCGGAATAGCGATGTCAGGGACCACGAAGCCGTAACCATCCTGATGAAGCACCAGGCGGCCGCGGATTTCATCGCGGGATACGGCTTTGTGCTGCGGGAATTTTTCGGCGGCAGCTTCGGGAGCGGGCTTGGGTTTTGCGGCAGGCTGCTGTGGGCGCGGGGTGCGGCAGAGGACGAAGCGATTGTGGGAGATTTCCTCAACCAGGCCGCGTTTCCGGAGTTTGGCAAGCATCTGGAGCAGCGCGCGGCGGCTGGATTTCTTGACCTGCAGGGAGCGAGAGAGGTCTTCAAGGGTCACTGCACTGTTTCTAAGTTGTAGAAAACGAAGGATGTTATCGGGGCTTAAATGCGACGGGCGAGACATACAAAGACCCCTTTCCGGGGAACGCAGGTGTGTCCCCTGATTCTATGCACTTTTTTGAAATTCGCTGTAACTTTTTTCGCCTCTCGCGAATTTCATAGCTAGGCCAACACACGACCGATTAGCCGCCCTCCGTCAGGCTAATCGGATTCCCCGAAAGGGGAATAACGGGGAGGCGAGAAGACCTGGCTCGCCTCCCTTTCTTATTTTCCCTCGACAACTTTTCGAACTGACTGGCGATGAGTGACCGGTAATTGGTGGCTTGCAATTTGTGAAACCGCCTGCGCACGAGGCGAGCGGAGCGAACAAACATTGGTTGTCAGAGGCGGGAGGGTTCGGGTATTGTGCAGGCTTCGCGTGAGACGGAGAGTTATTGTGAAACAAAAACTGTTTGCTATGGTGGCGTTGGGATCGTTGCTGGTGTTTGGTGGCGTTGGAGAGTTGCGGGCGCAGGGATCACCGGAAAATTCCAGCCGGGAATTGCAGATCTGGACCGGCGGAGGCCATGGGATCAACGGAAGCACGTCGGATACCGGGGTGTGGAATCTGGGATTGCGCTACGGATTGATATTGACGAGCCCGCACGGACCCGGATTTCTGAAGGGGCAGCTGGAGTATGCGTTCGACGTGGTGCCGGCGTGGGCGATCGTGCAGAAGACGAACACGGCGTACGGCGGCGGAGTGAATCCGTTCGCGTTCAAATGGATATTGTCGCAACCGAAGAAGGTGAAACCATTTTTTGAGATTGAGGGCGGCACGCTGTTTACGAACAAAGAAGTACCCGAGAACACGTCACAGATCAACTTCACCACCAGTGGCGCGCTGGGGATGCACATCCTGGGAGAGAAACACAATTGGAGCGCGGAAGTGCGTTTCATGCATATATCGAATGCGGGGATGACCACGCCGAATCCGGGGATCAATACGATTCAGGTGCGGATTGGGTGGGGAATTTTTAGGAAGTAGTGACGGGTGACTGGTGGCTCGTGACTGGCTTGACGGGCCAAGTCGCGGAACATTTCCAGGGATATGGGATTTATAATGCGGGGACTTGGCCTCCGCACTCCAAACTGGGGAGCGGCCCGCCGCAGACGGCGGGCCTTGCGTTTTCAGGGGATCATTTGGGTGCGGGTGACGCGTGAGATTGCAGGAAGTCCTTCACGGCCTGGGGCATGAAGTCGGCGGTGCTGAAGGCGTGCGGCAGGGCCGCTTCGAAAGTGGTGGAGCGATAATGGCCGACGCCGTCGGTTAGGATTAGAGCTATGGGTGGTTTGCCGGCTTCGTGATTGAAGCTGCTGGATTCGAAGCCATACTGGCGATCGCGATAATTGACGACAGGCCACTGACCTTTTTCTCCCACGACAACGATGGCGCGCAGAAAATAATCACGTTCAGTGGCGGCTTGCTGCAGAAGCCCGCCAATCGGATAGCGATAGTGAAACGCGGCGTCATCGCCGCCAGCGGAGCGATAGATTTTCCCGGAGTAGGAAAGACCTGCCGCTGCAGTGTGCCGTGTGGTAGTGAAGAGAGTTACGCCGCCTTGACGCGCTTCGATGGCAGATTGCGTGAGCTGCGCAAGCTCGGCGGCAGAAATGGGAAGGGAATCAGGCGAAGCCGTGGGGAAACTATCCTCATTCACCAACTGGTCCGCGAAGCGTGTGACGCGAACGGAGTGATCCGAAGACTGGCCGCAGACTATGAGTAGGTGCTGATAATCCGTGACGGAGTGCTGATAGTCGCGGCAATCGCCGCAACTTCCACTGTCGCCGCAGCGCTGCGAGAAGAAAGCGACGAAACGCACAGCGTGGCGTGTGGCATCGGCGCCGTAAAGCGTCGTGACATGATTAAGCAGCGATGATTCGCCGTGGATGGCCTCAGGGACCTCGTATTCGGTGTTGCCGCCGAGAACGACGTGGTCTTGACTGTCCACGGTGACAACCGTGGCGGCGCGGACTTTGAAATGGGAAATGGAAGGATCGGTCCCGGCAGCTTCCGCGGCATCCAGTGCGCGGAAGATCTGCGCGCGAAGCGTGGCGTTCGGAACGAGCGACTCGGATTCCGAAGTCAGGTGCCAGGAGTCCGTGGCCGGCCGCGTGGACGCAGCCACCGCGGCGAGTATGGCGGCGAGGAAGAGAGCTCCGGAAAGGAGATAGCGTGGCATTGCGGTCTTCTCAGGCGCTTGCCGTCAGACGCGGCAAGAGCAATTGGAAAAACTTATCGGGATCGACTCCGACGGCCACTTTGCAGTTCGGCTTGTATTCTTCCGTGGGTGTGGGCCCTTCACTGCCGGTGTCCATCGGCGGAGAGCGCCGAACGGGCCCGCGGTAGTAGCCGACGGACATGCCGGCGGTCATTTCGCCAGTGGTTTCAATCTGCACATAGTAATCCTTCAGCGTGATCACCGAAGGATCGATGAGGCTCGCGATGGTGAGCGGGTCGTGCATGGCCACAACGGTCTCGTCGTGAGTCGGTTTGATGCGGCTCATTGTGGCGCGCATGATCTTTCCAGCAGCCTGGCTGACAGGGTTCTGCGCGGCTTCCAAAATACGAACCTGCGACTCGTGCAACAGAACTTTGTTGGTGACATCCAGTCCAACCATCGTGATCGGCACGCCGGAATCGAAGACAATGCGGGCAGCCTCCGGGTCGACGTAGAAATTGAATTCCGCTGCGGGAGTGACGTTTCCTCCGCTGAGGCTTCCACCCATTAGCACGAACGACTTGATCATCGGGGCGATCCCCGGGTCCACCTTGAGGACGGTCGCGATGTTGGTCAGCGGCCCGATCGCCACAATGGTGATTTCTCCCGGATTGGCCCGCACGATGCGGCGAATCAGGTCCGATGCGTTTTCCGCCACGGGTTTGATCTTGGGCTCGGGGAACTCCACGCCCCCCAATCCGTTGTTGCCATGCACGTAGGCAGCAGTCACCAGGCGGCGCACCAGCGGCACGGCGGCGCCGGCGGCCACCGGAATCTCTGGGTGGCCAGCAATTTCCAGCAGGCGAAGCGCGTTGGGGAGTGTGAACGCCAGTGGAACGTTGCCGGAGACCGGAGTAATGGCCTCGACTTTGAGTTCCGGCGAGCGCAACGCGAGAAAGAACGCGATGGCATCGTCCACACCGGGATCGGTGTCCAGGATGATGCGCTGCGCCTTGGAAGAAGCCGCGGGAATGCTACCAACAGACTTTTCATGCGCAGCAAAGACGGAGGAAGGCATAGCGGGCAGCGCGCCAGCGGCCAGCGTTGCGGCGGAAGTGCGAAGAAACTGCCTGCGATTCTGAAACCAGACAGGAGAGCGCATGGATGTCCTCGATTAGAAAAAATGAATTCAATCAAAAGTGCCGCCGAGGATGTTAACGCAAAGTGAGGCAATGCAGAAGAAAATCCGCACCGAGGCATGCAGGAAGAGCGATTGACAGTTCGGCAGTAGGACTCTAGAGTGACGGCTCACTCCGGAACAAGGGGAAGGGATTGCTCGAGCGACTGTTCAAGCTGCAAGAGAATAAAACCAGTGTCGAAAAAGAGATGCTGGGCGGGCTGACGACGTTCATCACCATGGCGTACATCATCGTGGTGAATCCGCAGATATTGTCGCAGGCGGGGATGCCCGTGGACGGCGTGGTGTTTGCCACGTGCATCGCAGCGGCCGTGGCGACGCTGGTGATGGGGCTATACGCGAACTATCCAATCGCGTTGGCACCGGGAATGTCGCTGAACGCGTACTTCACGTACACGGTCTGTCTGGGAATGCATGTGCCGTGGCAGACGGCGCTGGGCGCGGTATTTTTTTCAGGCGTATTGTTCGTGCTGCTGACTGTGACGCGCGTGCGGGAGCAGATCGTGAACGGAATTCCGCTGGGATTGAAACATGCGACCGCCGGCGGAATCGGCATGTTCATCGCGTTTGTGGGATTGCGCAGCGCCAAGCTGGTGGTGGGAAATCCCGCGACGTTTGTCAGCCTCGGAAATTTCGGCGATCCACAGGTTCAAGCGGCGTGCGTGGGGATCCTACTGACATTGGCGCTGATGGTGCGGCGAGTACACGGGGCGATCCTGCTGGGAATTCTGGGCACGGCAGTGTTCGGGATGTTTCGTGGGCTGACGCATCTGCCGGAGCACTGGCTGGCACTGCCGCATCCTGCGTCCACTTTTATGAAGATGGACGTGCGTGGGGCCGTGCATCTGGGGCTTTTGGAAATTATCTTTATCTTTTTGTTCGTGGATTTGTTCGACAACGTCGGCACGATGGTCGGTGTTTGCGAACAAGGAGGTTTCGTCAAAGATGGAAGGATTCCCCGCGTGGGGAAAATGCTGTTGGCCGATGGAATCGGGACAATTTTCGGCGCGGTGACGGGAACGTCCACAGTTACAAGCTATATCGAAAGCGCGGCGGGCGTGGCGGCGGGAGCGCGGACCGGGCTCAGCAACGTTGTGGTAGCGGCCCTGTTTTTGGCGGCGATGTTTTTCTCGCCTGTGGCAGCCGCGATTCCCGCATTTGCCACGGCGCCGGCGTTGGTCTTGGTGGGAGCATTGATGACGGAATCCATCGCCATGGTGGAGTGGAGGGAGTTCAGCGAGGCGTTCCCTGCATTTGTGACCCTAGTAGCAACGCCCCTGACGTTCAGCATCGCGACGGGATTGAGCCTTGGTGTGATTACCTATACAGCAGCGAAGGTGGCCGCAGGAAAGTGGAAAGAAGTCAGTGGCCTGCTATGGATTTTGACGGTTTTATTTATTGTGAGGTATGCCGTGCTGGCGGCGGAGTAGATCTTGCTGCAGGCAATGCGCCCCCAAGCAGGCGGCCGCTACAAGAATTATTGCGCGTCGACGAGACAGCGGAAGCCGATCGTGCCCGCGCGGTCGCGGCTGGGAGCCATGAGCAGGAGCTTTTCGTGTTCGTCGAGCCGGTATGTCTGCGGGAAATACCAGACAGAGCCTAGCGGTTGGTAGGCGGCCGCGCCGCGGATGATTGCTGCACGCGTGTGTTCGTCACGATATTCGTCGGTCCACTGCGATACGTTGCCAATCATGTCCAGCGCGCCGAAGGGGCTGACAGCCTCCGGGTGCGCATCTACGTTGGAGAGTGGGCTGCGCGTGCGACCACGATCAGTACCAGGCACATTGGCCGCGTTCCATTCGCTGCCCCAGGGATAGAGCCGCCCGTCAGCGGATTGCGCGGCGTACTGCCATTCCCATTCGTGCGGCAGACGCTTGCCAGCCCAAGCCGCATACGCACGCGCGTCTTCCAGCGAGACCCACGTGACCGGCTTACTCTCCCAGCCCGCTGGAAAAGTGCCGTTCGCCCAGTCGCGCAGGAAATTGTGATCGTCGGCGGGGTGATAATGCGTGGCGTCGAGGAACTGTTTGAACTGCGCGTTGGTCACCGGCGTGCGGTCGATATAGTAACTGCGCATGTGCAGGCGGTGGAGATGCGACCGGCGCGGAGAATCTTCCCAGGGATATTGCATATCTACGCCGGGATCATTGCCGCCTTCGATTTCGATGCCGCGGACCGAGAAGTCGAACTCGCCCTCGGGAATTTTGATCATACCGGATGGAGCGGATGCGGCAGGTTTGGTGGGCGGAATGTCCACGATAGTTTGCGGGACGAATGACCAGGCTCGGGAATACTCGCGAAGTGGTTTGCGTGACCGTTCGACCATGAATGGCAGGAGATCTCGCAACGGCGCAGCGGATGCATCCTCATCAGTGGCTAGAACCGCGCCGTAGCCGAGGCCTTCGAGAGAAAAGCTGAGGATGGCTTCCTGGCCGCTGATGCGCGGTTGTAGTTCAACGCCATGCCAGAGGTCGAAGTAATGAATCCCCGTGTGATATGGAACGCGGAGCTGCTGGCCATTCATATCGAACTCGTTGCGATTGACGATGGTCCAAAGCGTGTTCCGGGGTAGCGGAAATTTGCTGGCAAAAACCCCGGATTGCAACGTGGGGGTATGCGGTTCCCAACCGGGGCTGACGAGATTCGCTGCGAAAGCGCGTTCGATGCGGGTAAAACGAAGCACGGCTTCGGCGTCATGCGGCGACATTGGATACCAGAAACCCCAAAGATTTTCGAGCGTGGCGTAGCCTGCGCCATTGAAGAACGCGTGCTGCAGGCTGTCGGTTTTATCGCGCGTGAACCGGTCCGTGACGTTAATCATGTGCCGCGGTTCCAGCCAGCGCGTTTTGCTGACCATGGGAGTGAACGGATACGGGACGTCTTCCCAGGTGACCCAGTCGTTCCAGCCAAGTGTGCTCCAAGCGAGTGATTCGTCACGAATTTCGAATTGCGGTTCGAAGGCAAGGCGATATCCCGCGGCGACGGAGGCAGCGCGAAAATCGGCGGGAACACTCTCCAGGGTGTCGAAATTGAGGCCGTCGGCGCCAATCTCTTTCAGAAGTTGCGTGAGCGCGGCCGAGGGTGGAGGGGATCCCTCGCGCGTGCCGGAATCCCATGCGAGCACAGGAAAAAACACTTTCACATTGTGCCGATGAAAATCAGAGACCAGTTTTTTCAGTGCGGGCAGGCCGCCGGGAAGATCGCGCAAGAGATCGAATTGATTGCGATCATCCACGCCGATGTTGGGGTAGACGTGCCAGAGCAGTACAGCATCAATCGGCCCGAAGTGGCTTTGGGTTTCCGCAAGAAATTTTTCGGGTGTGTACTGGCGGGTTTCCGGATCGTAGATCGAGCGGTCCCAGACGAGAAGTTGCACCTGGGAGAAGATGCGCTGCGTCCAGGCGAGATCGGGATTCGCGTAGTCAGCTTCGTCCAAGCGCAACTGCGTCCGGCGTTCCTTGCGCCACGCCTTCATGCCAGCGAGCCAAGTTGGGTCGGAGGGATCGGCCGGACCGGCGAAGAATACCTCGGAAGGAGAGGGAGGAATGGTCAGCGTCATCGTGCCGTTGGGAGCGACCAAAGCGTGGCGGGCCTTCCACTCGTCCGAGTATAGAGAGACCGCACAGGCGAAAACCAAGATGGCGAAGAACGGAATCGACCAGTAACGCGAAGGAAAAGGAGGCAAGCGCATAAGGAGAAAGAATACGCGAACGGCAGCAAGAATTCAGCCGGGGTTAGGGGTGAGGCATGTTGAGAGGATTTAGAAATGGTGCCCGGAAGAGGACTCGAACCTCCACGACCGTGAGGCCACTAGCTCCTGAAGCTAGCGCGTCTGCCAGTTCCGCCATCCGGGCACAAGCCAAGGAAAACAGGCAAATCTTATTTTGGGGTGGGGAGGTGCGTTTGTCAACGAACCGCCGGCTCAATCACGCAAGCGGAGACGGCCAGCGAGGAGCGAGCACGTTATTCGGCGCCGGCACCCGCTGGGCCAGGGTGCTTATGCCACCAGCCGACGGAGCGCGGTCCGGGGGTGGTGACCACGCCGTTCTGGGCGACAGCCTTTTCGTGGTGATGCCGGGATCTTTTTTGGGCCTTCGCCTTTGGTTTAGGGGCGGCGGCAGGCTCAGGGTTCGCAGTCGCGGCGTCTTTGTGGTGGCGGTGGAACGACCACCAATGCGCCGAAGCGCTGGGGACAGGGCCGATGGCACTGAGAACGAGTGCGAAACACAGTCCGGGAACCAATCTCTTCATGGCACACCCCTTTCGACCTTTTTAGCACGCCCTCTGGAAGGCCCAATACTGTACGGAAGTACATGTTTGCGACACCAGTTAAGGGGGTTAGGGAGATGATAGGGGGTGGCGAAGTAACAACGGAGGCTGCTCCACGTGCTAGAAAGCCAGCCAAACCGGCTAGTACCGACACTGGCTTTTTAAGTGCGGAGTGCTATACTCCGCCTGAAATGCATGCCTGCAGTTCAGGGCAGGCATCGTACGGGTTCCAACGGAGGTTGCCATGGATGCCATAGGATCGGCGTTTACGGGGCCACTGCTGTATCTTCTGATCGTCTGGGGAGTGGTGACCGCCATCTTTCTGTTACTGATTGCGTGGCGCAGCGTTCTTTCCAGCCATGAAGACGATCAGATTTTCATTACCGCTGCCGAAGACCATATGGCCCAAGAGCAGCGCGAACTGATCAAAAAAATTGAGTCGCTGGGGAAACCGCTGATGATGAGCGGCATCACCTCGGGTGTGCTGCTGCTGGTGATTGCCGGAATGTTCGTGTACCACGGGCTGAAGAACTTCTAGCCGCATGGGCAGGTCCAAGGTGACCCGATGGCGGCTCAGGGCTTTGCAGGTGTACCCGCTGGCGGTTGAGTTTGCGGAGTGCTTGCCTGGGAAGCCTGGATCAGCGAAGTGTGATTGTGCACGATGAGCCAGACATCATTGCGTTTTTCAAAGACGAGTGTTGTTTGCCCGAAAGCCGAAGTCGGAACTCCATCCACCACCGCTGAAAATTCCCATTGATAACAGGCCCAGGCCGCGGTGCCTCCCGGCGCCAGGCGGATCAGGGTGTTGCTGCGGTCCAGGCGTACCTGCTGCGAACGGGCGCGTTGTGATTGGTAGCTCATCAGATAATTTGGCCAGCCCACCACGGGCGGTGCCCACATCCCGTTGACCACATCCACATCATCGGAGTAGTGCGCGTGCAGCTTTTCGATGTCGCCGAGTTGCCAAGCGCCCAGCATTTCGCCGATTGAGTTGTCGAGTTTCTGCTCTTCGGGGGTTGACATGGTGGCGGCGGGCGTAGCGGGAGTGTCGTCTTTCTTCTTTTTCTTTTGTGCGGAGGCAGTGGAGGCGAGAGTCAGGCTGAGAAACAGCGAAAGAGTAAAGAATGAGGCGCAACGAAGAATTGTGGGAATGCTGGAACGATCTGCGAAAGGATTCATGCTTTGTGTACTCCCCAAAAATTTAGGCGCGCTTCGATGCATTTTGTTGAGGAACGCGGAGCAAACGGCGTTGTGCTGGACAAAGAGAGCATAGCGCAGCGCAGAGGCGCGTGGGGCGCATGTGTCCAGTTGGTTTACCGCGGCCAAAAGCCGGCCGCGCGGACTGTTATCCTGAGGCTATCCGATCAGGATAGCCGAGGGTTCTTGATTCTAAGATCATACACGGTGTTCTGGGTGGGGTCCTTCAAGACGCAAGCGACGCGTCCCTCGGGATGACAATTTTGGGAAGGTTGCTTAGTGAACGGGTTGTGAAGCGGAAAGGAGATTGACGAAAAGGCGATAAGCGCCAGGGACGCCTTCGGGAAGTTCGCGGAAGAAGGCCAGGCCGGTATAGATATACGTGCCTTTGCCGAAAGGCGTGTAGACGAGGCCGCCGTTGAGATCCGATTCGCCGGGATCGTGCATGGCGAGCAGTGGCGTATATTTCGCCGCGTCGAAATCGCTCCAGTAGTAGAGGCCGCGCTCCTGCACCCAGTTCTTGAAATCGTCCTGCGTGATTTTGTTGGGCCAGTTGAGCAGGCGGTCGTCGGGCTTGAGGAATTTCACTTCCGCGTTTTCGTCGGTGATGCGCGGCGTGGGGTTCCCGATCGTGGCGTGGTACGGCGCGGGCAGGAACTTGTTCCAGATGAAGTCGCGGTTGTACTGGACGACGAGTGTGCCGCCGTTCGAGACGTAATCGAGCAGCCGCTTGTTGGCGCTGGCTAGCTCCGGGCGAAGCTCGTAGGCGCGCACTCCAACGACGATAGCCGAATATTTCGAGAGGTCGCCAAAGGTGAGCGCATTGGCGTCGAGCACTTCCACGCTGATGCCCAGGCGCTTCAGAGCTTCAGGAATCATTTCACCTTCAGCGGAGATGTATCCGACACGGAGATTCGTGGGCACGTTGATATCAAAGGCATGGACGACGGTTTGCGCGTGCTCACTCCACAGAATGGAGGGCATGGTGGGGAGAGGCTCGAGCGAGGTGGAGAATTTTTCTTCCCCGCGCTTGGCGAAGGCCGTGATGGCGTAGTTTCCGACGGTGAGTTTGGAGGGCGGCGTGACGGTGAGTTTGACGTACTGATCCCCGATGCCGTCGAAGGAAACTTCCACTGGCGCGCTGGCGGTGAAACCGTCACGCGTGTCGAGGCCAACGGAGACTTTGCTGGCTTGCGTGGAGTAGGAGTGGACGCGGATGTAGACCTCGATGGGTTTGTGCTGCGCGCCGAGGATTTCGATGGCCTGACTTGGTTCCACGGCCAGAGTGTAGGCCGGGACAACGCGCAGCGGAACGCGAGTGGCTTTCACCGAGGAAGCTTGAATGCTAACGAGTGGGGTGCAGGCATTGAACGCGGAGTTATTGTCGCTTTGCAACTTGATGGTCGCGCAGACCCTGACAGCAGACTCGAGTTCGGGCACGGGGTTCGCAGAGTTTTGGGGGAGAGATTCTCCTTCTGCAAAGGCAATAGTGAACGTGGCGCCTTTAGTGCTGTCCCCTTGGATTTCCCCGATGATCCGCGGAGGCAATGAATACAGAGGTCCTTTCAACTCACAACTAACCCCATCTCGGCAGCGGGAATTGACAGTGACTGTGAGGGCCTCACCCACCACCGCGTAAGGAGTTTCGGCCTCGGCTTTTAGTCCAAATCCAGCGGCGAGTTTCAGAGCCTCTATGATTCTGAACTGAACCGGCCGCGCATCGGCGCAATCGTCGATTTGGGAGGTATCTGCGATTTTTCTAGGTGGGAATTCTTCGCCAAGTAGTTTTCGGGCTTGATCGATATCGCCAATTGCCAACGGCCAGTCAAGATTTAAAACCGCTTTTCTCGCGTCGGCGAGTTTAGTGTCGGCAAGTTTCAAGTTTTCGCAGAGCTTTGAGAGCTTCGCGCAGCCCCCGGGTTGTGAAAGCGCAAGAAGATTCTGGCTTAGAGAAACCGGATCGAGTTTGGAGCCGTCTTCAGGGAGGAGGCCGACGGGGCGATGAAGGAACGGGGAGTTCAGAAAGCCGGCGATACCCTGGGTGCGGTGATTGACGAAGGCGTCGAGGCCGATTTCGCGGTAGGACTTTCCGTAGAGCGGAGAGATGTCATCCACGGGAAGGATATAGCCCTTCGGATTGTCGGTGCCGCGCTCGACATCGAGGACTTGCACACTAGAGCCGTTGTTGTCCCACATCGGGAAATTAGAATCCACCAGATATTTTGGATCAGCGGCGAATTTCACAGCTTGCGGCGTCCAGAGGCCCGAGGTTTGGTGATGACCGTGGCCGCCGTGAACGCCGCCCCATCCGTTGATGACGATGTTGGGGCGGAATTGACGAATGACACGGACCATGTCTTCCATGACGGGCTGGCCCCAGACTTTCTCAGTTTCTTCGGGAGTTTTGGAGAAGCCGAAATCTTTGGCGCGGGTGAAATACAGTTTCACGCCATAGCCGCGCGTAGCCGCGAGAAGTTCCTGCGTGCGAATCAGACCGAGTTGCGGAGCCTGTTCAGGCCCTAGCGCGTTTTGGCCGCCTTCGCCGCGCGTGATCGAGAGGAGCGCGACGTCGGCATGCAAGCCGCGTGCGAGATACGTGAGCGCGGCGGCGGATTCGTCATCAGGATGCGCAGTGATGTAGAGGATGCGCGTGGTGACGCGCGCAGAATCAATGGCCTCGATGGTTTCGGGTAAGCCGGGGCCGGTGCCGGGAGCGGGAGGGAATTGCGCGCGAGAGAAGAGCGGGAGAAACGCAGCGAATAGGAAAAGCGTTGTCAGGCGGATGCGGATCAAAAGGCCTCCATTAATCGGTCAATGGCATTGTCAGTTGTGATCCTTAGCGCATCCTCATCGGATGCGCTAAGGACGACAATTAGTACATCGCGCTAGCCGGATGCCGATGGTTGATCGAGCGCCGGGGCGAAGGGCCATTCTCTCATTTCGCGGGCGCGAATCAGAAATGCCAGGGCCCCAAACGCGATTTCCAGCAAGCCCCACTTGCGCGCCGGGCCGGTCTGCCAGAAAAGCCAGGCCCAGCCGAACATCGTGAGCACCGCGGGCACGGGATACAGCCACATCTTAAACGGCAGCTTATCCGAGCCCAAGCGCCGGCGGAGCAGCATCACGCCAACGGCCTGCCCGATGAACTGCACAATCAGGCGCATGGCCAGAATGCCGGCGATGGCGGTTTCCAGGTTGAGAATGATGCTGAAGAGAAACGCGAGCGCTCCCAGGATTAGAAGCGAAACGTGGGGAAAATGTTTCGTCGGGTGCACCTTGGCAAAGATGGGGAAAAAGTTGCCGTCGAGGGCCGCCGAATAGGGCACACGCGAATAGCCAAGAAGCAGAGAAAAGACTGAGGCGAGCGCGATCCACAACACCATCCAGGTAACGAAGTGCGCCGCGCCCGAGCCATAGAGGCGTTCAACAAAAAGGCTGGCGATGAACGGAGAGTTCTGCGCTTCGCGCCAGGGCACGACGCCGAGCAGGCTGGTCTGCATGGTGAGATACAAAACGGTGATGCCCAGAATCGATAGAAAAATGCCGCGCGGAATATTTTTTTCGGGATTGCGGATCTCGCCGCCAAGATGGCAGATGTTGTAGTAGCCCCAATAGCTGTATACGGTATTGATCATGGCCGCGCCAAGCCCAGCGAACCAGATCGAACTCAGGTGAAACGCGCCGGGAGGAAAATCGAACGCTAGCTCCGGATCAAAGTGGCGAATGCCTCCCCAGATGAGCCAAAGCATCGTGCCGACGACGCCGAGCCAAAGGAGCACGGAAATTTTCCCGATCGTGGTGATCTTACGGTAGAGGAGGATAACCAGGAAAATCACCAGGCTGCCGGAAATGGCCTTGGCCTCCCAGCGCGTCAGGGGATGAAGATAACCCGCGTACCGCGCGAAACCTATAGAGGCAGAGGCTACGGAAAGCGGCGCCTGTACAAACGTCTGCCAGACGAATAGGAAAGACATAAGTCGCCCCCAGCGATGCGGGCCGTAGGCTTCGCGAAGAAACACATACGTCCCGCCAGCCTTGGGCATGGCGGCGCCGAGTTCGGACCAGACAAAGCCATCGAGCGTGGCGAGTAGAGCGCCCGCAAGCCACGCAATCAGCGCCTGCGGGCCGCCCATGGCTTTGATGACCAGCGAACTGACCACGAAGGGCCCGATGCCGACGATCTCGATCATGTTAAGGGCGACGGCTTCTTTGAGGCCCAGGCCGCGTTCCAGGGTGGGCTGCGATTGGCGGGGGTTGTGGATTGCCGGAGAAGAGGGCATGCGCTGCGAGAATAACAAAAGGGTGGGAATCCTCCTATGGATACGCGCAAACACGAAAGAGGTTGGATGCGTGAACTGTGTGTGAACGGCAAATCATTTTGCGGCGAGGCGGCTGCAGCTTAAACTTATAGCGCGGAAAATCCAGGCCACCCGCCGGTTTCGGATTAACGATGAAGACGTTCCATATTTCATTTGTCGCGGTTGTGTGCGCATTGTGCGTGGGGGCACAGATGTCCGCCGCCAGCAATCTTTCCGTCCCGCCGGCCACGCAGACGATTCTGGAGCATATCTATTCGGGTCGCGGCGATCTGGCGATTCCCGAAGCGCAGGCGCTGCAGAAAGCGCAGCCATTGCATCCATTGGGATATTTGCTGGAAGCGGAGGCACGCTGGTGGGAAATCTGGTGTTACGCGTCCGAATACAAGTACGGGATCAGCATGCCGCGTCACACAGATAAGCAGCCGTCGGACCAGATTTTTCTCGACCTTGCGACAAAGGCCGAATCGCTCGCTCTGGCCAGCCTGGCGCAGAAAGAAACCGCGGAGATGCACTTTTACGCGGGCATGGCCGAAGCACAAACTTCGCGGATGTACAGCCTGCGCGGAGAGAATCGAGCGACCGCGCGAGAAGGCGTTCGCGCACGCGAACACCTGCTGCGTGCACTGGCGCTCGACCCCTCACTTTACGATGCCAACCTTGGCCTCGGGCTCTACAACTATTATGTGGACACGCTCTCCACCGTCGCGCGTGTCCTCCGCTTCTTCATGGGCATTCCGGGCGGAACGAAAGAAGAGGGCATCCGGCAGTTGTGGCAAGCCATGGAGCACGGAGAGTTGAGCTCGGCGGAGGCACGCTTTTACCTGGCGATCAATCTGCACAATTACGATCAAAAATATGAAGAGGCGCTGCAGGTGATCATCCCATTGGTGGAGAAGTACCCTGAGAATCCGAGCTTCCTGCTGGCCCGCGGCGACCTCTAT
>Ga0209698_10003719_pt1 | contig 16856 bp, 12 predicted proteins | sample LitLauG_LLR_2012_FD_187203 | JGI IMG/M metagenome (GOLD analysis project Ga0209698, IMG submission 187203) | Freshwater sediment microbial communities from Pennsylvania, USA - Little Laurel Run_MetaG_LLR_2012 (SPAdes) (version 2) | ecosystem: Environmental > Aquatic > Freshwater > Creek >...
CGACTGCGTGGCCTTCACCGGGTCGACCGAGGTAGGCAAGCTCTTCCTGGGGTATGCCGGCGCGTCCAACATGAAGCAGGTGTGGCTCGAATGCGGCGGCAAGAGCCCCAACCTGGTGTTTGCCGATTGCGCCGACCTCGATGCGGCCGCAGAACGCGCGGCCTTTGGCATCTTCTTCAACCAGGGCGAAGTGTGTTCCGCCAACTCGCGCGTGCTGGTCGAGCGCTCCGTCGCCGCGGCCTTCACGGAAAAGCTGCTTGCGCACGCGCGTGCATATACGCCAGGGCATCCGCTGGACCCGCGCTCGACCATGGGCGCCATGGTCGATGAAAACCACACCCAGCGGGTGATGCGGTATGTCGAGGCCGGCAAGTCCCGCGCGCGCCTGCTCACGGGCGGCACGCGCGTGCAGATCGATGGTGCCGGCTGCTACGTGCAACCCACGGTGTTCGGCGAGGTGGCGCCCGATGACGTACTTGCCACGGAAGAGATCTTCGGGCCGGTGCTGGCGGTGATGGCGTTCGACGACGAGGCGCAGGCCGTGGACATGGCCAACCGTTCCGTCTACGGCCTTGCCGCTTCCATCTGGACCGACAACCTCGCGCGCGCGCACCGCGTGGCTGCTCAACTGCAGGCCGGCACGGTATCGGTGAACACGGTCGATGCCATCAGTCCCCAGACACCCTTCGGCGGCTTCAAGCAATCGGGCATGGGGCGCGACCTCTCCTTGCATGCCCTCGACAAATACACCGCCCTCAAGACCACCTGGGTCCGTTACGGCTGAGCACATCCATGCCTGATTCGCCGATACCCGCCGTGCCGCCTGCCGTACGCAGCCATCCGCACCGCGATGCGCGCTACGACATCCTCTTCGAGCCGGTTGCCATCGGCCCGGTCACCGCGCGCAACCGCTTCTACCAGGTGCCCCACTGCAACGGCCTGGGCTACCGCGATCCGGCCGCGCTGGCGGTCATGCGCGGGATCAAGGCTGAAGGCGGATGGGCCGTGGTGTGCACCGAGCAGGTGGAGATCCATTACAGCTCGGAGATCACGCCCTACATCGAACTGCGTCTCTGGGACGACCGCGACATTCCCACGCTGGCGCGCATGGCCGAACAGATCCACGCGCACGGCAGCCTCGCCGGGATAGAACTTGCGTACAACGGCATGAACGGCCCGAACCTGTATTCGCGCGAGGTGCCCATGGGGCCGGGCCACTTGCCCATCGCCACGTTTTCGCCGGAGCCCACGCAGGCGCGGCGCATGGACAAGCAGGACATCCGCAATCTGCGGCGCTGGCATGTGGATGCGGTGCGCCGGGCCCAGCGCGCCGGCTTCGATCTCATCTACGTGTACGCGGCGCACAGCCTGAGCTTCCTGTTTCATTTTCTCAATCGCCGCACCAACGATCGCAGCGACGAGTATGGCGGCTCGCTGGAGAACCGCGTGCGCCTGCTGCGCGAGGTCACCGAGGACGCGCGCAATGCCGTGGGCGACCGCTGCGCGATTCCGATCCGCATCTCGGTGGACGAGCTGCAGGGCGCGGCTGGCCTGCATCGCGCCGAGGTGGAGGACATGATCGGTCTCATGGCCGACCTTCCCGATCTATGGGATCTCACCCTGGCCGGCTGGGAAAACGACTCGCGTACCTCGCGCTTCACCGACGAGGGCCACGAGGAGGAGTTCATCCGCGGTTTCAAGCAGCTCACGCGCAAGCCGGTGGTGGGCGTCGGGCGCTACACCTCGGTGGACCGCATGGTGAGCCTGGTGCGCGGTGGCGTGCTCGACTTCATCGGTGCCGCGCGGCCGTCGATCGCCGACCCCTTTTTGCCGCGCAAGATCGAGGAAGGCCGGTTCGAGGACATCCGCGAATGCATCGGCTGCAATATCTGCGTCTCGGGCGACTTCACGCAGTCCCCCATACGCTGCACCCAGAACCCCACCATGGCCGAGGAGTGGCGCAAGGGTTGGCATCCGGAGCGCGTGCAGCCGCGCGGCTCGGAAGCACCGGTGCTGATCGTCGGTGCCGGTCCGGCGGGTCTTGAAGCCGCCCATGTGCTGGGCAAGCGCGGCTACGAGGTCAGCCTGGCCGAAGCACGCACGGAACTGGGCGGCCGCGTTGCGCTCGAAGCACGCCTGCCGGGGCTGGCGGCCTGGATACGCGTGCGCGATTACCGCAAGGGGCAGATCGACCGCATGGGCAATGTCCAGGTGTTTCTCGACAGCCCGCTCACGGCCGATGACATCCTGGCTTACGGCGCCAGCCGCGTCGTGATCGCCACCGGCTGCCACTGGCGCGCCGACGGCATCGGCCGGCAGCGTTCGCAGGCCCTGCCGGTAGCGTCCGGCGCAGAGGTACTCACGCCATCGGACATCCTGGCCGGAGCCCTGCCGCGCGGCCGGCGCGTGCTGGTGTGGGACGACGATCACTACTACATGGGTGGGGTCGTGGCCGAACGGTTGGCCGCCGCGGGACACGATACCCACTACGTGACGCCCGCCTCGGAGGCCTCCACCTGGACCCGGGCGACGATGGAGCAGCATTTCATCCAGGCGCGGCTGCTGCGCAAAGGTGTGCGCATCACCGCGTTCCGCTCGCTGCATGCCATCCACGACGGCGCGGTGGAGCTCGAATGCATCCACACAGGCGCGCTGGAACGCGTCGCCGCCGACGCCGTCGTGCTGGTAACGGCACGGCTGCCCAACGAGGCATTGGCGCTGGAACTGCACGCCCGCGCCGCCGAGTGGGCGGCCGCGGGCCTTACCGATGTGTCGGTGATCGGCGACGCGCTGGCGCCGGCGACGATTGCGCACGCCACCTATGCCGGCCGGCGCTACGGCGAGATGCTCGACGCTCCCGCCGGCGATCCGGATGAAATTCCGTTCCAGCGCGAAATCATTCCCCTCACGCCGCTCACGCCGCTGCGGCCTTTCCCCACCGAACCGTTGAAGGCGCCGTAAGCACATGGGTATGCATCGCAAGGACAAGAGCGCACGGCCCGCGGCCGCCGCTGCCATCCACATGGCCGCCACGACCATGCCGCCCGCGCGGCACTGTAGCCCGCGGTGGATGAGCGCTGCCGTCGCGCTCGCCTGCGCGCTGGTGCCAGCAGGCGTGCTTGCCGCTGCCGAAGCGCCGGCCGACCTGCTCCTGCTGCATGGCCGGGTGTACACGGTGGACGCAGCGCAGCCCTGGAGCCAGGCGGTGGCGGTGCGGGGCGAACGCATCGTGGCGGTGGGCACGGATACAGCGCTCGCGGCCCTGCGTGGCCCGGCGACGCAGATCATCGACCTGCACGGCCAGCTGCTCACGCCGGGCTTCATCGACAGCCACGTGCATTTCATAGAGGGGGGCCGTTACCTGGCGAACGTGCCGCTGCGCGACGCCACCAGCATGGCCCAGATTGCGCAGGACGTGGCGCGCTACGCACGCGACCATCCGCAGGCGGCCTGGATCCGCGGTGAAGGATTCAGCTACGGCTACGCCGACCTGCCCAAGGATGGGTTTCACAAGGAAATTCTCGACAAGGCCGTGCCGGACCGTCCGGTGTTGCTGACCTCCGGCATGGCCCATGCCGCCTGGGCCAACAGCGCGGCGCTCAAACGCGCCGGCATCACGCGCGACACGCCCAATCCCGTCGGCGGTGAAATCGTCCGCGGGCCCGACGGCGAGCCCACCGGCTGGCTCAAGGAAGACCCGGCGATCGCCCCGGTGCTGGCGTTGGTTCCGCAACCGACGGACGCGGAGAACAGGGCCGCCCTCAAGGCGGCCATGCGCGAGGCCAATCGCGTGGGCCTGAGCCGCATGGACAGCGCCGCCGGTGATTACGCGTTCCTGCCCCTGCTGGCACAGATGGAGCGTGAGGGCGAGCTCACGCTGCGGCTGTCCATCGCCGATGAAATGCATCCGCCGCGCCTGACGGCCGAGCACCTGGCGGCGCTGGAAGCGGCCCGGGCGCAGTATCAGGATGCCTATCTGTCGGCGGGTACCGTGAAGTTCTTCATGGATGGCGTGATCGAATCGCACACCGCCTACCTGCCTGGGGGCTATGCCGATCAGCCCGGTGAAACCGGCGTGCGGTTCTGGGATCCGGCCGACTTCAAGGCGGCGGTGCGCACGCTCGATACTCACGGGTTCCAGATCTACACGCACGCGATCGGCAACGGTGCCATAGCCCTGACGCTAGACGCCTATGAAGAAGCGCAGTCCGCCAACGGCGCGCCGGCACGGGCGCCGCTGCGGCACCGCATAGAACACGCGGAGATGCCCAATCCCGGCGATATACCGCGCTTTGCGCAGCTGGGTGTCATCGCGAGCATGCAACCCTTGATGATCTACCCGCGCGACGAATGGAAAGGCATGGAAGGGCTATGGCAGCAGTATGCGGGCGACCGGTGGCTGCCCGTGGCATTTGCCACGCGCACACTGCTCGACAGCCATGCCGTGCTGGCCTTTGGCACCGACTGGCCCATCGTGCAGCTCAATCCCCTGCTGGGCGTGCGCAACGCCGTGCTGCGCCAGAGCCTCGACGGCCAGCCGGCGGGCGGCTACCAGCCGCAGCAGCGCATCAGCGTGGCCGAGGCGGTGCGCGCCTACACCCTGGATGCGGCCTATGCCAGCGGCAAGGAACAGGACGAGGGCAGCATCGCCACGGGCAAGCTAGCCGACCTGGTGCTGTTCTCGCGCAACTTCATCGAAGGACCGGCCAATGAAATTGCGCAGGCCCGCGTGCTCATGACGATGGTGGACGGCAAGGTCGTGTATCGCGCCGCGCAACCCTGAGCAGCGCGGGCGCGCACGCGTCAGGGAATTTTTGCGACCAGCTTGCGGGCAGAGGCTTCCACCACGCTGCGAAACGAGATGGGCTTTGCAACCAGGGTGTCGCTGGCGAGGTAGAGTTCGTGCGCGCCTTCCCAGGCGATGCTGCCGTCCTCGCTGTTCCAGATCTGCAGCGACAAGCGGATGCTGGACTTCTTGGTGTCCACGAGGTGCAAGCCCAGCACCCCGAAGCGGTCCTCGGATTCCTGCAGGAAACTGGCCATCTTCAGTTCCGCGATATAGCGCACGCCCGTTGCCTGGCTGATCTGTTTGAGCGACGATTTGTCGAGCAGCTCCCCGCCATGGTAATTGGCCATGAAGCGCTTATAGTCGTCGGCAAGGCCCGCGTGGTTGATATCGCCCAGGGTTTCCGTGAGCGGCACCACGTGCACACCCGGCCGCATCTGCTGCAGCACCTGCGAGAAGATGAGCGCCAGCGAGGCGCGATCCTGTTCCTGACCCGTGACGGTCAAGGGGGTGACAAAGGCGATGCCATAGCTGTTGAGATCGTCGGGCTTGAGCGAATCGGCGCGCGCGGCGGCAACCGTGAGCGTGCCGTTTTCCTGAAGCGTGGAACAGCCGGCCGTCAAGGCGACGGCGGTAACCAGCATTACAACGTGGCCAATGTGAAGATTTACGATGCAGCGCATTGCGTGAGGTGCTCCCATGGATGCCAAGAACCCGCCCGGGATGCGGGCGCTTGCCTGGGAGATATTAACTGCAGAGCGCCTAGACGGCTAACTTGTGCGGCAGCAGGCGGTCGTATTCCTTCTTCACGACGGCGTAACACTCGCAGGTGCGCTTTTCCAGGCCGGGGCGGTCGATGACCGTGATGCGGCCGCGCATGTAACTGATGAGCCCGGCGCGCTGCAATTTCAGCGCGGCCTCGGTGACACCCTCGCGGCGTACGCCCAGCATGTTGGCGATGAGTTCCTGGGTCATGACGAGTTCCGAGCCCGACAGGCGATCCAGGCTCAGCAGCAGCCAGCGGCACAGTTGCTGGTCCAGGCTGTGGTGGCGGTTGCAGACCGCGGTCTGGGCCATCTGCGTGATCAGCGCCTGGGTATAGCGCAGCAGCAGGTGCATGGCCGGCCCGGCGCGATTGAACTCTTCTTTCATGAACCGCGCCTTGAGCCGGTAGCCCTGGCCGGCGCTTTGCACCACCGCGCGGCTGGGCGTGGACTCCCCGCCCATGAACAGCGACACCCCAACAATGCCTTCGTTGCCCACCACGGCGATTTCCGCGGATGCACCGCTTTCCATGACATAGAGCAGCGAAACAATGGCGGTCGTGGGGAAATACACATGCGTCATGGCCACGCCCGATTCGCTGAGCACCTGCCCCAGCGCAAACGGGACCGCTTCGAGATTCCCGTGCCAGCGTTCCCACTCGGCCGGCGGTAGCGAGGCAAGAAGGGCGTTGGATCGTTGGTTGACTTCGAGGAGCATGTGCGCGGGCCTGTGAATAGGTGGTACCACCATTGGCCGAAACACCGGCAAGGAAGTCGACGGAGCGATTCCCGCGCATAGCGCAGGGCTTTGGGAGCATTACCCCGCCGTCTCGGAGGGTAAGTTGCCGATGCTACGCCGTATGTTCGTTGCCGAACATTGCGGATGGGCGAACCGGCTCCTGAAAAAATATTGCTGCGGAGCGCGCGACGCGGTGTCCAGGACAGGCCCGCGCCCGTCCTGCACACGGTATTCGAGGCCGACGGGAGCGCCGGCGGCGGCTCCACGCTTGCGGGAGATGCCGCAGGCGCAAGCGGCGTCTATGGCGCCACGGATCGCGGCGGTGGCACCGCGATGCTGGCGTCGTGCAGCGCGCGGGTCAGCTCGTAATATGCCGCCAGGCGCGCGAAGTTGGCCCACACCAGGACCGCCGCCAAAAGCTGAACGATGACCCAGGCTATGGCAAAGCCCAGGACACCCGCCGTGGAAATTTCAATACGCGCCAGGGTCAGGGCCGCTACGACGAACAAGGCGGGAATGGTGATGCCCAGAAAAATGCCCAGGCCCCGCAAGGGACTGAAGAACATCAGCTTGAATCCCCGCCACCAGGCCTTGAACGCCGACCGCTTGCGCGGGTCCAGCGCAAACCGCGCCCGCCCCGCCTCAATGCCCGCCAGGGCATAGACCACCAGCAGCCCGGCCAGCGCATACACCGCCCACGATATGGGGTCGACATCGGACTCGACGATGGCGTGCTGGGCATATTTGCCCAGCCACTTGAAGGCCAGCGATGCCAGTCCGAGGGCGACCCCCAGAGGGATGAGCGACACCAGCAGCATGCGCAGCATGGGACCGTATTCGCGCAGCCCGGCGCGCAGCAGCTCGCCCAGGCCGATGCGCTCATCGGTACGCGCCGCGGTGACGAGCACCGCGTGCTGGAAGGGCAGCAGCAGCAACAGCACCGCTACCGCTGCAATACCAGCACCCGCCAAGGCGCTGCCGCTCAGGCCGATGCGGGCGATGAGGTCTGCGAACATGACCACGTCCATGCTCTGCGCCCACTGCGCGGAATGCACCGAGTTATCCAGGTTCTCTGCCAGCGTTCTCCACAATGGCACGGCCAGCAGGGCAGTGGGGATCCAGCCCAGCAGCACCAGCAGCAGCACGGGCCGCCATTGCGTGGCTCGCGCGGCGGCGCGCGGCAGGATGGCGAGAACTTTCATGGTGGCGGCTTGGTTCATAGCGAGCCCAGTGCGGTGAAGAGGGATTGCAGGAGCGCGGCCGCATCGCCGCCCCAGCGGCGCGATGCGCTGCTGTCGGCGTCGATGGTTGCGCTGTTATCCAGGACGTTGGCCTCGAGCCCGTGGTGACCCTCGGGGTCGATCTGCGCCGACACCGCCCGCACGGGCTTGACCCAGGTGAAGCGGGCCCAGCGTTCCTTGCCGTCCCACACGAATTTTTCCGTGCTGCCGTCGGCGAAGGTGATCACCACGTCCTGCGGTGTGGCCACGCCACGGTGGCGCACCGTCAGCGCGGTGCGAAACGGGAAGGGTCCCGTGCCCTCGGCGGCGTTGGGATGGTCCTTTTTCCAGGCGGCGCGGGCGTCATCGATCTTCTTTTCCACGTCAGCCTGCTTGGTCTCGACGCGCTTGCCATCGACCAGCGCGGTGCCCGCCAGCGGCAGTTCTTCCTCGCTGGTGAACTTCTCGATGGAATCGTCGAGTTTTTCCACCGCGTACACCTGTTGGGCGAACACGGCTTCGACCAGCGCACGCTGCCCGGTACTCTCGGCCAGCGACTCGCGCAGGTCGGCAATGCCCGGGTGACGGAACTTCCAGCGCGCGTAATACGCCTTGAAGGCGCGTTCCAGCGCCTCGTGACCCACGACATCCTCCAGGTCGCGCATGGTGGTGGCCGTGCGCGAGTAGACGGAGCCAAAGCCGGCGGAATTCAGGCGGTTCCAGGAACTGGCGCCCAGCGGATCGCTGGGATCCGAACGCAGTGCGCCCAGCCGCTCGACGTCAAAGCCCGTGAGGCTGGGCGTGATGCCCAGGAGCTTGGTGAAGCGGGTTCCCAGGTAAACGCGCTGCTTGCGCTCGCGCAGCATGCGCATGTCCCAGAATTCGTTGAGACCCTCGTCGAGCATGGGCTCCTCGAATTCGTTGGAACCCAGGATGCCGTAGAAGTAGCCGTGGCCGAACTCATGGATGGTGACGAAGTCAAGGAAAAAGTGGCCCATCGTGCCCTCGTCGGGATGCCGCACGCTGTCGGCGGTGAAGAAGGTGGGGTATTCCATGCCGCCCGCTTCGGTCGCATTGAAGGGCGGCACCACGGCCGTGACCGTGCGGTACGGGTAGGGGCCGAGCGTGCGCGAGAAATACGCGAGCGAATCGATGGTGGCCTTGAGTACGGGTTGGGCATCGTTGGCAAATTCCGGCGGGTAGAGCACCCGCACCTTGACCACCGGGCTGCCTTCGCCGCGGTATTCGCCTTCGAGCACCGGCGCGGTGCGGCTGTCCGCGGTCCAGGCAAAGTCGTGAACGTCGTCCTGCACGAAGTGGTGCGTGACCAGATCGCCGGCGACGACGGGCGGGCCCTGCTCTTCTCCCGTGGCGCCGACCGTGTACGCCTTGGGTACGGTCAGCCGCACGTCGTAGCTGCCGTAGTCGGCGTAGAACTCGCTGTGCAGGTGGAACTCGTGCACGTTCCACTGAACCTGCCGCGCACCGCGTTCACCAGGCAGTTCCAGCACGCCGATTTTGGGGAACCATTGGCCGACCAGATGGAAGGTGCCGAAATAACCCGTGCGCGCGATCACCCGCGGCAGCTGGTCATGAAAGGCGATCTGCAGCGCCGTGCTGGCGCCGGGCGCAACGGCCGCGGGCAGATCGAGGCGCACCACGGTGTGGTCGGTGGCGGGACCACCATCCGGGTGCACATAGATCCACGGCACCGCAACCCCCGCCTGGGTGATGGCGCCCAGGTCGATATGCCCCCAGTCGCTGTCCTCGATCGGCACGTTGGAGCGGAATTCGAAACCCGGGTAGCGGTTTTCCGACAGGAAGGTGGACTCGTAGCCCTCGAACGCATTGAGGTAGAGGTGCAGATACACCGCCCGCACCGGCACCTTGCTGCGGTTGCGCCAGGTCAGCGTTTCCCGGCCCTCCACCGTATGGGCCACCGGATCGAGCGTGGCGGCAATTTCATAGGCGACGACGCGATCCGACAGGGTGGATTCCTTGCCGGTGCGCTCTCCGCCCCAGGCTTCCGGACTGCTGGGTTCGGTGGTGGCGCCGGCGGCGGGTGAGGCCAGCGCAATGCCGTCCGGCGAAGGGGCCGGGGCGGCGGCGGCAGGTGAGATCGGCGCGGCGGTTGGCACTGCGGTGGTAGCGCACCAGGCCGGTAGCGCGATGGCGCCGGCAGCCAGCCCGGCGATGAGTTGGCAACGCACGTATGGCAGGGAAAAAACCCGCATGCAAGTACTCCTACAGAGCCAGCGAAAGCCGGATCGTAGGGGAAACCCGGCAGCGCACCTATACCTTTGCGACGGACCCTCGATTCCGCAGGCATGAAACGCTGCCGGCACGGACAGGCGTCAGCTTGCCGCCACACAGCAGGAATGACCGCAATTACGGCAGGGCCAAAAGTTTCAGGGTGCGAGGTGTGGCGTTGGCTGCTCCGCGGGCTCCTGGAAACGGGCGCGCGCCAGCGACACCCCGGCAGCGTCTGCGTCCTTGCGTACAGATGAAGTTGTCTACTGACGCATACATTGGGGCTTGCGCGTGAGTGAAAACGCGTGAAGAACGAACCCACGCGCCCCCCACCCCACACTGGCAAAATCCCATGAACATCCTGATGGTCCTCACCTCCCACGACCAACTCGGCAACACCGGCCACAAGACCGGCTTCTGGCTCGAAGAGTTCGCGGCGCCCTACTACGTGTTCAAGGACGCGGGTGCAAAGCTCACCTTGGCCTCGCCGCTGGGCGGACAGCCGCCGCTCGACCCCAAGAGTGACGATGCGGCGTCCCAGACCGACGCCACGCGACGCTTCAATGCCGACAGCGCTGCGCAGTCGGCGCTGTCGGCCACGGTGAAGTTGCAGACCTTGAAGGCGGCTGACTTCGACGCCGTCTTCTACCCCGGCGGTCATGGTCCTCTGTGGGACCTGGCCGAAGATGCCACGTCGATCGCTCTGGTCGACGCCATGATCGCCGCAGGCAAGCCGGTTGCAGCCGTGTGCCACGCGCCCGGCGTGCTGCGCCATGCCCGGGCGCCCGGCGGACAGTCACTTGTGAAGGGCAAGAACGTCACCGGCTTCACCGACACCGAAGAGGAAGCGGCCGGGCTGACCAAGGTCGTGCCGTTCCTGGTGGAAGATATGCTCAAGGAAAATGGCGGCACGTTTTCCAAAGCCGCGGACTGGCAGCCCCACGTCGTGGTCGACGGCCTGCTGATCACGGGCCAGAACCCCGCGTCTTCCGAGCCGGCTGCCAAGGCGCTGTTGGCCAAACTCCGGTCCGATTAGGACGATCCGGGTACGTGGCCGTTGTTCAGACGTCGACGCCGCAGCGCTTCGCTGCGGGCGGATGCCAACTAAAAAGTATTCCATTGCGCGGCATCGGTGCGACAGCATACCGACGCGGCCCCACCGGCCGCATACAGTTGGTCTCGAATTCCATATGAGCCGTACCGGCAAATCGATTCAATTTCATGGGGGTGGTGGTCATGGGCATCAACAAGGATCAGGTCAAGGGGCGCGCAAGCGAAATCACGGGCACCGTCAAGGAGACGGTTGGACGGATTCTGGGCAATGACCAGCTCGAGGCGGATGGCTCCGTGGAAAAAACCATGGGCGCCATTCAAAAGACGTTTGGCGACGTCAAGGAAAGCATCAAGAAATCCGTCAAGTCCACCTAGCGCCAACGCGGCTCGACAACCCTACATTGAAACCAGAGGAAAAGCATGCTCGGTACCGTCTTGTTGGTCGTATTGGTCCTATTGCTGGTTGGCGCCATGCCAACGTGGCCGCACAGCAGAAGCTGGGGCTATTACCCCAGTGGTGGCTTGGGATTGATCCTGATCATCGTCCTCGTACTGCTGCTGGCCGGACGCTTGTGAGCCGGGCACGAAATTCAACTTCCGGAGTGAAAACCATGAAACTCAAATTACTGGGCAGCTGCGCCGTGTTGCTTGCCTTGCATGCGCCATTGGGCGCCTACGCCGCCGATACCAGCACCGATACGACGGGGCAGTATCTGGATGACGCAACCATCACGACAAAGGTGAAAGCGAGTTTTGCGGAAGACAAATGGGTCAAGGGACGCGATATCAGCGTCCGTACTGACCATGGCGTCGTGGATTTGACCGGGAAAGTGAACAGCAAGGACGAGTCCAACCGTGCCACCGATCTGGCTACCAAGGTGACGGGCGTTCAAGCCGTCCACAACAATTTGACGGTCAACGGCAAATAGCGCAGAAAACCGTGCTTGGCGCCCGGTTGCGGGCGATCCCTGCAACCTGTCCAGCAGTCTGTACGCTACCGCATGGAGAATGACGGGCGGTTAGCCTATGCTCGACCGGTTTGAGTGGAGCTCAACGAACCGCGCTCCATTCCAAACCGAGGTGAGCCGCAATGCCCGTCAAGCCAGAACCCTCTCCCCAGCAGAATCATTTGCTCGCAGCCCTTGCGCCGGACGTTCAGGGCCGCTTGTTCCCGTACCTGGAGCTGGTACCACTACCGCTGCGCGCCGTGATGTATGAGTCCGGCCACGCCATGCGCCACGTCTATTTTCCGACGGACTCCATCGTTTCTCTTCAATATGTCATGGAGAACGGCGCCTCGACCGCGATACTGGTGGTGGGCAACGAAGGACTGCTGGGCATTTCCCTGTTGATGGGCGGCGAGAGCACGCCCAGCCGATCGCTCGTACAGAGCGCCGGGTACGCCTACCGTCTTCCCCGATCGCGCGTGCGGGACGAGTTTGGCCGCCACGGACAGCTGCTGGTACTCATGCTGCGCTACACGCAGGCCCTCATCACCCAGGTTGCGCAAACCGCGGTTTGCAACCGGCATCATTCCATCGATCAGCAGCTGTGCCGCTGGCTTCTCTTGTCCATGGACCGCCTGTCGCACAATCACCTGACGATGACGCAGGAATTCATTGGCAATATGCTCGGTGTCCGCCGGGAGGGCGTGACCGTGGCCGCATTGAAACTGCAGCAGCTGGGGGCGATTACGTATTCGCGCGGGTTGATCAAGGTACTGGACCGGCCGAAACTCGAGTCGCTCAGCTGCGAGTGCTACAGCGTGGTGAAGAAGGAAACGGAAATGCTGTTAAATTACCTTCCACAGCGCCCCATCGTCGTGAACAGCAACCCGATACCGACTGTGATTCTGCCTACCGCCTAGTGCTCCGGAGCGGCCCGAAGTTGAAACGATGGCCTCTTCGTCTCGGCCTTTCTGCGGCAATCCTGGTGCACCTGGCGCTCGCGCCCTGCAGCGCAGCGGATCCGCAGGCCTACACGGTGAACTTCGCCGCCACCGGCGATAGCGAGCTTGACGGTGCCATCAAAGGCACATCCCAGCTGGAGTCCCTGCGCGAGAAGGGGAGCGTCGCACCATTCATCCTGGTCGGGCGCGCACGTCACGACATCCAACGCTTGACGGTGGTGTTGCAGGGCTATGGCTACTACGACGGCTCAGTCAGCATCACCGTGGCGGGACATGCGCTCGACGATCCGGAGCTCGTGGACGAGATCGCCGCAATTCCCAACGGTGATCCAGCCGAGGTCCGGGTGAGCTTTGCCATTGGGCCCGTGTATCGGCTGCGCACGATTGCCATCGATGGTGATATGCCCGAGGAATTGCGCGGCCAACTTGGCATTGCCGGCGGCGACATTGCCGTGGCATCGAAGGTCTTGAGCGCCCAGGCGCGCCTGCGTACCGCACTGGGCGAGGCAGGCTATCCTCTGGCGAGCGTCGAGGCTCCGGTTGCCGTGGCCGATCCCGGCGACCACGCCCTCGACATCACGTACGTCGTGCATACGGGGCCGCGTGCCGACATCGGCGAGATCCGCGTGAATGGCCTGGCGATGGTGGACGAGGGCTATGTCCGCCGACGGCTGCTGGTGCATCCCGGCGAGCGCTTCAGCCCGAGCCGCATCGAAAAGGCGCGCCTGGACCTGCTGGGACTGGGTGTTTTTTCCGGTGTCACGATCCGCAATGCGGACACCCTGGATGAGCAGGGCCGCATCCCGCTGATTCTCGACCTGCAGGAGCGGGCGCGCCATGGCATCGGTCTTGGCGCCGCCTATTCGACCGATCTGGGTGGCAGCGCCAAGATCACGTGGTCGCAGCGCAACCTGCTGGGCAACGCCGAGCAGCTCAACTTATCGGGTGCGGCCACGGGCCTGGGCGGAACGGCCAGCCAGGGCCTGGGTTACAACGTAACGGCGCAGTTCATGAAGCCGGATTTCTGGCAGCGCGATCAGTCGCTGGCCCTCAATTTGGGCGCAATCAACCAGAAGCTGGAAGCCTACAACCAGGATGCCCTACTGGGCGGGGTGTCTATCAATCGCAAGTCGGCCACGCTCTGGACTGCCGGTCTGGGCGTGACCGCGGAGCGCGAGCGCATTTTGCAGGAAAGCTCGACCCGGGACTACACCCTGCTGGGACTGCCGTTGAGCGGTCAATTCAACAACACCGGCGTGAGCAACCCGCTGGACGACAGTTTGCGCGGCGTACGGGCGACGCTGACGGTGGCTCCCACCGAATCCTTCGGGCCGAACAATGCCACCTTCGTGATCCTCCAGGCCAATGCCTCCGCCTACTTCGACCTGGCCACGTTCGGCTGGGCGCCCAGCGGGCGCAGCGTCATCGCGGTACGCGCACTGGTGGGATCGGCGATCGGCGCCGCGCCATTTTCCCTGCCGCCGGATCAGCGCTTCTACGGCGGCGGCAGCACGACAGTGCGGGGCTTTCGCTTCCAGTCGATCGGCCCCCAGTTTGCCGACCAACGGCCGATCGGCGGCACCTCCATCGACGCCGGGTCCATCGAAGTGCGGCAGCGGATCCTGGGGGAATGGGGCGCAGCCGCCTTCGTCGACGCGGGACAGGTGGGAACCACCAGCGTTCCCTTGCAGACGAAGGTGTACGTGGGCGGCGGCCTGGGCCTGCGCTACTACACGCCGATTGGTGCCATCCGCCTGGACGTGGCCGTACCGGCGAACAAGCAGGCGGGCAGCGATACGTTCGAGGTCTATGTGGGCTTGGGCCAGGCGTTTTGATGCGGATTCCCCCGATGCCAGGACGCCGTATTGTCAAGATTGCGGCCATTACGCTGCTCGCAACCCTCGCATCGGCGCTCCTGCTGGTGGTTCTGCTCGTCGGCGCCGGCAATACGCCCTGGGGGCGGCAGGCCATCGAGGGCGCCACCGCGCGATTGTCGGACGGAGACGTCGTGATCGCCGGCTTGGCAGGACATTTTCCGGACGACCTGCATGCGGCTCGCCTGGACCTGCGGGATGACCGGGGGACGTGGTTAACGGCAGTTGATGTCCACGTTATCTGGTCGCCAACGCAATTGCTCCACAAGGTGATCCATCTGGATCTGGTCGAGTCGCCGGGCGTGAAAATCGTGCGGGCGCGGCATCGTCGTTCACCCGCACGTGAAGGCGATTCCGACGCCATGCCGCGCATAGCCGCGGATCGCATTGCACTACCGCACGTCGAGATCGGCGCGCCGCTTGCCGGTGCCGCTGCCATCGTGTCGATGCAAGGGAGCGTCGATATCGACCTGCCGCGGGACGGCGCAATCGACCTGCGCGTACTGCGCACGGACGCGCCCGGATCCTACACAGTGAAAACGCGGGTCAACGCGGCCACAATCGAGGCCGATGTCGAGGCCGACGAGCGGGCGCACGGTTTGCTCTCTGGCCTTGCGGATCTGGGCAACCTGGGAGCCGTGTCGGCGCAGTTGCACTTGGAAGGCGCGCGCGATGCCCCAAGGCTGCAGGCGACGCTGGCGGCGGGAGCGCTGCGCGCCCAGGCCTCGGGATTGATCGATTGGCAAGCGCAGACACTCGATCTGGACGTGACGGGCGCCGCGCCCGCAATGACGCCGCGCACCGACCTGCATTGGCACAGCGCCGTGTTGCAAGCCCACGTGCACGGGCCGATGCGTACGCCGCAAGCCCTGGTGCAGTTGCGCATCGACGATCTTTGGGTGGGTGGAATAAAACTGCGCAGCCTGGACGTCAACGCCCAGGGCAATGGCGGCACGATCGCTGCCCACGTCGTGGCCGAGCAGGTGCGCCTCCCCGGTCCGGCTTCCGATCTGCTGCAGGGTGCACCGCTGGACCTTCGCGCCAAGGTCGACCTGAGCGCGCCAGGATATCCCGCAACGTTCACGCTGGCGCATCCTTTACTGTCGGTGCAAGGCAATGGACGCGTGGCAGGCGGCATCCAGGCAGCCTTGACGGTGACGATTGCGCAACTCGCACCGTTCTCATCGCTGGCGGGAACCGATCTGCAAGGGCACGCGGTTTTAACGGCGACGGTGGCCCAGCAGAACCGGGCCGCGGCTGTGGACGTGACCGGTGCCGTTGACGTCACCGGGGGATCAAGCCTCGTGCGAAGCCTGGTCGGAAGCCGCGCGAAGCTCGACCTCGCGCTCACCGTAAAGGCGAACGAACTCGATGTGTTACGGGCGAGGTTCGACGCAGAGAATCTGCAGGCGTCGATGTCGGGCGTCAGCGCCGCCGGCAAGACAGACTTGCATTGGCACGGCTCCATTGCACGGCTTGCGGCGCTGACGCCGGACCTTGCCGGTGAGGTCGACGTTGACGGACGTCTGGACCAGAGCCCGGAGGATGCGCCGGAGCACGCCGGCCAGGCCCTGCGGCTGACGGCCGATGCCCGGGGCGGGATCGGCATGCGGGGCTTTGCCATTCGCCCGGTCGTGGCGTCGCTACGCCTGGCGAGTCTGGGCGGTGCGCTGACCGGCAATATCGAGGCGCACGGAACGCTCGCCGATTCACCCGTGGCGCTGGCAGCGACGCTCACGCGCCGGCCGGGCGGCGACCTGCAGGTGGGAATCGAACGCGCCGACTGGCAGAGCGTGCATGCGCAAGGCGCCCTCGTCTTGGGTTCCGGCAGGACGCTGCCGGCAGGTCGCCTGCAGTTGCACATCGCCCAGCTTGCCAACCTGGCGCCGTGGATCGACCCGGGTCTCCAGGGCAGCGCGGATGCCAGCGTGGAACTGGCGCCAGCGCCGGCGGTGCATGGCGAGGCCACCATCGAGGCCGACCTGCGCGACCTCGCCCTGGCCGGCGGCCACGCCGATCACCTGCGCGTAGCGGCAACGATCAAGGACCCCGCCGGACAAGCCGCAATTTCCGGGGAACTGGGACTCGAAGGCTTCGTGGCGCCCAATGTCCAAGGTGCTGCGCGGCTGGGCGTGAAGGGCACCGTGGCGGCACTGAAACTCGATCTGGCCGCCGATCTGCACGGCCCGGGCGATGTGCCCGTGCATGTGGTCGCCAGCGGCGTACTCGATGCAGACGCCCGCCGCCTCGCGCTGCAAACG
>Ga0209698_10003720_pt1 | contig 16855 bp, 13 predicted proteins | sample LitLauG_LLR_2012_FD_187203 | JGI IMG/M metagenome (GOLD analysis project Ga0209698, IMG submission 187203) | Freshwater sediment microbial communities from Pennsylvania, USA - Little Laurel Run_MetaG_LLR_2012 (SPAdes) (version 2) | ecosystem: Environmental > Aquatic > Freshwater > Creek >...
GGCCCCCCCACCGGCCCCCCGGCCCCAGAATATCTCCTGCTCTTGCGCTGTACAATGAAGGAAAGGACCTTTCACCTCTTTCCGGCAATGACCTCAACCATCAGTCCCGTGAGGGACATCGAAATGACGACGCTTTCCAACGGCGTTCGTGTGATCACCGAAGCCATGCCGCACGTGCGCTCGGTGTCCGTGGGGATCTGGGTCGGGTCCGGCTCCCGCCGGGAATCCCCCGAACAGAACGGGATTTCGCACTTCATCGAACACATGCTGTTCAAGGGCACCACGTCACGCTCCGCCGAAGAAATCGCGCGCTCCATGGACGCCCTCGGCGGCAACCTGGACGCCTTCACTGCCAAGGAACTCGTCTGCTTCAACACCAAGGTGTTGGACCAGCATCTGTCGATCGCCTTCGACGTGCTGGCCGACCTGGTGCTGCACCCGATGTTTCGCGACGAAGACATCGAGAAGGAAAAGAGCGTCATTCTGGAAGAGATCAAGATGGAGGCAGACCAGCCCGACTACCTGGTCCACGAAATCTTCTCGTCCAATTTCTGGAAAGACCATTCGCTGGGCAAGCCGATCCTGGGGTCGCCGCAGCACGTGAAGCGCTTCGACCAGGCCACCGTCCGGACCTATTATGACGCGGAATATGCGCCCGCCAACTTCGTGGTGACCGCGGCCGGCCATCTGACGCACCAGAGTCTGGTGGACCTGGTGAATCGCCACTTCGCGGGCCTCGCGCCCACCAGCCTGGCGCCGCCTGATCCCGTTCCCAGCACGCATGCGCGCATCGCGCTGCGCAACAAGAAGTCGCTGGAGCAAGTGCACCTGTGTCTCGGGGTGCCTTCGTATCCGCTGCCGCATCACGAGCGGTTCGCCTGCTACGTGCTCAACACGCTGCTCGGCGGCGGCATGAGCTCGCGCCTGTTCCAGAACATTCGGGAGCGCCAGGGGCTGGCCTACGCGGTGTTTTCCGAGCTCAACCCCTATCGCGATACCGGCTGCCTTTCGATCTACGCCGGGACCTCGGTGGAATCCGCGGGCAAGGTGGTGGAATCGATCACCAAGGAGTTCCGCCAGCTCAAAGAGCAGATCGTTGGCGACGAGGAACTGCGGCGCGCCAAAGACCATCTGAAGGGTTCGCTGATGCTGGGGTTGGAATCGACCTCCAGCCGCATGTCGAACCTGGCGCGGCAGGAAATGTACTTCAGCAAGTTCTTCACCATGGACGAGCTGTTGGACAGCATCGAAACCGTCACCGCCGACGACGTGCAGCGCATCGCGCAGACGTTCTTCGATCCCAAACAGATCGCACTGACCATCCTGGGCAACCTGGAAAATTTCAAAATCGGCCGCGAAGATCTAGTCTGCTGACCCCTGAACCCTGATCCCCGTACTCAAGCCCGTGGATTTCCAACCGATAAGACGTTAGGATAAAAGCGAGTCGAGCCGATGCCGGCGAGCGTTGTCCCTATTACCGGGCGCCGTGAGGGTACTTATGTGCTCCTGGAAGCCGCTCTGCCCGGCCAGCCGTCCGCGCCTATCGGCGTGGTCCTCATCGACGCTGCCGCGGATCGCGGCTGGGTGCGGCTGCGAGAGAGCTTCGACGATCTGGCCGAGCCGGACGACGCCGAGGTGCTGGAGGCGCTCGAAGAGGACATCCGCGCCCGGCTGGCCGAATCCGGCGCCGAAGCTTTTCTGCGGACGCTCGAAGATGCGCTATCCAATGTCGTGCTGGTGAGCGAGCGCCGGAGCGTGGCCGTGGACGCATTCACTCGGGTGCTGGAACGCCTCTTTAGCGAGCACGTGGCGCCGCTCCCGGTGCAGCCGTTCCGCACCCACGTGCCCCTCTACAGCTTGCGGGCCGCGGCCGGCGGGTTGGGCGAAGAAATGGAATCGGCAGCCGAAGATTGGTTGCGCGTGCCGGACAACGTCCGGCCGACACCGGACTTGTTCGCGGCTCACGTGGTGGGCCGGTCCATGGAGCCGCGCATCCCGGATGGCAGCCTGAACCTGTTCCGCTTCAACCCCGTCGGGTCGCGCCAGAATAAGATACTGCTGATCGAGCGCTTCGGGGTGCTGGACGAAACCGCGCGCTACACGGTGAAGAAGTACACCAGCAGGAAGGCCTATCACGGCGAGGATCAGTGGCAGCACCAACAGATTCGCCTGGAGCCGCTGAATCCCGAATTCGAAGCCTGGGACGTGGAGCCGGACGGCTTCGCCGTCGTGGCCGAATGGCTGCGCGTCATCGAGTGAAGCCGCCGGGTTTTTCGCAACTGCTGCTCGACTGGTACGCCAGTGGCCATCGCGATCTGCCCTGGCGGCGCACCACCGACCCCTACCGCATCTGGGTCTCCGAAATCATGTTGCAGCAGACCCGCGCGCAGGCGGTGATCCCCTACTACGAGCGGTTTCTGCAGCGCTTCCCGAGCCTGGAATCGCTGGCCGAGGCGGCCGAGCCCGATGTGCTGGCCGTGTGGAGCGGGTTGGGCTACTACTCGCGCGCGCGCAACTTGCGGCGGGCCGCGCAGCGGATGATGGCGGCCGGCGGCTTTCCGCGCGAGTATGCGGAGCTTCGGGAACTGCCCGGAATCGGCGAGTACACCGCTGCCGCCATCGGCAGCATCGCCTTCGGTCTGCCGCATGCCGTGTTGGATGGCAACGTGCTCCGGGTAGTGGCGCGGGTGGAGAACGACGCCGCCGATATCGGCGCCGCCGGCACGCGCGAACGGTTCCGCGCGGTCGCGCAAGCCTGGCTCGACCGCAAATGGCCGGGACCGTTCAACCAGGCCTTGATGGAACTCGGGGCTACCGTTTGTCTGCCGCGGAATCCGCTGTGCCTGGTCTGCCCGGTGGCGGCGCAATGCCGGGCGCGCCAGGAAGGCACGGCGGATCAGCTTCCGGTCAAGCTGCGCAAAACCGAGCCGGTGCGGATGGACGGCGTGTTGCTGGTGGTTCGCAGCCGGGGCCGCGTTCTGCTGCGCCAGCGCGCGGCCGATTCCGGCCGCATGGCCGGTTTTTGGGACCTGCCTTCGCCCGAGCATCTTCCGCACGCCCGGCTGGGCAGGCGCCTGGGTGAGATCCGGCACACCATCACGCGCCACCACTACACACTGGCCGTGCGGCGCGCCGCGGCGCGGGGCGCCGGTCCGGGGTTTGCATGGTTCGCGCCCGCACGCCTGGCCGCGATTCCCCTCAGCACCACGGCACGCAAGGCCCTGACGGTAGCGGGGATACGATGCTAGCTGTTTCTAGGTTGTGATAGTTTCGTAAAACTGCGCGGATGAAGGACAATTCATTTTCGAGATCGAGTAAATTACGAAGGACGGGGGTTATTGCATTCATGCTGGAGCGGCTACGGAAACTGATATTCGCCAAGATCGCGGTGGTGATGGGGGCCATCCCGTTTCTGATCTGGGCGTTCGAGTACGGACCGGATCCCGGGTATGTCGCAATCCCCGGGGAGAATGGCGGTGCGACTTGCGCGACTTCGAATTGCCATGTCGGCAAGGCCAACGATAGCGTGAATAAAGGCAGCGTATCGATCAGTTTTCCGAACGGTACGACTTACACCCCAGGGGTGAAGCAGCACCTGACAGTCACGGTTGCGGATCCGGCTAGCTCCCAGGTGGCATGGGGCTTTCAGGTCAGTGCTCGTCCGTCGAGCGACGCCAAGACAATGGCGGGCGTGTTCGCGCCGACGGATACAAACACGCAGATCATGTGTTCCCAGCTAAACTTCCAGGCTATCGAGGCAGTGTGTCTGCCAGGAGCAGGGACAGGCTGCACGGCTCCTTCGAGCGCCCCGGCTTGCCCCTCAAACATGCCGCTTCAGTACATGGAACATAGCTTGACCGGCTACCACATGACTAGAGGGACGGGTTCAGGCAAATATGAATTCGACTGGACGCCACCCTCCTCCAGCGTAGGCAGCATTGTAGTCTACCTTGCCGGAAACGCCGCGAATGGCGACCTTACGGTGAATGGCGATCACATCTATACCAAGACCTACACGCTGACGCCCGTTGCCGGCGGCAACCCTCCAACCATCTCGGCCAACGGCGTGGTCAACGGCGCCAGCTTCCAGGCGGGCATCGTGCCCGGTTCCTGGTTGACCATCCAGGGGAGCAATCTGTCGAGCATGACCGACACCTGGGAGAAAGCCATCGTTAACGGCAAGCTCCCCACCACGCTGGATGGCGTGAGCGTCAACGTCGGCAGCCAGCAGGCGTTCGTGTACTACATCAGCCCCACCCAGATCAACGTGCAGGCCCCGGACGCCGGACTCGGGCCGGTTCCGGTAACCGTCACCAATTCCAACGGCACGAGCGCGGCGGTCACGGCCACCGTGGCGCAGCAGGCCCCGGCATTCTTCCTGTGGCCCAACAGTCAGGCGGTGGCGACGCGGCAGGACGCCAGTCTTGCGGTCAAGAACGGCACCTTCGCCGGCGCCACCACGGTCGCGGCCAAGCCCGGCGACGTGCTGATTCTGTGGGGCACGGGCTTCGGCCCCACCACTCCGACGGTTACGGCCGGTATCCAGGTTCCGAGCGACAAGCAGTACAACTGCAGCCCGGTAACGATCAGTCTCGGCCCCGCCGCGCCGCAGGTCTTCGGCTGTGCGCTTTCGCCGGGCTTCGCCGGCCTCTACCAGGTGGCGATTCAGGTGCCGGGTTCCATGGCGGACGGCGACTATGCCATCAAGGCGACGGTGAGCGGCGCCAGCTCGCCCGACGGGGTGATCCTGTCGGTGAAGAAGTAGCTCGCGCTACCATAGCTCGGTGGAGCAATTCGCGCTCGAATTCGATCTCCTGCCGGAGCGCCGCATCTACACGGTCAGCGAACTGAACGCGGCGGTGCGGGCGGTGCTCGACCAGGAGTTCCGCGACGTGTGGGTCTCGGGCGAGATCTCGGGCCTGAAACTGGCCTCGAGCGGCCACTATTACTTTACCCTCAAGGAGCGCGATGCTCAGGTGAAGTGCGTTGCCTTCCGCTCCGCGCACCGCTACTGGAAGTTCAGGCCGCAGGACGGGCTGGCGGTGCTGGCGCGTGGGCACATCGACGTTTACGAAGCGCGCGGCGAATACCAGTTGCAGGTGGAGATGTTGGAGCCGCAAGGGCTGGGCGCGCTGCAACTGGCCTTCGAGCAGCTCAAGCGCAAGCTGTCGGCGGAGGGCCTGTTCGACGCTGCCCGCAAGCGGCCCCTGCCGCGTTTTCCGCGGCGCATCGGCATCGTGACCTCGCCCGGCGGGGCGGCTATCGCGGACATGGTGCAGATTCTCTCGCGCCGCTTCCCGGGTCTGCACATCCGGCTGTACCCGGCGCTGGTGCAGGGCGAAGGCTCGGTGGAGGAAGTCTGCCGCGGCATCGAATACTTCAGCCGCACCCGCTGGCCCGACCTGCTGATTGTGGGCCGCGGCGGCGGCTCGCTCGAAGACCTGTGGACGTTCAACTCGGAGGCGGTGGCGCGCGCCATCGCGGCCTGTGCCGTGCCGGTGGTTTCGGCCGTCGGTCACGAGACCGACGTCACTATCGCCGATTTCGTGGCCGACCTGCGCGCTCCCACGCCTTCGGCCGCGGCTGAGCTGGTGATCTGCACGCGCGAGGAGTTGCTGGAGCGGGTGGCGGCGGCGCGCGCCAAGGCCACGCAGGCCATGCGCTACCGGCTGGCGATGCTGGAGCGGAGGCTGCGGCAGCAAGGGATCGACCGGGCGTTAAGCGTGCTGCACCGCCGCGTGGGCCGCGGCCTGCAGCGCGTCGATGAGCAGGAGTACCGCTTGCGGGAGCGCATCCGCGCCGCCATCGATGCGCGCCAGCGCGCGCGGCGCGGCCTGGAAACGCGGCTGCGGCGGTTCGACATGCGGCCCCGCCTGGCTGCGCACCGGCGCCGCCTGGAGTCCGCCGAGGCTTCGGCGATGCAAACCATGCGGGTGCGGCTGGCGCGTCGGCGCAACGCACTCGACCAGCTCGCGGCCAAGCTTTCGCAGTTGAGCCCGCTGCGGATTCTGGAGCGCGGCTACGCCATCGTGTCCAACCCCGGCGGCATCGTGAAGGACGCGGCGGCGGCGCCCGCAGGGTCGGAGATTCACGTGCGGCTGGCCAAGGGCGAGCTGGACGCGAAGGTGGTTTGAGGCTTGGCCAGCCTCCCGGAACGCTCCCTTTGACTACCTTCGCGAAGCGCCGTTGGCCTGCCGGCCGTAGGCCCATGATGGGCAGGCCAGAGGCAGGGAAGGCCGGAGGCCTATCACTGAGGCACTACGTTCCCTCTCCCACTTTTTCGCAATACCATCGCCGCGACAGCTTGGGCGGCGAACGGCTTTCGAAGCAAGGTGGCCAGCCGTGGCGATACCGGATCATGCGCATTGTGCAGCGCGAGAAAGCTTTGCAGAATTCGCTCGCCCAATTCGCCAGCGAAGATGCGGAGATAATCGTGGATCGAGTTCGGAACTGACATGAAATGCCCTTTGGTGAAGGGGCTTGTGCAGGGAGACTGGCGGGAACTCGCCCTCCGTGAACTTGGCCAACGGACGTTCGTGCTGAATTTTCAGGGGGCCAAGGTCGCCATGGATGTGGAATTGCCGTCCTGTGACTTGGAATCGGCGTGGCGGATTCTCTGGGTTCTGTATGGAGATTATGGCGCATGTGCGGTGGTCCGCCTACGAAACCAAGGACCCGTACAGTGACGTCGTGGTCCACGAAGCAGCGCACTTGCTGAAATATCTGAAGCCCAGGCACTACGGATTGCATGTCCGGCGGGCCAGGAGAGGTTCGCAGACGTCGACTTCTGTCATTACGAGCTATTCGCGTTTGCGTGCGAGGCTTTCCCGTGTGGCCCTCCGCGGCGATCGCAAATCGCGGATCGCGTTCGCCGAGAAGATGCAGGAGGGGGCCATCTCATTCCCACGGGGCCAGATTGAAGAAGTGGCCGCACTGGTGATGAATACCGCCCGCGCCCGGAATGGCTGGCGGGTAATACCCGAGGCGACGGTGATCCATAGAATCCGAGGGCGCGTCAGAACGGTCACCCGGTAGGAATGTCGGCTCATTCGCCAGCCTGTCTGAGGACTGCCGTGTGTGTTTTCGCCGACAGGCGAAATCCCAAACGATCGAGATGTGCCAGTAGGGGATCGATCCGGGGAATCCGGCCTTCTGCTTTCGCGCGCAAGAGGATTCCCAGCGTGCCGGTGAATGTCAACTTCAGCCCCTCGGCGTGCAATCGCCTCAGTCGTTCATCCAGGATTACTACGGCGCCTGGATGCTCCAATCCTAACGCCAGCACTTCCTTCTCGCCGGCGCCCAGATCCGCCACCGTGGGCACCTTGTCCATCCCCTCCGGGGCCTGAATCTTCAGCCAGGGTAGTGCGCGGACGTCCGGCAAATCGACGCCCATCGCTTTGCCGCGCTCTAACTCACTCACGACCGCAGGAGGAATCAGGGTTTCGGTGTAGAACTCGGCCAGTAGATGCAGGAAGCCGATCTGGTGCAGATACTGGAGCGGCGACCTGTCGCAGATCGCCTCACGCACTCTTGAGATCGTGGATCAGTTCCTCTTCACTGAGGTCAAACGTGTTGACACCATCATAATCGGCCAATTGGCCGAGGAAATATGGCTTTGGCACGCCAGCAAGCTGGGCGGCGGCACCCGACGAAAGCTGGCCCATCTCGTACAGTTTGACGGCCGCTGCAATACGAATCCTGGCCGCAAGGACCTCCGGCGTCGCCTTCAAGGCAAGCAGGATCTCATCCGGTACGGAAAACGTGACCTGGCTCATTGGTAGCCGACGCTCCCATTCTACCGCAGTATGATCGAGCGGCTCCGTGATCCGCTCGGTCGCACCATCGCCACAATCGGTTCGAGGCCTGTTTGCGGGCTGACGGCCTCCTCTTTCGTTGATGCTGGCATGTTACGGCGTGGGCGGAGCCGGCAGTGGACACTCCGCACGGTTAAGTCCGCCCTATCTCATACACAACATCACTTATACAGACACAGTGGACACTCATCACTAAACAGAAAAGGTGAACTGCGGCGGCGCCATTACCAGCGCCGTGAAAGGCCTCCCGTTCGAATTGACGAACATTGCTCCCAGAGAGATGAGCGTCTTTCCAGTACCGCATTCGGCGATCATCGCTTTGTTTCCATTTCGCGTTGCCAGGATCGTCCGAAGTAGATAAAGCATAACGTTGCCGGTTTGCCGGAAGTGCAGGTCGTAAACCATTCACTGGCCGCCGGGTGCGTGCCGCCGTCACGAGACATCGGCCCCAGCATCGGCCACTTCCGAGACGCCGGCCCTTTGTAGTTGTAGGATCGGCAAACAGTTCGGCGTCCACGCGCGCGATCCGGCAGGCCGCCATAACAGGGCTCAAATCCGGCATTTCCGGTGACAGGCGCACGTTGACCATGTTAGGCTGTCCAAAGACGATTTTGAGTGCAGGTCGGCCTAATTCCGAATTAGATAGCGCCACAGCGAAGATCATCGTACGATAGCTTTTGCGAGGTGAGCGTTGGATATCGATGTCCACGATCTGCCGCCGGCTTCCACTAACCGCGGGTCGGCTCTCGAGCGCGCAACGCTGCGCGCCGTGAGCCGACGACTGATCCCCTTTCTGTTTATCCTCTATGTCGTCTCGTTCCTGGACCGAGTGAATGTCGGGTTCGCCGCGTTGGAGATGAACCGCGACCTCGGCCTGAGTCCCGCAGTCTACGGCTTCGGCGCCGGCATCTTCTTCCTCGGGTACTCGCTGTTCGAAGTCCCGAGCAATCTGATTCTCGCCCGTACAGGGGCGCGGCTTTGGATCGCGCGAATCATGATCACCTGGGGGCTCATTGCCGCTGGCATGATGTTCGTCCGTGGGCCTGCCAGCTTTTATGCGCTCCGGTTTCTCCTCGGCATCGCGGAAGCCGGCTTCTTCCCCGGCATCATCTTCTACCTAAGTGAATGGTTTCCCTCCGACGCGCGCGCTCGTGCCATCGCGCGATTCATGACGGCCATTCCAGTGTCGGGGATGATCGGTGGCCCCATCTCCGGGGCGCTGATGGGCCTCAGTAGCCGGCTGGGGCTCACTGGGTGGCAGTGGCTCTTCCTTCTGGAAGGCATTCCTGCCGTCGTGCTTGGCGTGGCGGTCTTACGTTTCTTGCCAGATCGGCCGGAAAGCGCGGCTTGGCTGGAGCCCGAACAACGCAAGTGGCTCGTGGAGCGCCTGACCATCGAACGGGGCCGATGTGTCGAGCATCATGGTTTCAGCGTCGCTCGGGCGCTCTCGAGCGGGGTCGTGTGGCAGCTTGGTCTGCTCGTGTTCCTTAGCATTTCGTTTGGCCAGTATGCACTCGGACTGTGGTTGCCGCAGATTGTTCGCGGCTTTTCTGGCTTGAGTACTCTTCAGGTCGGCTTCGTCTCGGCAATACCTAACTTCGTCGCCGTAATCGCGATGGTGATCGTCGCGGCGCACTCCGACCGTACGGGCGAGCGGTGCCTGCATATCGCGGCAGCCTCCTCCGTCGCGGCTGCCGGGTTTCTCGGGTGCGCGCTCGTGCGATCACCGGCATTGTCGGTAATGTTCCTTTCGATTGCCAGCGCAGGCCTCCTGAGTGCGCATGGGCCCTTCTGGCCCCTACCGTCGAAGTTCTTGACCGGTAGCGCCGCCGCGGGCGGAATCGCGCTGATTAATTCGTTGGCAAACCTGAGTGGCTTCGCTGGTCCTTATGCGATGGGTCTCCTCAACGGTGCCAGCGGCAATTTCCGAAGCGGACTTCTCTTATTAGCGTTGGTGCCGTTGGCTGGCATGGCTCTTGCTTTGCGGCTGCGACACACGGCCGTCCTGAAGGATGTGACGTGAGCGCCATAGCGCTTCGCGGCGCGGACATTCGAGCCCAGGCACGATCGGGCCTCTTAGCCGGTCCAACGTGCGGTCTCGCGCCAGATTACCTTCAGGCGAACCTGGTCGTCGTGCCGGAAGATCTCGCGTTTGATTTCCTACGTTTCTGCCAGCGTAATCCTAAGCCCTGCCCTATCCTGGATGTCACCGAGCCTGGCTCCTGGGAGCCACGCCAGGTTGCTCCCGGAGCCGATGTCCGTACCGACGTTCCGCGGTACCGTGTATATCGGCGGGGTGCGTTGGCCGAGGAGCCAACGGATATTTCCCGGTTGTGGCGAAAGGATCTCGTCGCATTCCTCCTTGGATGTTCGTTCAGCTTCGAGGCCGCGATGCAGCGCGCGGGCCTGCCCGTTCGTCATCTTGAGCAACGCTGCAACGTTCCCATGTTTCGGACTAACCTGCCATGCACACCCGTAGGGCCATTTCGGGGGCCGCTAGTCGTGACGATGCGTCCGCTCACGCCTTCGCAGGCGATTGAGGCGGTAGTCATTACATCGCGGTATCCGCAGGCGCACGGGGCTCCCGTTCATTTTGGCGATCCCGGAGCAATCGGGATTTCAGATCTGACGCAGCCTGATTTTGGTGACGTGGTCACCGTGCGAGCCGGTGAGGTCCCAGTGTTCTGGGCGTGCGGGGTAACGCCCCAAGCAGTGTTGATGGAGGCGAAACCCGAGTTCGCGATCACTCACAGTCCGGGCTGCATGTTCGTTACTGACCGGCTTGCTGAGGACGTATGCTGAATCGAGTCAGAGAAGGCGGAACACCAGTATTTGCCTCGCGCTTGGCAGATCGGTCCTGCCTTGTCGCCAAGGATTTAGGAACCGCGCTCGGCTCACTGGCCACTGGCTGTCTGATCCCATTGTGAAAGCAGCGGGCGGCCACCCGTCGGGCATCCATGTTGCAATTGAAGCCTAATAAGTCACAGCCTACCCCACAAGGATCGATTTCACCACCGTGCCGCCGACGTCGGTCAGGCGGTAGTCGCGGCCCTGGAATTTGAAGGTCAGGCGGAGGTGGTCGATGCCCAGGCAGCGCAGGATGGTGGCCTGGAGGTCGTGAACGTGGACCGGGTCTTTGGTGATGTTGTAGCCGTAGTCGTCGGTTTCGCCGATGGTGAGGCCGGGCTTGACGCCGCCGCCGGACAGCCAGACGGTGAAGCAGCGGCCATGATGGTCGCGACCGTAATCGGTGGCGGTGAGTCGGCCCTGGCAGTACACCGTGCGGCCGAATTCGCCGCCCCAGACGACCAGGGTATCCTTCAGCATGCCGCGCTGCTCGAGATCCTGAATGAGGCCCGCTGACGCCTGGTCGACATCCTTGCAGCGCTTGGGGAGATCCTGCGGCAGGTTGCCGTGGTGGTCCCAGTCGCGGTGGTAGAGCTGGATGAAGCGGACGCCGCGCTCGGCCAGGCGGCGAGCCAGCAGACAGTTGGCGGCGAAGGTGCCGGGCTTGCGCGCGTCCTCGCCATAGAGTTCGAAGGTGTGGGCCGGCTCCTTCGAGATGTCGGTCAGGTCGGGCACCGAAGTTTGCATCCGGAAGGCCATTTCGTACTGGGAGACGCGGGCGGCGGTTTCGGGGTCGCCGAACTCGGCCGAGGTCTGTTGGTTCAGTTCGCCCAGCGCGTCCAGAAACTGGCGGCGGTTGGCGGCGCTGAAGCCGGGCGGGTTCGAGAGGTAGAGCACGGGGTCGCCCACGGAGCGGAACTTCACACCCTGATACTGGCTGGGCAGAAAGCCGTTGCCCCAGAGGCGGTCGTAGAGCGGCTGGCCGCCGCCGGAGTTGGAGATCATCACGACGAAGGCGGGAAGGTCCTCGGTATCGCAGCCGATGCCGTAGGCCACCCAGGAGCCCATGCTGGGGCGGCCGCCGAGACGGAAGCCGGTTTGCGCCATGGTGACGGCCGGGTCGTGGTTGATCTCTTCGGTGTTGACGGCTTTCAGGAAGGTGAGCCGGTCGGCGACCTGGGCGGTGTGCGGGAGCAATTCGCTGACCCATGCGCCGGATTGGCCGCGGCGAGCGAAGGCGAACTTGGAAGGGACCACGGGGAAAGTGGACTGCGTGGCGGACATGCCGGTAAGGCGTTGCGTGCCACGGATGGAATCCGGCAACTCGGTGCCCTGGAATTCGACGAGGCGGGGTTTGTAGTCGAACAGCTCCATCTGCGAGGGGCCGCCGGATTGGAACAGGTAGATGACGCGCTTGGCCGTGGGCGGAAAGTGAGGGAGGCCGGCAAGCGGGCTTGAGGCTCGGGCCGCGCGGCTGAGGAGGGTGGTGACGGCGGCGAGGCCCACGGGGGTGGCGCGGAGAAAGTGACGGCGAGTGAGGCCGGTGGCCGGTGGCCAGTGGCCAGTGGCCGGTGGTTGGTCACTGCTTCGTGATGGTTTCATCGAGGTTTAGTAGCAGGCTGGCGAGGCCTGTGTAGGCGGCCAACTCGACTTTGTCGAGGGCCGGGCTAATGGGCGAATCGCCCTGTTTGAGGAAGTCGGCGGCTCGGGCGGAGTCGCGGCGGTAGCCGGATTCCAGGTTATCGAACATCTTCAGCAGCACGCTGAGTTGCGAGGTGTTGGGGGCGCGCGCCAGGAGGAGGCGGAAACCATAGGCGGCGCGGTCTTGCCTGGATGCGCCGCCCTCCACCATCATGCGCTCGGCCAGTTTGCGGGCGGCTTCGAGGAAGGCCACGTCGTTCATCAGATCGAGGGCCTGGAGAGGCGAGTTGGTGCGGTTCTCGAAGACGGTACACTGCTCGCGGTTGGGCGAATCGAAGTTCACCATGAAGGGCGGCGCCACGGTGCGCTTCCAATAGGTGTAGAGGCTGCGGCGGTAGAGGCCCTCGCCGGTGGCGGGCTTGTAGCCTGATCCTCCGCCCAATTCCTGCCACAGGCCGGGGGGCTGATAGGGCTTCACGGAAGGCCCGCCCCGCTTCTCGACCAGCAGGCCGGAGACGTACAGCGCCTGGTCGCGGATCATTTCCGGACCCAACCGGTAGCGCGGCGCGCGGGCCAGCAGGCGATTGTCGGGGTCCTTCTGGATGAGCTCGGGCGTGGCCTTGGAGGACTGGCGGTAGGTGGCGCTGGTGACCATCGTCTTTACCAGCGATTTCACATTCCAGCCGCTGTCCATGAATTCCACCGCCAGCCAGTCGAGCAGTTCGGGATGCACGGGCCATTCGCCTTGCGAGCCGAAATCGTCCACCGTCTTGACGATGCCGACGCCGAAGAAGGTCTGCCAGAGGCGGTTTACGGTGACGCGGGCGGTGAGCGGGTTGTTGCGGTCCACCAGCCAGCGGGCCAGGCCGAGCCGGTTATTGGGCTGTCCCGCGGGAAGCTGGGTCAGAACCTCCGGCACGCCCGCGGTGACCTTTTCGCCGGGACTGTCATAAGCGCCGCGCTTCAGCAGGAAGCTATCGCGATGGGCCCCATCGGCCATCACCATGACAGTGGGGATGCCGCGGTAGAAGCGGTCGCGCTCCTCCTTCAGGGCAATGAAATCGGCGTAGGCTTTGCGGACGTTTTCGGGGCCGCCCTGCTGCAGATACCACTGTTCGAACTTGAGCGCCTGACCGCGAGTGCGGCGGGCTTCGGGAATGGCGGCGATCTGCTCGATGGATTCGCGCACGGGAACGATGGCGGCCTCTTCGGGCGTGAGGGCGCGGTCGTAAATGCGCACATCGGAGAGATCGCCGGTGAAGTGAAGGCCGCCGCCAGCGCCGATGCGCAGCGGTGTTTTGGGATGGTGAATGGGCTCCAGGTTCTGATCGAAGAGGATCTTCAACTCCTGCGTTTCGCCATCGATATAAATGTGGACGCCGGCGGCTTTGCGGTCGCCATCGTAGGTCACGAGGACGTGACGCCATTGGTTGAGCGGAAGGGCGGCAACGGTTTCGACGCGGAGGCCGAGGTCGGTCCAGCGGCGATGGATGTGGAGGCGGAGTTTGCCATCGAGCAGGTAAAGGGCGTGGCCCATGCCTTCGAAATAGTCTTCGACGTGAGAGATGATGGCGCCCCTGGGAAATTCGGGACGGATCCAGGCGGCGTAGGTGAAGGGCTGCATGTAATCGAAGTCGGCGGCTTTGCCGTCGGACTCGATGGAGCGCGCGCCGTCGAAATGCTCGGGGCCGGCAAGGTGGTAGACAGGGGCGGGAGTGTTGAGAACGATCTTCCGCGCAGGCGGCAGGCTGGCATGGGTGAGCCGGCGGTCGAGATCGGCAAGAAGTTGGGCCTGTTCGGGGAGCGGGGCTTTGAGGACGGGATCGTTGTTGCCGTAGTTCCAGGCGAAGCCCTCTTCGTTGGGGATCTGGTTGAAGTACGCGAAGAGCCGGTAAAAATCCTTCTGCGCGATGGGGTCGTACTTGTGGTCGTGGCAGCGGGCGCAGCCCACGGTGAGGCCCATCCAGACGGTGGAGGTGGTCTGGACGCGGTCGGCCACGTATTCGACGCGGTACTCTTCGGGGATGATGCCGCCTTCGCCGTTGGTGCGGTGGTTGCGATTGAAGCCGGTGGCGATGAGTTGATCGAGGGTGGGATTGGGAAGCAGGTCGCCAGCAAGCTGTTCGATGGTGAACTGGCTGAAGGGCAGGTTGCGATTGAAGGCATCGATGACCCAATCGCGCCAGCGCCACATATCGCGAGGGCCATCGGTCTGGTAGCCGTTGGTATCGCCGTAGCGGGCGGCTTCCATCCAGCGGAAGGCCATGCGCTCGCCGTAGCGCGGCGAGGCGAGGAGGCGGTCCACCACCTTTTCGTACGCGGCGGGTGAGGGATCGGCGAGGAAGGCATCGACTTCGGCGGGGGTGGGCGGAAGGCCGGTGAGATCGAGGGTGACGCGGCGGATCTGAGCGGCGCGATCGGCTTCGGGCGAGGGGTGCAGGCCTTCGCGCTCGAGGCGGCTGAGAATGAAGGCGTCGATGGGGTTGCGCGGCCAATCCGCCTGGCGCACCGGCGGAGGGGCGGGGCGCTGGGGCGGAATCAGCGACCAGAAGGGCTGCCAGTGGGCGCCTTGGGCGATCCAGCGGCGGATGAGTTCGATTTCGCCGGGCTTGAGTTTTTCCTTGCCGGCGTAGGCGGGAGGCATGCGGAGGGCGAGGTCGTCGGAGGCGATGCGGCGGACCATTTCGCTGCCGCCGGGGTCGCCGGGGACGATGGCGAAGCGGCCGCCCGAGAGCGGAATGTGGGCGCCGGCTTCGAGATCGAAGCGGAGTTTGGTTTTGCGGTTGGCGGCATCGGGGCCGTGGCAGGGGAAGCAGCGATTGGAGAGGATGGGGCGGATATCGCTGTTGAACTCGACGGGTTGGGCGGGCGAGGGACGCAGCCCGGCAGCGAGACAGAGACCGAGCGACAGGTTCCAGGGCAAGCTACGGGGCACGGCGACAGCGTCCTTCAGCATGGATTATGACAGATTCCGGGTTGGGGGTTTGGTCGGGGGAGTTTGTGTCGCATCTTGCGAGACTACTGTGAAATTTGCGCGCAAGTTGGAAGTGATTCGTTTTCTGTTGGTTGCAAGGGTTGGAACGATGTTTTTGTGGCATCTGGCGGGCGGTTTTCAGGAGATGCGACCCAAAGTTGGGGGCTGGGAGTGTGACGCATCTTGCGAGACTACCTCGGATATTCGCGCGCACGTTTAAGCGGCTTGTTATCTGCGGATTGCGGGGGCTGCGCTGGGTCTTCTGACGCATCTTGAGGGCTGTTTTCCAAAGATGCGTCACACGGTTTGCAGGAGCCGGCGGGTGGGGCAAGGCGGCTGGAGGGTCGAGCAGCGCGCCGGCGCGGCATCGGGCTGGAGATGGAGGAAGACGCATCCGGGCGGCTCTATCTTCAGGTGTAGCACGGCGGAGGATGCGTTTCGGGTTTCCGGATCTGGAAATGCTTGAAAGGAGGGGAGATATAAATGTGATTTTGGTGGTGAACAGGTGCGGACGATGCCGGGCGTGTGGCGGGCCAGTGCGGCCTGTCGGCGTAAGAACGCGCAGATGTCACGCGATTCCGGGGAGCGCTGATTCTACTGGTCCCGCCGAATGTCTCAAAACCTACCCTTTGTGAGACAGCGCGCATGCACTCGGCCGCGTAACACGCGAGCGATAGAAGTGACGCGTTACGGGGGGCACCTACGGTTCAACGAATAGCGCAGCGGTTTCGTGCTGTGGCCGGAATCAATCGGCGCCCAGAGGCGCCTCGCCCGACCGCCGGGAATGTACGGTCAAGATGCTCAGTAGACCCGGCGCAAGGTGGTATATTCCGGAGCTTCATTTACGGCAAGCTTGGACGGATTGCGCGACAACGTTCCGTCCGCTGCTATTTCTCGATAAGGCGTCCGAAACAGATCACGTAGCCGCTATTGTCGATGATTTCGAAGGCTCGCAGTCCGTCGCTGGTGTCGGCCAGTTCGCGGTGTATCGGAACAGCCTTGCCAACGAACTCCCCATACAGCGTGTCGGGATCAGAAGTATGAATGTACGCATCCCAGCGCGCCCATTCGTGACGGGAATGATTTGGTTGCGGGTGAACCTCGGGCGTAATGGCCTTGAGCATCAGCATGACGCCATCCCGCCGCACGATGCCGAAGAAATCGTTACCCTCTCCGTTTCCTCCTCCGGTATATGTGATTTCAAAGCCGAGCTTCGAGCGGTAGAAATCAAGACTGGTCTCGAGGTCGTCGACGACAAAGAAAGGAGCAATGCAATTCAACTTTGGGCACATTTGCGATCGCCTGGGATTGGGTCCTGTTTCAATTGCTCAAACGCCTCGTGCACCATTAATCATAAATCAATCAGATCTCATTTCTCTTTCCTTCCGCGGGCCACAATCGGTGGAGACCGCGCTTCCGGACCGGTTCCAGGCGGACCGCAGTGTGGTTTAAAGCATATCTTTGCCGCGAATAAACCATGATCTTGCCGGGAAAGCCGCAGGAACTTCTTTGTTTCCATTTCGCGTTGCCAGGATCGTCCGAAGTGGATAAAGCATAATGTTGCCGGAAGTGCAGATCG
>Ga0209698_10003721_pt1 | contig 16854 bp, 21 predicted proteins | sample LitLauG_LLR_2012_FD_187203 | JGI IMG/M metagenome (GOLD analysis project Ga0209698, IMG submission 187203) | Freshwater sediment microbial communities from Pennsylvania, USA - Little Laurel Run_MetaG_LLR_2012 (SPAdes) (version 2) | ecosystem: Environmental > Aquatic > Freshwater > Creek >...
TCAACCTATTCTGCCAGGCGTTGCTGGCACTGACGTGTGTAACCGCCGCCCATGCCGGTGAGGCGGACGTTATCGCGGCGGTGGCAAATCGGACGGCACCAGGCGTCTACGATCTGGATGTCACCATCCGCAGCCACGACACCGGCTGGGACCGCTATGCCGACCGCATCGAGGTGCTGGCTCCGGACGGCAAGCTGCTCGCGGTGCGGGTGCTGGAACATCCACACGAGACCGAACAGCCGTTCACCCGCGACGTCCCGCAAATGCGGGTGCCGAACGGAGTCGGCACAGTAACAATACGGGCCAGATTCAAGCCCATCGGGTTCGACGGAACCGTGTTCAAACTGGCCTTGCCTTGAAACTTCCAGGCCCCCGGGTAAGCTGGGCGCGAAAGTTTCAAGGGATCAGCGGCAATGCATGATATCGTCATCCGCGGCGGCACGATCGTCGACGGCACCGGTGCCAAAAGCTACACCGGCGACGTTGCCATAGATGGCGACCGGATCGCCCGGGTCGGCGGCAAAGCTGGCCCCGGCAAGCGGGAAATCGACGCCAACGGGCAGCTGGTGACCCCCGGCTGGGTCGATATCCACACCCATTATGACGGCCAGGCGACCTGGGACCCGGTGCTCGCTCCGTCCTCGTGGCACGGCGCCACCACGATCCTGATGGGCAATTGCGGCGTCGGTTTCGCCCCCGTGCGCAAGGCCGACCGTGAATGTCTGATCGACCTGATGGAAGGCGTCGAGGACATCCCCGGCATCGCCCTGGCCGAAGGTCTGCGCTGGGACTGGGAAACCTTCCCGGAATACCTCGACGCCCTGGACCGCTTCCCGCGCACCATCGATGTCGCCGCCCAGGTGCCGCACCACCCGCTGCGCGTTTACGTCATGGGCGATCGCGCGGTGCGCCGGGAAATCGCGACCGCCACCGACATCGAGGCCATGAGCCGGCTGACCGAAGAAGCGCTGCGCGCCGGCGCGTTCGGCTTTACGACATCGCGGACGGAACAGCACAAAACCACCAAGGGCGACCTGGTGCCCGGCCGCTTCGCCGAAAACCGGGAACTGTTCGGGATCGGTGCCGCCTTGGGCCGCACCGGCACCGGCGCTTTCGGCATGCTGAGCGACTTCGACGACGAAGCCGCCGAGTTTGACTGGATGAGCACGCTGGCGAAATCCACCGGCCGCCCCCTGTGGTTTCTGCTGACCGACCGCGCCTATGACCCGGCGCGGTATGGCCGGCTGATGAATGGCGTGCGCAAGGCGCGCGCTGGCGGAGCCTCGGTAACCGCGCAGGTCGCCGGACGGCCGGTTGGGATTATCCTGGGGCTGACCACGTCGCTGAACCCGTTCGCCGCCCGTCCCGCCTTCGCCGCCCTTACCAAACTCTCCGTCAGCGACCGTCTCGCTCGGTTGCGCGATCCGGCCATGCGCCGAGATATCCTGGCGCAGTCCGCGTCGGAGGAACTGCTGGCGATCCTGCCGCCTCTGCAACGACCGATCGCGACGGCATGGGACCGGCAATACGTGCTGGGCGATCCGCCGGACTACGAACCCGATCAAAGCCGCGGCATCGCGGCGATGGCGGCGAAGACCAATCAGACTCCTGACGAATTCTGTTACGACTACCTGACGGGCGAGAACGGCGACCGGATGCTGTTCTTTCCAGTCGTGAACTACGTGCATGGCGACCACGGCGTGGTGCATGACATGATCAAGGACCCCGACACGCTGCTGGGTCTCGGCGATGGAGGCGCCCATTGCGGCTTGATCTGCGATTCCTCGCTGCCATCCTACATGCTGACCCACTGGGTGCGCGACCGCCATCGCGGCCCGAAATTCGCGCTGGAGTTCGTCGTCAAGCGGCTGACCAGCGAGACGGCGGATTTCTTCGGATTCCACGATCGCGGCCGCTTGGCGGTGGGCAAAAAGGCTGATGTCAACGTCGTCGATCTGGCGTCGCTGCGCCTGCACCACCCCGAATTGCGGCACGATCTGCCGGCGGGCGGCAAGCGGCTGGTGCAACGCGTGGACGGTTACGAGGCGACGATCGTTGCCGGCGTGCCGATATTCGAACGCGGCCAGGAAACCGGCGCCCGGCCCGGCAAACTGGTCCGCTCAGGAGCATAATCAATCAGGCACCACGAACCGAACCGAAACCGGGCAGTGATCCGACAGTTTCTCCTGCATCGATTTTTCGGTCTCCCGATAGGTCAGCACCTTCAGCGTATCCGGTTGCATCCAGCCGGCGGCGGCCCCGCCGGCCAGGATGTGGTCGATGAAATTCTCCCCACCCCAGCATGGGGAGCTATGGCCCTCGGTCGCCCGCACCAACGGCGCGGCTTCGCTGAACGCCGTCAATAACGCATCGCGACTGTCCATCCAGCGGTTGAAGTCGCCGAGGACAATAAACGGCATACCGTCGTGCCGGCGTTCGGCGATCCATGCCGCGACGATGGGGGCCTGATCGCGCAGTTCCTCGCAGGACCGATCGTGTGTGTTGGGCAAAGGCTTGTTGCGGCAACCAGTTTTCAGGTGCACCGCCAGCACGCGCAGGTCCGACGCGCCCAGATGCAGCGTGATATCGGCGCCGCTGCGCAGATGATGCTCCGACAACGCGGTCAAGTCCGGATTCAGATCATATTGCAGACCCCGGCGCACCACGATCCCAACCCGCTGCAGAACATGATCGCGGGTCATGTGGATCGAGTAACGGTCGCGCGGAAACAGCTTGCTGGCGGCGGCAAACCCGTCGACTTCCTGGATGGCGATCACGTCGGCGTTCAGCATCCCGGCATATTGGGCCAGACGCGTGAAATCCGCCTCCCCGCGCGGGGTAACGTCAGCGGGGAGCTTCGGATCACCCGCCGACCGGGTCGTCAGCCAGTTCAGATTCCAGGTGGCGATCTTCAGCTCCGCCGCCGATGCGGGGAGTGCGGTCAACAGACCCAGCAAGACCAGCAGGCGGACAATCACGGACGGTGCTCCAATTCAGGGACGCCACACCATCGCACAGCCGAACAGCGAATGGGTTAACGCCCCCTAAATCCATCCCCCAACACATCCCGCGCTCGGCGTCCCGCCTCCAAGTTCCAACTGTTGATGACAGCCAGCCGAAACCCGCCGGGCGGCATCGAGTGCTGCGACGCATCGCGGTCCTCATGAAACGACACCTGAACACTGGACACACCGTCTATCGCCCGCGCCTGTTCGACCGCCGCCGCCGGCGGATGGCGATACGCCGGACCGTGCGGGCCAAACAGCACGACGCTGTAAGCGTCCTGCCGATCGGCATCGTCGAACGACCATGCGCGGTCGGCGTAGAGCCGCACCAGCGCCTCAACCCATCCGGCACCGTAAAGATCGGGCCATTGGTCGGCGAACCGCAGATGCGCCTCGATGATCCGGCTGCCGATGGTTTCAAAGTTAACCATCCCGGTGTAGCCGGCAAGGTGCTTGCGGGCCCAATCGCCGCACCAGTCTTCGATCTCCGGCATCGCTTCGGCGTGGATGTGCCAATAATCGAACGTGCCGCCGGGCGCCGTGGCGCCGGTCGCGTGCCGCCACCAGACCGCGTGTCCATCAACGATGGCGGCGTCGGTGCTGACATGCGCGCCGGTTAGCAGGGTGGACCAGAAATGCCCGGGATTCATCGAGGCGCGATAAGTCTCCATATCCGGAATCGGCAGGCTGCCCGCACCCATGCTGCGCAGGTTCATCATCGGTTTGGAGAACACCGGAAAATGCGGCGGAATCACCCCGTGCGGCGCGGCGTCCAACCCTTGCGACAAAGCAACGGCCAGTTTGTCGTAGATCCAGCGATGCGCCGGGTACAACGGCCACGCCTCCCAGTCTTTCGTCGGGATGATGACGTCGTCCGGGCACGCGACATGCGCGAAAAACTGCGTGCGCCAAGGATCGGTCTGATAGATCGGCATGGCGTTATGCCGGCACGGGCGCGTTCGGGTGCAGCAGGTTTTCGTTACGCAGATCCGACCACAGGCTGGGCGGGATCTTCATCGTGAACAACGGCAGGTTCTCGACAAACTCGGCGGCGTTGCGCGGGCCGGGGATCACCGCCGCCACAACCGGATGCGCCAGCGGGAATTGCAGCGCGGCCGCCGGCAACGGAACGTTGTGGGATTTGCACACCGCGGCGAGCTTCCGCACACGCGCAACGATCTCGGGCGGCGCGGTGTCGTAGTTCCAGGTGTCGCGGCCAGCCAGGATGCCGGAGTTCAACGGCCCGCCGATCACCAGCGACGTGCCACGCGATTGGCACAGCGGAATCAAATCGTCCAGCGGCGCTTGCTCCAGCAGCGTATACCGGCCCGCCAGCAGGAACGCGTCCCAGTCGCCGAAGCCAAGGGCGTCGATCAGCACCTGGGATTCGTTGACGCCGATCCCGATAGCGCTGACCACGCCGGTCCGGCGGAGTTCGTCCAGCGCCTTGTAGCCGCTGTCGCGCAGTTGCTTCAGGTATTGCGCGTTCAGTTCGGTACCGTGCTGATAGACCCCGATGTCGTGCACATACAGAATGTCGATACGCGCCAGGCCGAGGCGTTGATAGCTGTCCTCCACCGAACGCATGATGCCGTCATAGCCGTAGTTGTACACCACCTTGAACGGCATCGGCATCAGGCGGCCGTCGGGCGACGGCGTGGTGTCCGTCGTCGGTCGCAGCAAGCGGCCGACCTTGGTGGACAGGACCCAGGAGTCGCGGTCCTTGTCGCGCAGTGCGTCACCGACCCGATGTTCCGCCGCGCCAAGACCATAGAACGGGGCCGTATCGAAATAGCGCACGCCGGCATCCCACGCGGCGGCGACGATCGCCTGGCCCTCGGACTGGGTGATCTTGATGCGGCTGCCGCCCATCGTCGCTGTTCCCAACCCCAAGGTGGTCACTTGCAACTTGGTGCGGCCGATCTGGCGTTTTTCGAACATGGGGACGATTCCTCTTGCGGTTGGGGCGGAGATTGCTGGGCTTCGGTCAAGTGTGCAACCCATGCGCCGCCACATCGACGAGCCCGAACAACTGTGCCAGCCTAAATCCGGGAGGACCTTCGCGATGACTTATGATCATATCCTGGTGGACCGCGAGGACGGCGTCGGCATCGTCACGCTGAACCGGCCCGAGGTGCTGAACGCCATGAACCGCCGGCTGTCCAGCGAACTGGCGGACGCCGTGCGGACGCTGGATGCCGACGACGCAATCGGCTGCATCGTGATCACTGGCGCGGGCGAAAAAGCGTTCTCGGCCGGCGGCGATATTCATGAGCAGCGATCAGACGATCGTCAATATACACCCGAACAATTGGAGGCGATGAGCGATCCGCGCCGCAGCTATCAAATTAGCGCAAGCCGCAAGCCCACGATCGGGATGATGAACGGTTTGGCCTATGGCGGGGCGGCGGTGCTGTCGTCGTCGCTGGACATGCGCGTCGGCTGCGAGGCCACCAAATTCCGCTTTCTCGCCGCCGCGTACGGCCGCATCAACAGCACCTGGACCCTGCCCAATCAAGTGGGCTGGCCGGTCGCGAAAGAGCTGCTGTTTTCAGCCCGCGTGGTGGAGGCCGAGGAAGCCTATCGGATCGGACTCTTGAACCATCTCGTGCCGCGCGCCGAGTTGAGGGCGAAGACGATGTGGCTGGCGAAAATGATCGCCGGCAACCATCTCGGCGCGGTGACCGGCATAAAATCGTTGCTTCTGCAACAACTCGGCGAGGGGCTGGAGGCGCAGTGGGCCGCGGAAAAGGACTACACCACCCATGTGATGCAAGGTGCGAGAGCCGAACAGGCATTTCCCGAGTTCATCGCGCGCAAGGGACGCGGCTGATTGGCAAACCGGCCCCAGTCAGCTAGACTTTTGGCGGATCGCGCGAGGGATCGCACATGGACCGAATGACGTTCGAGGCTGAACTGACGCGCGACGGTTTCACCATCGTCAGCATCGCAATGAAACCGGACGCGGTGAACCCCGAACACGAGCATCCCTTCGATGCGCGCCTGCTGGTGATCGAAGGGGCGATCACCATCGACCGGCAAGGCGCGCCGGCCCGCACCTACCAGGCCGGCGAACATTTTGAGATGCCGGCCGGTTGCCGCCATAGCGAAACGGCCGGTCCGTCCGGAGCCGCCTACGTCGCGGGACGCCGCGCCCAAGAATAGTCGCGGGACGCCGCGCCCAAGAATAGTTGCGGGACGCCGTGTCCCGGAACCCAGGCCCGAAACACAGGAGAGAGAGTCATGAATCAGAACGAATTCGAAGCCGATCTGAAACGCGAAGGCTACGACATCTACTACGGCGGCCTGCGCGCCAACGAACACAACCCCGAACACGGTCATGACTGGGACGCCCGCGTCATGGTGATCGGCGGGGAAATCACCATCACCCGTGACGGCAAGGCGGAGACCTTCCGGACCGGCGACAGTTGCATGATGCCGGCGAACTACCCGCACGCCGAACAGGTCGGGCCGCGAGGCGTCGCCTATATCGCCGGACGCCGCGCGGTATAATCCCCCCGGGACCGGCGGTAAACACCGAGGAACCATCATGCCGAAATCCCGAGGAACCGGATTGCTGATGGCCTGGACCGACGTCGATCCGGCGCACGAGGCGGTCTTCAATCGCTGGTACGACGAAGAACACATCGGCCGCTTACTGTCGGTCCCGGGATTCCTCAGTGCCGGCCGCTATCGCGCCCTGCGCGGCGGGCCAAAGTATCTCGCCATGTACGAACTGGAGGACCACAACGTCCTCCGTTCCGCCGCCTTCATCGATACGGTCAGGTATCAACCAACCGAACGGCGGCTGGCGACGTCACCGAGTGCGACAGGGCGGAATTTTCTGTTGAATGGATACCGGCAAATCTTCCCAACGAAAACCCATCCGGCGGATAATCCCGCGGACCTGCCAAGGTATTTGCAAATGGGCCGGATCGATGTGATGGCCTCGATGGAGGAGGAATTCAACGACTGGTACAACACATGCTACATTCCAACCTTCCTCGAAGTACCCGGCGTCATCCGCGCTCGACGATTCCTCGCCGTCGAAGCGCAACCGAAATATTTGACAGTGTATGAATTCGAAAACCCCGGCGTGCCGGACAGCACGGAATGGATGCAAGCCCGCGACTCCAATCCCTGGAGCAAACGCGTCCGCGCCGGAATGCGGCTCGACGAAGGATCACCCGCCGTGTTCGAACGGATTTTTCCAAGTCTATGAAATAGCGGACCCGTCAAGACCAGTCCGCCCGCCCCCGGGGCAATCGCATTCGCAATTTCATTGCGCCCAACGTTCGGTGCCTGAGCCAAAGCAAGTGCTGTCTGCCGCCGATAAGTGCAGACGAACGCCGATCGGTGCCCCAGAGGTGACCAAAAGCGCGAATTCAGACGGTTCATTATTTGGTGATCGGCCTATCGGCGTTTATCCACGCTTATCGGCGGCAGAAAACACTTGCTTCGCCACAGGCACCAAATGAGCGCCTGAAATGCAATCGCCCCCAGTCCGGGGGACACGATCCCGGGGCGCCCAATACTGTTGCAAAATTCCAAATGCGATTACCCTGACCCGACCCTCACAACATCACGGTCCCACCGTCCACCGCGATCGTCTGACCCGTAACGAACTTGCTGCCGTCGCCGATCAGCCAGCCGATCGTGCCCACAAGATCCGCCGGTTCCAGCGTACGTTGAATCGACTGCGCGGATCGGATCACCTCCAGCCCGCGATCCAGTTTCTCGCCAAGGAATTCCGCCGTCCCCTCGGTCATCACCGCACTCGGCGCCACCGCGTTGACCCGGATATTGTCGCGGCCAAGCTCCCTGGCCAGACCGCGCGTCAAACCGATCACGGCGGCCTTCGATGTCGTGTAGTGCAACGCGAACGGCATCCCATAAGTCGCGGCCAACGAGGCGATGTTGACGATCGATCCGCCACCCGACTGACGCATCGCCGGCACCACCGCCTTGCAGCAATTCCAGATCCCCTTGACGTTGACCGCCATCGCCGCGTCCCAGTCGGCCTCGGCGATCTGGTTGAACCGCCCGCCCCGCAATGCGCCATATAACGCGGCATTGTTGATCATGGCATCGACGCGCCCAAAACGTTCGATCGCTCGTTCCACCATCGAATCGCAGGACGCCACGTCCGTCACGTCCAGATGCACCCCGAACGCGCCGTTGCCGGCAGCGATCACGGCAGCCGAACAGTCGGACACGTCGCCGGCCACGACATGGGCGCCGGCCTGCCCCAGGCTGGAGGCATATTCGAACCCCAGGCCCCGAGCGGCACCGGTGATCAGGACAACTTTTCCGGCGAGGCTCATGGTTGGTTCTCCCTGCGCAATTTGCCCATCGGCGGAAGTTTGGGCTAACTGACGAAACTCTAACCGTCCGATGAAAGACCAACAATGGCGCCGAATACCAAGCGGGTGTTCTATGTGAACAACGTCGCGGCTCAGGTTTACCTCGATATCCTCGCCAAGCGGCCGGACATCCATGTGGACAAGCTTGAAAACGAATCCCCCGATTCCGAGGTCGAGCCCGTGCTGGCGCGGGCGCACGCCTATCAAATCGGCAGCAGCCGCCAGGAACTGGCGATGAAGCTGCAAGGTTACACACCGCTACTCAACCGGTGCCCGAATCTGTTGGTGCTGTCGACCAATGGCGCCGGGTTCGACACCGTCAATCTGGCCGACGCCACGGCGGCGGGGGTCGCGGTGGTGAACCAGGCCGGCGGCAACAAGGAAGGTGTCGCCGAACACGTCATGGCGATGCTGTTGACGTTGTCCAAGCGTATCGTCATGTCCGACCATGCCATGCGCAGCGGCGCCGCCTACGACCGGCGGGACTTCATGGGCGACGACGTCCAGGGCCGCACCATCGGCATCATCGGCCTCGGTCATGTCGGCAGCCGCGTGGCCGAGTTGTGCCGCGGTTTGTTCCAGATGCGGGTGATCGCCTACGACCCGTATCAGACCGCCGAACAGATCGCCGCCAAAGGGGCCGAGAAAGCCGCCACGCTGGAAGACATGCTGCGTGTCGCCGACTATGTCTCGATCAACTGCCCGCACACGGCGGAAACCCGCGGCATGATGGGGGCCGCCCAGTTCGCCATGATGCAGCAGCACGCGTTCTTCATTACGACCGCGCGCGGCGGCATCCATGACGAGGCCGCCCTCGCCGCCGCCCTGACCGCCAAGCAAATCACCGGTGCCGGCCTGGATGTCTGGGAAGACGAGCCACCGCCGTCGGACCATCCGCTGCTGCGCTTCGACAACGTTCTGGTCAGCCCGCACACGGCTGGCATCACCCGCCAATCGCGCCACAACATCGCGAAAATAGCCGCCGAACAGATGCTCGATATCCTGGACGGCAAGAAGCCGCCCCGCTTGCTCAACCCCGAGGTCTGGACCACCTACAGCGACCGATTTTCTCGGATTCTGGGCTTCCGGCCAGAGGCTTAGACCGGGCGCGATCAGTGCCGGAAACGATCCAGGATCTGCCGTCTGTGGTCTGCGCCGCCGAAGAAGGTGGCGAGTATTCTAACCTCTAACGCCGGCTCGTCTATCTCGAAGTAGAAGACAAAACTCTTGTTTGTCACGGTCCGAATGCCGAACCGGATATTCGGGTGTTCGGTGCCCCGGTGGGGATAGGTTGCGAATGTCCGCATGCAGGCAAGCGCCTCCTCGACGCAATCCGCCGCTCGGTCCGTTGCGTCCTCCAAGTCTTCCCCGAAGTCCTGGTAGACCTTAACGAGATAGTCCTCGATGAGATCGAGGTCGCGTGTTACCTCCGCCGAACGACGGACTCTAGACCGTCGCACGCGCTTTCCTCTTGCGCGCCAGCATCGCGCGGGTCTCCGCCTCACCCTCGTCGAGATCGACAAAAGGTCCGGAACGGCGCTGATCGATGAGGGAGCGAAGGGCCTGCAGTTCCGCATCGTGCATCTCGGAATCGCGCCGCAGCATCTCCAGCCCACGCTGGAGAACCGCGCTCAGGCTCGGATACTGCCCGCTCTCGACGAGGGCGCGCGCATATGCTTCCTGATCGTCAGTCAGCGAGATCGAGGTCTTCGCGGTCATATGCCACCTCCTAGGGTACAGTGCTACTGAGTAGCACCGCCGTCAAGGGCATCGGTCGCCTGTTGGCTGTTCCGGCCGCCGGATCATCCCTTGGGTGACAACGGCCCCTTAATGCCGGGTATACGCTGGCATCAGACACAATTCGCACCTCAATGGGGTCGGTTGTGGCATCCCGGGACAGCGCGCGCCGGTTCCTGGCGCAGGCACCATCTTCATGGACATGTCACTGGACCATTGCTAGAAGCCGGCTGTTTCCGGCGCTTCGACCGGTCCGGCATCCTTTCCAGCGGTCGTTCACATGAAGATTGTCACCTGCAACAGCAATCGCCCCCTGGCGGAGTCTGTCGCCCACATCCTCGACCTGCCGCTGACCAAGGCCTCCATACGGCGCTTCGCCGACATGGAAGTGTTCGTGGAAATCCAGGAAAACGTCCGCGGCGAGGACGTCTTCGTCATCCAGTCCACCTCGTTCCCCGCCAACGACAACCTGATGGAGCTGCTGGTCACGATCGACGCGCTCCGCCGGTCGTCGGCCCGCCGCATCACCGCCGTCATCCCGTATTTCGGCTACGCCAGGCAGGACCGTAAATCGGCATCGCGCACGCCGATTTCAGCGAAACTGGTGGCGAATCTGATCACCGAGGCCGGTGCCCATCGCGTCCTGACCATGGACCTGCACGCCGGCCAGATCCAAGGCTTCTTCGACATTCCGGTGGACAACCTGATCGCCGCGCCGCTGTTCAGCCGCGACATCCAGGAACGCTACAAAGGCCGCGACCTGATGATCGTCTCGCCCGACGTCGGCGGCGTGGTCCGCGCCCGCGCGATCGCCACACGGCTGAACTGCGACCTCGCCATCATCGACAAACGCCGCGAACGCGCCGGCCACTCCGAGGTGATGAACATCATCGGCGACGTCCACGGCCGCGATTGCATCCTGGTGGACGACCTCGTCGATTCCGGTGGCACCCACTGCAACGCCGCGGAAGCGCTGATCAAGGGCGGTGCCCGTTCGGCCAGCGCCTACGTCACCCATGGCGTGCTGTCTGGCGCCGCTGTCGCCCGCATCGCCTCCTCGCCCATCGAGATGATGACGATCACCGACTCGATCCAGGCGACCGAGGAGGTAACGCGCTGCGGCAACATCCGCGAACTGACGATCGCCCCTCTGCTCGCCGAGGCGATGCGCCGTGTCAGCGACGAAACCTCGGTCAGTTCGCTGTTCGACTGACCATTATCCCGGAAGGCTGGCGGGTTTCGTAAGCCGCGGACCGTAGAGCCATTTCCGGACTTTGACGGCGATGATGCCTCGGCTGCCCGGATGCAGTGGATTGATCAGCACGTTGTACTCGTCCGGCACGATGACGGACGATACTCGCAACAGCGCGGAAGCCGCCGACCGTAGCCACGCCGAACCAAACTGAATGCTCGCCCGGCCTGATGGATCGGCATCCCATCCGACCGGCAAACCAGCGGCAGTCTCCGTCCGCGCCGCAGCCCAAACCGCATCCGGGATTGCCACCGACACCAGATACCGATTGAGCGGCAAGCCGCCTGCGTTCAAGTGAACCACGGTCTCCAAACAGGCCAACGCCTGCGTCTCCGACGCGTAGACGACCGCATCACCCACCGCGTTCCAGCGCCCCCCCGTGGCCTTCGCGCCAACACCGGAAAGATCGTCGGCCTCATAGGCCTTGGTGTCGGTCGCGATCCGCCAAACGGTCACGCTCAAGCGTAGGCGCCGCTCTGGATCTGCGCGAGCGCGGCGGACACCAGGCCTTGGCCCTCCATCGTGTCCATAAGGTCGGCCGGCCGAACCCCACCGAAAGCAGGCAACGGTTCGGTCAGCCACCGCGCCACCCATGCTCGGGCATCGAAGGCCGCCGGATCGCCGGAGTCCTGAACCATCACCTCCAGTTGACCCACCAGCTTCGCGAAGCCGACGACCCGCTCGCTTTCCTCGGGTGACAGCGTCTCACCGAACTTGGCTTTCTTGTTCACCGTGGCCGTAGACAAATTCAGTGCCTTGAAGCCCGCACCTTGTCCGATCGACAGCTCCGCGAAGATGCGCTTCGCCTCGGAGGCCGGGATACCGCGTCTGATCATCTCAATCCGCTCCAGCGGACTGGCGCGATAGACCGTGGCATAGGAAAGCGCCGGGGCCTTGGCCGAGGCGGAAGCCCCGAACTTGCTGGTGGTGCGGGGTAACCCAGCAGCCGGTGATGTCGGATCAGCCATCCATATTGCTCCTTTGAGCAAAATATGCGCTATATTGAGCCACAACTCCAGTAGCGGCGTCAACCCACCGAAGCCTGCTTCAGACGATCCCGCTGGTCAAAACAGAGTCATGTGCCTGGCGGAAATTCCCCAACCTCAGCCCGCCAGGAACGTAGATCTGCATGACGTCGGTGCGCAGCGGACCGGACATTTTTTGCCGCTCGCCATCAACCGCTCCCGTCAGGCCCCTGAAGCACCAGAAATCCGCGGTCAAAAGCCCCCCGACCAGGTTCTTCATGTCGCCCCATTCGTACAGCACGCCGAGGTGGGAGCGCGCGGCGGCGGTAAAATCCGAGTTCGTCAGCATGCCGGCCCAGCGAATCGTCGCGAGGCACTCCCGGTCGAACCACCAGTCGCCACGAAACCGGCTCTCCAGGGTGTCCTTGCTGCTGTCGCTGAAGCGGAACAGCAGATCGCCCTTTTGAACGCGCGACACCCGCCTGCCATAAAGGCCACCATTATAGGTGCCCGACGGGGGCCGCGCGCTTGTATCCTGGCCGTCGATTGGCGTGAAACCCGCGGCCAAAAGATCGACCCGCGCGAAATCACGGCCCCTGCTGAGCGCCTCGTTGACCGTGCCGCGCGTGAATGCCTCGTCCGTGGCCATGCGTGACCGTCCCCCCAAACCAGTCTGCCGGTGTCATCGCCGCCTTGTCCCCCACCGGTTCAAGCGACCCGGAATTTCTGCGAAAAATGATCGGACATGAGCGCGCCACCGTTCACATCCAGTGTAACGATCGCCAACGGGCTGCGTATGGCGAAGTCCAACGTATTGCCACCAATGTGAGTCGCGTCATTGGTCGCAACCACCCGCCCGCCAAAACCTTCGTTGACCATGTCAGCCGGCGAGCAGTTGTAATCCCCGGCGCAGACCCAATGCCGTCCGTTCGGTATACGGTTGATCAGGGATCGCATGTAACCGGCCGCCGCGTTGTGGTTGCCCGACGGCGCATGCAGTGAGTAAATCCAAACGCCCGAAGCGGTTTGCAGCCCCAATAAGGGACGCAGCGGTGTCGCCGGCCGAAAAGTAACCCCAAGCGTCGCCGCATTCGTGTGCGACGTGCTGATGATCGCCATGCTGCAACGGTCATTGCCGGCATTCAGATTGACCGTGGAATCATACCACGCAACGAGCGCGGTCCGTGTCCGCCGCCGCGTTCCCAACGTGACCAGGCCGACATCCAGTTGATATCCATTCACAATGCGCGCCTGCAGGCCCCATCCGTCAGGGGCGGACCCCGCCTCCTGGAGGCATAAGACATCCAAATCCGGGCCGATCATGTTGATGGCGTCCGAAACGTTCGTGCCCTCGAGCCGCTTGCGTTTGTTCTTCCCGCCGGCGCGATCGGCATAACCCTGCGCCCCTTGCATATTCCAGGTCATAACGAACATCACCGTCTCCTCCGCCGCGAGTGTCCGGCCCAACGCCATATGGGGTATCAAACGGTTTCGATTATGACCCGTCCTTGATCCGGAACGGAAGCCCTCCGACCAGTCGGACAGAAGGCCCGAGCCCCGTCGCGTCAGGCTGCGCCGCGATGTTTTAACGGTCGAAATCCACCCACCCCTGGACGCCAAGCCCCTCAGGCGGCATGTTCCGCGCACGCTTGACCCGCCGCGAACAGGTGCTTGTTTGTCGGCGGCGCGCCCATATCTACTCGTGAACGACCAGGAACCACGCCCAATGGACCACATCATCGGCCAGGCCCCGCAAGCCGGCGGAACCGCCGCCCCACCCGCCGACATGATCATCGACGGCGACCAGAAGACCTTCATGCAGGATGTGATCGAGGCCTCGCGCACGGTCCCGGTCCTGGTGGATTTCTGGGCAACCTGGTGCGGCCCCTGCAAACAGCTCACCCCAACGCTGGAAAAGGTCACGAAAGCCGCCGGCGGCCGCGTCAAACTGGTCAAAATCGACATCGACCAAAACCAGGCCCTCATCCGCCAGCTCACCCAGCTCGGTCTCCCCATGCAGTCCGTGCCCACCGTCGCCGCCTTCTGGCAAGGCCAGATCGCCGACGTCTTCCAGGGCGCGCAGCCGGAATCCGAGGTCAAACGCTTCGTCGAGACCCTGCTGAAAAACGCTGGCGGCACCATGCCCACCGCCGATCTACTGGCCGAAGCCAAAGCCGCGCTGGAACAAGGCGACGCACAGCAAGCCGGCCAACTGTTCAGCGCCCTGATCGGCGAGGAACCCGAAAACGGCGACGCCTGGGGCGGCCTGATCCGAGCCCTGATGGCCATGGACCAGGAAGAAGCCGCCGAGGAAGCGCTCTCCCAGGTGCCCGCCAAAATCACCGACCATGCCGAAGTGTCCGGCGCCCGCAGCGCCCTGATGCTGGCCCGCGAAGGCCGCGCCGCGAAAGACCAACTGGAGTCGCTGCAAGCCCGCCTGACCGCGGACCCGGCCGATCACCAGGCCCGCTACGACCTCGCCACCGCCCTGAACGCGATGAACGAACGCGAGCAGGCCGCCGAAGCCCTCCTGGAAATCATCCGCCGCGCCCGCACCTGGAACGACGGCGCGGCCAGGTTGCAACTGCTGAAATTCTTCGAGTCCTGGGGCTTCGAAGACCCCGCGACGACGGCCGCCCGCCGCCGCCTGTCAGCCTTGCTGTTCAGTTGATGGCAGCCTTTCACCCGCGGCTCGAAGACTTGCCGACCGAGTTCGCGGTGTTTCCGCTGACAGGCGCGCTTCTGCTGCCGCGGGGCAAACTGCCACTGAATATTTTCGAACAGCGTTATTTGGCGTTGACGCTGGACTCGCTGGCCGCCGATCGCGTGTTCGGCATGATCCAGGCCGATCCGCATCTGCCCCCCGCCGGCGGGGAACCCGGACTCTATCGGATCGGCTGCCTCGGACGGCTGTCCTCGTTCAACGAGACCGATGACGGCCGGCTACTGATCACCCTGACCGGACTTATTCGCTTCACCATCACCGCCGAACTGGCACCCCACCACGGATACCGCCGCGTGCACGGTGATTTTGCCCGCTTCACCGGCGATTTGGCGGAAACCCGTCCCGAGGTGGACATCCAGCGGGACAAGTTGCTCGTCGCGCTGCGCGGCTACTTCGCCCAACGCGGCGTCGAGGCGAACTGGGACGCCATCCGCGCCATGCCGGACGACACCCTGGTCACCACCCTGGCGATGGCCTGCCCGTTCGAGCCGGTGGAAAAACAGGCCCTGCTGGAAGCCCCCACCGATGCCGACCGAGCGGCGACGTTGCTCGCACTGCTGCAGATGGGGGCCGCCGGTCCTGACCTGCCGCGGGGCCACTCTGTGAGCTGAGCGTGATCGTTTGAGGCTGCTTCTGCCTCAAACGTGAATCACCCGATCAAACAAAGGACTTCCACCATGTCCGATTCCACACCGGCCGCCGCCGTCGATCCCCGCCTGCTGGAGGTCCTGGTCTGCCCGCTGACCAAGACCGCCCTGGAATACGACCGCACCGCCAATGAGCTGATCAGCCGCAAGGCCGGCCTGGCGTACCCGATCCGTGACGGCATTCCGATCATGCTGCCGGACGAAGCCCGGAAACTGGAGGAATAATGCCGGTCCCCACGGAAATCCGTCTGGACCGCGCGACCCGCGTGCTTCATGTCACGTTCGACGATGGAACCCTGTACCACCTACCCGCCGAATACTTGCGCGTGGAAAGCCCGAGTGCCGAAGTCCAGGGTCACAACCCCGGGCAAAAGCAGACGGTCGCCGGACGCCGCCATGTCGGCATCATTGCGATCGAGCCGGTCGGACACTACGCGATCCGACTGGTGTTCGACGACCTGCACGATTCGGGGATTTTCTCCTGGGACTATCTGGCGGAACTGGGTCGCGACCAGGACCGGCGGTGGGCCGACTACCTCGATGCCCTCGCGTCGAAAGGGCTGTCCCGCGATCCGAAGTAGGACCGGCTTCGCCCCTATTCGCCTACGGCGTCATGCCGCTCCTGGCAGCCTGAACCACAGAGTACGATCCGCATGCCGCCCCGCGCCCGCCGCCTGAGCGACGCCGATCAGGCGATCTGGGCGGATTACGCCCAAAAACTCGCGCCGTTGCGGGGTCGAATCCCCAAAAAGTCGCCGGCCCCGCCGGTCGTTCAATCCGCACCGCCAAAACCACAAACCGTTGCCACCCCGCCTCGCCCACCTGTCATCGCGCCGAAGCCGCGCAACATGGCCTCCACCCTGGCGGTCGGCACCCAACCGGGCGGCATCGACAAAGCGACATGGCACCGGTTCCAGTCCGGCAAGCTGCTGACCACCCGCCGCCTCGACCTGCACGGCATGACGGCGCAGCGCGCGTTTCACGCCCTGGTCTCATTCCTCCGCTCCGCCCACGCCGAACAGGCGCGCTGCGTGGAGGTCATCACCGGCCGCGGCAGTGGCGAAACCGGCGGCGTGATCCGGCGGGAGTTCCCGCATTGGCTCAACCTGCCGGAGATCCGCCCGTTGATCCTGGGCGCGGCGCATCCGCACGCCCTCAAC
>Ga0209698_10003722_pt1 | contig 16851 bp, 14 predicted proteins | sample LitLauG_LLR_2012_FD_187203 | JGI IMG/M metagenome (GOLD analysis project Ga0209698, IMG submission 187203) | Freshwater sediment microbial communities from Pennsylvania, USA - Little Laurel Run_MetaG_LLR_2012 (SPAdes) (version 2) | ecosystem: Environmental > Aquatic > Freshwater > Creek >...
GACCAGGGCGGTGCGCCCCGCCAGCGGGGCGTCGGCGGTGGTCGGTGCGGCGGCGGCGGGGCGTGCGGTCACGGTGGTGTCCTGTCTTGCGGAGGGGGTGGCTTTCGGCCATGCTTCCCCGGTTCCGCCACAGCGTCAACGTGTGCGGCCCGATGATCGATCGCCGACCACGGCGGCCCGGCATCACCTCACCAGTTCCACGACAGCTCAGACCGACTGCAGCTCGGATCACTCCAGGAGGACACCATGGGAATGCTCGACGGCAAGGTTGCCATCGTCACCGGCGCAGGCCGGGGGATCGGACGTGAGGAGGCCCTCCTGCTGGCCTCCGAGGGCGCCAAGGTCATCGTAAACGACGTCGGAGCCTCGCTGCAGGGCGAAGGCGGCGACAAGCATCCCGCCGAGGAGGTCGTGGACCTGATCAAGGCCGGCGGCAGCGACGCCGCGGTCAACTCGTCCGACGTCAGCTCGTGGGAGGGCGCCAAGGCGCTGATCGACCAGGCCGTCGACACCTTCGGCCAGCTGGACATCCTGGTGAACAACGCGGGCATCCTGCGGGACAAGATGTGCTTCAACATGGAGGAGTCGGACTGGGACGACGTCATCCGCGTCCACCTGAAGGGCCACTTCGCCCCGGCCCGCCACGCCGCCGTCTACTGGCGGGGCCGGGCCAAGGCCGGCGAGGACGTCACCGGTCGCATCATCAACACCGCGTCCGAGGCCGGGCTCTTCGGCAACGCCGGCCAGGCCAACTACTCGGCCGCCAAGGCCGGCATCGCGTCGATGACCTGGGTGCTCGCCCGCGAACTCGGCCGCTACGGCATCACCTGCAACTCGATCTCCCCCCGGGCCCGCACCCGGATGACCGAGAACATCTTCGGCGAGATGGCCAAGGCCGACGACGGCTTCGACAAGTTCGACCCGAAGAACGTCGCCCAGCTGGTCACCTTCCTGGCCAGCGACGAGGCGGCCGACATCAGCGGCCAGAACTTCATCGTCTACGGCGGTGACATCTGGGCGACGGGCGGCTTCCACACCACCGGCCAGATCCACAAGGACTCCATGTGGACCCTGCCCGAGCTGGCTGCGGCCAAGGGTGAGCTGTTCCAGGGCATCTCCTCCGAAGTGCCCCCGTTCAGCCTGGCCTGAGGCCGGTGCGGGCCGAGCGCCCGACCATCACGACGCACGGCACACGGGCCCGGTCAACCGACCGGGCCCTGCCGCGCCGGAGGGCCGCCGAGCACCAGGTCGGCCACCCGGCCCTCGGCCCCCGCCGCAGGACCGTCGTAGACCACCCGACCCTTGGCCAGCACCACCACGTCGTCGGCCAGCACCAGTGCCCGGTCGACGTGCTGCTCGATCAGCAGCAGCGACGTCCCCGAACCCAGCACCTGTTCCAGGGCGGCGTAGACGTCGTCCACGACCGCCGGGGCGAGGCCGAACGACAGCTCGTCCACCACCAGCAGCCTCTGGTGGAGCACCAGCACCCGTGCCAGCGCCAGCATGCGCTGCTCCCCGCCGGACAACGTGCCCGCCGACTGCCCCCGCCGCTCGCCCAGGCGCGGGAACGCCCCGTAGGCCCGGGCGAGCGCGTCGGGCACCCCCTTGCGGCCGAGCGCCCGGCGGAAGGCCAGGGTGAGGTTCTCCTCCACCGAGAGCGAGGCGAAGACGGAGCGCCCCTCGGTCAGGTGGGACAGGCCCAGCCGGGCGATCTCGTACGCCGGCCGGCCGGTGATGTCGTGGCCGTCGAAGGTGATGGTGCCCGCCGTGGTCGGCACCAGTCCCGACACCACCCGGGCGACCGTCGACTTGCCGGCCCCGTTCGCGCCGACCAGGGCGAGGGCCCGACCGGTCCGCACCTCCAGCGACACGTCGAAGAGGGCCTCGTAGGGGCCGTAGGCGGCGCGCACGTCCCGCAGCGCCAGCAGCGGACCGTCTCCCGGCGCGGGGCCGGCGGCTGCCGTCACGCCGTGGTCCCGAGGTAGGCACGGCGGACCTCGGGATCGGCCAGGACCTCGGCCACGCCCCCCGTGGCCAGGACCGTCCCGAAGTTGAGCACCACCAGGCGGTCGACGGTGGACTCGACCAGGCTCAGGTCGTGTTCGACCAGGACCACGGCGACCCCGGTGCTCCGCCGGGTCTCGTCGAGGATGCGGCCCAGCCGGGCGGTGTCGTCGACGTCCAGCCCGGACGACGGCTCGTCGAGCATGAGGAGCCGGGGCGAGCCCATCATCGCCCGGCCGAGCTCCACCAGCCGGGCGTGTCCGAGATCGAGGGCGTCGACCGGCCGGTCGGCCAGGTCGGCCAGGCCCAGCAGGTCGAGGACGGCTTCCACGTGGTGGAGCTCGGGCGGCGTCGGCCCGCCCCGGTGGAGGAAGTCACGCCAGACCCGCACGGTGCCGCTCGCCGCCTGCTCGGCCACCAGCAGGTGGTCGGCGACGGTCATCCCCTCGAACAGCTCCATCCGCTGGAAGGTGCGCCCGATCCCCAGCCGGCTGCGCCTCCACACCGGCAGGCGGTCGATCCGGCGGTCCCCGAACACGACGGTGCCCTCGTCGGGATCCTCCAATCCGAACAGGCAGTTGAACAATGTCGTCTTGCCGGCGCCGTTCGGTCCGACGATGCCGACCGCCTCCCCGGTCCCCACCGCGAGGTCCACGTGGTCGAGCGCCACGATCCCCCCGTACTGCTTGGAGATCCCGGAGGCCACCAGCAGCGCGCCGGCGCCGGTCATGCCCCCTCCCCCACGGGTGCCGCAGGCACCACCGGGCCAGGTGCCGGCCCCGGCCCGGCCACGGGTGGGTGGGCGTCCACCCGTGCGACCCGGTGCCGAGCCAGTGCGTGCTGGGTGCGTGCGCCCAGGTAGTCGAGGAAGCCCTCGGGGTGGCGGGTGTAGCTGAGGGTCGCCAGTCCGAAGAGGACGGCGACCAGGCCGGCGAACCGGCTGGGCAGCGTGGTCACTGCGACCTGCAGGGTGGCGTAGACCACACCGGCCACCACCGCCCCGGCGATGGACCGCAGTCCGACGATGGCCACCACCACCAGCAGGACGGCGGAGATCTGGTAGCCGAAGCTGTCCGGGGACAGCGACCCCTCGAGCGATCCGTACAACGCGCCGCCGACGCCGGCCAGGCCGGCGGAGAGTGCGAACACCAGCACCCGCAGGCGGTAGACGTCGACCCCGGAGGCGCTCGCCGCCAGTTCGCTACTGCGGACGGCGGACAGGTAGCGGCCCATGGTCCCGTCCCCGACCAGCTTCACCACCCCGGCGGTCACGGCCAGGACGACCAGGGACAGCACGAAGAACGGCTTGGCGGCCGCGAAGCTCACCGGACCGGCCGACGGGCGGGGCACCGTGACCCCACCGGCGCCGTTCCCGATCCACGAGTTCGGGAACAGGATGTTGTCGGCCAGCAGGGCGAAGGCCAGTGTGGCCAGGGCCAGCGGCAGACCGGCCAGTCGCAGGGTGGGGATGGCCACCAGGACGCCGAGTCCGGCCGCCAGGAGGCCGCCGGCCACCATGCCGAGCACCACCGGGAGTCCGACGTGGTTGGCCAGCTGTCCGGCCATGAAGCCGCCCAGGCCGGCGAAGGAGGCCTGGCACAGCGAGATCTGCCCCGACATCCCGGTGAGCAGGGTGAGCGACAGGAAGATGATGGCGAACGCCACCCCCTGGTTCATGGTCGACAACCAGTCGGGCGGCACCCAGGTGAGGGCCGACACGATGGCCACCAGTCCCACGGCCCAGGCCAGCGTGGCGGTCGGGCGCCGGGTGAGCAGCCCCGGTGCGCCGTCTACGTCGCGGCCCACCAGCCGACGGTGCCACAGCCCCACCGAGTGGGCGTCGTCGCCGGCGGCCACGGTGGCGGCGGACCGGTACCCCGAAGCCGACCGTTCGACGGCCGAGGACGGCGGGTCGCACACCGACAGGGGGTCGTCGAGCTGACGCTGACGGGCGAGGGGCAGGAAGACGAGCAGCACCACGAACGGCAGCGACGGCCGGAGACCGTTGGCGATGACCCCGGCCGGAAGGTAGCCGGCGAACACCTGTTGGCCGACGCCCAGTGCCAGACCGCCCACCAGGGCGAGCGGCAGACTGGAGAACCGGCCGATGACCGCCCCGGCGACGCCCCACACCAGCAGCACGGTGAAGTTCTGCGGGTCGAGCTGCGAGTACAGCGGAGCCAGGAGCACACCGGCCAGCGCGGCCATGATGCTCGACAGGATCCAGGCGAACGCACTCACCCGCCCGGCGTTGACCCCCGCCAGCTCGGTCATCCGGGGGCTCTCGACCACCGCCCGCATCTCGAGGCCCACCGGCGTGAACCGGAAGAGCACCACCAGCACCCCGACCACCACCACGGTGGCCGCGCTGATCGAGAGCTCGAGGCCGCTGACGGGCACCGAGCCGAGGTGGAGGTAGACCCGCTGGGCGTTGCCGACGATCGCCGGTGGCGGAATGTCCGGCTCCGCCCCGGCGATGATGAGGGCCACCTGGGGCAGGGCGACCAGGAGCCCGAGGGACGGCACCAGCTTCACCAGTGGCGACGCCGTGCGGATCCTCCGGAACAGCAGCCGGTCGAGGAGCACGCCGACGAACGGGCCGATCACCAGCACGGCGATCACCCCGGCGGCCCACCTCGGCCAGTCGTCCTGGATCAGCGAGACGTAGGCCAGTGCGGACACGAAGGCCTGGGCGCCGAAGGCCAGGTTGAACACGCCCGACGCCTTGTAGGTCAGCACCAGGCCGACCGCCATGAGGGCGAAGACGCAGCCGAAGGGGACACCGGGGACGGCGTAGTCCAGGAACTGGGTCACTTGCCGGGCACCCCCGGCTGCAGCGGCAGCGTGGTCACGGTGATGGTCGACGTCCGGGCCCGTCCGGTCTGGTCGTAGCAGGAGTACACGCTGGCCGGCGAGGTGAAGACGGGCACGAACTCCAGCCCGCGGGCCTGCACGTACGTCGTGCAGTCGAGGTCGTTGATCCCGGTGTGGGCGATCTTCCAGTTGACCGGCGGATAGGCGCCGTCGGCGGTGAACGCGGTCAGCCGGTTGATGGCCCGGACCAGCGCGGTGCGGGTCACGTCGTTGCCGATGGCCCGCAGGCCCTGCACGAACAGGTCGGCGCTCACCCACCCGGCCAGTGCGGTGCCCGATGGGGTGGTCCCGGGTGCGTAGCGCCGCATGGCGGCGTTGAAGGCGTCGATCCCCGGATAGACGCCGGGATGGAGGGTGGTGACCTCGAACGGGGTCTGCTGCAGCAGGAAGTAGACGTCCTGGAAGGCGGCCTCGTTGTTGGTGAGGATCCGGCGGTTGTACCCGTCGAGCCAGTACTGGACGGTGCGACCCATCCCGTGCTGCTGCAGCGTCTGGGACAGCTTGATGTCACCGGTCGAGTCCATGCAGGTGGCGACGAAGTCGACCCCGTTCTGCTGCATGCGGGTCACGTCCGCGTCCAGGGTGGCGGCGCCGTACGGGATGGAGAAGTCCACCACCGGGGTGTGGATGTGGTACCTGGCCAGACCCTTGACCACGCTGACGCAGCCACCCGAGGACTGGGCGACGTTGTAGGCCAGGACGGCGGCGGAGTGGCTGTGGGTCTGCTGGGCGACGAAGGCCACCTGCGGCATCGGCAGGTCCGAGGCGATGTAGGACCCGCCGGCACCGAACATGGCCGGTCCGGCCCATTGGGAGTTGGGGTTCTCCTGGATGCCGAACGTCGGCACGGCCTCGGACCGCAGGATCGACGAGCCGGTGAAGAACGGCGTCCCGACCCCCACCACCGCGAACACCCGGGACTGCACGAGCCGCTGGGCGGCGGCGGTGTTACCCGACGGCGACGTCCCGTCGTCGACCAGCGGGGCGTAGACGATCTTGCGGCCGTAGACCCCGCCTGAGGCGTTGAGCTGGTCGAAGTAGACGGCCGCACCGGTGGTGACCGGGGCGAAGCTCGAGGCGGCGAACCCGCTGAAGGACCCCATGGCCCCCACCCGGATGGTCCGGGCGGTGACCCCGTTGGTGTCGCCGGCGTGGGAGACGGTCAGGACGGTCACGTTGCCGCACGACGTCAGCGCCGCAGCGGCCACCGCCGCGGCGACCATCCCCCCGGTGCGTACGGGGACAGGGAATGCCCGGTGCGCAGCACGCCGCCGTCGATCCACAGGCCTCCCCGGTCGTTCAGGCCGCTCGTCTCCGTGGTCCCCGACCCGGGTGACCTGCGGCTTCGGGACCCGACTCCTCATCGACTGTACCGCCCGGATCCGCTACAACGGGCGATCCGAGCCGTGGCCCTGCCGTCCGGCGCCAGACGTCCGGCGCCCACACCGGGAGGTCACCCCCGGGCGGGCACCTTGGCGGTCGCCTCACCCACCACCTTCTCCTCGCCGTCGGCGTTGCGGAGCCGGACGTCGAGGTCGATGAGGTGCAGGTCGCCTTCGGACCGCTTGCCGGTGACCACGATCGACGAGGAGAGTTCCTCGTCGGGCCAGGTCTGCCGGGAGAACCGCACGGTGAAGCGGGTGACGTTGCCGGCGCCGACGTAGTGGGTGATGGCCGTGCCGAGCAGGCCCATCGAGAACATCCCGTGCCCGAACACGCTCGGCTGTCCGGCGGCCGTGGCCTTCACCTCGTCGTGGTGCATCGGGTTGTAGTCCCCCGATGCGCCGGCGTAGGCCACCAGGTCGGTCCGGGTCAGGACGTGGCTCAGCGTGGGGGCCTCGTCCCCTTCCTGCACGTCCTCGAAGTAGAGCACTGCGTCAGCCATGTCCTGGTCCTCCTCCTGCCGGGCGCCGCCCGGTGTGCGTCCGTGGCCTTCGGTCGAGACCGTCGGCCCTGCCTGCTGCCTGTCCGTCCTGCGTACTACGGCCGCCGTCCGGTCGGCCACCCCGGGCGACCGCCGCGGAGTTCACCGTCCCGGCTCGGGGTCACGGGGCAGTCCGAGCAGCCGTTCGCCGATCACGTTGCGCTGCACCTCGCTGGTGCCGCCGGCGATGGTCATGCACTTCGATTGCAGCACCATGTACGCCGAGAACGCCGCGTCCCCGTCGGTGACGGCCCCGTCGGGGCCGCACAGGTCGAGTCCGAACTCGTGGACCCGCTGGTCGAACTCGGCGCCGAGGAGCTTGCGCACGCTCGACTCGGAGCCGGGCTGGAGCCCGCCGACCGAGCGGAGGGTCGCCCGCATGCCCAGCTGGGCCAGGGACTGGGCCTCGGCCAGGAGGTGGCCCAATCGGTCGAGCGTGACCGGGTCCTGCAGCAACGGGGCGGCCGCCACCCGGTCGAGCACCCCTTCGAGGGCCCCGCCGAACGCCGAATCCGTCGACAGCGACACCCGCTCGTTGGCCAGCGTGGTCCGGGCCAGCTTCCAGCCGCCGTCCACCTCGCCGACCACGCACTCGTCGGGCACGAAGCAGTCGTCGAAGAAGACCTCGTTGAACAGCGCGGCGCCGGTGATCTCGCGCAGCGGGCGCACGTCGATGCCGGGCGACGTCATGTCGACCAGGAAGTAGGTGATGCCCCGGTGCTTGGGGACGTCCGGGTCGGTGCGGGCCAGGCAGATACCCCAGTGCGCCCGCTGGGCCACCGAGGTCCACACCTTCTGCCCGGTGAGCGACCAGCCACCCTCCACACGGGTGGCGCGGGTGGACAGCGAGGCCAGGTCGGACCCGGCGCCCGGCTCCGAAAAGAGCTGGCACCAGAGGTACTCGCCCCGCAGCGTGGGACCCACGAACCGCTCGGTCTGCTCCGGTGTCCCGTGGGCCATGATCGTCGGCAGGGCCCAGGCGGCCACGGCCAGGTTCGGTCGCTGCAGGCCGACCTCGGCACAGACCTGGTCGATCACCAGCTGCTCGACGGCCCCGGCGTCGCGTCCCCACGGGGTCGGCCAGTGCGGGGCCAGCAGTCCGTGGTCGGCCAGTGCGATGCGCTGGGCCTCGGGGTCCTCCTCGGCGGCGATCTCGGCGACCAGCGCACCGATCTCGGCCCGCATCGCCTCGGCCTCCGGCGGCAGGTCGATGGCCAGCCGCCGACGCCAGCCGGCCAGGGCCAGCCGGGCCGACTCGGCGCGGAGCGGCGCGGTCCCACCGACCAGCTGGCGCAGGGTGGTGGCCCGCCGCAGGTGGACGTGGGCATCGTGCTCCCAGGTGAAGCCCATGCCGCCCAGGACCTGGATGGCGCCCTTGGCCGTCTCGACGTAGCCGTCGAGGGCGAGGGCGGCGGCCAGCTGCACGGACAGGCTGCCCTGATCGGTCTCGTCGCCGGCGGGCGCCCCGTGCTCGGTCTCGAGCACCATGGCGGCGTCCCAGGTGGCGGCCACGCCCTGCTCCACGGTCACCAGCATGTTGGCCAGCCGGTGCTTGACGCCCTGGAACTGGCCGATGGGCCGGCCGAACTGCTCGCGGGTGCGGGCGTGCTCGGCGGCGGTGTCGACGCACCACCGGGACCCACCCACGGCGGCCGCCGACAGGACCACCAGCGCCAGGTCGCGCACCAGGCCGGTCGTCGCCCCGTCGAGCACCCGTTCCGGGCCCACCCGGGCGCCGTCCAGCGTCCACGAGGCGCACCGCCGGGTGAGGTCGAACGACGGCAGCGCCGTCACCGAGTCGGTGTCCCCCTGGGTCAGGAGGACCCAGACCGCGGTCCCGTCGACGTGCACCGGGGCCAGGACGTGGGAGACGACGGCACCGTGCACCAGTGGCCGCAGCGTGCCCGTCACCACCAGGGTCCCGTCGGCGTCGCGGGCGGCGGACAGCCCGGCCGGGGCGACCGGCGTGCCGTCCGCTGCAGCGGTAGGCACGGTGAGCCCGGCGGTCAGGCTGCCGTCCGCCAGACCGGGCAGCACCGTCTTGGCCAGCCCGGAGGCGTCGGAGGCGGCCAGCACGCCGGCCACGACGGTGGTGCTGTCCCACGGGCCCACGGCGGCGGCCCGGCCGAGCTCCTCGGCCACGACGGCGAGTTCGACCAGTCCGGCGCCCTGGCCCCCGAACTCCTCGGCCAGGTGGATGCCGAGCAGACCCTGGGCGGCCAGGTCGGACCAGTAGGGCGGCAGGGCGTCCTCGTCGGCGTCGAGGGCGGTCCGCACCGCACCGGCCACCCCGCGGGCCTCGGCCCACCCCTGGACGGCGGCGCGCAGCTCCTCGTGCTCGTCCTGGATACCGATGGCCACGGCGTCAGCCCCCGAACCGGTGGTCGAGCGTTCGCACGGCGACGCAGTTCATCGGGGGCGGCGTGGTCGATGCGGCGGTGTGGTGCACGGCTCGTTTCTAGCATCTCGGGACCCGGAAACAGAACCCGTTCTATCTGCCGAGGGGGCCCCGGCAGCGGTCCGTGCGGGTCCGCTCACCAGCCCCGGAACACGGGCGGGCGGCGCTCGGCGAAGGCGGCCAGGCCCTCCTTGCAGTCCTCGGTGCCGGTCACCAGCTCCTGGGCGACGGCCTCGTCCCACAGGGCGGTGGCCCGATCGGTGTCGAGGGCCCGGTTGGTCAGGTACTTGGCCACGCCGATCGCCTTGGTCGGCGCCGCCGCCAGGCGGGCCGCCCAGGCCGTCACCTCGGCGTGCAGCTCGCCACGGGGGACGACCTTGTTGACCAGGCCGAGCCGCTCGGCCTCGCGGGCCGGGACGTCATCGCCGAAGAAGAACAGTTCCTTGGCCTTCTGGGGACCGATGAGCCGGGCCAGCAGGTAGGCCCCACCGGCGTCGGGGGCGATGCCCCGGCGGATGAAGACCTCGATGAACTTGGCCTCCTCGGCGGCCAGCACCAGGTCGCAGGCCAGGGCCAGGTGCATGCCCCCGCCGGCGGCGGTGGCGTTCACGGCGGCGATCACCGGCTTCTCGCAGTCGAGCACGGCGCTCACCAGACGCTGCCAGCCTGTGCGGATCAGGCGGGCGGCGTCGCCGACGGCCCGGTCCGGCGCACCCTCGGGCCGGGGCAGCGCCGGGCCCGACGAGCGGAGGTCGGCACCGGTGCAGAAGCCCTTCTCCCCCGCGCCGGTGAGGACGACCACCCGGACGGCGAGGTCCGCCGACGCCTCCTCCAACCACACCACCACCTGGTCGCGCATGGCTGCGGTGATGGCGTTTCCGGCGTCCGGTCGGTTGAGGGTGATCCAGGCCACCCCGTCCTCGACCCGACGCAGGACGGGGTCCTCGGGCGCGGCCCCAACGGTGTCGGCGGCCATCAGATGCGGTGGATGATGTTCATGCGCGACGTGCACACCGGCTCGCCCGTCGCCTGCTCGCTCCAGGCCGTCTCCACCACCACGAAGGTCATCGTCTTGCCCTTCGACTCCTTCTGGTAGGCGTCCACGACCATGCCCTTGCCCTCGAGGACGTCGCCGGCGAGGACCGGGCGGTGGTAGGTGAACTCCTGCTCGCCGTGGAGGATGAGGCCGCCCTTGGCCATGAGCGGCCCGAGGACGGCACCCATCGGGTTGCCGGTCGGGGCGTCGTCGGTCTGGAGCTCGGGGTAGACCCCGAAGTTCCCCATCACGAACGGGTAGGTCGGCGGCGCCGGGATCCCGGGCAGCCCGGCGTCGGCCGCCGCCCTCGGGTCGCGGTACACCGGGTCCGGGTCCTTGACCGCATCGGCAAAGAGCGCCACCTGGCCACGCTCCACGGTGACCACCGTGGTCCCGGTCGGCGTGCCGATGATCGTGGTGAGGATGTCGTCGGCCATCTGGGGCTCCCCCTGTGCGTCGGCTGCGGTCGTGGGCTCGGCGGTGGGTGCACCGCCGGCCGCTGTCGTTCGGCACCGGCGGCACCCCTCGCGGGCTCCTCCGGGTGGGCGCTAGGGTGCCCGCTGCGCACGCTACCGCGCAAGCCCGGGTCCCGGCCCGGACCGCGCCGAGCCCGATCGGAGCCCGCCATGGCCGTCATCCCCGACTTCGACACCCTCGGCTACGAGGAGGACGACGGCGTGGCGTGGGTCACCCTCGACCGGCCCGAGGTCTACAACGCCTTCAACGCGGTCATGCAGCGCGAGCTGCGCACCCTGTGGCGGGCGCTCCGGCGCCACGACGACGTGCGGGCCATCGTGCTGACCGGTGCCGGCGACAAGGCGTTCTGCACGGGCATCGACCGCAACGAGGCACTGGGCGACGCCACCGGGGACGCCACCGTCGGCGAGGACGGCGAAGCGGTCCACGTCGGCGCCGGGGCCACGCCGTTCATGTTCGACGACCCGGGCGAGGACCTCGGCCCGAAGACCTGCGACCTGTGGAAGCCGGTCATCGGCGCCGTCAACGGGATGGCGTGCGGCGGCGCCTTCTACCTGCTGGGCGAAGTCGACTTCGTCATCGCCACCGAGCAGGCCACCTTCTTCGACCCCCACGTGACCTACGGCATGGCGGCGGCGTTCGAGCCGCTGCAGATGACCGGCCGCATGCCGTTCGGGGAGCTGGCCCGGATGACGCTGCTCGGCGCGTCCGAGCGGATGAGCGCCCGGCGGGCCCACGACATGGGCCTGGTCACCGAGCTGGCCGCCGACGTGGCCGACCTGCGGGAGAAGGCCGGGTGGGCGGCCCGCCAGATCGCCGACGCCCCGCCGCTGGCCGTGCAGGGATCGCTGCGCGCGCTGTGGGCGGGACGGGACCTGACCCGGGGCCAGGCGCTGGCCCTCGGGTACGCCTTCGTCGGGCTGGGCAACAGCGACGAGTCCCTGGCCGAGGGCCAGGAGCGGTTCGCCTCGGGGGCCCGGATCGACTGGCGGCTGCGCTGAACCGAGGGTGACCGGGGTCGTGGGACGCCGGCTGACCGGGAGGGCCGGACCGGGTCAGACCCGGTCCACGCTCCGCACCGACGGCATCGAGTGGGCCGGGCTCCCCTTGGCCCGCCACTCGTCGTAGCGGTCGAGGAAGTCCTGGCCGAACGGGTCCTCGCCGATGAGCGGCATGCCGGCCCGCCACACCGTCAGGTCGTCGGGGGCCAGCTCGCCCGCCCGCAGCACGTGGGTGCGGGTGGTCGTCGGGTCATCCCTCCGGTGGGCCTCGGCGGCGACCCGGAAGTGCAGACGGGCCCGGACCTCGTCGTCCGACAGGTCGGCCACCGCGTTGCGGGCCTCGCGCTCCTCCATGGGCAGGTCGCCGTGGCGGACCCACCGCCGGACCAGATCCTTGTGCGGTGACGAGTCCGCCCCGGTGAAGTCGGCGAACGTGTCGGAGCCGAAGGCTTCGCCGTTCGGACGGGCGATCCGGCCGACCTCGTCGATCCACACCACCGTGGGCACATTGGAGATGGCGTAGAGCTCCGTGAGCAGGTGGTGGGGGTCGTACAGCACCGGCATGGTCAGTCCCTCGGCGAACGGACGCACGTCGTCGGCGGTGTGGTCGATGCCGACCGCGATCACGGTGAAGCCCTCGGGGGCGAGCTCGTCGTGGAGCTCCTGCCAGCCGGGCAGGTCGTAGCGGCACCCGCACCAGCTCGAGAACGTGACGAGCAGGCGCTTCAGGCCCGACCAGTCGTCGAGGGCGCGGGGCACGTCGTCCAGATCGGGCAACGTGAACGACGGGGCGTCCAGGTCGACGAGTGCGGCCCGACGGAGCTCGGCCGGGAGCGCCACTGCGGCCAGGCCGGCGTCGAGGTCGAGCACGATCGGCTGACCCACGGCCGCGGCCACGGCGACCAGGTCGAGCCGGTCGCCCACCCGCACGGCATCCATGTCCCGGACCGGCACACAGGCGTCACCCCGGCACAGACCGCTCGGCTGCAGCTCCCAGCCCAGCGCGTCGTGCAGGTCGTCGGGGGCGAGCAGGAACGTCCCCCGTCCCGGGTCGACCTCGGCGTCGACCTGCGCGACGCGGTCGGTGATGATGGTGATCTGGCGCAACGCGTCCTCCCCTGGTCCTCCCCCACCGTGACCCGACGACCGGTGCCTGTCAACCCGGGTCGCACCCCGCTCCGGTCAGCCGGCGCCGGAGGTCATACCGACGGATCGATTCCGGCCGCCACCGCCACCTGGCGGCTGCGCTCGCGGTAGCCACCTCCGCCGTCCGGCGTCGGCGCCCCGGGGCTGAACAGCACGACCCCTCCCTCCGGCGTGACCTCGGTAGCGAGGGCCACCGCATCGGCCACGTCGTCGGCCGTCCGGACCGCGCCGGCCGGCACCCCGCCGGCCACCAGCGCGTCGACCAGCCGCCCGGTGTCGGGCTCCACCACCACCACCGCCGCCGGCGGCCGGTGGGCGGCCACCGCGTCGACCAGGGGGGCCGGGTCGACCCCCCGGTCGGCGCCTCCCACGATCACGCACAAGGCGCGACCGGCGAAGGTCCCGATGGACGCGGCCGAAGCGAACGGGTTGGAGGCGAGGGCGTCGTCCACGTAGGTGCGCCCGTCGCGCTCGCCCAGCACGTGGCACCGCGACGGCAGGCCGGCGTAGCCGTCCACCGCCGCCGTCACCGCCTCGGACGAGGGGATCCGGCCGGTGAGCAGCAGGGCGCCGGCGACCGCACCGCACAGGTTCCAGGCGTTGTGCCGCCCGGCCACCCGCAGCCGGGCCGAGTCCACGAGTCGCTCGCCGTCGGCGACCACCCATCCGTCGTCGTCCACGACGACCCGACCGTGCGGTCCGTACAGGGTGCGTCCCGGGTGGGACGCGGTCCGGCGCACCGCCTCGTCGTTGCCGGCGCTGACCGCCAGTGCGCACGGTCCGCCACCGGGTCGAGCGGCCTCGACCAGACGCAGCTTGTCCCGGTAGTAGGCCTCCACGCCGCCGTGCCAGTCGAGGTGGTCCGGGGCGAGGCTGGTCAGGACCACCACCGGCGGCGACACCGTGACGTCGGCGGCCTGGTAGGACGAGACCTCCACCACGTAGGCCCCGGCCGGTGGTCGTCCGTAGGTGTCGAGGACCGGGACCCCGATGTTGCCGATCAGTGCCACGTCGACCCCGTCGGCGGCCAGGACGGCGGCGGCCAGTGACGCCGTCGTACTCTTGCCCTTGGTGCCGGTGACGGCCAGCACGGGCCGCTCGGCGTGGTCCTCCAGCCACAGCGCCATGCCGGTGGTGACCCGGACGCCGGCCGACTCGGCGGCGGTCAGCTCGGGGCGGTAGCGGCTGACCCCCGGAGCCCGGACGACCACGTCCAGGTCCGACCACGGCACCTCGGTCGGCAGCAGCACCGGGCGTGCGCCGGCGTCGCCCGGCACCCGCTCCGGGTGGTCGTCCACCAGCAGCGGCTCGACGCCGCGGGTCCGGGCCAGGGCCACCAGCGCCGCCCCTTCGGCGCCCAGCCCCCAGACCGCCACCCGCATGCCGAGGAGCTCGTCGAGCGTCACCGCGCCCCCGACAGCAGTGCGTCCACGGCGTCGGCCACCACCGGCTCGGCAAAGGCCAGGTCCGTCGACGGGGTCAGCAGCGCACCGACGTCCTCCTCCGTCACCAGGCCGGCGGCCACCGGGGCGAGCGCGACCACCAGCGGGGCGTCGCGCCATCCGTCCCGGCCGGCCAGGAGGTGGAGGGCCGCCGCCGACTCGCGGCGCTCCCCCACGCACTCGAACGGCTTGTCCCGGTCGCTCATCAGCGCGGCGAACCCGGCGATCTGGCCCGGATCGGCGAACAGGTCGCGGCCGATGATGCCGGCCACCGCACCCCGGTCGAGGAACGGGGCCAGCATCAGGGCCACGAACCGGCACTTCGGGCAGTTCCCGCACCACCGGTCGCCGGCGGCGGCGTCCTGGCGGAAGGCGGTGTTACAGCTGCAGAACGTCCCGTGGTAGCGGGTGAGACCGGCGAACGCCCGTGAGATGGCGAGCTCCGAGTACGGGCGCAGGGCCGAGCCCCAGGTCAGGTCGGGAGACACCGTGGAGGTGAGCAGATCGGCGAGCAGGACCTCGAGGTCACGGCTCTTCGAGTACTGGTGGTTGACCGGCACGCCGTCCACCGACACGGTCTCCTCGCTGGCCGACCGCTCGACGGCCATGGCGACGGTGTCGTAGCCGTCGACGAACGCCCCGACCGCGGCGATCAGCGAGACGATGGCGGTAATGGGCACGTGCCCGTTCAGGGCCCCGGCCCGGTGCAGCGCAGCGAGTTCCGGGTCGAGGCGGCGGCGGACCACCAGCAGCTCCAGCCCTGCCTCGGCGGCCAGCTCCTCGACCAGCGCATGGGGGTTGACGGCGAACAGGCGGGGGCCCAGGTGGCGGACCGCCTCGATCAGGACCATCGAGTCCTTGCCGCCGCCGATCGGCACCACCAGGCCCGGGGCCAGCGCCCCGGCCGGCGGTGGTCCGGGCACGGCGCCGGTGCCGTCGGCCCGCACCGTGACCGGTCGGGGCACCGCCAGTCCGTTGGCCACCGCGAACTCCCGCAGGCCGTCGTCGTACAGGTGGTGGTGGAACCCCAGCTCGGCCGCCGACAGCGTGGCCCCCTCGACGAGGACCTCGGGGGGAGCCGCCGTCTTGTAGTAGCTGGTGCCGGCGGCCACGTGGAGGTGGAGCAGGGCACGGGCGAACCCCGGCCCCGGCGGACCGGCCAGGGGCTCGCGACCGGCTCCGGACCGCCCGCGGACGCCCTCGTAGGCGATGGTCTCGGTGAAGGTGACCTCGTCGTCGAGGGCGTAGCCCAGGGTCACCGTGCGGGTGGCGGGGTCCCAGGACCGCTCCGTGGCCCGGAAGGACCGGAACGACTCCGGCGCGAAACGGGCGGGGGTGGTCATCGGGCGGTCAGCGTAGTGGTCGCCCGCTCCCGGCCCGCCGGCCGGGGCCTGCGACCGGCCGGCTCACCGCCTCGGCTCCTGGTGGAGGTGGTCGACGATCTCCAGGTCCGACTCGGTCGACTGGACGACCCAGACCTCCCCCTTGAGCAGCCGGAGCTGGTGGCGCGCCTTGGCGGACCGTCCGTGGGCGAGCGCGTCGAGCAGCTCGGTGGCGACGTCCCGGTGGGTGCAGAGCACGGCCGTCTCGCCCGCCATCCGCTCGAGCAGGGCCAGTGCGTCGGGACCGTGGCCCTCGCCGAGCTCGCCCACCGACTCGATGGCCAGGTCCAGCGAGTCGGCCAGCGGTCGGACCGTCTCGAAGCACCGCACCGCCGGACTGGAGAGGATGCGCCGCGGTCGGTAGGCGGCCAGCAGGGGCACCAGCGCCCCGGCCTGTGCCCGCCCCCGCGGCGACAGCGGGCGCTCCCGGTCGTCACCGGTGTAGGCGCTCCGACGACCGGCGCGTGCATGTCGGACCACCAGCAGCGGCATGCCCACGATGCTCCCACGACCGGGGGCGCCAGTGGCTGATCCGGTGGCCCGCCGGGGCTGCGGTCGGCTCTCGCCCCGGCGGGTGCGGGCCGCAGGTCCCCGCAGGCTCAGGCGCCGGGACCCCCGAGCTCTGCGCCCGGCACCGCGATGCCGGGGTCGACCGGGAGGGGGAACACGTCGAGCACGCCGCCGTGGCGGGCCAGCGAGTGGTACCGGCGCTCGGCGAACCGCCACCGGTGGCCGTCGAGCGCGTACCGGTCGTGGTAGAGGCCGAACGCGGTGGTGAAGGCACCGGTGGCCCCGTCCTGGCGTAGCTCGCACATGAACAGGCGACACACCGCCCGACCCGACAGGGCCCCGTCGGGAAAGGCGATGTGGGCGTTCAGGACGACGAACTCGAAGAACGAGAAGTGCTCGATGGCGGTCCCGATGAACGATCCGACCTGGCCACCGCCGACCAGTCGGAGCGGATCCCCCGCCCGGCGGTCGATCACCACCTCGGCGTCCGGCAGGAAGAGTGACTCGAGCTCGGGCCACGCCCGCCGGTTCACCACGTCCGCATAGGCGTGCTGCAGCCGGCGGATCCCGGTGTCGTGCACCGCCTCGGCCACCAGGTCGTCGTCGATCACCCCGGCGACGCTACTCCCGGCAGCCGGCAGGCGGGCATGCCTAGGG
>Ga0209698_10003723_pt1 | contig 16850 bp, 12 predicted proteins | sample LitLauG_LLR_2012_FD_187203 | JGI IMG/M metagenome (GOLD analysis project Ga0209698, IMG submission 187203) | Freshwater sediment microbial communities from Pennsylvania, USA - Little Laurel Run_MetaG_LLR_2012 (SPAdes) (version 2) | ecosystem: Environmental > Aquatic > Freshwater > Creek >...
TCCTGGGCGATGATGCGATCTTGTTCACGCAGGATCTCGGTAGCTTTCGTCAACGATATGGCCGGATCGGTGATCGGCATGAACATGGCCGTCTCCTCATTCAAAGGCGGCATGAATTCCGAACCGATCGTGGTGGCCAGGAACATCGCCAAAATGAAGAGCGCACAGGCTGCGGCCAGCGTCGTAATGCGGTGCCTGAGCGCCCAAGACAGAACCGGCTTATAGACTCGTTGCAGGAAGCGCATCACAGGATTGGCGCCCTCCCGGTGCAGCTTTCCCCGAATCAGGTAGGTGCACAGCACCGGCACAAGCGTGACGGCGATGAGGGTTGAACCTACCATCGCAAATGTCTTGGTAAATGCCAGCGGGTGGAACAGCTTCCCTTCCATGCCCACCAGCGCAAACACCGGGACAAAGGCCAGGATGATGATGGTCATGGCATAGAAGATCGGCCGCCCGACCAGCTTCGTAGCCTGCAGCGTGATCTCCGTAATCTTCGAGCGATACTCGCCATGCTCCTCGGAGTAGGCCTCGGCATGGCGAATCACGTTTTCTGTCACGACAATGCCCGCATCGACCAGCACTCCAATCGCAATCGCAATTCCTCCCAGCGACATGATGTTGGATGAAATCCCGAAGTAGTGCATGAAGAGGAACGACGATGCCACCGCCAACGGCAATGGCAAGGTCACAATCAGGATGCTCCGGAAATGCCAGAGGAAAATCACATGCGCCAGTGTGACCAGCAGGATCTCTTCGATCAGCGCGTGCTTGAGCGTGTCTACCGCATGATGGATCAAGGAGCTGCGGTCATAGAACGAAGTAATCCGAACTCCCTGGGGCAAACCCGGCTGCAAGTCCGCGAGCTTCTTTTTGATCGCGTCGATCACTTCGAGAGCGTTGGCCCCCGAGCGAATGACGACCACACCACCGACCGTTTCTTTGCCATCCCGATCGAGCACGCCCCGCCGGAAGTCAGGCCCAAAATGCACGTTCGCCACGTTGCGCAGATAGACGGGCGTGCCGTTACTGGCGCTCAGCACAATGTTTTCGATATCGGCGATGGATCGGATGAGCCCGATGCCGCGCACCGCCATCTCGGTATCGTTGACCTCCATAACCTTGGCGCCCACGTTGGTGTTGCTGCGCTGGATCGACTCAAAGACCATGCGCAAAGGAATGTTGTAGGCCCGCAGCTTCACAGGATCGACATCGACCTGGTACTCGCGGAAAAAGCCGCCGATCGTGCCTACTTCCGCGACTCCCGGCACGGAGTTCAACTGGTAGCGGATGAACCAGTGCTGCAAAGAATGCAGCGTCCCCGGATCGTACGGACCGTCGACCGTGTACCAATAAACCTGCCCCACACCGGTAGCGTCAGGACCGAGCACCGGCGTCACTCTTTCCGGCAGAATTCCTGAGGAAAGATTGAGCTTTTCCAGCACGCGAGCACGCGCGAAATACAGGTTCACGCTGTCCTCGAAGATCAGGTTGATCATCGAGAACCCAAACGCGGAGGAAGACCGTACCGTCTTGATCCCTGCCAACCCCTGCAGATTGACCGTCAAAGGGTAAGTAATCTGGTCTTCGACCTCCTGCGGACTGCGGCCCGCCCAGTCCGTGAAAACGATGACCTGGTTTTCGCTGAGGTCGGGAATGGCATCGATCGGCGTTCGCAAGAGCGCCCAGTAGCCCCAGGCCGCCAGCACAACATAAGCAAGCAGAACGAGGCCGCGATTTTTGAGCGAGAATTCAATCATGCGCTGGATCATCGTCGTCTCTCCTTACTTCGCGTTCAGGCTGCTGCGGTAACTGGTGAGCCTCTGACCGCCCCGGCTAACTTCCACCGTGACCGTCCACGTGCCCGGCGTCGGTACCTTGATGCGCCCTGCATACTCGGAACCGCTGGCAGCGAGAGTCGTGACCGCGCGCATTTCACTCATCCCCATCGCGGGCATCGCCGGCATGAACAACGTCACCTGGACCTGGGCATCGGTTACTGGCTTTCCCGCGGCATCCTGCACAGATACATGGACCGTAGGCTCCGTTCCTCCCTGCGGCATCGCGGGATCGCTGCGGAATGACACTTTGAATTTTGGAGCTTCAGAGGTTGCTTCCTGCGCATTGAACTCCTTGGACCCGCCGAACATGCCGGTCATACCGCCGCTGATGCGGGTCTGGGAGTCGAGCAGGAAGTTGCCTTCGGTGACAATGCGGTCCCCCTCGCGGACACCAGACGATACCGGGTAGTAGTCGTCGGCTACGGAACCAAGTTGCACTTCGTGACCTTCAAAAACGCCATTGCCTTTGGCCACATACACCAGCTTGCGTGTGCCGGTATCTACGACAGCAGAACGCGGTACAGCGAGCGCGTGTTGTCCCGAGACTGCAAAGCGGACCTGCACAAACATGCCGGGGCGCAGACGCATGCCCGGATTCGAGACTTCGATTCGAGCAGCGGTCGTGCGCGTCTGCACGTTGACCATCGGCTCGAGGAACCCTACCCGGCCTGGCAACTTCACTCCCGGAACGGAGTCCGATCCGATCTCGACCGCCTGTCCCACATGGACCTGCGGCAAATCAGTTTCGTAGATATCCGCCTTCACCCAGATCCTGCTCAGGTCAGTCACGGTGTAGAGCACGTCGCCGGCATTGACGTACTGTCCCTGCGTTACTTTCCGTTCGGTCACGATGCCGATCGCAGGAGAGTAAATCGTGAGGTCGATCTGGGGCTTCCCAGAGGTGGCGATCGTGTCGATTTGTTGAGCAGTCAGCCCCCACAATTCCAGGCGGCGACGGCTGGCGGCGATGAGTTCCTCGGCGCCAGAAATCGCTTCAGATTCGCTGCTGCCCGCTAGTTGCTTGCGATTTGCGATCGCGAGCTTGTACTCTTCGGCACTGCTGAGAATTTCAGGACTGTAGATCTCCGCAATCGCCTGGCCACGCCGCACGGACTGACCTGTGAAGTCCACGTGCAGCTTGTCGATCCGTCCAGCGATGCGCGCACTGATGCTGGCCAGTTGAGTTTCGGGCTCTTCCACGCGCGCCACTGCCAGGAGTTCACGGCGGATCATGCGGTGTTGCACCAGTGCGGTCTGCAGCCCGATGGATCGCTGCTCATCCTCCGTCATCTGAACGCTGGCCGCCGGTTCAGTCGTCTTCGAGGAAAGGCCAGTGTTCGTATTCGGGGAAACAGCAGCGTTCGTGTCAGCGTTCGTGTCGCGTTTCGTATCAGGGTATCGCTTTAGCGATACCGTAGGTCCCTCGGAACCAGACGCCCCTTTAGGGGCTGCGGGGCCTGATAGACGCATTTCTTCTGTCGTAGCCGCGCTCGCTTCCGGGCGAACCACTCGCGAAACACCGAAAATTAAGCCCGCGATAAACAAACCGAGAACCAGTCCTGCAGCGATCAGATATCTCTCACGCGTCGTCATCACCGCACCTCCTGCTGTATTGAAGAGCTTGCTGTCCGGATTCCGGTTGAGTCAGTTACCGTCCGAGGCAGCTGCGTGCCCACGGCGCGCTCTAACTCAGCCAGCCGCGTCTCAAGTTCCGAGGCAGCCTTGATGTAGTCGAGCTCGACGTCCAAGGTCGTGTTCTGGCTGTCGAGCAGGTTCAGGAAATCGGTGCGGCCCGCCTGGTAGGCGGCGACCGTCGCCTTGAGCACGGCCTGGGTTTGCGGACGCAGAGTGTCGTGGTACAAAGTCGCAAGCCTCTGCGCCACGCGTGCCCGCACCAGCGATTCCTGGATCTCCGCGAACACCGCGGCGCGCTGGCTTTCGTAGTCAGCCTTTCGGGCGGCAACCATCGCGTTCGTTTCAGCGATCTCTGCATCGTGCCGTCCGCGATTCAGCCAAGGCAGAGTGACCGAAACCTCGGCCATGTACGTATTGCGATACTGCGCCCCCTCCGGCATCAGCATGTAACCCCCGCTCAGCGTGTAATCGGGTTTGAAGGATTTCTCCGCCAGCCGTGTGCGTGTTTCGTCCTGCCGGATCGCAGCGGAGATCTCCGTCAACTCAGGACGATTCTCCAAGGCCATTTTCTCCAGCTCGATGAGTGCCGGAAGTCTTGAGGGCGGCGAGTACGCGCCCATCACTTCCACCGGCTCGCTCGGATCTCGACCTAGAAGGGTGTTCAACCGCGCGCGCGCCAGATCGCCGTCCTGCTGAACCATGACAAGATGCTCAACCAGCCGGGTAAGCGCGATCTGCGCCTTCAGCATGTCCTGTTGTGGAACTTTGCCGACCACGTACTTGATGCGCGCCGACTCCAGCCCCTGACGCGCGAGCGCGGCCTGCTCGTCGTGAAACCGGAGTTCCTCCTGGTTCCGCAAGAGCTCGTAGAAGGCTCGCCGGACCTCTGCCAGCACATCCCGCTTCTTGGCTTCCAGCCGCGCCTTCGTAACTTCGACGTCCCCGTCCGCCAGTCGCGCCTGGAGTTGCCGCTTCCCACCCCCGGGAAGGTTCTGGCTGAACATGAACATGTGCTGGGTCTGATTCAGATCCCACGGCCTAGCCAGCGGAGTTCCCCAGCCGCGATACATGAATGAGGGATCCTCCAGCGCACCCGCGCTGCCGCGCCGTGCTTCCGCAACCGCCACCTGCCGCGCGGAAGCGCGAATTTCCGCATTGTTTGCCAGGGCGGCCGCTTCCAGTTCCGCCAATGTCAGTGGAACCGCCCCAGAAGCGTGATGCGGTTCAGGCGATGGCAGCATGGCGTCGGCGCCCGCCAGGGGGTAGGCATCCGGCGCGGAAGCGTCGAACGCCTGCGCGCCCGCAGCTGCAGCAAGTAGTATGAGTACAAAGAAAGCATGGACCTTCATTTCTCTTCTCCACAATCAACGCAATCAGATGGCACAAAGCTGGCGGGTGGCAGTGTCCAGGCGGACTGCGCCTGCACACACCAATGCCCGGAAATGGGAGAGGAAGGTTTTTAGATTCTCAGGACAGACGTCGAACGGGACGGTACGAAACCTGGCGGGGACTCAAGAAAACCAAGAGAGCGTAACGATGTGGCAATCACAACAGACCCATGAATGTGAGCGGCAACTGGAACCCCGGCGATCGGATTCTTCACCGGCAAGCGAGTCGCCCCCTGCAAAACGACCGGCTCCGAGTGAGTCGGCGCCTGGCAGCAGGTATGACTGACCGGCATCACCGATTGTCCACAATGCCCGGCCATGTGATGGCAGCACGCGCGCTCGGCGTCCGTTTGCGCGGAACTAGGCAAGAGACACGCCATGGCCGGCGCTGCTGCCCAAAGCAGGACAGCACCCAGCACGACGATCGTTCGCAGGCGATTCACTTTCACAAGTCTATATCCTGATCCATCGGCCAACAATAAGCAAGATACCGATCGGTCAAACAACGCGCTGTGACTACCGTCACAGGCATTTGGCAGATCAGGGCAACCATTGGAGCAGCGCTTTCAATCATGCGATCGAGCGCCAGCGGATACTTGGTGCCCGGAGACGGAATCGAACCGTCACGTCCTGTTAGGGACCCGGGATTTTAAGTCCCGTGCGTCTGCCAGTTTCGCCATCCGGGCAAAGCAATGCAACAATCGCATTCTATAGTACTTAGTGAACGCGCTACCTGCTGGGTTGCGTTGCTCCCTTGAGCGCCGGTGTCAGTTTTGGTGTCAGTCGAGGCATCCGCGGGAGGAGGGTTCTGTCACTCTCAGGCAAGGATCGCATCCTCGACACTCAGATGGTGTTAACTTTTGATCCCTTGCCTCGGTCAAAACATTATGCTGGGATCGCCCAAACAAAACTGCACCCAAAGTCCCTTTCTTGAATGGAATGGTTCTTGAATGAAATTGACAATGCTGGCGACCAGGGGCAAGCTTGCCGATCGAGGAGGAGTCAAAGATGAATCGCACACGACTGTTGGTCATTGGCATTGTGGCGCTGGTTCTGGGTGTGGTTTTAAGCTCCGTTGTGTACCAAAGCCTACAGGCCAAGATGGCACCCCCAAAGGTGGACGTCGTCGTGGCTGCCAATGATATCCAGGTAGGCGCAAGAATCGGAGATCGCGACCTTAAAGTTGTGAAGTACCCGCCCGAAGATTTGCCTCTCGGTGTGTACCACACGAAAACCTCCTTGGTAGGACATGGGGCAGTCCTTCCCATCGGCAAGGGTGAGTTTGTTCTGCCTGACAAACTCGCGGCGGGGCCGGGTTTGTCGGCGTTGATTACGGTGGGAATGCGCGCCGAGGCAGTGAGGGTTAACGATGTTACAGCCGTAGCTGGCTTCGTTGTGCCGGGCACACGTGTCGATGTGCTCGCCACCGGCAATCCGGCCGGATCAACCCAACCTCAGACGATAACCGTCTTACAAAACGTGGCCGTACTGGCAACTGGCCAGAGGACTGAACGCAGTGCGACAGGAGAACCGCAGAATGCCTCGGTCGTCACGCTGCAGGTTTCTCCAGAAGACTCCGAGAAACTGGCGCTGGCCAGTCAAGAAGGACGTGTCCAATTAGTTCTGCGCAACTCGCTCGATACCACCCAAGAGAAACCGGCTGCGATCAGGAACACAAACCTGTTCGGTTCCGCGATGTCAGCACAGCACCCGTCCAGAGTAGTGCGGGTACAACATGCTCCGACGCAGGCCCCGGAGCCTCCGAACCTTGAGATAGATATCTATCATGGACCTCAGAAAGAGACTATCCACCTAAAATAGTAGCCTTGCTTGGGGAGTCATGCATTGGAGATGACCTATGGCCGGACCAACCCCCTACCTGCCACTGATCTTGTCCTCTACGTCGATTTGACGCCACCTGCCTGCATCCCGCACTATTCTTGCGAATCCAATCGGGATATGGCTGGAGCGCGCTTGAAAATAGGGATCACCTGTTACCCAACCTACGGGGGCAGCGGTGTGGTCGCCACCGAACTGGGCCTCGAACTCGCCCGCCGTGATCATGAGATCCACTTTATTTCCTATTCGCAACCCATCCGCCTGACCGGGCCGGAACCGAATATTCATTATCACGAGGTCGAGGTCACCCGGTATCCGCTGTTCGAATACCCGCCGTATGACTTGGCGCTCGCCACGCGCATGGCGGAGGTCTCTCAGCTCTACGAACTCGATCTGCTGCACGTGCACTATGCGATCCCGCATTCGGTGAGCGCGATGCTGGCGAAGCAGATGCTGGCCGCCACCCCTCCTCGGCGCAACTTGCCGTTTGTGACAACCCTGCACGGGACCGACATCACCCTGGTTGGCCTCGATCGTTCCTATCTTCCCATTACCCGATTCTCCATCGAGCAAAGCGACGGCGTAACGGCGATTTCGCAGTATTTGCGCGATCGTACCCTGAAGATGTTCGATATCAAGAACAAGATCGAGGTCATTCCCAATTTTGTGAACTGCGACGATTACATGCGCAAGCCGGAGTGGAACGAGCAGCGCCGCGAATATGCTGCCGACGACCAGCGCATCCTGGTCCATCTCTCCAACTTCCGTCCCGTCAAGCGCGTGCTGGACGTGGTCGAGATTTTCGACCGCGTGCGCAAGAAGATTCCTGCGAAGCTTCTGTTGATCGGCGACGGCCCCGACCGTTCCCAGGCCGAGTGGCTGGCGGTGCAGAAAGGAATTCACGACCACGTCATGTTTCTCGGCAAGCAGGATCAGATCCGCGAGAAACTGGCCATGTGCGACGTGATGCTTCTGCCCAGCGAACTGGAATCGTTCGGATTGGCGGCGCTCGAGGCGATGGCGTGCGAGGTTGTCCCCATCGCGACCCGTGCCGGAGGCCTGCCGGAAGTCGTCGAACACGGCGTCACCGGATTTCTCGCCGATGTGGGCGACGTCGAGACCATGGCGCGCTACGCGATTGACCTGTTGAGTGATGAATCACGCCTGCGCAAAATGGGTACACAGTCGCGCGCCGGGGCCCAGGCGAAATTCTGCACCAGCAAGATTATTCCGCTTTATGAAGACTTTTACCGGCGGGTGTTGGAGCGATCGTCGTAGCCGTCATCAACTCTTCGGGATTCGGCAAAATCGGCAAACGCAGACGGATCATGGTGCCAACCCCCTCGCGACTGTCGATCATCATCCTGGCGGTATCGCCGTAGAGAACCCTCAAGCGCTCGGCCACGTTGGCCATGCCAATTCCCGTCCCACCCAGGCCCTCGGCCGGCCCCGGCTGTTGGGCCGAGCCCATGCCAACTCCATCATCTTCCACCTCGACCACCAGCCGTGACTTGATCAAGCGGCTGCGCAGCGTGATGCTGCCTCCCTCGACCTTGGAAGCGAGCCCGTGCTTGATGCAATTCTCCACCAGCGGTTGCAAAAGCATACTCGGCACCATGGCTTCCAGCGAAGCCGGATCGAGGTCTTTGATCACTTTGAGCTTGTCCCGCCCAAAGCGCACCACTTCGATGTCCAGATAATTATCGATAAACTCCACTTCCTCGCGCAGCGGGACAAACGAATCCGTGCTGTGCAGGAGACGTCGAAGAATCGTGGCCAGTTTCAGGATCATCTCCCTCGCCGTATCCGGATCGAATCGCACTAGCGAAGAAATCGTATTCAGCGTGTTGAACAGAAAGTGCGGATTGATCTGGTTCTGCAGCGCCGCCATGCGGGCCTGGAGCAGCAACCGCTCCTGTTCTTCCAGCTTCATCTGGATGCGCACGCTGTTGAAGATTTTCAGCTCTGTCCCTACCACCATGACCACGGCCAGATAAATCGCGCTCTCCACCAGATACCCGTTCCGGGTGCCGCCCTCCACCCAAAGGCCGGGGCTTTCCAGGCTGAAGACGGACCCTGGGAAAAAGCGCCAGATTTCCGTCTGCAGAAAGCGCAAGCCCACGATCGTCGCGAAGAAAGTAACCTGCCAATCGAACACGCGTGGCCGGGGAAGATTGCGGCGAATCAGGCGATAGAGGCTGAGATCGATGAAGGGCGAGAACGACCAGATATCCTCCTGTTCCGGCGCAAACCGGCGCAACTGCCCGGCAATGATTCCGGCAAACACATCCAACGGCATGCTCGCCCACTCGCCGTGGAGCGTCGCCGGCAGGGCCATCAGCGCGCCCCCCAGCCCGCCCGACAGCCTGCCTCCCGTCACGCCCAGGAGCAGGGCCGTTTCCAGCGCGAGATCGCCCGCCAGAAAGCTGCGGGCGCTGAAGCGAATCCAGACGCCAAGCGCAATCGGGATCGCCATCCAGAGTGCGAGGTAGATCTTGTGACGAGTCTCACGCTCCTCACGAAAAAGGAGGCTCTTGAACTCCTTCGAGCGCACCAACGCGCTCGACACGGCCGCGGCGACACCGAGCTTGATCAGGAGATTGACGAGTATCAGCCGCTGTTCCAGCATGGATTCACTTGTGCATCAGGGCATCGCTTTAACGATGCCGCAAAGCGTTCAGGTTCGATCGCCCCTTCCGGGGCTGCGGCTGCCGTGCCCGCACTTTCCGCAGCTCACCCGGGATGTGATGAGCCCCGTGTTTGCCAGTTTTCCTTCGCAGCTCAATCGGCTTCGATTCTAGCTGCTGCCTGCCGCAAAAGCTGCTCGACATCGGTCCCGGCCGGCACTCCGCCCTGTGCGAAATCGCGGCTCCCGCCGCCACGCCCTCCCACCGACGTCAAAACCTGCTTCAGGAGCGCGCCCATGTCAGCCGAGCCGCCCGCCGATTGCGAAAACACCAGACTCGGAGGATCCATCGCGCTTGCGACCAACGCGACCGCCGGGGGGCCGGTGCGAACCGCTTTCTGCGCAAACAGTTTGGCGAAACTGATCTCGCGATCAGTAAACAAGCGCACCACTAACCGGCGACCCTTTGTTTCTGGCACTTCCCTCAGCGCACCGACAGCGGTCGCGTCGGCAAGTTCCTCGAGTGCGTCCTCTTTCTGCCTGCGCAGCAGCTTAAGATCGTCAAACGATTTTCGAATCTGGTTGGGAACGTCCCAGAGCTGCGACGAGAACTGCGCAGCAGCATCGCTGAGCGCGGCAAAGTCCCGACGCGCCGCGCGAACGGCTCGATCACCGCAAACGAACTCGACCCGAGTTCCCTGCCGAACCTTCTCCGTCTTGCGCAGCAGGATCGCGCCGACCTGGCCCGTCGCGGCAACGTGCGTCCCGCCACAAGCCGACCGATCGAAACTGGCAACCTCAATCAGCCGCAACTGGTCCCGTTCCGCAGGCGGCAGTTTGCGTAGTCCAAGGCTCTCAGCTTCAGCCCGTGTAACATAGCGAATCTGCACCGAACGATTCTCGAACACGATCTCGTTTGCGCGCTTCTCGGCTCCGATAACTTGTTCGGCACTCACCACGGGCGCCGACAAATCAATCGAGCAATAGTCGTCGCCCATGTGGAACGACACGGTCGGCATCTGATACAGCTCAATAAACGCGGCCGAGAGAACGTGCTGCCCCGAGTGTTGTTGCATGTGGTCGCGGCGGCGATCAAAATCGATCACCCCATGCAGGGCTGCGCCTTCCGCAACCTTGACCGGCGCTTCCAGATAGTGAACGATCCGCCCGTCCTCGTGCTCGGCAACTTCGCTGACGCGAAGGCGCTCCCCTGAGCCGAGCGTCAGCCAACCCGTGTCGTGGAGTTGCCCGCCGCTGGTGGGATAAAACGCGGTCTCGCGCAAGATCACACCGGCTCGCGGTTGCTCTGCAGACGGGGCAAGCACACTCTCAACGACTGATTCGAACTCCCGTAGCTCGGGACTGTCGTAGTAAAGCCGTCTTGTCATGCGCGGGGATTAAAAAAAGCCAGGCACCGGCGACCCACTGCACACGAAAGAGCCCGTTACCGTTGCTTCCTTCCGGACCTGGCGGGGTTGGCGGGAAAACGTCGCGCGGGACCGATGCCTGACTCTTCATAGTATCAAAGAGACCGGCCAGCGCCTGCGCCGCAGTTCTCAGTTCTCAGTTCTCAGTTCTCAGTTCTCAGAAAATGCGATTGCAATCCTACGAGATGGTTACCCGACCCTTCCCTCTTTTTCGATGGGCGGATGGGCTCCACCACCCGCGTCGTTACTGAGAACTGAGAACCGAGAACTGGGAACTTGCTTCAGCGAACGACCAGCACTTCACGGATGTTGTCGCGTGCCAGGAAGAACTTAATCGACGAAAAGTCGCGAAACAGATTCTCGATGTGGCGATTGTTAAACACCCGCTGCAAGCGCGGAGACTGCTTCTCTCCCGCCGGATGTCCCGCCACGGGCAATTTGATTTCCGACATCTCCAGCATGTCCGTGCCCGTCACGTGGTAGCGATAGCAGACTGACTCCGGGCCGGCATCGCGCGTGTGAAAGAACGTGAGCAGCAGTGCGCCCGGCTTCATGACCGACCACAGACGGTCCACCGTCGGCTTGACCAGGCTCTCTTCCATGTAGTCGGGCAGGTTCCAGCACAGCACCACGTCGAACATCGCGCCGGAATACGCCAGGTTTTCGGCGAGAAATCTCTTGCGGTCCAGCACCGTGTTTCCGTTTTCGTCCTGCATTCGCAGCCCGGGATCGAGCGCCGCCCGCAACAGGTCCTCGCTATAGCTCTTGTGTCCTTTGGCGGTAAAGAAGCGGATGTTATTGGCCGAGGTCGCTCCCATGTCCAGCACGCACAGTCCGTCCTCCGAGTTCAGCAGCCGCGAAATTTCCGCCATGCCACTGGAGCGGCGCGTCCGTTTCTGCGGCGGAGCAGAAGATTCCGGCGGTTTCGAAGAGCCCCGAAAAAATTTCATTAAATTGTCAGCGACCAATGCCATGGATTAGGGCGCGTCCACCGAGCCGAGACCAGCGCGCTCGGTCACGCCCGGCCGGAGTCTTTCTGGATGTCAATCTTCCCCTTCAAAAACGCGCCTTCTTCAATCGAGATCCTTTGCGTCGTCACATCCCCGGTCACCATCGCCGACTGCCGTAGCTCGACCCGATCGGATGCATTCACGCTCCCATCCAGCTTGCCCTGGATGACTACCCCCTTGGCGGTGACGTTGGCTTTCACTTTGCCGTTGGGTCCGACCGTCAGGCTGTGATTGCGCAGATCAATGCTGCCTTCGACTTGCCCATCCAGATAGAGATCCTCGGAACCGGACAGCTCTCCTTTAATCACAACCGACTTCCCGATGTTGGCGAATTCTCCTGTCTTCGGAGCATCCATTCTGTGACCTCCATCTCGTCGCGCTCAACTCTTGTCGCGGATTTCCCGATTGTAAATCATTCGCTTGTCCCACACCGTGATTCCTGCTTTCGAAATCATTCTCCGCTACGAAGTTAGGTTGGCGCGCTTGGAACTCTACCTCCAGCGGACTCCAACCCCCTGGTTTGCTACTATCGTCTGAACAGGGCGAACCTCTTCAATTTATGCCGCAGGTCCAAATGGCTGGGCGCACTTCGATCTGGATTCTCCTGCTGGCCGCTACCTGCTTTGCGGGACAGCAGACGACCGCCCCTACCCCTCCCAACCCGGACGCACTCGTGCGGAAAGCCGTGGAGAACGAAATCAAGACGGTCAGCGAAGACGCCAATCGCTTCATGTTCCGCGGGACCAAGACCACTCTCCGGGGGTCGACGACGAAGATCTATGTCGAGACCAGGGAAGCGACGGCCGGTCTGGTGATCGCCTACGACGGCAAGCCTCTGACGCCCGACCAGCGTCGCGCGGAAGAGGCGCGCGTCGAACGATTCCTCAACGATCCCGAAGAGCTGAAAAAGAAGCGCAACCAGGAACGTGCGGACCAGGAGCGTACGTTGCGCATCGTGCGCGCCATTCCCGATGCCTTTCTGTTCGAATCCGCGGGAGAAGAGAAGGGTTCGGCGGATGTTGGCCGGGTAGGCGACCTCCTGGTCAAACTCATGTTCAAGCCGAATCCTCGCTATCAACCGCCCTCGCGCGTGGAGCAGGTCCTCACCGGCATGCAGGGCTTCGTGCTGGTGGATGCCGTCCGCTACCGGATCGCCAGCATTGACGGCACTCTGTTCCGAGATGTCAGTTTTGGTTGGGGGATTTTGGGACACCTCGATCGAGGCGGGCACTTTCTGGTTCAGCAAAAGGAGATCGCGGACGACCGCTGGGATATTTCGCGCATGAGTCTCGATCTGACTGGCAAGATTCTGCTGTTTAAGAACTTGACCATCAATTCGACCGAGGTTTTCACCGATTTCAAGAAGGTCCCACCCAACCTGACCTTCGCCGAAGCCCTGGAACTGCTGAAGAAAGAGGCAACGGCGGTGGCACAGAATCCAACCACCAGCAAGCTCGCGCTCAAATGACCGGAGGCCGTGTCCTCGCTTGCGAAAACGTATGATTCGTATCTGGGTATCGCCTCAGCGATACCGTAAGTCGTTTCTTTTTCACCTGCCCCTTTAGGGGCTGCTGTCGGATTCCGGTTTTTTCCCGCCGCCTGCTACGGCGTGCTGCCGGCCCGCCACGTTTCTTGCCGCACGGTGAATTTTTGGATCAAGTCCTCGCGCACGCGGTACCCTGTTCCCGGCGCATCGCTGATCGGAATCATTCCGTCGGAGCGTACTTCCACTTCCGGTTCAATAATGTCTTCTTTCCAATAGCGCTTCGACGCCGATACGTCGCCCGGCAGCCGGAAATTCTCCAGCGTTGACAAAGCGATGTTGTGCGAGCGCCCGATTCCTGACTCGAGCATCCCGCCACACCATACCGGAACGTTGTGCCGCTGGGCGACGTCGTGGACCTTCTTAGCTTCGGTGAAGCCTCCCACGCGGCCGACTTTGATGTTGATGATCCGGCACGCGCCGCTCTCCAGTGCAAAGTCGGCGTCGCGCGCGTGATGGATGGATTCGTCCAGGCAGATCGAGGTCAGCATCGCCTTCTGCAGGCGTGCATGAAGATAGATCTCGTCGTTCCAGAGCGGCTGCTCGATCATGAGCAGGTGATACGCGTCAAACTTTCGCAAGTGTTCGGTCTGATCCAAAGTGTAAGCAGAGTTCGCGTCCACGCTGAGCACGATGTCCGCCCAGCGCGCACGAATCTTTTCCAGCACATTGAGATCCCAACCGGGCTTCACCTTGATCTTGATCCGACGGTAGCCGGCCGCCAGCTCCGTTTCGATTTTCTGCAGAAGTTGCGCGGGCGAATCCTGAATGCCGATTGACACGCCACACGCAATTTCGTGCCGCGTTCCCCCTAGCAGTTTCCATAGCGGCTGTTCTTTCTGGCGCGCCTCCGCGTCCCACACGGCGTTTTCAAGCGCCGCCTTCGCCATGTTGTGACCGCGAACGCGAGCAAAAAGCGCGGCACACGCGCGCCCCGACTCCACTCCGTTCCTGAGCAGCGCGGGCGCCACATACTGCTTGATGGTCGGCCACGCCGTCTCAATCCACTCCGGACTGTAGTAAGGATCCTCGCCAGCAACGCACTCTCCCCAGCCGCGCACCCCATCGCTGTCCACCGAGACCAGCAGGATGCGCCGGCTGTAGACTCGTCCAAAGCTCGTTTCGAAAAAATGCACGAGCGGCATATGAATTTCGCGCAGCGTTATCGATTCAATTTTCATGAAGATTCTGTGAAGAACTTACGCTGGAAGATGAAGCGGGAGTATAAAACGTGAACACGAAATCGGGCAAGGACCGATCCACCGGCTAAGTTGACCGTGCCACCTCCGTGACCTCTGTGACCTCTGTGGTTCACGCCTTTTGTAAAATACGAAATCAGCAACCCGCCTGATACCCCCAAGGCTCGTCCCACGGGCCCAGCAGGAATCTCCCCCGCCCCTGGTCGTCCCGTTCGTAGCCGAGCACACTCAGCCCCGCTCCAAACGCGTCTGTCAACAACGCCCGGTTCCTTTCCTGAACCTCGAGCGCTCGCGTTCGCGTTGCAGCAGAGCCTTTCCATTCATAAATCTGTGCGGGAACCTCCACGCAGACCCGCCGTTCCAACCTCGGCATCCCCTTTCCGCCTAGCAGACGCGACACCCGTTCCGACTTCATCCACCACTCGGCCACCAGCCGGTCCGAGGGCAGCCCGCCCTGCAGCGGAGAAGAGGTAATCCCATACTGATTCACGTTGTACCGCCGCGCAATCGCGCCCAGCTTTTCGATATTCAAATATGCGTTCTTGATTTCGAGCGGATCGAACGTCCACTCCATCAGCTCAAATCCGCGCGCCAGCGCCTCCTCGCGCTGAAAAAACTTCAAGCGCCGTCCCAGCCCGGCGTTGCGATACTGCTGGCGAACCGCCAGCATGTGCGAATGCAGGTAAGAGTGGCCGCCGCGCATTCCTGGAATCGCCATTGCAAAACCGATCAGTTCCCGCCCGTCGAACGCGCCGATAACGTGGCCTCCGATTTTGGTTGCCAGAACGAAGATCCGTACCGGAACCAGTTCGGCATCCGAAAAGCGCCACACTTCTTTTTGAAGCGCAAAGCAGGCGTGCATTTCTTCCAGAGCGTCGCACTTGCGGATCGTCAGCGAGGCCGTCGGCGCGCTGGTCACCCCTGCTTCTCCTGCCGCTTGGCTTGCTGCCACAACTCTTCGAGTTCGTCCATGGACGCTTGCTGCGGTCCACGTCCACCCGCGCGTAGCCGCTCCTCCATCCATTGAAACCGGCGCTTGAATTTGCGGTTCGTCTTTTTCAGAGCTGATTCCGGATCGAGCGCAAGGTAGCGCGCGATGTTCACGAGCACGAAGAGAAGATCCCCCACCTCGTCTTCCATGTGCTCGCGAAGGTGCACCGGCACCTGCGACTTCCCCGACCCGGCGACCCCGGTCCCAAGGGAGCGACGGGCGCCCCCGCCCGTCCCTGGCGCCGCCTTCAATGCCGCGCGCAGTTCCGCAGTCTCCTCAGCCAGCTTTTCGAACAAACCTTCAATTTCCGGCCAGTCGAATCCCACGTGCGCGGCGCGCGAACTGAGCTTGTGCGCTTCCAGAAGAGCGGGCATTTTCGAGGACACACCCGCCAGCACGGACTGCGCATCAGCGCGCTGCTCCGCCTGCTTGCCGCCGCCCGCTTCCAGCCGTTTCTTCTTTTCCTCCGCCTTCAGCGCTTCCCAGTTGCGCAAAACCTCCGCCGGAGTGTCGGCCTTCACGTCGCCAAATACATGCGGATGTCGATCCACCAGCTTGTTCGAAAGCCGGTCGAGCACGTCATCAATCGCGAAATGTCCTTCCTCGCGCGCCATCTCCGAATAAAACAGCACCTGCAGCAGCAGGTCGCCCAACTCGCCTGCGAGTTCGTGCCAGTCGCGATTGTCGATCGCTTCCAGCACCTCGTAGGTCTCTTCCAGCGTGTAGGGCTTGATGGTGTCGAAGGTCTGCTCGCGGTCCCACGGACATCCCCCCGGAGCCCGCAGCCGCGCCATGATTTGTACCGCTCGTTCGAAACGCTCCCCGGTGGTGGGCATGACCTTTCAATGTAAACGAGCACCCTTGGAGGGGCAAACAGCAAGACATCCAGGGTAGTGTCCTAAACTCAAATCAACCACCCAGGACACTAAGTCACACGAAGGTGAATTGAAGGGGGGTCCGTGTACCTTCGTGGCCTTCGTGGTTAACCAACGCCGCCACCGCCCGGAAGGACTCGATTGAGGACACTGAGCACGCTCCGTTTAAGAACTTCCCGTGCACTTGGCAGCAATGAGAGTGATGTCATCATACTGCTCCCCATGGCCGAACCGTTGCACTTCCTCTGCAATCGCCGCCACCAAGTCCCGCGACGACAACTCACAATGGCGCTGCAACGCGTCGATTAGACGCTGCTCTCCAAATTCCTCACCCGCCGCGTTGAAAGACTCCGTGATGCCGTCCGTGTAAAGCGCAAGCACATCCCCGCAACCAAGATGGCATTCCCCGATCGAGCAATCCCATTCCTTGAAAAGTCCCAGCACGGTGCAGGTGGAATCCAGCCGCACCAGCGTGT
>Ga0209698_10003724_pt1 | contig 16848 bp, 17 predicted proteins | sample LitLauG_LLR_2012_FD_187203 | JGI IMG/M metagenome (GOLD analysis project Ga0209698, IMG submission 187203) | Freshwater sediment microbial communities from Pennsylvania, USA - Little Laurel Run_MetaG_LLR_2012 (SPAdes) (version 2) | ecosystem: Environmental > Aquatic > Freshwater > Creek >...
GCGTTGAGTTCAGAACGTCCTTTCACCCATGGTGCGTCACGCGCGGTCGACGAGATGGTGGTCATGCTCAGTGAGATGGACGTGCACGACATTCGCGTGGGCGACCTGGCGCGTCGGGCCGGGGTGGCCATTCCGACCATCTATTACAGTTTCCGATCCCTCGACGACATCATCGCCGAAGCCACCGTGGTGTCGTTGAATCGTTTCCTGGTCCCCTACGCACAGGCACTGAGCGATATGGGCGAGGCCGTGGACGACAATGACCAGGTGGCGTTCCAAGAATCGGCGACGACCTTCATGGCACGTTGCTGGTCGGCGGAGGCCAATCAGGGGATCCATCGCTTGGCGCCGCTCATCGCGTACTTCCGACAGATCGCCCCCGACGACGTGCGACTTCGCACGGTGCAGGCCCGCGAGGTCGCCGGGATGATCGCCGCTCTCTCCAAGGCCCAGGGGCGCGGTTGGATCGCCCCCAACGACGACGTCACGGCGTTCGTCATCGTGCACTGGACCTGCGTCCTGGGTCAGGCCGTGTTCTTTCACCCCTCCTTTGGCCCGCTCACCGCCATCGATTTCGTCGACGGGGTGGGGCGACTTCGCTACCAGACCTCGTTGCGCACCGATATCCGCGAGATGAGCGTGACGAGGAGCGAGACGACGTAGCAAGTGGCCGGTCGTGCCTGATCGCGATGCCGGGACCCGTGGAGGTCATCGTGAGGGGGCCGGCGTCGCCACGCTGGCGCATTTGTGCCCGTGAGGACCATCGGCGAGAATGAAGACCTAGGCTCCCCCCGGAAAGTTGGACAGTGCCCCAGACCCTTCGAAAGACCCTCGCCGCGACGAGGGAGTCCTGGGCGAGGTCGCACACCATCACGGTCCCCGCACGCGTCGCGGCGGCCGCGCCATCCCCGGGCGGCTACCGCATCGCCTTTCTGGTCTACCGCGGTAACCCCCAATGCGGGGGCCAGGGCGTCTACACCCGACACCTGACGAGGGAGTTGGTGCGCCTCGGTCACAGCGTCGAGGTCTTCTCGGGCCCTCCCTGGCCCGAGCTCGACGAGGGGGTGGGGTTCACTCCGGTGCCCGGGCTCGACCTGTACCGCGACCCCGACCCGTTTCGTTGGCCTGCGCGCAGAGAGTTCCACTCGGTGGCTGACGTGGGTGAGTTCTTGATCATGTTGAGCGGCGGGTTCGGAGAACCCTGGGCCTTCGCCCGGCGGGTGCGGCGCCTCCTGGCCCCGCGCCGCGCGGACTTCGACATCATTCACGACAACCAGTGCCTGGGCTCGGGCGTCGCGTCGTTGGCCCGTCAGGGGTGGCCCCTACTCGAGACCCTGCACCATCCGATCACCGTCGATCGTTCGATCGCGCTCGACCACGCCGCGACACCGGGGCAGCGCTACGCGACCCGGCGCTGGTACGGCTTCTTGAGGATGCAGGTGCGCGTGGTGCGCCGGCTCCCGGCGGTGTTGACGGTGTCGCACAACTCCAAGGCCGACATCCACGCGCAGATGGGTGTCGCCCTGGACCGGCTGACCGTGGTGCCCGTCGGCGTCGACCACGCCGTCTTTCGTCCCTACGAGGACGTGGTGAAGAAGCCGGGACGCCTGATGGTCACCACGAGTTCCGACGTCGCGATGAAGGGACTCGTCCCCCTGCTCGAGGCGCTGGCGAAACTGCGCGTCGAACGCGAGATCGACCTGGTGGTGATCGGACGACCCAAACCCGAAGGACGCGTCGCGCGCACCATCGAACGCCTCGGCCTGGGCGACATCGTGACCACCATCTCGGGCGTGAGCGACGAGGAACTCGCGCGCCTCTACGGCGAGGCCCAGGTCGCGATCGTCCCCAGCCTCTACGAGGGATTCTCGCTGCCCGCGATCGAGGCGATGAGCTGCGCGGTGCCCGTGGTGGCGACCACCGGGGGAGCGTTGCCCGAGGTCGTGGGCACCAGCGGCGAGACCGGCCTGCTGGTCGAACCCAATGATCCCGACGCGCTGGTCGCGGCGATCAGCACGCTGCTCGACGATGCGTCGCTGCGAGAGCGGCTCGGGGCCAACGCGCGAGAGCGCGTGATGCGCCGATTCACCTGGGAGGTGACCGCGCGCGGCACGGCGGCGTGTTACGACGCGATCCTCACGGGTCGTCCCCTGCCCGAGTCCGTCGACTTCACCTGATGCTGACCGCGCGATACGACCGGCTGGGCGTGCGACGCGGCGACGCCGTGTTGGACCTGGGGTGCGGTTTCGGGCGCCACGCCTTCGAGGCCGCGCGCCGAGGGGCCCGCGTGGTCGCCCTCGATGCGGGACGCGACGAGGTGGTGGGCGTGCGCGCCACCTTCGCGGCGATGTTCGACGCCGGCGAGCTCTCGCGCGACACCGTCGCGGTCGCGGTCCAGGGTGACGCGCTGGCGCTCCCGTTCGCCGACCAGACGTTCGACCGGGTGATCTGCTCAGAGGTCCTCGAGCACATCCCCGACGACCTGGGGGCCATGGCCGAGCTGGCGAGGGTCCTCAAGCCCGGTGGGACGATGGCGATCACCGTGCCGCGGCGCGGGCCCGAGCGGATCAATTGGGCACTGTCCGACGAGTATCACAACGTCCCCGGCGGACACATCCGGATCTATTCGCGCGCGCTCCTCGAGCACCGCCTGACCTCAGTGGGTCTTGACGTGGGCGCGCACCACTACGCCCACGGCCTGCACAGTCCCTACTGGTGGCTCAAGTGCCTCGTGGGCACGACCAACGACACCAACTGGCTGGTGCGCCAGTACCACCGGCTCCTGGTCTGGGACATCATGAGGCGACCTCGACTTACGCGCTACGTCGAGGCGGTGCTCAATCCGCTCATCGGCAAATCGCTCGTCGTCTACGTGCGAAGGCCCCTCGCGTGAGGGCGACCGACGTCCTCCAAGGGGTGCCGGGGATCCTCACCGACGACGAGGTCGCCTCCAGCGCCGCCCACCTGGCCGAACGGCAATTGCCCTCGGGGCTGATCGCGTGGTTCGACGGCGGCCACGCCGACCCCTGGAACCACGTGGAATGCGCCATGGCCCTGACCGTCTCTGGTCACGTCGAAGCCGCGCTCGCGGCCTACGAGTGGTTGCAGCGCCACCAACTCGGCGACGGCAGTTGGTTCAACTACTACGTGGGGCCCCGGGTCAAGGACGCCCGGCTCGACACCAACGTCGTGGCCTACGTCGCCGCGGGCGTGTACCACTACAGCGTCGCCACCGATGACGTCGACGCCGCCGCCGCGCTGTGGCCCATGGTCGAACGGGCCATCGACTTCGTCCTGCGATTCCAGCGAGACGACGGCTCGATCAGCTGGTCGCTCGACGCGGCCGGGCGAGTGGAGTCCTACGCCCTCCTCACCGGCTCGTCGTCGATCTATCACTCCCTGCGGTGCGCGGTGGCGCTGGCCGAGCGACTGGACCTGCACCGTCCGGCGTGGGAACTGGCCGCGGGTCGCCTCGGTCACGCCGTCGCGCACCACCCCGAATCCTTCGCCCCGAAGGACGAGTTCGCCATGGACTGGTACTACCCGGTGCTGAGCGGAGCCCTGGTGGGCGAGGAGGCGCGCTCGCGTCTGGAGTCGGGGTGGTACCGCTACGTGATGCCCGATCACGGCGTGCGATGTGTCTCGACCAATGACTGGGTCACCGCCGCCGAGACCGCCGAGACCGTGTTGAGTCTCGACGCCGTGGGCATGGGCGCGCGGGCGCTCGAACTGTTGTCCGAGACCAATCGTCACCGTCGACCCGACGGCTCCTACGTCACCGGCATCGCCTACCCGCAACGCGTGACGTTCCCCGCGCACGAGACGACCTCCTACACGACGGCGGCGGTCTTGCTGGCGGTGGACGCTCTCACCGACTCCACCCTGGCGGCCGGGCTCTTTCGACACGGGGTCCTGCCCGAGACCCTGGACTGGCCCGAGCCGGGCTGTGCGACCGGTTCCGACTAGACCCGTTCGAGCCAGCGCAGCGACCCGCAGGGGACGCGCTCGATGAACTCGCCGCTCTCGAGCGCGGCGCGGTAGATCTCGTAGGGGGGGCGCCCCCCGGCGCCGGGGTCCTCGAAGACGTCGTGGATCAGCAACGATCCGCCCACCACGACCTTGGGCGACCAGGCGCGGTAGTCGGCCCAGGCGACGTCGCGTCCGTGCCCGCCATCGATGAAGAGCAGGCCGAGGGGCTGGTCGAAGTGCGCCGCGATGACCAGCGACGGCCCCACGAGCCCGATCACCACGTCTTCGAGGTCCGCCTCAGCAATGGTGCGCTGCCACGAGGGCAGCGTGTTGAGTCGTCCGTCGACGGGGTCGACGAGCTCCTCATCGAAGTACTCCCAGCCGCGCTGGTTCTCCTCGGAACCGTGGTGGTGGTCGAGCGAGTAGAGGACGCACTGTCGGCGATGCGCCGCGGCGCCCAGGTAGACGGCGGACTTGCCGCACCACGCGCCGATCTCGAGCCAGGTCGAGCTCTCGGGGGCGGCCAGGCCCGCCTCGTAGAGGGCGCGACCCTCGTCGAGGGGCATGAATCCCTTCACCTCGGCGGCCAGGGCCAGTCGTTCCTCGGGCGTCACGAGCGCGCCAGGGAGACGAACGTGACGATGGCGAGCACCAGGAAGATCAGCCCGCCACCGACGCGGATCTTGGCGAGTGGGACGAAGCGCTGCAGGGCCGAGCCGGCGAAGGCGCCGATGCAGGCGACGCTGATGAGGGCCAGGGAGCACGCGGCGAAGATGGCGAGGGGCTGATGGAACTTCGCGGCGAAGTTCGCGGTCTGGATCTGCGAGAGGTCGCCGAACTCGCCGAGGAAGATCACGGTGAACGCCGTGGTGATCTCGCGCCTCCACGAGGTGGCGTGAAGGGCGGTGCCCTCCCGCTCGCCCTTCTCCTCTTGTTTCTTCTCCGGCACCAGCAATAAGTACGCGGCGCCGCCGAGGAAGAGCAGACCGACGAAGACGTCCTTCACCTGATGTGGCAGCAGCGTGAGCAGGCCTCCGGCGCCCACCGCGATGCCCACCTGCACCAAGAAGCCCGCGCTGGCCCCGAGCGCCACGGCCGCCGGGCGCGCTCGCGAGCTCATGACGATCGTGGCGATCATCGTCTTGTCGGGAAGTTCGAGGATGAAGATCAGCGCGAAGACCCCGAGGAGGCTCGCGAGGCTCATCGACCTAGAACTGCTGGCGCAGGGCCGAGGCGAACGTCAGTCCCACGCGCATGCGCTCGAGGCCTTGCTCGAGGGTCCGCTGGTCGCCCGCGAGGGGGTGGCTGCGGTGGAAGGCGTCGACGGTGTCGGCGAAGGCCTCGTCGCGGATGAATGTCGGGATCCCCATGACGGTGCGCACCACCAGGCTCGGCGGGAACGTGGCCTGCACCTCGTCCCAGCGTTCGCTGATCTCGCGCCATATGGTGGGTCCGACCACGGGGTTGGCCGTCAGCAGTCCCAGGACCAGGGGAGCGTCCTGGTTGCGGAACTCCGTGAAGCACCGTGCGACGATGTCGTGGGCGACGTCGAGGTCGGGGAAGTCCCCGAGACTCAAGAGGTAGCGCTGCTGCTCCTGGGGCGTGGGAGCGTTCTTGTAACGATCGAGGAACGTCTCGTAATCACCGGACCGGTTCTGGTGGGCGACCACGCGAAGCACCGAGCGCGCCAGGTCGCCGTCGAGCTCGCCCGACTCGAAACGACGCACGGCCTCGGCCTGGACCAGTTCGTCGTCGGCGACGATGCCGAGCGTGGTGATGAGCGTCGCGCGCAGCAGGCTCGTGACCTCGCTCTCGCCATCGCGCGCGTCCCAGCCCAGTCGCGCGAAGACCGGAGCGAAGAGTTCGCGGACCTGCGCGATCAACTGCTGGCGCGCCGCGCCCTCGAGCGCGCGGTTGGCCAGGGCCACTGCACTCGCCACGGTGCCCCAGGGATTGGGTTCGTCCAGGTCACCCAGGCCGCGTGCGGTGGTGAGGAAATCCTCCCAGGTGATCTCGCCGGCGAAGAGTTCGGCCCACGCGTCGGCCACGAGTGTCGCGCGTTCGAGCTCCTCGAGCTCCGTGAGGCGGCTGGAGAGTGCGGACAGCTCGGCGTGGGCGTAGCGGGTGCGATAGACCCCCGAGCCGCCGGCGTTCACCACCACGGGGCTGGCGTCGCTGACGGCGACCGGCGTCTCGCCCAGCAGTTGGCGCGTGGTGGACCCGCCTCCCAGGGAGCGAGTGAGCACCGGCACCAACCAGCTCGATCCGATCGCGCTCTCGCCGCGAGCCGGTCCGTAGGCGAAGGGCTGCTGGCTCAGGTGTCCCTCGGCGAAGGTGACGAGGGGGTGACCGCCTTGAAGGATCCACGTGTTCATCATGTCGCGCACCGGCTCGCCCGAGGCCTCTTCGAGGGCGTCCCAGAGGTCGGTGGTGACGGTGTTGGCGTAGGCGTGCGCGGTGAGGTAATGCCGGATGCCGTCGCGGAACGTGTCCGCCCCGAGGTACTGCTCGAGCATGCGCAGGACCGAGCCGCCCTTCTGGTAGGTCAAGACGTCGAACATCCCGCGGGTGTCCTCGGGCGAGACGACCTCGTATTCGATGGGACGCGTCGAGTGAAGGCCGTCCACCTGCAGTGCGACGTCACGGTCGATGCCGAAGTCGACCCACATGTTCCACTCAGGCTTGTAGGCGTCGGTGCACAGGACCGACATGAACGTGGCGAAGGCCTCATTGAGCCAGATGCCCTCCCACCACTCCATGGTCACGAGGTCACCGAACCACATGTGGGCGATCTCGTGGGCGATGATCTCGACGACGCGCTGGCGTTCAGTCAAGGACGCGGTGTCGGGGTCGATCAATAGCGCGGACTCGCGATAGGTGACCAGGCCGAGGTTCTCCATGGCGCCGAAGCTGAAGTCGGGCACGGCCACCATGTCGAGCTTGTCACCGGGGTAGGCGATGTCGAAGTACGTCGAGAAGAACCTCAGGGCGAAGGCGCTGGCGTCGAGGGCCATGCCGGCCAAGTGGCCCTTGCCGAGCGGGGAGATGATACGCACCGGGACGCCGTCGACGTCGAGGGCCGGGGTCTCCTCGAAGGGGCCGACGACGAAGGCCACCAGGTACGACGACATGATCATCGTGGGCGAGAAGTTGAGGGTTCGCCACCCGTTTCCCAGGTCGGTGGCGGAGATCTCGGGGGAGTTGGAGTAGGCCGCCAGGTGCGCCGGCACGGTGAGGTTGATCTGCCAGGTCGCCTTGAAGGAGGGCTCGTCCCAACAGGGGAAGGCGCGGCGCGCGTCGGAATGCTCGAACTGCGTCGTGGCGATGGTGTGGGTCTCACCGTCGGCGCCGGTGAAGGTGGAGCGGTAGAAGCCCACCAGGAGGTCGTTGAGCACTCCGGTGAAGGCGATCTCGAGCGTCGCCGGCCCGGCGGGCAAGGGAGCGTCGAAGTCGAAGGTGGCCGTCTGGTACTGGGTGTCGTAGGTGGGCTCGCCCGAGCGATAGGTGGTCGAAGGTGCGCTCACGCTGGCCGCGCCCAGGACCAAGTCGAGGGCGTGCAGCGTGATCTGCGAGGTGCTCTGGGTCACGTCCACGTCGATCTCGACGCGTCCGGCGAAGGTCGCCGCCTCCAGATCGGGGGTCAAGAAGATGCGATAGGCCGACGGGACGACGGTGCGGGCGAGACGGTAGGGGTTGGTCAAAGTCATAAGTCACCAGCCTATGGCGAAAAGTTCTACAGTCGCTAAGTGACAAATTCGCCCACACCCGTCTCCCTCCGGGTCAAGCCCGGCCCGAACCGACTCGCCGTCACCGGCATCGGCAACGCCATGCTCGACATCATCACGCAGGATTCGCGCGAGGTCTTTCGCGAACTCGGTCTCACCAAGGCGGCGATGTCACTGATCGAGGAGCACCAGCTCGAGGTCTTCTACAACGCCATGGGTCCGACCATCCAGATGTCGGGTGGCTCGGTCGCCAATTCGATCGCGGGCGTGGCGGCGCTCGGCGGGACCTGTGGCTACATCGGCAAGGTCGCGCCCGACGAGTTCGGCGAGCGCTTCACCCACGACCTGCGTGCGATGGGCGTCGAACTCGACCTGGCCCTCGCCGCCCCCGACGAGGGCGCGACCGGCCGCTGCCACGTCTTCATCTCCGACGACGCGCAACGCACGATGGCGACGTACCTGGGCGCCTCGAACCAACTGCGGGTCTCCGACGTCAAGGAGGACCTGATCGCGCGCTCCGAGATCACGTACGTCGAGGGGTACCTCTTCGACCTTCCCCCGGCCAAGGCCGCCATCGCCAAGGTGGTGGAGTTCGCCCACCTGCACGACTCGATGGTGGCCCTGTCGCTGTCGGACATGTTCTGCGTGAGCCGACACCGCCGTGACTTCTTGGAGCTGGTCACCAACGAGGTGGACGTGCTCTTGGCCAACGAGACCGAGATACTCGCCCTCTTCGAGGTCGCCTCCCTGGAGGCGGCCTTCGCGGCCATCGACGACCTGGGACTTCTGGCCGTCGTCACCCGCGGTCCGCGCGGTGCCGACGTGGCCTTCGGCTCCGGCGTGGTGAGCGTGCCGGCCAAGGAGGTCGAACACGTCGTCGACCAGAACGGTGCCGGTGACATGTTCGCCGCCGGCTTCCTCTACGGTCTGGCCCTCGGTGCCGACCCGGTCGAATCGGCGGAGCTCGGCTCGCTGTGCGCCGGCGAGATCATCTCGCACCTGGGAGCGCGTCCAGAGACGGACCTCGAGGAACTCGCCATCGAGGCCGGCCTCCTCTAGGGCGTCAGACCGGCTGGTCCAGCGCCTCGAGCGCCGCGGCGCGGTCGTCGAAGCCGCGGATCTCGACCACCTGGCCGTCGCGCGCGACGTAGAGCTGGTGCACCACGACCCGGGCGGCGTGTGGATGTTCGACCGGCCAGTGCACGTCCATCACCGCGAGGGCGCCTTGCGTGCCCTCGATCACCTCGAGAAGTTCTGCTCGGACTCCCTGGTCGGCCAGGCGCGCGAAGTTCCTCATCACGTCATCGCGGGTGCGACATCCCCGCGGGTCGTGGGGGTCGCCCCAGGTGACGTTGGGCGCCAGCAGGGCGCCCAGTGCCGCCAGGTCGTTATCGGCCAGCGCCGCTCTCAACAGTCGAGCGAGGGCCGGCACCGGGTCGTGCGAGTCGTCCACGAGAACAGTGTCGCACCCCGGTGGGCGCCTACAGCCCTAACTTGTCCAGCTCGGCGTCGAGCACCTTGGTGCGCGCGGTCTCCCACCTCACCCAGGCCGCGGTGATCGGGATGCACGCGAGCAGCATCAGGGCGTCCCCGCCGATCCACATGATCGCCCCTCCCAAGTGGACGTTGGAGAGGAGCCACGCCCTCGACGAACCCGCGGGCGCCATCTGCGCGTAGGCCGGGAAGGGCAGGGCCGTCGACATCACCAGCGCCAGTCCGGTGAAGGTGTCGACCGGGACCGCCGCCATGACGTAGATCAGCCGCAGGCCCGGGTGGATGGTGAACCCGCGTTCGAGCCCGAAGGCCGCACGAAAGAAGAGGTACCCCGTCACCAGGAAGGCCACCTGTTCGCTGTGGTGCACCCATTCGTGCTGCATCATCAGATTGGCGATCCCCGAGAGGTGCGTCACCGGGATCACCACGAAGTACGTGGCGAACCCCACCAGCGGGTGGGTCAGGATCTTCATGACGCGGCCGTCGAAGAAGGCCGTGGTGCGTGCGCTGCCCGCGCGGTACCAGAGGTCGAGGGGCGCCGAGAGGGCGAAGAGGGGTGCGGCCACCATGATCAGCAAGAGGTGCTGGACCATGTGGGCGCTGAAGTAGACCATGTCGTAGACGCCCAGCACGGACTCGGTGGCGAGGAACGTGACGACGATGCCGGCGACGAAGCTGGTCGAGCGCCAGGGTGACCAGCCCGGCACGCGGCGCACACCGAGCCAGTAGATCCCCAGCGCCAGTGCCATCAGCGCCACGGGTACGAGACCCAGGTGCCACTGGTCGAGATGGCGCCACGAGAATCCGGTCGACGTCATGTGCATGGGCATTACCCGCCATTCTACGAAGGCCCACGCGGGCGCCACGAGTCCCCGGGGTAAGGTGGCGTCCGTGCGTTCGAAGTACTTCACCCCACGCGCCCTCGTGGTGCACGTCGCTCTACTGGCGTGGTTGACGATGTGCGTCCTGGCCGCCTGGTGGCAGGTGGGCCGGGCCTTCGGGGGCAATTCGCTGAGTTTCCTCTACGCCATCGAATGGCCGTGCTTCGCCGTCCTCGGGTTCTTCGGGTGGTGGGCGCTGCTGCACGTTGAGAAGCCCACCGAGGACGACGAGGTCGCGCGACGCGAGTACGAGGAGCGCATGCGTACCGAGGCCCTCGCCGCGCGACGGGCCGAGGCCGTGATCAGCGAGGAGGATCCGACGCTGGCCGCCTACAACGACCACCTGGCCGAACTCTCACACGCCCCCAAGAAGAAACTCTGGGGTCACTAGTTGGACGCCGCCTTCCGTCGCTACCGCGTGATGTCCTTCGTGACGGGCACCACGCTGCTGAGTCTGTTCGTGACGCTGGCACTGCACCAGTGGGACCTGAGCCTCTGGAAGAGCATCAAGCCCCTCGTCGTCATCGACGGGGTGGCCCACGGCACGGTCCTGTACCCGATCTACCTGATCTTGTCGTTCCAGTTCGTGATCAAGGCGCGCCTCAATCTGGGCTACCTGCTCGTCATGCTGCTGGCCGGTTTCGTGCCGGGGGTCGCCTTCCTCGTCGAGTGGCGCCTCGCGCGCAAGTTCTATCCCGACGGCATCCCGTCGCGCGTCACGACCTGAGACGACGTCGCCGCGCTACGGGTAGGTCGAAACGCCCGGCACCGGTCCCGGGTGGTGAGTATCACGGCGCGTGACGACGGTTCCGATTCCTCGGTACGTCGTCGATGCGGAGGTAAACCGGGGTGACGGCTTAGCCGCGACCGCAGTTCGGCTTCTTGCCGTGGTTGGCCTTCTTCTTGGCGCGTAGCTTGCGCTTATTGGTCCGCTTCGACATAGGTGACAATGTTAGTACGTCCGATGCGCATCGGGCCAAACGAGGAGACGCGAGTGGACGACACACCCGTTGGCGAGGGCCGACTCATGGTCGTGGCCACGCCCATCGGCAATCTCGGGGACCTCTCGCCACGGGCGTTGTCGCTCCTGGGCGAGGCGGATGCCGTGTACTGCGAGGACACCCGCCACTCGCGCACGCTCTTCAGCGCCCACGGCATCTCCCCGCGGCACCGGTTGTTGGCCCTGCACGAGCACAACGAGGCCTCGACCAGCCGCGAGGTCGTCGACCGGGTCGCCCGGGGTGAGACGGTCGTCCTGATCTGCGACGCGGGCACGCCGGGCATCTCGGACCCGGGGGCCAAGGTCGTGGCGGCGGTAGTGGACGCGGGACTGACGGTGTCGAGCGCGCCGGGTCCCAGCGCGCTGATCACGGCGCTCTCGATCAGCGGTCTACCCACGGAGCGCTTCGTGATGGAAGGTTTCCTGGGTCGCAAGGTCGGCGAGCGGGCCCAGAGTTACGAGACGTGGCGTCGCGAGGAACGAACCATCGTCTTTTACGAGTCGCCTCAGCGCCTGGCGACCACCATGGCTGAGCTCGCCCGTCACTTCCCCGAGCGCCGCGTGGCGGTCGCGCGCGAATTGACCAAGCTCCACGAGGAGGTGCTGCGAGGGCGTGTGGCCGAGGTCGCAACTCAGGTGGCCAGTCGCGAGGTGCTGGGCGAGATCGTGGTCGTGCTCGAGGGGGCACGCGAACGTCCTGCGGTGGGCGACGACGTGGTCGAAGCGGCCCTCGAGGAGAACCTCGCGCACGGGATGTCGCTGCGCGACGCGGTGGCGCACGTGGTGGACGAACTCGGCGTGGCCCACCGCGAGACGTACGCTCTAGCCCTTCGTCTTCGAGCCGACGGGCGCGCGTGAGAAAGTAGCCTTTCGAGATGGCGCATTACTACATCACCACCCCGATTTACTACGTGAACGACGCCCCCCACGTCGGTCACGCCTACTGCACGGTGAACGCCGACGCCATGGCCCGCTGGCACCGACTCATCGGTGACGAGACGAAATTCCTGACCGGGACCGATGAGCACGGCCAGAAGGTCGCCGACGCCGCCGAGCGCAATGGCGTGAGCCCCCGCGAGTGGACGGACCGGACCTCGGCGCGCTTTCGTGAGGCCTGGGATGCGCTCAACATCAGTTACGACGACTTCATCCGCACCACCGAACCACGCCACTTCCAGACGGTCCAGAAGTTCCTCACCGCGGTCTACGAGAACGGTTTCATCTACAAGGACGTCTACCAGGGGCTCTACTGCGTCAGTTGCGAGGACTACTACACGTTGGAGTCGAGCGACGAGGGACGTTGCCCGATCCACGGGCGCGAACTGACCCAGATGCAAGAGGAGAACTGGTTCTTTCGCCTGAGCGCCTTCGAGGAGCCCCTGCTGCGCTTCTACGAGGACAATCCGGGCTTCGTCACGCCCGAGACCAAGCGCAACGAGGCCCTGGCTTTCATCAAGGGCGGACTTCGCGACATCTCGATCACGCGCACGTCCATCGCCTGGGGCATCCCCGTGCCCTGGGACGACCAGCACGTCTTTTACGTCTGGTACGACGCGTTGATCAACTACCTCACCGCCATCGGGTACGGGCGCGAGGACGACGAGACGTCGACGTGGTGGCCCACGTCACACCACCTGATCGGCAAGGAGATCCTGCGGTTCCACTGCGTGTGGTGGCCCGCGATGTGTATGGCCGCGGGTCTCGACCCGGTCAGCCACGTCCAGGTGCACGGCTGGTTGCTCGTCGGTGGTCAGAAGCTCTCCAAGACGATGGCGGCCGAGGGTGGCGTCAAACTGACCGACATCTCCCCGGTGGTGCTGACCGACGAGTTCGGTGTCGACCCGATCCGGTACTACCTGTTACGTGAGACGTCGCTCGGTAACGACGGGGACTTCTCTCACGAGGGCATCACGGCGCGCTACAACACTGACTTGGCCAACAACCTGGGCAACCTGGTGGCGAGGGTGACGACCATCGTCGCGTCGAAGTGCGGCGGAGTCGGACCCGCGCCCGAGGCGGAGAGCGAACTCGCCACGGCGGCCACCACCGCCATCGCCGACGCCGCCGCCGCGTGGAATCGCTTCGCGCCGAACTTCGCTCTCGAAGCTACCTGGGGTCTCATCGGGGCCACCAACGCGTACCTCGAACAGCGCGCGCCTTGGAAGATGGATCCCGGCGCGGAGCTCGACGCGGTGATGGGCAACGCCCTCGAAGCCATTCGTCTGGTCACGATCTTGGCGACCCCGGCGATCCCGCAGGTCAGTGCCATCATCTGGGCGCGCATCGGGCTCGACGGCACACCCGGCGACGAGGTCTTCTCCGAGAGTGCGCGCTGGGGCCGCTACCGCGCGATGCACGCCGTCGAGAAGGGCGAGCCGCTCTTTCCGCGCATCAAGGTCAGCGTTGAGTAGCTGGACCGACGCCCACTGCCACCTCCAAGACCGCTTCATGGCGGGCAAGGAGCTCGAGGTCTCCGCGGCGCTCGCCCTCCAACACGCCCACGCGGCCGGTGTCGACCGTGTAGTGGTGATCGGTACGGACGCCTCCTCGTCCGCCGAGGCCCTCGCGATCACCGAGATGTCCGGTGACGTGCAGGTATTCGCCACGGTGGGCCTGCATCCCCACGACGCGCTCTCCGACGTCGAGGAGATCGTGGCCCTGGCCCGCCGCGGACATTCGCGGCTCGTGGGGATCGGCGAATGCGGGCTCGACTACTTCTACGAGCACTCTCCTCGCTCCGCCCAGCAGTTGGCGTTCGCTCGCCAGATCCAGTTGGCCCACGAGCTCGACCTCGCACTCGTGATCCACTGCCGCGACGCCTTCGACGACCTGTTCGAGATCTTCGACGTCGAAGGGGTGCCCGCGCGCACCGTCATCCACTGCTTCACCGGTACCGCGACCGAGGCCAGTGCCTGCTTGGAACGCGGATGCGACATCTCGTTGTCGGGAGTGGTGACGTTCAAGAACGCCGAATCGTTGCGCGAGGCGGCGCGTCTGGTGCCCCTCGATCGACTGCACGTGGAGACCGACAGTCCCTTCCTCGCCCCCGTGCCGTATCGCGGCCGACCCAACGAACCCGCACTGGTGAGTGTGGTGGGCGAATTCTTGGCCGAACTTCGCGGCGAGGACCTCGAGGAGGTGCGCCGTCAGACGTCGCAGAACAGCGCGCGGCTGTTCAATCTCGGTCCTCGATAAATAGAACTTCATCAAGTCTTTCGTATTTATTTCGTGGTGCGAGTTGCCTCGCGCGCCACTCTCCCCTAGCGTTGAAGGACTGGTCGAGGAGAACGACCGGTTGTCCTGGTGGAGGGTGGAGATCTGAGGACACGACCCCGTTGGGCGCGCACGCGCCTGACGTCGCTGGTTACCGCCGTTGTCACACTCGTGATGGCCGCGACGGTCGCGCTGCCTACCCCTGCGGAGGCGCAGACGAGTAACGCCTATGAGGCCATGCCCAACTTCGTCGGCCTGGGCCAGTACTCGGTGCACGCCGAGATGTACCGCGCGCAGCTCTACTTCAAGACGACCGGGCTGGGGGCTAACTCGCCGAAATGGAACCGCGTGGTGGGTGAGATTCCCGCCGCCGGCACGATGATCCACCCGTTCTCCACGGTCATCCTGGAGGTGACCACGGTGGTAGCGACCGTGGTCGTGCACCACGTCGTCAAGTCCACCAAGAAGACCGTCACCGTGGCGGTGCACCACGTCGTCAAGTCCACCAAGAAGACCGTCACCGTGGCCGTGCACCACCCGAGCAAGAAGCCGGTGGTCAAACTCGAATCAGTGGTTCGATCAGGAATCAAACCACCGGCCCGCCACGTCAAGAAGACGACGACGGCGCGTCCGGCGCTCGCCGACTTCCGCGTGGGTGTGGCCACCTGGTACTCGTACATCCCGGGACGCTGCGCGACGTGGTACCTGCCCATGGGCACCAGGATCAACGTCGAGGACCTCGACACGGGCAAGGTCATCAGCTGCGTGGTGACCGACCGTGAGGCGGCCCACGGCAACCGGGTCGTGGACCTCTCGGAGACGCAGTTCGCGCAGTTAGCTCCCTTGGGAGTGGGTGTGGTGCCCGTTCGAGTCACCTGGTGACCCATAGTCGCAGTGAACTCGTCGCCCTGCTCGAACAGCACGGTCTCAAGCCCTCGCGCGCCCTGGGACAGAACTTCGTCGTCGACGCCAATACGGTTCGTCGCATCGCGCGACTCGCCGACGTCGGCGAGGGTGACGAGGTCCTCGAGATCGGGGCGGGTCTGGGCTCGTTGACGCTGGCCCTCGTCGAGACCGGGGCCCACGTGACCGCCATGGAGGTCGACAAGTACCTGCTGGCTCCCTTGGCGATGGTCGTCGAGCCCCACGGCGTCGTCGTGCACCACGCCGACGCCTTGAGCGCCGACTACGCCGCGATCCTGAACGGTCCGACGACGGTCGTGGCGAATCTGCCCTACAACGTGGCGACGCCGCTGGTGCTGCATCTGCTCGAGACCCAACCCCTCATCACGCGCATGCTGGTGATGGTCCAAAAGGAGGTGGGTGAACGCTTCGCGGCCTACGCCGGCGATGAGGCCTACGGAGCGGTGTCGCTACGGGTGCAGTACTTCGCCGACGCGACGGTGGTCGGCAAGGTCGGTCCCAACGTCTTCATCCCCAAGCCCAACGTCGATTCTGCCCTGGTCAAGATCGTGCGGCGACCGAGCGTGGCGGTCGATCCCTCGAGGGTGAGTGAGGCCGAGCTCTTCTCGGTGATCCGCACGTCCTTCGGCCAACGTCGCAAGATGCTGCGTCGCTCCTTGCACGAGTGGGCGAACGAGGGGGTCTTCGAGCGCGCGGGAGTGGCCGCGACGCGCCGGCCCGAGGAATTGACGCTGGAGGAGTTCGCACGCCTGGCGGAGGCCAAGTGATCCAACTCTTCGCTCCGGCCAAATTGACGTGGTACCTCGAAGTGACCGGCGTGCGCGAGGACGGTTATCACCTGCTCTCGAGCGAGATGCTCTCCGTCGGGCTCGTCGACCAGCTGGTGATCGACGAAACGGGTGACTACCTGCGGGTGATCGGCTCACCGCGCGTTCCACTCGATGAGTCCAATCTCATCCGGCGCGCCCTGACGATGGCGGGTCGACGCGCCGGCGTCACACTGGACAAGCACATCCCCCTCGGGGGAGGCCTGGGCGGAGGTAGCTCAGACGCCGGGGCGATACTGCGCTGGGCGGGCGGCGTGAGCCCCGAACGGGCGGTGCAACTGGGGGGCGACGTGCCGTTCTGCCAGGTCGGGGGTCGAGCCCTCGTCGAGGGCATCGGCGAAATCGTCACCCCGCTGCCCTTCGAAGCGCGCGAGGTGACGTTGTTCATGCCCGACTTCGAGGTGTCGACCGCCCAGGTCTACGCCGCCTATGACGAGATGAGCGCGCGCGGCGACCGTCTCGAGGGACGCAACCATCTCGAGGCTCCCGCGCGCCGGGTGCAGGCGCGACTGGCGACGCTGCTGGATTGGGCCCGCGCGGAGTTCGGCGACGTGCAGCTCGCCGGCTCGGGTTCGACGGTCTTCGTCGAGGGCCACGTCTTCGCGACCCCCTTCGGGGACGTCGCGAGCCCCGCCGGTACGGTGAGGTGGTGTCAGACGATCGCTACGCCCGCGGCGTAGGGAGACTATTTACCGGCAGCGCGACGCTGGAAGCGGGTCCGCTTCAGCATCTTCTTGTGCTTCTTCTTACGCATGCGCTTACGGCGCTTCTTGATTAACGATCCCATGGCTTAGAGAACACTACTAGAGAGGGCG
>Ga0209698_10003725_pt1 | contig 16841 bp, 14 predicted proteins | sample LitLauG_LLR_2012_FD_187203 | JGI IMG/M metagenome (GOLD analysis project Ga0209698, IMG submission 187203) | Freshwater sediment microbial communities from Pennsylvania, USA - Little Laurel Run_MetaG_LLR_2012 (SPAdes) (version 2) | ecosystem: Environmental > Aquatic > Freshwater > Creek >...
GGAGTCGATCCTGAAGGGCGCACTGAAGCCGGGCGATCAGCTGCCGGCGGAACGCGAGCTGGCGCAGAATTTCGGTGTGAGCCGGACGGCGGTTCGGGAAGCAGTAAAGGCGCTTCGCGAAAAAGGACTGGTCGAAGCGTACTCGGGCCGAGGGACCTTTATCACGGATGGAACTTCGCAGGCGATTCGGCAGTCGCTTGATTTGATGGTGCGGATCGGGCAGCAGGAAGGCTCGGAGGCATCGGTCCACCTGGCGGAACTGCGCCAGATCCTGGAACCGGAAATCGCGGCCCTCGGGGCGGCGCGCATCGAGGAGCAGTTGCTCGCAACCATGCGGGAAGCGGTTGCCACGATGGATCGGAGTCTGCAGGATCCGGACGCGTACATCGAGGCGGACCTCGATTTCCATCTCGCCCTGGCCGAGGCGGCGGGGAATCCATTGGTGCTTTCCCTGCTCGACTCGATCGTGGGCTTGCTGCGGCAGCAACGGCTGCGCATTTTCAGCGTCGACGGCGGTCCCGAACGCGGGCAGTTCCATCACAAGCGCATCCTGGCGGCGACCGAGGCGCGCGACCCGGAGGAGGCTCGGGCTACGATGCGCGATCACCTGGGGCAAGTCCGGGAAGACTCGAGGAGTTCCGCCGCGGCGGAGACACCTGTTACGAAGTCGGGCTCTTAGCCTGGAGGTTGCGGCGGATGGCGAATCTTGGATTTGTGGGTCTTGGCGTGATGGGCAGCCAGATGGTGAACCGGTTGCTCGACAAGGGCCACACGGTTACAGGCTATAACCGCACGCGCACGAAGGCGCAGTGGCTGATCGATAAAGGCATGCGGTGGGCGGACTCGCCGCGCGCCGTAGCCACCGCCGCGGATGTCACCTTCGCCATGGTGACGAACGCCGCCGCGATTGCGGCTGTTACCGATGGCCCGGACGGACTGGTCGCAGGTCTCAGCGCTGGTAAGCTCTTTATCGATATGAGCACGGTCAGTCCGACCGTGAGCCGCGCGACTGCAGCGAAAGTTCGTGCCAAGGGTGCGGACATGGTCGACGCACCGGTTTCGGGCAGCGTCATTACTCTGCAGGAAGGCAAGCTGTCCGTCATGGTGGGCGGGAGTAAAGAAGCGTTCGACCGCGTCAAGCTTCTGTTGCTCGACATCGGCCCGAAAGTCACGCACGTCGGCGACAACGGACTGGCGCTGGCCATGAAGATTGCCGTGAACCTGAGCCTCGCCGTCCAGATGATGGCCTTCTCGGAGGGTGTTCTCTTGGCGGAAAAAAGCGGCATCCGTAGGGATGTTGCGGTTGACGTGCTCACTCACAGCGCGATCGCTTCCCCGATGATTCAGTATCGTGGGCCGTTCATCTTGCAGCAGCCGGAAGAGGCCTGGTTCGACTGCAACATGATGCAAAAGGACATGCTGCTCGCGATGGAACTGGGACGACAGCTCAATGTGCCAGTGCCGACGACAGCGGTGAGTAACGAATTTCTGACTGCCGCGCGAGGGATGGGCTGGGAGAAGAAAGACTTCGCGGTGGTGTTCGACGTTCTGGCGCGTATGTCGGGAGTTGAGAAATGACCACGGCCACCGAACGCTCCAACGCAACGGCAACGAACACCGATCAGAACTTGCGCTTTTACAGGCAAATGCTGGCGATCCGGCTGTTCGAGGAACGGGTCAACGATCTCTACACCCGTGCGCTGATGCCCGGCCTCGCTCATCTTTACATTGGCGAAGAAGCGGTGGCGGTGGGAGTTTGCGAGGCGCTGCGCGCAGACGACTACATCACCAGCACGCACCGCGGGCACGGCCATTGTCTGGCCAAGGGGGCGTCTCCGGACCGGATGTTCGCGGAACTTCTGGGCAAGGAAGCGGGCTACTGCCGGGGCAAGGGTGGATCGATGCATATCGCCGATCCCGCAACGGGTAACATGGGCGCGAATGCCATTGTTGCGGGAAGCGTCGGAATCGCCACGGGCGCAGCCTTCGCGTCCAAGCGCCTCGGGAACGGGCGAGTGGCGGTCTGTTTCTTCGGCGAGGGAGCTTTAGGGCAGGGCAGCCTCTACGAAGTCATGAACCTGGCGCAACTCTTCAAACTGCCGGTCATCTACGTCTGCGAAAACAATCTCTACACGGAGTACACGCACTTCTCCGAGACCACGGCAGGCGACATTCTGACCCGCGCCACGGCCTTCGGACTGCTGGCCGCCGAGGTGGATGGGCAAGACATACGCGGCGTGCATGAGACAGCTACTCATCTGGTGGAGCGGGCGCGCGTGGGAGGCGGCCCTGCGTTCCTGCTCGCCAATACCTACCGCTACACCGGCCATCACGTGGGCGATATCAGTCGCGAGTATTACCGTTCCAAACAAGAAGAGCAGGCCTGGAAGACGGAGCGCGATCCCATCCGGAATCTTGCCAGATGGATGATCGAACAGAAAATTGCCGATCAGGCGCAGTTGGCGCAGATCGAGTCCGAACTCACCCGGGAGATGGATAAGGCGGTAGAGTTCGCCGTGGCCGCTCCGTATCCCAAACCGGAAGAAGCGGAGCAAGATGTCTATGCCTGATGCAGCGGCACGCGAACTGACGTTCGCGCAGGCAATCCGGGAAGCGCTGGCGGAAGAGATGCGCCGCGACGCCACCGTCTGCATCATGGGCGAGGACGTAGCGGAAGCGGGCACGCCCTTCAAGGTACTCTCGGGCCTGGTAGAAGAATTCGGCAAGGATCGGGTTCTGGATACGCCGATTTCGGAAGCTGGATTTACCGGCCTTGCGGTGGGCGCGGCGATGACGGGGCTGCGTCCGATCGTCGACATCATGTTCGGCGACTTCATCACCCTGACCATGGACCAGATGGTGAACCAGGCGGCCAAGGTTCACTACATGTCCGGTGGGGCGTGGAAAGTACCGATGGTGATGCGCACCACGCTGGGCGCGACGCGGCGGTCGGCGGCGCAGCACTCGCAGTCGCTGCACGCGTGGTTCAGCCACGTGCCCGGCCTGAAAGTTGTTTTGCCTTCCACCCCGTATGACGCGAAGGGGCTCTTGAAAACGGCAATCCGTGACGAGAACCCCGTGGTCTTTTTCGAAGACAAAATGATGTACAAGCTCAAGGGCCACGTGCCGAGCGAGGAGTACACCATCCCGCTGGGCGTGGCCGATATCAAGCGCCCGGGTGACGACATCACGCTGGTGGCTACGAGTAGCATGGTCCAAGTGGCACTGGGCGCCGCTGCTCTTTTGGAAGAGGCCGGTATCAGCGCGGAGGTTGTCGATCCGCGCACGACTTGGCCGCTCGACGAGAAAACGCTAATCGAGTCGGCCCAGAAGACATCGCGAGTGATTGTTCTGGATGAGGGCTACGAGCGCTACGGCGTGACCGCGGAAATTGCGTCGGTGATTGCTGAAGGTGCATTCTACGATCTGGATGCGCCGGTGAAGCGGATGGGGGCGATGCACGTGCCCATCCCGTTTTCTCCGCCGCTGGAAGATGTCACGGTCCCCACGGACCGTACCGTGTTCGAGGCGGCCCGCGCGCTCTGCAATCGATCCTAAAGCCCCGCACAGGAGGTTCATCATGGCACTGCCAACTTACGGAACCATGGCCGTCGATTGGGAGCAGCGAGTCGACTTCGATCGCCTGCGCCGGGAACGCCTGCAGCGCGTCAAGGACATGCTGGCCAAGTCGGAAATGGGGTCCCTCCTTTGTTTCGACATGAACAATGTGCGCTACCTGACAGCGACGCACATTGGCACGTGGGCGCAGGACAAGGCCAACCGCTTCACGCTGCTTCCGCAGAATGACGAGCCGATCCTGTGGGACTTTGGTTCGGCCGCACGGCATCATCAACTACATTGCCCCTGGCTGGGCGAGCGTTCGCGGCCAGGTATATCCATGCTGCGTGGCGCAATGACGCCGGAGATGGGCCGAGCCGAGGATGTTGCGAAGAAAATCCGCCTGGAACTTGAGATGCGCGGACTTCATAAGGAACCGCTGGGCATCGACATCATCGAACCGCCAGTGTTGTTCGCGTTGCAGAAGGAAGGTCTCGAAGTCGTAGACGGGCAGGCGCTGATGTCGGAGGCGCGCGTCATCAAGACGCAGGACGAGATTACCCTGCTCAACACGTCCGCGATGATGGTCGACGCGGCCTACGACGAGTTGTATCGCGCCATGAAGCCCGGCATGAGCGAGAACCATGCGGTCGGGCTGGTAAGCAAAGTCCTGTATGACCTGGGATCTGAATATGTCGAAGCGGTGAACGCCATCTCCGGCGAACGCTGCAACCCGCATCCCCATGTATTTTCCGATCGCGTGCTTCGGCCGGGCGATCCTGTTTACTACGACATTCTGCATTCCTACATGGGATATCGCACGTGCTATTACCGCTGCTTCGCCATCGGATACGCGTCACATGCGATGGTGGACGCGTATAAGCGCTGCCGCGACTACCTCGATGCGGCGATTGAACTGGTACGCCCGGGTCGCACCACGGCAGAAATCGCAGCGGTTTGGCCGAAAGCTACCGACTTTGGCTTCCCCAACGAGGAAGCGGCATTTGCGCTGCAATACGGCCACGGCATCGGGCTTGCGATCTGGGAGAAGCCGGTCATCAGCCGTCTGGTGTCGTTCGATCACCCCTGTGAGATCACGCCCGGCATGGTGTTTGCCCTGGAGACGTTCTGGCCCTCCAAGGACGGCTGGAGCGCGGCCCGTATAGAGGAAGAAATTGTTGTCACGCCCACCGGCCACGAAGTGATTACACGCTTTCCGGCAGAAGAGTTGCTGGTGGCGGGCGCGCACTACTACACCGTGAACGGCCCGTTGCCCACGACGCGCGAGAGTGAGGCCGAACCGAGTCAGCACGTCAAGGAAATGATCGAAGCCAGCGCGCGCACAGAAAGAGTTGGAGTCGGAGACTAGGAACGCCAGACCCTCCCTATTCCCTATGCCCATCAGCGTTGTGATGCCCGCTCTCGAAATGGCCCAGGAGACCGGGAAGCTCATTTCCTGGTTCAAGAAAGAAGGAGAGAATGTCACCAAGGGCGAGCCTCTCCTCGAAATCGAAACCGACAAAGCCGTCATGGAAATCGAGGCTCCTGGTGACGGAGTCCTGGGCGGAGTGAAAGCGCACGCCGGCGCCGAGATTCCGGTAGGACAAACCATCGCGTGGATTCTGCGTCCCGGAGAGGTTCCTCCTGTGGAGGAAACACGCGCTGAATCGGGCCGCCGTCATGAGGCCCCGACGATCGTATCGAAAGCATCGCTCACGGAAGCGCCCGTAACTTCGTCACCTCCGGCGCCCAGGCTCTCTCCGAAAGCTCGCCGGCTCGCCAAAGAACACGGCGTGGATCTCGCCAACGTTCGAGGCTCTGGCCCGGGTGGGGAGATCCTGGCCTCTGACATTCTGGCAGCCGCACAAGCGAAAGCAACTCCGGCACCGTCGAAGACAACGGATTCCTCCGCGGGTCTGAGCCCGATCGCGCGACTGATGGCTGAGCGAACCACGCAAAGCTGGATGAGCGTTCCCCATTTCTTCGTAACTCGCGACGTCGACGCAACTGCTCTGAACGAGACCAAGGAACGACTGGCGGCGGCCGCCGCCGAGACAACCGGAGGATTTCGCGCCACGCACACGGATTTGCTGGTGGCGCTGGTGGCGCGCGTACTCGCGAAACATCCTCACCTCAATGCAAGCTGGACTGGGGAAGACATTCGCGAGAACCGGGAAATCAATATCGGGCTGGCGATGGCGGTCGACGATGGTGTTGTGGCACCAGTAGTTCCCGGCGCTGATCGAGCGCCACTCGCTCGAATTGCGGCGCAGCGGAAAGATCTGAGCGAGCGCGCCCGCGCTGGCAAATTGCGCCCGCAAGACCTGGCGGGGGGAACCTTCACGATCAGCAATCTTGGGATGTTCAATGTCGACGCATTTACGGCGATCATCATCGCTCCGCAAGCCGCGATTCTCGCGGTGGGCCGCATCGCGGATCGAGTTGTCGCAAAGGATGGCAAGCCTGTTGTCCGTCCCTTGATCTCGCTTACGCTTTCCGTGGATCATAGAGTTGCCGATGGCGCGCGGGCGGCGCGGTTTCTGGACGATCTTGCGCAAGCTATTCAGAATCCGGGCAAGTGGCTGGAATTGCCGTGATCTCCTAAAACCACCGCCTCTGGTTTGGTGAAGGCCGGCCGAGAACAACCGCGACGGGCAAGTTAGCCGTTAAGCCGTGGTCATCAATGCCGTGAAATTTTCTCCGACTGGGGATCCACTCCATCTTGGGAGTCGGGCATCGAGCTTCCGAAACGGAGTTACTGATGAAGGATAAGGTTGTTCTGGTGACCGGAGCCGACGGCGGCCTGGGAAGCAACGTTACACAGGCTTTCCTCGAGGCCGGGGCGACCGTCGTGGGCACGTCGCGAAAGATACAGCAGTCGGCCTTCAGCAGTCCGCGTTTCACCGCGGTACCCGCCGAGCTTTCGACCCTCGAGGACGCCAGGAAACTGGTGGACCAGATAGTCGCCCGGTTCGGAAAGATCGACGTGCTGGCGCACACAGTGGGCGGCTTCGCGGGTGGGCAGTCCGTCGCGGAGACCGACGACGCAACCTTCCAGCGCATGTTCGACGTTAATCTGAATTCTTTGTTTCACATGTTGCGGGCCGCAGTGCCGGTTCTGCGGCAGACGGGCAATGGCCGCATTGTAGCAATCGGGAGCCGCGCCGCGCTGGAGCCGGGTCCGGGCGTAGGTGCCTACAGTGCCTCGAAGGCCGCCATGGTTTCGCTGCTCCGGACGGTCGCACTCGAGAACAAGGATGCGGGACTGACGGCCAACGTCATCTTGCCGGGCACCATCGATACTCCCGCCAACCGGGGAGCAATGGCCAATGCAGATTTTTCCAAGTGGATTCGGCCGTCGACGATCGCCAGCTTGATTACCTGGCTCGCAGGAGACGCCGGGAAGGACGTCAACGGAGCGGTGATTCCGGTCTACGGCAGCGAGGGCTGAGTCCCCTGCCAGTCCGCGGCTTCGCGCGAGGGCAGAGTCGCTTCCGGTGCGTTCGGAAAACTTGGCGCTCTGCTGAATCGACTTGATCACCACGCCGGTCCATCCGTTGTGATTGGCACTGACAATTGCCAGACGGAAAAATTCCTTCTCCGGATGAGAGAATCCGCCCTCAATTTTCGCATTTCTTATTGAGAGTGTGCCCTCCACCGTCAGAGTGTCCCTTGTCTCCACCGGGACCCGAGAATTCCGGATTGCGCCGCCCGCTCTGCTGGACACCCGGGTTGAGCCAATGCCCACCGTCTCCGGTCATCGAGGGGACGTGCACCATGCCTAGTCGTCGCTCGCGCAAGACTACCTTTCCGCGCGACATCGCATCTCTTTGTTCGTGCTGATGCTTGCCACGATGGCTTGGCACAAACAGCAGTCAAAGCCTCAATGATTGCCCCAACTCCAGGACCTTGCGTGGCCCCACCGCGATGTTCGTCTGGGCGGCGGGATCAGGGCACAGGCCTACGAACTTGATCTGGGTAATTCGGTCGGCGCTTTCGATATCCTCCGTCAAAATGCGGGTCTCGATACAAGCCTAACAGTCAAATCTCTCCCTACCGACTGCCGCACCGTCTACGTGCGCCTGAACGGGATCCTCCCACCCGACGGCCTGTGCGCGCGGTCAAGAATCGACTTGTTCTACCGACGTGGGTGTCGGGATCGGAAAGGCGGAATCATGGTCAACTGAAATGAGCACCCCGCTGGGTCAGTTTGTCTCTAGTTGATCCTTTGAGGGAAGCTTCGGAAAAGCCGCGTGAGGCTCAGTCTGATACCAGAATGCAACAGAAGAGATGTCATCGGTCAGGGGCAAATACGTTCCTCCACCCCTCCACCCGAGTGCCTGAATGGTAACGCGCAAATCAGACGCAAAGCGAATCGGGTCGGGGATGTGCCAGCGGTAGAGTCCAAACCTCTGCTGCGACTGATAGAGGCCATCGGGCTTCAGAACCTGAACTAAACCGGAATAAGGGCTGGTGAACTCTTCGTACTGATGCCGCTCTGGATTCTCAAAGTCGTATGACCCGTTAAAGTAGTCTTCCGTACCTGTGCCATTGATCGTGGGGAACTCGCGGTCGCCGTCCAGGTAAAACTTGATTTCCCCTTCACCCCACCAGCCATTGTTGTGCACACCCCACGCCATGTAGGTTCCGACGTATTGGCCCTTGCCCTTGATGCCTTCCACAATCGTGTAAGCCTGCTTGTACGGAAGGGGATTCACCCTTCGAAACTGGGCGCGGAAGTAGGCTGCGTCCGCCGGCACTGGCGATAGGGCGTAATCGACCTGGTAGAAGAGCGTCATCGCTTTTTCGTCGAGGTTTTCCAGGGTGATTCTCGCTTTATGGCGGAACGGCATCGGCCAGTATGAGTTGAAGGCGCTGCCCGGATTTACACACACCGCCAGGGAAGAGATCCGCGCGTACTTGCCCCAGCCCATGGCAAAGAAATCGCCGAGCGGCACCTCTACTGAGGGAGTTTTCTCCTCATCCCAATACATGCGCAGAATGGAGAATCGCCAGTTGCCCGTGGGCGTCATCCAGATATGCTGGATCGCACCGGAGCCGCTGATCTCGGCTACGGTGTACGTCACCCCGGAGGCGATATCGACCGACGGGCTGATCTTCCAACCCTGGCCCAGTTCCCGCGCGGCCTTTGCCCCGGTCCCTTCGGTTGCTGCGCCGCCTTTGCCTTTCTCTCCCGTCGGGTTCTCTGGACTGATCGACAAGGTCCTGGCATTGGAAAGGCGGTATAGGCTGCTCAGGTGATTGTCGAGTCCGTCGTAAGACGTTTCTTGGGCGAGCACACCAAAGGGAATGCACAGGAACAGCGTGGCAACAAAGCAGGACTTCTTCCTCATCGCTAGCTCCTCATTGGCCGCTTTGGTCGGTGCGTCTGTGCACAGCAGCCACAGTCTTGTGGCCTAGCTCATGGCCGTATTGCGCTCGAAGATTCTTGCACAAGCTCGGGGATTCCTACGCCTTGAGCTTCGGCTTTGGTGGGATTTCGGCATAGCCGGGCGCGGCTTGCATCAGATTCTGGTCGAGGGATGCGTTGACATCGCGGATGGCCCAGCGAATCCCTCCGCCGAGAAGATTCAGGAAGAACGGATTCGACCAATTCTCCGGGCGGTCGCCGATGGCGGTGTAGAATACCCGTCCCTTGCCCTCCATTCTCGCCCAGGTCATTGGGTAGGGCGCACGCTGATATGGCTCTCCCGTCATGCCTTTGGTATCGAGCGTGAGAATTGTGTGGAGGTCAGTTCTAAAGTCCTTCAGCGAATACCATTCGTCGTTGAAGCTGACCGGAGAAGAGACTCCCTCCAGCCCAGGGAACTTCGGGTCGTCGACAATGAGATTCGTCGTCTGCAGGCGAGGCGTGCTGCCATGGGTGATGAACTCACCACCCAGCATGCGCAAGTAAGGATCCGATTTCTCTCCATGGGCGATATAGCGGTTCGCGTTGTCTTGGGTGTCGGGCGGAGTATGGAAGGTGTCGCTCGCGGCGTGGATGCCCACAAAACCAAGTCCGCCATGGATGGCATCGAGCAAGGACTGTTTCCCTTGCGATGACATCGGCGGATTTAAGTCGGTTCCGGTCGTGGTTAGGTCTCCGGTGGTGAAGAAGAGTACGGCGGAATGCTTGCGGAAATCGATGGAGTCGAAAATCCGACCGTCCTTGGTGGCGGTCACGTCGAAGCCGTGCTCCTTCCGCAGGGCAGAGACCGCCTGCTCCAAAATGCTTGGCTTGGCGCCGGTGGTCTTCACGACATCGTGTTCAAACCCTGAGGATTTGGTGAAGACGAGGACTGATCTCTTCTCGGCCGCAAACAGGCCTTGGGGCAACGCAAAACTTGCACCAGCCACTGCTCCGGACCGCAAGAATTGGCGGCGGTTGAAAGTGTTTCTCATAGGTATGCCTTCGTCCACCTGCCGGTTCACTCTAAACTTCGCGGCGCCGAAAACGTTCGACCAGATGATCGCATGCACGGACGGTGATCGCCATCATGGTGAGAGTTGGATTCTGGCACGCTGAGGAAACAAAGCACGAACCATCTGTCACCAATAAATTGCTAACGTCGTGCGACTGGCAGAAAGCGTTGAGCACGGATTTCTTCGCATCGTTGCCCATGCGCGCCGTGCCGACTTCGTGGATGGCCATGCCCGGCATTTCAACCCCGGTCGTGACATGGATATTTGTTGCGCCGGCGGCTTCGAGCATTTCCGCGGCCGTGACACCGGCGTCGCGCATCAGAGCGGCCTCATTCTTTCCATGGGCCATGCTTATGCGCAGCGCAGGAATGCCCCAGGCGTCTTTAAGATCGGGGTCGATCGCGCAGAAATTATCGAAGTTGGCCAGTGACTCGCCGAAAGCGCCCAGTGAAACTTGGTAGGTGCCAAGCTTTACTGCTTTCTTGTAGTCTGCGCCGATGCCGGGCGCGTCCATATTGAACGAAGGAGACGAGCCTCCCTGAAATCCGTAGCCGCGAATAAAGTGAGGATGCGCGCCCGTCGTGGGCGTGTTGCGGAAGCGCACCACGTAGATTCCATTCGGCCGGTGCGGAGGACTGGCGCTGGGGGGAATTTTCAGGTCCTCGAAGGTTCCGCGAGCGCCCCCGCCCACCACATGGTCCATCAGATAGTGGCCCAGCAGGCCGCTGGAATTTGCCAGTCCGTTGGAGTACTCGCGGGTCGAAGAGTTGAGCAGAATGCGGGTTGACTCGAGAGCCTGCGCGCACAGGATCACCGATTTGCCACGAACCTGTTTGGTCTCCTTCGTCGTACGGTGCACGAAAGTGACGCCGCGCGCCTTATTGGCGGTAGCGTCCATGTCGACATGGCTAACGATGGCATCCGTAATCAGGGTGCAATTGCCGGTCTTCAGCGCATCTTTCACCGTGGTGAACGGGCTGCTGAAGTACGAAAACGTCATACAACCACGCTCGCAAGGTCCACAGTAGTGACAAGCTGCCCGACCATTATGGGACTGTGTCAACACGGCAGCACGGCCGATGGTGAGAGTTCGCCCGAAAGTCTTCTTGACACTGTCGCGCAGTCTTATCTCTCCGCACGTCATGTTCATTGGCGGCAGAAACTGTCCGTCGGGCAACATGTCGTTTTGCTCGGCGGCCCCAGTGATGCCGACATAGCGCTCGACTATGTCGTAAAAAGGCGCGAGGTCCGCGTACGAGAATGGCCAATCCGCGTCGTAGCCGTCACGGCTGGCGGCTTTGAAATCGACATCACTCAGCCGATAGCTTTGTCGCCCCCAGACTAGCGACCTGCCTCCCAGAATCCGGAGACGCTGCCAGGTAAAAGGTCTGTCTTGCGGAGTGCTGTAGGGATTCTCGAGATCATTCACGAACCACTCGTAGTTGTATTCCATGCATGCGTAACATTGCCGTTGAATGGGGCGAGTTCGCATTACTTCAGGCGAGTGGTTGCGGTATTTCAACTGGAAGGAGGGCATGTGTTCGGTGAACTCTTCCGGAGTCACAGCCCGGCCTGCTTCGAGCAAGGCAACTTTCAATCCTGCTTCGGACAGCCGCTTTGCCGCCCAGCCGCCGGTCGCTCCCGAGCCGACCACAATTGCGTCATATGTCTGTTGCAGAACGTCTGGTTTCATGGAATGTCTAGGAGTGCGCTGTCGTCGAGTGCTCGCAGCCCTGGTAGGGGCCGTGGGTAACACTGCCGTCCCAGCCAAGTTCCTTCTGACCGATTTCCGACCCATAATAAGCGGTAGCAATCAGAGCCTTGAGCCTTTCGAAATGTTCTTGCGCTGGATCGGGCTTCTCTTCCTGTTCCATCCAGTGACTGGGTTGCCGCGGATAGGCCCATGGGGTCAACAACCAGATCTGGTCGGAAGGAGCGAGCAAACGAAAATCCTTGCCCAACTGCTTTTGGCTCTCACTGTCGATGAAAGCGAGCGCATCCACAAACTGACGCTGAAACTCCGCTGGCTGAACGGAAAGCAGCAGGTCGAGATAGCGATTGACCATGGCTTCTTTCGCGCCGGGGGTGGCAGTCGCGGGAATGATCACGTCACTGAGCGCGATCAAGTTCTCATTCTGCTGGTCGTTGAGGAAGGCCGCTTTCCAGTTCGGGTCAGTCAGGAACATTGACCCGTCTTCGCCTAGCGCGGCTGGGGTCAGGCCTGATGAGACCGCCTGCGCGAAGGAAAATGCCGGGCCCAGTGCGGAGGCAGCTCCGGCAAACAATGCCGAGCGGACCAGGACACGCCGATTGATCAGAGGGTATGGGGGCTCGGGTTTTGGGGCTGGATCGGTAGCGTCTTGGCTACGAGATTTCATGGGTCGCAATCATAACGCCGGGTACAGCGGTTCTCAAATTGAGCTAGGCCAAAAGAGATCCATTGCCACGTCCAACTCTGCTCTTCACTACGAACGAGAAATTGCAGTCCAAGCCGAGCCGTGGCGAGAGGACTCCAGTACTGCAGTGATGAACCTGACTCCCTCGACGCCGTCTGAAACACCTGGCACGAGAAGCGAATCCGGGTCCGGAGGGCGGTTTTCCAGCCTTGCTGTGATTTGCTCAGCGAGGTCGCTGTACAGCTGAGCGAATGCTTCCAAATATCCTTCCGGATGCCCGCTGGGTATACGCGTTGCATGGGCAGCAGCGCGCCCTGTGCCGGCACTGCCGCGCCGAATTGTGCGTCGCAGTTGCCCTAACGGCATAAAACTGAGTTCGTTCGGATCTTCCTGGCGCCATTCGAGACCGGCCTTTTCGCCATACACTCGCAAGCGCAAATTGTTTTCATTCCCGGGTGCAACCTGGCTCGCCCAGAGCCCTCCTTTTACTCCTTTCGAGAAACGCAGCATCACCTGAATGTTGTCATCGACACGCCTGCCGGGCACAAAGGTAGTTACGTCGGCGGCCACTTGCTCGCACGCCAGCCCGGTCACGAAGCACGCGAGATTGTAAGCGTGAGTGCCGATATCGCCGAGCGAGCCGCCTGGCCCGCTGCGCGTGGGATCGGTGCGCCATTCCGCTTGCTTTTGCCCGGTCTTTTCGAGGGGAGTGGCCAACCAATCCTGCGCGTACTCAACCTGAACGACCCTTAGGGCGCCGAGCTCACCTGCGGCTACCATTTCGCGCGCCTGCCGAACCATCGGGTGACCTGTGTAATTGTGGGTCAGCCCGAAAACCAGACCGGTTCGCTTCACGATCTCAGCCAAGTCCAACGCGTCTTCAAGCGTCGTAGTGAGGGGTTTGTCGCAGATCACGTGAATGCCGGCTTCGAGAAATGCCTTCGCGGGGGCGTGATGCAAATAGTTGGGGGTAACGATCGAGACAACGTCGATGCCATCAGGCCGTTTCGACTCGGCCGAGGCCATTTCGTCAAAACTGCGATAGGCGCGCGGAATATGCAATTCTTCGGCGGCGGCCAATCCCCGTTCTGCATCCGAACTCAACGCCGCCGCGACCAACTCATAACGGTCGTCGAGGCGCGCGGCGATTCGATGCACGGCCCCAATGAATGCTCCGGGGCCGCCGCCGACCATCCCGAGGCGCAGCCGCCGGTTGTGGCTCTGTTTCGAAGGGTCAACGGCCATCAGCGCCTCGCTTTCCACTTCCTACACCGAGCACTCTGCGGTTCGCCTCAGCATCGACGCCCGATTTTGCAAAGTCGTCGAAGGCGTGCTCCGCGGTGTGAATGATATGACGCGCGATGAACGGGGCGCCCTCTCTGGCGCCTTGCTCACTGCTCTTCAGACAACATTCCCATTCCAGCACCGCCCATCCATCGAAGTCGTACTGCGCAAGTTTGGAGAAGATGGCAGGAAAATCCACCTGCCCGTCTCCGAGTGACCGGAAGCGGCCCGCGCGCGAAATCCAGGGTTGATATCCGCCATAAACTCCCTGGCGGCCACTCGGCCGGAACTCAGCGTCCTTCACGTGGAACATCTTGATTCTCGCGTGATAGATGTCAATGAAGTCCAGGTAATCGAGTTGCTGCAGGACGAAGTGACTCGGATCGAACAGGATATTGCACCGCGGGTGTCCCCCGAGGCGCTCCAGAAACATTTCAAAGGTGACGCCGTCATGCAGGTCTTCGCCGGGATGCAACTCGAAACAGAGATCCACGCCAACCGCATCGAACGCGTCCAGGATCCGTCTCCAGCGCTTGGCAAGTTCATCGAAGGCGGCCTCAATTAGGCCAGGCGAACGCTGAGGCCAGGGATAGACATACGGCCATGCCAGCGCTCCCGAGAACGTTACATGAGTTGTGAGCCCCAGGTTGGCTGAAGCCTTAGCTGCCAACCGGAGTTGTTCGACAGCCCATTCCTGACGAGCGGAAGGATTTCCCCGAATTGAATCTGGCGCAAAACCGTCGAACAACTGGTCATAGGCGGGATGAACGGCAACCAGCTGTCCTTGCAGGTGCGTCGAGAGTTCAGTCAGTTCTACTCCGTTCGAGGCCAGGCAGCCGCGTATTTCATCACAGTAGGCGCGGCTTTCGGCGGCACGCCTCAAATCGAAGAGGCGGCCGTCCCAGGCGGGAATCTGCACTCCCTTGTAACCAAGTGCCGCAGCCCAACGTGAAATCTCATCAAGGCTGTTAAACGGGGCTAAGTCACTGGCAAATTGGGCCAAGAAAATGGCTGGGCCTTTGATCGTCTTCATCAACGGGCTCCCCGGTCACGAACACTCACACAGCAAAATCCACTTGCCTTACCGCGTCGGCGCGCAAGCTTGCTTCTCGTGCGATGGCCAGTCCGTTAGACTTTCCTCAAGAAACTTGGTAGTCAGCAAGTGATCCGAGAAGTGCTGGTGTTGTCAAGGAGTGCGTTGCCTCGCCTGCCGCACCATCTCAACCAGAACCTTTCTCGTTTCCTCCGGGCTGCTCACCTCCCGCAAGAATGCAATCCGAGCCCCGCGCACGCCATCCGGTGTTTTCACGCGTACGTGAAAGCCCAGGCGGTCCACCGACGTCATCGCGGCTTCCTGAGATTCGATCCCGGCAAAGGCGCGGGCCAGCAGAATCAGGCCATCCTGGTGGTCGGTGTTCATGTGTTCGAGAATGCCGCTGGCAGCGTCGGCTAGTGGGTCGGGGCGCGCTTGCGCATAGTCTGAGGCGGAAACCCACCCCATCACGCCGAAGCCGCTTACGTAGTACACGTCGACCAGGTCCAACCGGTAAAAGGAAAAATCGTCGAAGTCGACCCAGTACTGGCTGTTTGCGTAACGCGCCAGATACAGCCGTCGCGCCTCGGGTACGTCCGGCTTCGGGATAGTCACCGTATTGCCGATCAGTGTAACCCGGGACGCGCCCAGCGGATCGCCGCTGGCGTCTGGTTGAGTGACGAGTAGGCTGGCGCGCGGGTCGGCCTGCAGGTTTTGCGTGTGCATCGCCATGGTGCTGATGAGGAAGATGGGACGCCCGTGCTCGTCCAGGGCGTAGGGCATCACGGACCCGAAAGGGAAACCCGGCTGCTTGCGCGACCAGGTGGAGAGACTTCCGATACGCCCCAGGTGTGCCAGAGTGCGGGCGCGCTCGGCGAACGAAGGCTCCGGGATCGCGGGTTGGTCACTCGGCGGGCCGGTGCTGGCGTGTTTTCTCGGAGATGATGAAGACATCGAATCAACCGTGTGCAGGCAACTGATGCAGGTCCGGCGCAATCATATCCTGAATGGATCACCGCGTGCGCTTGGTACAGGCGTTGACAGTCGTGTTCCTTCTTGGAAGCCAGCCACTACGCAGCCAGGAACCCACCATTTCGGTTGACGTCAAAGTCGTCAACGTGCTGGCCACGGTTCGCGACAAGCATGGCGAAGTGGTCCGCAACCTGGCGAAGGACGACTTCACCCTCGAGGAAGATGGCCGTCCGCAGGCCATCCGGTATTTTAGTCAGGAATCAAATCTTCCTCTCACGCTCGGCCTGCTGGTGGACACGAGCATGAGCCAGAGGCGCGTTCTGGACAAGGAACGCACCGCCAGCTACAGCTTTCTGGACAAGATGCTGCAACCGAAGGATGTGGCATTCCTGATTCACTTCGACCGGGAAGTCGTGCTTCTGCAGGACCTCACGTCTTCGCACGAGAAGTTGGAATCGGGGCTCCGTTCGCTGCAAACCCCGTCGTTCACGCGAGATCAGGGCGACCAGTCGCCGGACTCCTCGCCGGGCTCCCATCGTCGCGGCATGGGTGGCGGAGGCGGGACGTTGCTTTATGACGCCATCTTCCTTGCCTCCGACGAACTAATGAAGAAGCAGCAAGGCCGGAAAGCGCTGGTTGTCCTCTCGGACGGCGTGGACCGAGGCAGTAAGGAGACCCTGGAGAAGGCCATCGAGTCTGCGCAGCGAGCCGACACGGTGGTCTACTCGATCCTTTTTGCCGACGATGAGCCACGCGGTGACTGGGGAAGTTTTGGCGGAAGAGGTGGAGGTGGCGGGATGGGACGGCATGGTGGTGGACATCGCTACCCACAAGAATCCCGCCCCGATGGCAAGAAGATTCTCGAGCGGATTTCAAAGGAAACCGGCGGACGCCTTTTTGAAGTTTCCAAGAAACAGTCCATCGAAAAAATCTACGATCAGGTCCAGGACGAACTGCGCAGCCAGTACAACCTTGGCTACACTCCCGATAAAACCGACCTGGGACCGGGTTATCGCAGGATCCATCTGACAACCAAGCAGAAAAATCTGGTGGTGCAGGCACGAGACGGATACTACGCGGAGAGGTGACGACTGTACTCAGGGAAGGAACGTGTTTGTCCGAGGATCCCGAGATATCCTTAGGCGAGTCCAAGGGCCCACATGAAGAAGCTC
>Ga0209698_10003726_pt1 | contig 16841 bp, 12 predicted proteins | sample LitLauG_LLR_2012_FD_187203 | JGI IMG/M metagenome (GOLD analysis project Ga0209698, IMG submission 187203) | Freshwater sediment microbial communities from Pennsylvania, USA - Little Laurel Run_MetaG_LLR_2012 (SPAdes) (version 2) | ecosystem: Environmental > Aquatic > Freshwater > Creek >...
TGACCCTACTGCCCGCCGCATTGTCACTCGTGGGAGACCGCGTCAATGCGCTGCGCCTACCCGGGTTGCGTCGCCGTGCGGACCTGCGACGACGCGACGCGTGGCGCGTCGCGGTCGAGTGCGTGACCCGCCGACCGGTCATCTGGCTCACCGCCACCACGGTCCTGCTGGTCGGACTCGCGGTTCCCGCCCTGGGTTTGCACCTTGGTCAGAGCGGGGTCTCGGATCTCCCCCGCTCGATACCGGTCCAGCGGGGCTACGTGATGATGACCACCACTTTCCCCCAGATCACCTCGAGTCCCGTGAAGGTCAGTGTGGTGGCCACACCCTCGACCATGTCGGCCGACATCGAGAAGGTACGGTCCGCTATTGCCGGCGAGCCCCTGTTGGGCCGACCACTCACGGAGGTCAACGTCACCCACACCGCCGTCGCCTTCAGCGTACCGATCACGGGGGACCCCACGTCGGCGTCGACGTTGCGAACGGTGCGATCACTGCGCGCGACACTGGCCCACGTCCTGATGGGAACGGGAGCTCGCGCGTACGTGGGCGGTGTCACCGCGCAGACGGTCGACTTCATCGACGTGGTGGACGCGGCGACGCCGTGGGTCCTCCTCTTCGTGTTCTCCATCAGCTTCCTGTTACTCCTGATCGCCTTTCGCTCACTCGTGGTGGCGTTGCTGTCGATCGTGCTCAATATGGTGGCGATCGGCGCTGCCTACGGGGTCCTCACGATGGTCTTCCTCAAGGGATTCGGCGCATCGGCGCTGGGTTTTTCGAAAGTGACGGCGATCGACGCCTGGATACCACTGTTCCTGTTCGCCGTGCTCTTCGCCCTGTCGATGGATTACCACGTCTTGCTGATGAGTCGGATCAAGGAGCACGTTGTCGAGGGGCAGTCGACGCGTGACGCAGTCATCAACGCCGTCTCGTCGTCGGCGAGGATCATCGGGGGCGCGGCCCTCATCATCATCGTGGTGTTCTGCGGCTTCGCCCGAGGGCAACTCGTGATGTTCCAGCAGATGGGCTTCGGCGTGGCGGTGGCGCTCCTCCTCGACGCGACGCTGGTTCGTCTCGTCATGTTGCCGACCGCGCTCACCGTGCTGGATCGAGGAGCGTGGTACTTGCCGAAGTGGCTCGAGTGGCTGCCGAACGTGAACCCCGAGGTGGCGTCATGAAGCGGCTCGTGTCGCGACTCCGGCGTCAGGGCCGACGACGCGACGACGTCGGAGTCGACCTGCGTCCGCCCGAGATGACGGCAGGCGCCATCGTCGCGACGCAACGGCGCGAACGACGACTCCGTCGATTGAGGGTGGCGATGATCGTGGGGTTAGGAATCCAGGTGTGCCTCGGGATGGCCAACAACCTGTGGTTGCACCAGACGAAGCCGAATTTGCGCGAGGCTTCGCCCCAGGGCTTGCTGAGCGCCCATACGACGATGGCCGACGTTCTCGTGGCGCTCGGAGTGTGGCTATTGATCGAAGCCATTCGACTCCGGGAATCACGTTACGTCGGACCCGCCGCAACCGGTATCGCCGGTCTCGCGCTGGCCTTCGCATCGGGTGAGGCGTACTGGGCGACCGAATCCAGCGGGTACTCGATGTCGATGACCATCGGCTTCGCCATTGCTTCGGTGTCCTACGCCTTGATCGGACGACAGTCACGGCGATGACCAGTGTCGAGCGGCGGTGCGAAAGGTTGGAGTTGCGAGGACTTGAGTGCACTCTGCTCGATGTCGAAATTGCCGAGCATGACGATGGCGTCGGTGAATGCTTCTGCATGAATTCTTTCAAAATCTTTCAAGTAATCGCAAGCGCGAGGACAGCTGCGCAAGTGTGCCAGATAGGTCTTCCAACTAGAAAATGGCTTCGACATTGTTGCTCCGCAAAACTCTCCTTGCGCGCGAATCGGAGCACGTTGGAGCCAATACAAATGGCGTACCTCGGCCATTCTTCCTCATCGATAGGTTTGTGATGTTGGGTTGAGACTTGGTGATGCTGGTTGCGCTTACTACGAAAGTCTGCGAATGAAGGCTAGAAAGTGGGTCGGTGCGTGCCCGGGGAAACCGAGAGCACTGCTTTACGATTATTCGACCGTGGCCCCGGGGTACTTGAAAAAAATGCTTGTGGCGGTATCGGCCCTTTTCCCTGCACATTGAGGATTCTGCTAGCCGAATCAACGGCAAATTCTGACAATTTCCGCCCGCCGTTAGCTGGTATCCACCGCCAGCTCTGTGTGACAACTTCGTGACGACTTCAAGAGCAACCCTTGTCAGGCGCGCACCATCGACCTATGCTGTAAGTGCTTACAGTGTAAGTGCTTACAGCAGTAGGGCAGTCAGCTTTGGGGGGGATTTCATGTCAAAGGGAAGCGCGACGATTTACGACGTCGCTGATGCGGCCTACGTGTCGATCGCCACGGTGAGTCGTGTGATCAATGGGGGGTCGCACGTGCGACCCGAAACTCGCGATCGAGTGGATGCCGCCATTCGGCAGCTGAAGTTTGTGCCTAGCTCGGCCGCGCGAAGTCTGTCGGGAGGCAAGAAGTGGTCGATTGGGTTGGCCTACCCGCTGTACGAGAACCGGGCCACCTTCAGTCCTTCGCGTGAAGAGGATTCGAACGTGCTCTACACCGACGCCGTCATTCGTGGGGCCTCGACCCAAGCCGCGCTATTGGGATATTCACTCTTTGCGTGTGCGGTTCGAATCGGCCACGATACCGGCATGGTTCCGCTGCAACAATTGTCCAGTTCGGTGGACGGGGTGATCTTGACGGACCGGGTCGTCAATGACGTAGGCGCCATGCGAATCGCGAAGCGAATGCGCGCGGTGCACCTGTCGGGATCGGGCGCGACGAAGTTCGGCGCCACGGTGCGCGCCGACAACGAAGGTGGAATTCGCGCTCTGGTGAGTCACTTGGCCGATCTTCACGGAATTCGACAGTTTGGCTTTGTGGGGGGTATTCCCAACAGTCCTGATGCCGTTGCTCGTTTTGAGGCGTTCGTCACCGCGGTCAAAATGGTGAAGGGAACGTTGCGCGAAGAGAACGTTCTGGCGGGTGACTTCTCGATGATGCGCGCAGAGGCGGCGCTCGAGCGTCGTATTCGTTCGGGTGGTCCACTTCCCCAAGTGTTCGTGAGCGCGAACGATCAAATGGCACTGGGCATCATTCACACGCTGCGCGAACACCACCTGCGAGTACCGCAGGATATTTTGGTGACCGGATTCGACGACATCCCAATGGCTCGAAGCTCGCGACCGGGACTCACCACCGTTCGACAATCGAGTTTCCAATTGGGGGTGGCCGCAGTCAATCTCGTCGTCGGACTATTAGATGGACAAGTCGAGAAGGGATCGATTGTCACGTTGCCCACCGAACTCGTCATCCGTCGCACGTGTGGCTGCCAACAGTCGAGTTCGCCGTCGGCGGTGTCGACGAATGTCGCGTAGCGAGGTCCATTGAGCTGACGACGGGTCCGTGAGGTGCCCGCCCTCGTGGTGTGTCGTTCGCGAACCTCTCACGAGTCCCGGGAGCGACGACGCCTTGGCACGAGGTCTGAAGAATCGGCTGTCTTGCGTCGAAGAGGATCGCCATCAAATTGACACAGAGTGCGGGACATTCGAGCGGAAAATCATCGTTGTCAACCGAGGAAGAATTGTGAGGCGAGATGATGAAAGCGGTTCGCTTTCAAAACGCTTCTGAAGCCTGAAAATCGCCGAAGTGGCAAGTGGGCTCGCAATAATATGACCTAGGTTTGCTTGTTCAATGGCGGTCCCTCGAGGGGGGTCACGGAACGAGAACTACGTTGCCCTGCTGCAGATGGTTGCTCACTCATCGTATGGCCGTAGCAATGAAGGAATGAGTTGATGAGAGAGAAGACATCACAGTGAGAGTGTTCCTTCGGCGAATCGGCATCTACGCATTTACCGCGTGGGTCACGGTGACCGTCAACTTCATTCTGCCGCGATTGATGCCGGGCAATCCCATCGAGCAACTAATCGGGAAATTGCAGGGTCGCGTGACCCCCCAGGAGATCGAGGCCATCAAGCTTCAGTACGGCCAGGGTTTGAATCAGCCGATCGTGGTGCAGTACTACCACTACCTGGACCAATTGGTGCACGGCAACCTTGGCGTCTCAATCAGTGCGGGTGGACCGGTCTCGGGAATTCTCTCGTCCCACGTGTGGTACACCATTGGGCTGATTGGCGTGTCGGCCATGGTGAGCTTCCTCATCGGAACCGCCCTGGGTGTCATCTTTGGATGGACCCGCGGCTCGCGCGCCGACTCCCTGATCCCGGTCGCCACGTTCCTTCAGAGCACGCCGTATTACTTCTTGGGTCTGGTCTTCGTGATGATCTTCGCCAGTCGACTCCACTGGTTCCCCCTCATGGGCGCCTACGCCCCTGGTCTCACGCCCGGGTTCCACTGGGACTTCATCTCCAGTGCGTTGCGGTACGGCCAATTACCCCTGCTGTCGATCGTCCTCAGCTCACTCGCGGGTTGGCTCCTGGGCATGCGCAACATGATGGTCACGATCATTGGCGAGGATTTCGTCCTGATGGCGGTCGCCAAGGGTTTGCCCCGTCGTCGAGTGATCTGGCACGCGGCGCGCAACGCGGTGTTGCCATCGATCGCGAACCTCGCGTTGACCATCGGCCTTCTCGTCTCGGGCTCGCTCCTGGTGGAGCAGGCGTTCAACTACCCCGGGGTCGGCATCTTGTTGCTCAACGCCGTCGGTAATTTGGACTATCCGTTGCTGCAAGGCATCTTCTTGCTGATTACCTTCACGGTCTTGAGCGCCAACTTCCTCGCCGACACCCTGTATTACGTCCTTGATCCTCGGACGCGAACCGCGAAGGCCCACTGATGAGATCGTTACAGCTCCCCAAGTCGCCCAAAGTCATCGTCGGTCTCGTACTGCTAGGGATATTCGTCGTCCTGACCATCATCGGTCCGTGGATCGCACCGTACAACCCCAACGCGGTGAATTTCATCCCCAACCTCACGCCCTCGTGGCAACACTGGTTAGGAACGACCTTGCTCGGTCAGGACGTGTTGTCGCAACTCTTGGTGGGATGTCGAGAGACCATGGTGGTCGGCTTCATCGCCGGAATTGCCGCGACGATTATTTCCGTGGTGGTGGGTCTCGCTGCGGGGTATATCGGTGGACGCACCGACGAAGGCCTGTCGCTGTTGTCGAACGTGTTCCTCGCGATTCCGGGGTTACCGCTCCTCATCGTGATCAACAGCTACCTGCCGTCGGGAGAGCAAGCCAACCCCTTGATCATCGGCCTGGTGATCTCCCTGACCGGCTGGGCGTGGGGCGCGCGAGTCCTTCGCGCGCAGACGATGTCCCTACGCGAGAGAGACTTCGTGGAGGCCGCGCGCATCATCGGTGAGAGCCGTTGGCGCATCATGTTTTCTGAGATTGGACCGAATCTGTTGCCCATTTTGGCGGCGTCGCTCCTGTTCACGATCTTGTACTCGGTCGGTGTCTTCACGACGCTGGCCTTCCTGGGCCTCACTAGTTTGTCCACCTGGAACTGGGGAACCATGCTCTACTGGGCCCAGACCAACAATGCCGCACTGGCCAATGAGTGGTGGTGGGTCGCTCCGCCGGGCATCGCCATCGCTCTCGTGGGCACTAGTCTCGCCCTCATCAACTTCGGGATCGATGAGTTCATCAATCCACGTTTGCGCGCTGGCGGCATGACCGCGCGCCAACGTCGCAAGGTGGGCGTGGCGCGACGTCCTCGTTTGGGCTTCACGCCGGTGCGACGTGACGCGGGACTCGTCGCGTCACGTCGTGCGACTGAGGGAGGCGCCCGATGACGACGCACGACCACGTCCTCGACGTCAAGAACTTCAGCGTCAACTACGGCTTCGGGCCGAGTTCGGTTCGCGCGGTCACTGACGTGAGTTTCACCCTGGGCACCTCACGGGTCCTGGGAGTGGCCGGCGAGAGCGGTTCAGGAAAGTCCACCCTGGTCTACGGACTGACTCGGTTGTTGCGCGCCCCCGGCGTCATCACGGGCGGTGACGTGACGTTCTACGTGCCCGAGGGTGATGCCGCCCGGCCCTTCGACGTCCTCGCGGCGTCGGAGCAGGATTTGCGCACCATTCGCTGGTCGCATATCTCCATCGTCCTGCAGAGTGCGCTCAGCGCACTGAATCCCCTGCGGCGAATCGGTCGCGAATTCGACGAAGTCCTGCGGACCCACGAAAAGGCGATGTCGAAGTCGCAGCGCGCGCAGCGCTCGGTCGAACTCCTGGAATTGGTGGGACTCGACGCCGACCGTCTGGACCGATTCCCGCACGAGCTCTCGGGTGGACAACGCCAACGCGTGATGATCGCCATGGCCTTGGCGCTCACCCCCGAGCTGGTCATCATGGACGAGCCGACCACCGCGCTCGACGTCGTGACGCAACGTGAGATCGTCTCGGAACTCTACGAACTTCGCAAGAAGTTAGGTTTTGCGATGATCTTCATCACTCACGACCTGTCGCTACTGGTGGAGTTGGCCGACGAGATCATGGTGATGTACGCCGGTCACATCGTCGAGCGCGCTCCGGCGGTCGAGCTCTACCGCTCACCTCGTCACCCCTACACCCTGGGGCTCATGAATTCGTTTCCACCGTTGCACGGTGAGCGCCACGAGATGACGGGCATTCCCGGTTCGCCACCCGACCTAAAGGCGTTACCGACCGGCTGCCCCTTCCACCCACGCTGTCCCAACGCGATGGATATCTGTCGCCAGCAGGTTCCCCCGCTGTCGTCGATCGACGAGTCCAGCCGCCTGGTCGCGTGTTGGCTGCACGAACCCTCGGTGGGAGCCACGGTGCCCGTGGAACTGTCGAAGAAGAGTGGCTCGAGTGCGGGAGTCGGGCAATGAGCGACGTGACCAGGGGCGATATTCTCCTCGAAGCGCGGGATCTGTCGCGTCACTTCCAGGTCCGGGGTGAGAGCGGCTTCTTCTCGAAGAAACGCACCGTGCGCGCCGTGGACGACGTCAACTTGTCGCTACGAGCCGGGCGAGTCCTCGCCGTCGTGGGCGAAAGCGGTTCCGGCAAATCGGTGCTGGCTCGCATGCTGTCACGCATTGTCGCGCCCACCAGCGGCGAACTGATCCTGAATGGCCAGACCGTCGACTTGACCCACCGGCGTACGTTGGAATACGCCCGCCAGGTGCAGCTGGTCCTGCAGGACCCCTTCGCCGCCATCAATCCCGTTCGCAAGGTGGTGCACGCCATCGAGCGACCTCTCCTCATTCACGGGACGCCCAAGGGCGACGTGCTCACCAGGGCGCACGACGTCCTCGAGAGTGTGTCGCTCACGCCGCCGCAGCAGTACCTCGAGCGCTACCCCCACGAACTCTCGGGGGGACAGCTGCAGCGCATCAATATCGCGCGAGGCCTCTCGGTCAATCCCCGTATCCTGCTGGCCGACGAGCCCATTTCGATGTTGGACGTCTCAGTGCGTCTCGGGGTGCTCAACCTCCTTCGTACCCTGTGCGATGACCGTCACTTGGCCATGATGTACATCACCCACGACATTGCGTCGGCGCGCTACATCGCCGACGAGACCGTCGTCATGTACGCCGGCCAGATCGTGGAGAGGGCGCGTGGCACCTCGCTGATCGACGCCCCGATGCACCCCTACACCCAATTACTGGTGGCGTCGGTGCCCAATCCCGAAAGCCTCGCGAGTCGCCACGAGTCGACGGCTTCGACGCCGGGCACCATTGGATTCAATTACGATGGCTGTCGCTTCAGTCCACGTTGCCCCCAGGCAATGGATATCTGTCACCGAAATCAACCTCCGGTGGTGGAGCTCGGGGACGAACATTCGTCGCGTTGTTGGTTGCCGGCGTCGGACGAACAGCGCGCGGCGGTGACCATCACCACCAAGAATTCCACGCCGGTGGGATCAGAGACCTCATGATTGTTAACAGAAAGAAGGGGGCAGTACTAGTGAAAAGAAAAGCCTTGACAACTGTCGTGGCCGTGTTGAGCCTCTCGGCCAGCATGATCGAAGTATCGACCGGAGTGAGTGGGGCCACCGTCAGTAACCCCACCATCCTGACCGAAGAGACCAATGTCGGTGTGACCTTCACCAACAACTTCAATCCCGCGGACAGCCAGTCCACCAGTACGCAGATGTCGACGAATTCGTTGTCCTACGAGCCCCTCATCCAGTACGACTCGCTCAAGACGAACGTCGCCTATCCGTGGCTGGCCACGAGCGAGGTCTTCAACTCCACCGGCCAGAGCGTGACGTTCACGATCAACCCCAAGGCCGTCTGGAGCAATGGCGTGCGCCTCACGGCGCAGGACGTCGCCAACGAGTTCAACGCGATGAGCAACAACGCCAGTCTGAACGTGTTCGGTGTGCCCACTCTGGCGCAGCCGGCCACGTATTTCGGCAATCACGTGACTCTCGTCTACACCACGCCCCAGTACTCCAACCAACAAGCGCTCGGCAGCGTCTTGATTTTCCCCGTAGCCGGTGACCCGGGGATTCCCGCGGCCAGTGACGTCACCAGCGGGACCGTCTCGTTACCCGCCTCGAGCGTGATCGGCAACGGACCGTACCTCCCGACCAACTACACCGGTCAGTTGATCAGCTACACGCTCAGCCCGCACTGGAACTTGACGGCGAAGCCGTACGTCACCGGTGTCAACATTCCGTACTTCGCGTCGAACCAGGCGGCGACCGAATCGCTCGCGGCGCACCAGCTCGACTGGGCGGGTAACGACATTCCGCAGATCCAGCGGACTTTCGTGGCGCTCGACCCGACGCACAACCACTTCTACTACCCCGGGGGTTCCACGGTGACGCTGTGGTTCAACGTGAGCGCGTCGGCCCCCCACGGTCAGTCGAGTTGTTTGGCGGACCCGAGCTTCCGGTACGCCATTTCAATGGGCATCAACCGCAACCAGCTGGCCTCCATCGGCGAGACCGGCTTCGCTCAGCCGGCGACGTCCACGAGTGGCCTCACCCCACTCCAGGTGGCGTACCAGGGGAAGTACAAGAACAACATTCCCCTGAACGGTTGGTCATCCTCGCAGGTGTCGAAGTACCTCAAGTCGCAGGGGTACACCATCGATTCCAACAACTATTTCCAGGTGACCAGCTCGCGCGCCCGGGCGGCGACGGGTCTGCGCCAAAACACTGAGTGCACCTTCTCGATCCAGGATCCCACCGGTTACTCGGACTACGCGGAAGACGAGCAATTGATTTCGGCCACTCTGCAGGGCGATCACATCAACGTGAACACTGAAGGCGTCACCACCGGACAGTGGAACTCGAACATCTTCACCCACAACTTTGACGCGATGATTCACTGGGGTGCCGGTGGCACCAACCCGTACACCCAGTTCGAGAACTGGATGGACGACCCCGCGCTCACGGGTGGTTCCACGAACTACGGACAGTACAAGAACAAGGCCGCTCAGAACGACCTGATTCAGCTGGCGGCCACGGCTCCGGGTACTCCCGCCTTCCAGGCGAACGTCAATAAGTTGTCGGCCATCATGACCACGCAGGTGCCGGTGGCCCCGTTGCTGTACGGTCCGGACTGGGACGTGTACTCGACGGCCCGCTTCACCGGTTGGGTGACTCCCCAGAACCAGTACGCCTACCCCGGTCCCGGCGGCAACAGTCTCGCGCTGATCTTGACGCGCTTGACGAAGTCCCACTGATGACGCACCACCCCATCGAGTGCCCGCCGACGGCGCCAGCACCCGATGGGGTGGGTCAGTCCCTCGCGTGAGGGGCTGACCCGCTGTACGACCCGACGAGTGAAGTACCAACTGATTGAGGTGATGCGATGAAGTATCGGATGCAGAGGATAGTTAGTGTCGCCATCGCGACGTCGCTCGGGCTCGGGGTCGCCGCGCTCCCGTCCAGTGCCGCGGGAGTGGGGCGCACCAAGTACTTCGCCTGCCAAGGTGGGACGGGATTGACCAAGGTGAGCGTTCTCGCCCACGCCTGCCCGAAGGGCACCAAGGCCGTGACGGGGAGCTTCGCGGGCGCTGATTTCTCCAACGCGAATCTGTCCAGAGCCAACCTCACCGGTGCAGCGATGAGAGGCACCACCCTCTACAGCATCATGTCGGGCGACATCATCGGCGTGCCGGCGAGTCTGCCCGCCGGTTGGCGACTCATCAAGGGGTACCTCGTGGGCCCGACCGCCCAACTCGCTGGCGCCAAACTCGTTAACGCCAATCTCGCCAAGCTCGACCTCTCCAACGCCAGCTTCTACGGTGCGAACTTGACGGGAGCGAACTTCACCCTCGCCAACCTGACGAACGTGTCTCTCTCCAAGGCCAATCTGTCCCACGCCAAGTTCGCGGGAGCCAAAATGACGGGCGTCATCTCCGCGTACGAAGTCGGTCGACCGACCAGCTTGCCCAAGAATTGGCAGCTGGTGAACGGGAACTACGAAGGCAACGTGGTGGAGTACTTGGTCGGTCCGGGGGCGAGTATCGGCGGCGCTCAACTAGGGGGTCTGGTGTTCACCAAGGTGAATCTCTCGAACATCTACTTGGCGGGTGCGCGATTGGTCGGGACCAACTTCTCCGGGTCGACCATCTTGAATGGCGATCTCGCCAGTTCGAACCTCCAAGAAGCGAACTTCACGGGCGCCAACGTGAAGGGGACGAACTTCACCAACGCGGACTTTGAAGGTGCCAATTTCACCAACGCCAACTTCACGAACGCCAATTTGACGGGCGCGCGACTGCTGAGCGTGGCGGGGTCGGGTACGGCCACGTTCACTGGCGCCATGTGCCCCGACGGTGTTCTCTACGGTTCGCTGGGAGCCAACTGCTAAGGGACATTGCCATCGCCACGAGGTGACTACTCAAGGCGCTCGTCCCGAGCCGTTCCCCGATCACGAAGCCGTCGAGGGACGTTGACGGGCGACGGATCATTCCTCGACCGACGGCGCTCGACGAACCCGGACCGCTTCACCGTGATGGCGTGATGACCCCCAACGAGTCGCGTGACACGACCACCGAGAGCGCGTGATCACCGGAGAGCCTCACGCAGGGATCGCCACACAGTCACCGCAAACAGTGGACCTTCGAGGAACGTCCTCGCTACGGCGTTCGTCGGTCTTGAGAAGTCTTCGCGACGAACACGATGACGCCAATAACGAAGAAGACGGCACCGATGCCCAACCAGATGAAGGGGCTCGAGACCCGGGAGAGGCTCACGTTGCCGTTTGCGATGTGGACGATGACGTATCCCGGCCCCCGGAAGTTCAGGAAGGTGACGTAGAAAAAGAGCAAACTAGCGGTGACGAACAGTCCGGGCGATCCCTTCGGAGATCTCTTGCGGTGAGCCATGAACCAAGTGGCTACGCCAGTCAGTGGGAACGTGAGCAGGGTGAGGGCACCCACGACCATCACACCCGCCAGGGAAAAAGCCCACATCAACCCCACGAGGGCCCAGCCGATGAACAGCAACCACGGACGCTGTGTCGGGGTAGCTGTGTCAGTCATCGGTACTCGCTCTCTATTTCATCGTGCGAAGTGGGTGACTGAATATCAGCCGCGACAAGCCCGAGCATAGGCCTATTCGCATCTCAAAGAGGGTGAGTCATAGCCAATACCGTGTCGAGGGGGAGCCGTGGTGCACTAGGCCCGGGCTGCGTCCTAAGACTTTCACCTCACCTCAGGAGTAGGGGTGACGTCAGTGAACTCCGCGCGGTTGAGGTGATCTCTGTACGGAGTAGCGAGGCGGTGCACGGTGCGCTGCGTCGACCCCGCAACGTCGTCGTTCATTGCTCGCGATGATCGACTTGTCGATCCTCGTTGAAGTCGCAACGTCATTGGGCAGTTGAGATGACCGTGACCACGGTCGTCAATGACACGAGCCCCGCGGTGCTGTGCACCGCGGGGCTCGTGGTTCCATTTCTCCCGGACGATGACCGGGAGACGTACTGATCAGCCGTGGGCCGTCGTCGTACCGTAGCCGCTGTACTTGTAGTACTTGATCCAGTTGACCTTCATCGTTGACTGCGATCCGTTCGGCGCGATGGGCGAGGAGACTCCGCCGACCGCGTTGTTCAAGATGATGAAGAACGGCTTGTTGAACGGCCAGTTGCCACCCATCGAGGAGATCGGCGTGCCCGGGCCCACCTTCACCGTCTGGTTGTGGTACGTCTGGGTCACGTCCTTGGTCTTGGGGTTGTAGGTGTCCATGGCCCAAGCCTTACCGTCGAGAATGAAGGTAATCGAGTTGGGCTTCCACAAGATGCCGTAGGTGTGCCAGCCACTCGTCATCTGCGAACTCTTGATGGGCGCCACCTGCGTCAAACCGCTACCCTCGCCCCAGTCGGTGCTGGATCCCGGGATGTTGGAGTGAATCGTCGCCTGGTCCTGCTTGTTGCCCTGCAGACCCTCGGCGATGTCGAGCTCACCACAGTACGGCCAGCCCGTGTTGGTCTGACCCGACGAGTACGACTGTCCCATCATCCAGAAGGCGGGCCAGTTGTAGGAGCCGGTGGGCATCCAAATACGAGCCTCCAATTGGCCGTATTGGAAGGTGGCCTTGTTTTCCGTCCAGATGCGGGCGCTCGTCCAGGTCTGCCCCATGGGCTGGGAAGCCGCCGTGCAACCCGGTGCCGTCGTCGCGACGCACTGCGTCGTGATCACCAAGTTGCCGTTTCCGTCCTGGGCCAGGTTGGCCGGCAATGAAGTGTTGTTCTCGATTTCACCCGTGCCGTAGGTGCCGTAGCCAGTGACCGGCGTCCAGATGTTGGAGTCGACGGGCGAACCCGCGCTGCCGGTGAAGTGCTCTTGCCAGATGAGCGATCCGGCGGGCTTGGTGTCAAAGTTGCCGGTGGGCAACAAGGTGACGGCCGGCGCGATCTTCACCCCGGCGTTCCACTCGAGCTTCTTACCGACGGTCACGCAGGTGTACTTCATGCCACCGGTGGTCAACGTGGCGCCCTTGGCGGGACACGTCTGACCCTTCAGTGATGCGGCGGCGACGCCGGTGCCCACTCCCGTAAACGTGGTGGAAGCCAGGGCCACGAGGGCGGCTAGGAATAAAGGTGTTTTAGTTCGCATCTCGCCACTATACGACCGGGCCATTGAAAATTCCTTAGTCCGAGCCGGCGAAAGCAAAGTTGAAACAAACCTTCTGTTACACGCCACGGATCGTAACCACATCGTCACATGACGGGTCCTTGGTTGGTGAGTAAGGGTCGGTGAATGATCGCGCATCGAGGATCAACGAGTGACACTGACGCGTCGAGTCACTTTCGTCATTTCGTCGGCGTGATGTTGAAACAACGATTCGCTTTCAACTTTGCGCGGCGTTGATCGGCGGTGATTTCGCTCGATGGTGGCGCAATTATCTAGTGAAAGTCTGACCTCACGTGGGAGTGTCACGCTCGCCACATCCCACAATCCACCTCATCGGGAGACGTGCGTGAGGTTCCCGGTGGTTGTCGCACTTAGCAATTGCTAGTAGTACTGATAGACATCATCTTCGCAGTTCGAACCTTCCAAAGGGGAACCACGTGTTAGTTCAAGCATTGTTGATCGTCAGTCTGATGACGGTCCTGTCACAAGCAATCATCGTCGCGACGAAGCGACGGGGCGTGTCCAAGTTGGCGACGGTGGCCCTCAGCGCTTCGTTGCTGGCCTCGTTCGGTCTCGCGACTACCGCTGGCGCCACGACGCACAAGCCTCTCAAGATTTCCAACACCGTCGTGAAGGGAAGCGTCGGCACGGCCATCAAAGTGACCGTCGCGGGTGGTTCGGGTACCGGTGCCGTCAAGTTCGCGGTGAAGGGATCGCACTGCACGATCAATGCCACTACGGGCTCACTTCGGGCGAGCGCCCCGACGACGTGCGCGGTGGAGGCCACCAAGGCGGCGAGCAAGGGGGCCAAGGTGGCGATGTCGCCGGTGGTTCACTTCACCTTCGTCGCGGGCCTCAAGATCTCCAACACCAACCTGAAGGGCGAAGTCGGCGTGCCGTTGACCGTCAAGGTGGCCGGCGCGGGTGGCGGGACGGTCAGCTTCAACACTGATGGCGCGGTGTGCTCGATCAATCCAGCCACGGGCGTCCTGAGCGCCGGCGCGGTGGGCAAGTGCCCCGTGACCGCCACTCGGGCCGCGAGCGGCAAGAATCCGGCCGTGACCTCGGCGCCGGTGACTTTCGTCTTCGGACCGGGACCGCAAATGCACCTCGTCATTTCCAACTCCACCCTGACCGGGTCGGTGGGCACCCCGTTGTCGGTCTTCACCTCGGGCGGGTCGGGACCGGGTCGCGTGACCTTTAGCGTCACCGGGTCCGGCTGCACCATCGTCGCCACGACGGGAGCGTTGAGTGACAGCGGCCTCGGTTCGTGCACGGTGACCGCCACGAAGGCCGCGTCGACGTCCTATCTCGCGGCGTCGTCGGCTCCGGTCACGTTCACGTTCGCTGCCGCGGGCGGCACCGGTGGGAACCCCACTTTCGCCAACCCCAACAAGGCCACGCTCACGGCCCTCTCGGGCACGGTCAACGCGACCCCGATTGACGACACCGCCAACGGTGACAAGTGGTTCATCATCCAGTACTACTCGGCGACGGACCGTTGGCTCGAGAACTACGTGGTGGCGGGCGGCACCATCAAGATGACGTGGCACGTAGCGGGACCCACCGGTCAGGCACTGGCCAATACGGCGGTGACCCTGACGAGCAACTTGCAGTACTCGTGCTCGGTCGGCGTGACGTGGACCACGGCGAGCTTGAACCTCAACCCCGGTTGCGGCCAGGGCACGCAGGGAACCCTGACGGGGACGACGGACGCCAACGGTGACGTCTCCTTCACGCTCACGAACTCGAACGCGAAGACGGGCACGGCTCCCACTGACACCACCACAACGGCGGGCGCGGAAGCCAACGAGGCCAAGACGTCGCCCTATTCGTGGACCCGCATGGTGCTGCAAATCGGTAGCGACGTGATCACGGCGAATCCGAACTCGACCGTGAACGAAGCGAGTGACATCGTCGACTTCATCATCATTCCGTAAGTCGGTTCAGTCGCGCGGTCACACCAGCACGACGAGGGAGTCTCCCGTCGTGCTGGTGTGACCGCGCACCGACGACACTTCGGGGCCCGTTGATACTTCTTGACCGCAAGAGGTGTCAACGGGCCCTCCCCGTTATCCCTAAGGTGATGGGCCGCGGTGGAACGGACGAGAACCGGGCGCTCGGACACGCTGTGGTTCAACTGAACCAGTGGAGCGATGGACGACCGCGGCACTGACTGCTGACTCGAGATTTGAGAGCGGTACCAGCCACTCGAATTCTGAGCCCCGCCGTCGTGCTCGTGGTTGACCCAACGTGACATACGTGTATGTGGGAAAATCAATATTAAGGCTTGAGTAGTGAAGTGGGTAAATGTAATAACCGGCTTCTTTCAACTTTTCACCGGTGCATCACGATTGGCAAGGGCCACGAAGTGTCCGGACTGCTTGAAACCCTTGTATTTATTGGTGTTTAGTGGTCACCGTCGACCTCCGACTGGACTCGCCGGACTCGCGCAACGAGCCTTTTACTCCTCGATGGTGACGACAACATGAACCTAGTATCGACGCTATTGCTGTTCTACGACTTAGGGGGAATTTCGTGTTGTCTTTTACCTTGTTCGCGGTGGCCGCTGTGGCCGGCGCACTTTGCTACGGAGCGTTTCGAGCTCGAAGGGGTGGGGCGAAGTTGGCCACGGCTCTGTTGAGCGCGTCGTTGCTCGCCTCCATCAGTCTGGTGCCCAGCGCCGGTGCCCTCACCACGGGTCACCGAGGCTTCAAGATCTCCAACGCCATTCACTCGAGCTTGGTGGGTACGCCCATCCACGTGAGGACCACGGGGGGTGCGGGTTCCGGTCCGGTGACGTTCTCGGTCTCGGGGACGGACTGCTCGATCAAGTCCTCGGGTCTGCTCGACGCCACCCAGGAAGCGAACTGTTACGTGAAGGCCTCGAAGTCTTTCGGCGGTAAGTCGGCCACTTCCAGCGCCGTTCACTTCGAATTCTTCAACCGCTCGCAATCACCCCTCGTGATTTCCAACGCGAGTCACGCCGGGGTCGTGGGCACGCCGCTGACGGTCACCACCTCGGGCGGTTCAGGCAATGGGGCTAACCACTTCGCCGTGACGGGATTCGACTGCTCCATCGTCGCGGCCACCGGCGTGTTGAGCGCGAGCGGAGCGACCACCTGCACGGTGACGGTCACCAAGGCCGGGAGCGCGGGCTATAACCCCATCGCGTCGAAGAGCGTGTCCTTCACGTTCGCGGCGAAGTCCGGAACCGCAACGGATACTCCGACTTTCGCCCACCCCGACGTCGCGACGATGACTTCGGTGACCAACATCGTGAACGCCGCCCCCTTGGACGACACGGCGAATGGGGACCTCTGGTTCATCAACCAGTTCTACTCACCGACGGACCACTGGAACTTCTCGTACGTCACTCCGGGGTCATCCTTCACCGAGACGTGGCACGTCGCCGGGTCGAACGGTCAGGCGCTCGCGAACACGGTCGTCACCCTCGAGACTCACTTCGCGGGCACGGACACTCATTGGACCGCCACCGGTATTGACTCCAATGGCTACGTCTCGAGCACCACTGACCCCAGCGGCAACGTCTCCTTCGCATTGACGAACAGCGACAGCGCGGGCGGATCTGCCCCCGCCGACACGACGACCGCCGCGACCGCCCTGGCCGCGGAAAATACCAACCCGTGGACGCGGATGGCTCTTGTGGTGGGGACCCCCATCGCCAACGCCGGCCTGCCAGCGGGTGACGGCGCCGTAGGCAGCGCCACGGACGTCATCAC
>Ga0209698_10003727_pt1 | contig 16838 bp, 13 predicted proteins | sample LitLauG_LLR_2012_FD_187203 | JGI IMG/M metagenome (GOLD analysis project Ga0209698, IMG submission 187203) | Freshwater sediment microbial communities from Pennsylvania, USA - Little Laurel Run_MetaG_LLR_2012 (SPAdes) (version 2) | ecosystem: Environmental > Aquatic > Freshwater > Creek >...
GGGTATTGATGGCGGTGTACCCGATGATCACCTGGGTTTGCCCGGGGGGGCCGTAGCGCGGACCGATCGAATAGTTGACGGTCTGGATGGTGCCTGTGGTGCCAAGCGCCTGGTTCAACGCGCTCAGCACCGCGGTGGTTTGCGTAGCGTTGCTTTGTGCGACCGCCTGCGCCGTGGCCCCGTCCGTGACCACTCCAATGGTGATTTGGGCCTGGTCGGGCCGCGAGTAAAGAGTGGCCGTCCCGCTGGCCTGAATCGTCCCAGCCGATTGCGCCGCCGCCGCTACCGGAATCACGAACATCCAGAACCAAGGCAGCCTGGTCATGGCCTGCTCTCCCTATCCCTTGATCGCCACCGGTGCCAGATCGCGGCTGGTGATCACGCGGTCGATCATCCCGTATTGCACCGCCCCTTCCGGCTCCATGATGTAGTCGCGGTCCACGTCCTTGGCGATGCGGTCCACCGGTTGCCCGGTCGCGTCGGCCAGCATCGTGTTGAGGATTTCCCGCATGCGGAGGATTTCCCGCGCATAGATGTCGATATCCGCGGCCTGCCCGGCCAACCCCTGCATGGAGGGCTGGTGAATCATGATCCGCGAATTCGGCAGGCTGAAGCGCTTCCCTTTGGCTCCCTTGGCCAGCAGCACCGCCGCCATCGAGGCCGCTTGCCCCACACAGATGGTCACGATGTCCGGCCGGATAAACGCCATCGTATCGAGAATCGCCAGTCCGGCGGTAATCGACCCGCCCGGGGAATTGATATAGATCGAAATGTCCTTTTCAGGGTCTTCGGCTTCCAGGAACAGCAACTGGGCGATGATCAGATTAGCCACCTGATCGTCGATCGGGGTCCCCAGGAAAATGATATTTTCCTTGAGCAGCCGTGAATAGATGTCGTACGCGCGTTCGCCACGGGAAGTCTGTTCGACCACCATGGGAACCAGGACCGAGTTTCCCATCGAGCCTCCGAATAAATTAGATTGACCGGATGTCCGGCCGCTACGCCCGTTTGGCGGTAACCGCCCGCTTGCTCTTGCGCTGTTTGGTCGCAGCCAGGTTCTTTTTCTTAATTTCCAGCGCCTTCGCCAGGTCGGCGATCGTATTCCGCCCCAGATAATCCATGATACGCGAACGCAGGGCTACCCAGCTATCGTGCATGGAACAGGGCATGTCGTCGGAGCACTCGGAAAGTCCGCTGGCACACTGTTGGTAGGGCGCCAGGCCATCCAGAGCTTCGACAATATCCAGCAGCCGGATCTCGCCCGCGTCTACGCGCAGGGAAAACCCGCCGGTGGGACCCTTACTCGATCTAAGCAGGCCCTTACGAGCGAGTTGCTGCAAAATCTTAGCCAGAAAATGGGCCGGAATATCTTCTTGATCGGCGATATTCTTCACCATGGCGAACTTGCCCTCAGGCACCTGAGCCAGGTGCACGAAAGCCCGAATCGCATATTCGGCAGAACGCGAATAGATCATCCTTAGTACCCCGCTAAATCGGAAAACCCTACGCTGTTATCTTAAAATGCAACAGGCACTTCGCGCAAGTGTCTTCTTGGGGTTGGGTGGTCCGAATTGGCCTTCCACCCAGAATGAGGGCACCTGCGATGATAACTAAAGAGGACTGTATCGATGAAATGGCAGTACTTGCTAGCCACTTTGACACTGTTTCCGGCGTATATCGGAGCACAGCCGCCGCCTCCCCGCCCCTCCTCCGTCCAGGCGACTGGGGAAGCGGTCATCCAGGCCAAGCCGGATCAGGCTAAGCTGGATATCGGCGTGGTCACGCAGGCGGCTACGGCGCAGGCTGCCGCAGCCCAGAATGCAACCCAACTTCAGGCGGCTCTCGACAAGCTGCGCGCCGCGGTAGGCTCTTCCGGTGAGGTGCGCACGGCCTTCTATTCGCTGAATCCCAATTACCAATACCCCAGGGATGGCGGAAAACCCACGATCAACGGTTATACCGCCAGCAACTCGCTGGAGGTTACCATCTCCGACCTGGCGGGCCTGGGAAAGGTGATTGACGCGGCTTCGCAAGCCGGGGCGAATAACATACAGGGCCCCCAATTCACCATCAAGAACGAAGCGCCGGTACGGGCCCAGGCGCTCCGGCAGGCGGTCCAGGATGCCCGCGCGAACGCGGAAGCCATGGCCGGGGCCATGGGAATGAAACTGGGGCGCGTACTCCTGCTCGAGCAGGGGAGCCCCTCGGTGATCCGTCCGGTAATCCGCCAGGCGGCCGTGGCCCTCGCCGCCCAAGCCACGACACCCATCGAGCCGGGCAGCGTCGAAGTCCGCGCTACCGTGACGCTGACCGTCGAACTGCAATAATAATCGGGGAACAGCCGCGCTGGCCGCCACCCGGTCCAGCGACTATTTCCCGTTGCGGATCCAATCCGCGACGATCTTGTAATCCGGGTCATCCTGCGACGTGAATTGCCGCCCGCCGTTATGGAAGATGTCGCCGCCGGCCTCGGGCGCGAGCGGGTGTTTCAACAGCTTGCTGCCTGCCGGGTCGCCGGGCTTCACCAGCCGCGACACGGACGTGAAGTTCTTCCGCGATTGCTCTTCGCTCCAGGACCCGCCTGCGGCGGGAGGAGGTTGGAGCTGGAAGAGGCTGTTGTTTGCCGAATGGCAGACCACGCAGCGGGCATGTCCCGTGCGCTTCTTCAGGAAGATCGGCTCCACCTTGCTCCGGTAGGCTTCAAAGTCTAGAGACTGCGCGGCCGCCAAACCGGCAAGCAGTGCCGCGCCAGTGATTAATCGTGAACCAATCATAAGCATCTTTAACCTCGCGTTTCGCTCGTCATGATGGAAGCCCGCGTGATCTGCTTGACGGTGGGGGTGCCGCATTGCTTCATCGTCAATTGCAGTTCCGCGTGCAAAATGTCCAATACCCGCTCCACACCCTCTTGTCCGAAAGCGCTCAGCGCCCATACATAAGGCCGTCCGATGCCCACGCCGCGCGCTCCCAGCGCCAGGGCCTTGAAGACGTCTGTGCCGCGCCGGAAGCCACCGTCTACGAACACGGGAATCTGGCTGGCGGCGGCATCCACCACCTCTCCCAAGGCTTCGATGGTGCTGCGCCCCGTCTCTGTGGCGCGGCCCCCGTGATTCGAGACCACGATGCCGTCTACGCCATGCTCGCGCGCCAGTTTGGCGTCTTCGCGTGTGTCCAACCCCTTGAGGATGAGCTTCATTTTCGTGAATTTCCGCAAGCGGTCGACCGTCTCCCAGGTCGCCCCCGGCGGGTTAAACCCACCCTCGATGCCTTTGTACATCGGCATGGCGTCCGGAGCCCTGCCGCCGCGCGCGGTGGCGTGACAGCCCGTACACTCCCGGGTGTCGGTTCGCCGGAACCGTTCCGCCGTCTCCGTGTTTCGTCCGGCCAGCAGGTCCACCGTCCAAACCAGCACCGGGCAACCGGCCTCTTCTACTCTCCGGACCAACTTTTCGGTGCCTTCCCAGCGCACCGGCATGTAGAGCTGATACCACAGGGGCGATCCGAGCGCTTTGGCGACGTCTTCCACCGGCGTCGAAGTCGCCGACGAGAGAATCTGCACCGTCTTCTTGGCTTTGGCCGCGCGTGCCGTGGCGATTTCTCCGTCCGGGTGAAACATCTTGTGCCCCCCGACCGGGCAGATGAAAATCGGCGTGTCCCACACGGTGCCGAAGACTTCGGTCTTCATGTCGACCTTGGTTACATCCACCAGGCGCCGCGGACGGAGTTGGAACCGCTGGAAGCCTTCGCGGTTGGTTCTGAGAGTGTAATCGTCGTCTACGCCCGAGGCCATATAGCCCCAGTGAGCCGGAGGCAGCGTGCGGCGCGCGGCCTCCTCGAAATCCATAACGGTGAGCGCGTCCTTAGGGCCGTTCAGCGTGACCGCCGGCCCCTGCGCCCAAGCCCGCGCCAGCACGGGGCTCCCCGCAAGAAACCGCAGGAAGTGGCGGCGGTTAGCGGAAGCAGAGTTCATCATAGCGGGTCATTTTATCACCTTCGCGTTCCGCTCATCGCGAGCCGCCTCCCCCCAGGTCCCCCCAGGGCCGTCTTCCCCGCGCTTACTTCTTGGACTCGGGCTTCGTCGTCTCCAACAGAATCTGCTTCAGCACTTCGGTGCGAGTATCGAGGGCGGTATCCCCGGGCGGAAACTGATTGACTTTCAAGATGTGAGCGAGAATATTGGCGGTCTGTTCGCGCGTGAGGCGGCCAGGACGGTCGGCGGGCATAGACGTACGGATTCGGTCGAACAAGTCGCCTACCGTCAGCCCGTTCCAACTCGACAGAAACTCACCGCCCACCAGGGGAGGCGCGGATTCACCGCCGTTGAGCGACAGGCCGTGGCACGAGGCGCATTCGTTGCTGTAGAGCTGTTCGCCGCGTTGGGCTTGTTCCGCTGTAAACACGCCGTCCCACACCGAACGCGAAGTCTGCGCGAGCAGAGTGGAATACCATGCGCCCGCGGCGGCGAGGACCAGGAATGCCGCCCCCGCGCGCCGGTTGCGGAGCTTATTCAGCCGGCGGCAGGCTGTACGCAATGTACTCACCCGAGTAGTTGCCCCCGCTGACGGCCACGATGATGTACTGGCGCCCGTCCACCATGTAGGTCATGGGCGATCCGCTCTGCGGCGCCGGCATGAAGACCGCGCCCACTTCCTTGCCGTTGGCCTTGTCATACGCCCGCAGCATGGCGCCCCGCGGATGCGCCGGCGTTGTGGTCACCTGGCTATCTCCCAGAACTACCACCGTTTTGGTGACCAGCAGCCCGACGCTTCCCGGCTGGCCGGTATTCGGAATGTTCATGCCCTTGAGCGCCGGATGGTTGCGGACCGCATCAGGCGTTTCGCCGTAGGGCACTTGCCACTGAATCTCTCCCCGGTCGAGATTGACCGCTGAAATGACCGCGTAAGGCGGCTTGATAATCGACAGCCCCTGGACGGTCAGGCCGCCCACTGGCGGCGCTGCCGGAGCGGCCGCCGGGGCCGGAGCGGCCCGGCGCGGACGCTGCGGCGCATCGGCGGCGCTGCCGAATCCCGGCCCTTCCGACACCACGAATTGGGTATCGTTCCTGCCCATCACGTACCGGATGTCGGAGAAGCCCTTCGGCGGGATGCGCAGCGAGATCGGAGTTACGGCCGATTGATTGGCCTGCGCGTACACGATGTGGGTCTCCGGATCGTATCCGGCGCCCGGCCAGTTGGTGCCGCCGCTGGCGTTGCCCAGATTGATCGCGGCCAGCAGGCCGTTGGAATCGCCGACGATCGGCGGCAGGAACATCGGCCCGGTTTTGTACCGCGCGATGTTGTCGCGCGCCTGCGCCCGCATCTCGGGCGTGAAATCGATCAGGTCGTCGGGCACCTTCATGAAATTCCGGGCATAGGCCGGCGGCTTGGTGGGAAACGGCTGGGTGGGCGCGGTCTTCTCGAAGGGCACGTCGGACTGCGGCACGGGCCGCTCTTCGATGGGCCACACCGGCTGCCCGGTCACGCGGTCGAAAACGTAGAGGAAGGCTTCCTTGCTCGGCAGCGCCACCGCTTTGATCGCCCTGCCATTCACATTGATGTCCGCCAGAATGGGCGCCGACGAGAGGTCATAATCCCAGATGGGATGATGCACGATCTGGAAATGCCATTTCCGTTTTCCCGTTTTCAGATCGACACACACCAGGCTCTCGGCGAACAGGTTATCGCCCGGCCGCTCGCCGCCATAGTAATCCGACGTTGGAGTCTCCACCGGCAGGTAAACCAGGCCGAGTTCCTCATCCACGGAGATCTGCGTCCATACGCCCGTATTGCCGTTGGTTGCCCAGGAATTGTTCTCCCACGTTTCGTTGCCGAACTCGCCCGGCCGCGGGATCGTGTTGAACGTCCAGAGCAGTTTCCCGTTGCGCACGTCGAACGCCCGAACCAGGCCCTTGGTGTTGTTGTGCGTGACCACGGTCATACCTTCTTTAAAGGACGAGCCGACAATCACCACATCCTTCACCACGGTCGGCGTGGAATGCAGGCCCGCCTCGCCTGTTTCCAGCTCGATCTGCTGGCCGGTGCCGGTGACCATGCCTTCCTTCAGATCCACCATGCCGCTCTTGCCGAACCCGGAGATCGGCTGGCCGGTGTGGGCGTTGAGCTCAACCAGCCGATAGCCCGTGGTAACGAAGACCACGCGGTCGTCGCCCCTCCCGTCCGTCCAATACGACAGTCCCCGGCCCGAAAGCTGCCGCGGCGCGATGGCGGCGCGGTTCCCTTCCCGCAGGCTGTAGACCCACATCTCCTCTCCGGTCTTGGCGTCCAGCGCAACTACCGAGCGGCGTGTGCCCGCCGTGGCATACAGCACGCCCTTGATCATGAGCGGCGTGCCCTCCAGCTTATATTCCGGCCGCGTGCCCAGATTGTCCGTCTTGAAGCGCCAGGCGACTTCCAGCTTGTTAAAGTTGGAGGCGTTGATCTGGTCGAGCGGCGAGTACTTAGTGCCTTTGAGGTCGGCCGTGTAATGCGGCCATTCGCCGTTCTTCGTCGAAGGCTGCTGCCCGCCCGTCTGGCTCCACGTGGCTACCGTGATGCCACCGAAGGCGGCCAGCATCGCTATCCACCAACCGTATCGTCTGCGAGTTTGCGTGTCCTGCATATCCTGACTTCTCCTGAACGAGCGCGTCTATCGGGCTAGTCTATCGTATTGGCTGCCGGCCTGCCCGGGGCCGCTTCGAGGTCCCCGTCGAAACCTGTCGCTCGGTAGGTGATTCTATAGCCTGAAAGTCCTGGGTGTCAAGCCGCTACGGGCGCACGAGCTTTGCGTTTTTAGCCGCTACGAGCCGAATAAAATCGGGCAACTCGTGCAGCGAGACAATCCCCCCAGCCGGCTCGTGCTGGGCCAGGCGCCGTGCTTCGTCGGGATCATTCATCATGAGAATCGAGTTGGCCCCTACGCTTTTGGCAACCTTCAGCCCTTCGGCCGTGTCCGTGAGAAACATGGCCCCCTCCGGCTGGAGCGATGCCCCGCCGATCGCATTCGTGAGGGGCGCGGCTTTGATTCCGCCGGCATTGTCTCTGCTCCAGACAGCAGTGAAGAATTCGCGAGCCGAACACACCTCCAAAAAGCGCCTGATCGCTTCATGGGAAAGCGATGACGCGATCAAAAGCCGGATGCCCATCCCCTTCAGTTCCGAGAGCGCCGGCAGGACATCTTCATAGACACTCGAGGCGCCGACCGCTTGAACTTCGAGAGCCGCCACCATCTCTCTCTCCGATCCCTCCAGTTTCCGGCCGGCGCTCTCAATCAGGTTGAGCAAGTGCCAGTAGGAGCGGCTGCCCGATTGGCTCGCCTGCTTTCTGCGGCCGAACAGGCGGGCGGCGATTTCCTGGAACGGCTCCACCGGGAATTCGGCGAGGCAGCCGACAGGCTCGAACAAGATGCCCTCAATGTTTTGCATGGGTGCTCCCGATTTTCCCATCATATCGATCAATTCTTTGGGAGCTGTGGCAGTCGACAGGAGCATGATATGGTACGGATGAATCGTCGTCAATGTCCAGTCAGCCCAAAACTCTGTTGACGCCCGAGCAATACCTCGAGATCGAGCGGCAGGCGGAATCGAAGAGCGAATTCTTCGAAGGGGAGATGTTCGCGATGGGTGAGATGTTCGCCATGGCGGGCGCCGGTTGGACTCACAATCGGATCGTGGCCAATGCGGTCGCGCAATTCTCATTCCTGCTTCGTGCCCGACCGTGTCAGACAACTCCCAGCGCCATGCGGGTTCGCGTGTCGGCCACGGGCCTGTTTACTTATCCCGACGTAGTGGTAGTTTGCGGCGAACCGCAATTCCTGGATGAACGGCGCGACACCCTGCTCAATCCCACGCTGATCGTCGAAGTTCTCTCGCCTTCCACGGAGGCGTACGACCGTGGCCGCAAGTTTGAGCACTACCGCTCCCTCGCCTCATTGGGTGAGTACGTGCTGGTTGCCTCCGACCGTATTCACGTCGATTGGTACACCAGGCAGGATAGCGCCCAATGGCTCCTTACCTCAGCCAGCGGCTCCGAAGAGGCGATCGAACTGAAGTCTGTCGGATGCCGTCTGGCGATTTCCGATCTCTACGAGAAGGTGGACTTCGCCTAAGCAGCCGCCACCCTACGCGACCGCCTGCAGCTTCGCGAGTCCCGACGCCAGCAGCCCCTTGGCCATCTCGATCTTCATGGCGTTGTATTTGAGCGGCGCCGCATTCGCCAACGCCATGGCCACCGCCTGATCGCCCAAATCCGCGCTCAGCGTCTTTCCTCTAAGGAAGTCCTCCACGGTGCGTTCCCGCAGCGGTCTTCCCGATATCCCCCCAAATACGACGCGGGCATCGTCGATCGCAGTGTCCCGAAGCTGCAGACTCATCGCCAGGGACGCCATGGCGAAATCCCAAACACCCCGCGGCCTCAGTTTCTCGAACGAAGCCCGCATGCCGGGCTTGGGCGCAGGGATCATTACTTCGGTGAGGATCTCGTTGAAACGCACCACGTGCGACTGGATTCTCCCATCGACCATCAGGTCCCCGGGCACGAGTTGCTCCACCGTGAGTTCCTTCACTCCTCCGGGAGTGGCGAGCTTCACTTTCGCATCGAACGGAATCAGCGCCGTCGCTGCGTCGCCGGGATACACGGCGTAGCACAACCGCCCGCCCATCGCGGAGTGGTAATAACTGTTATCGCCAATTGCTCCGTAGCAGAGGTATCCGCCGTTTCTCCAGCAGGAATAGCCGCCGCGCAGATACTGGCACCAGACTTCCTGCAACAGATCTCCGCCCAGCGTCGATGCGTTGCGGAGCTCCGGCGAGGAGATCATGTTGATAGCCTGGACCAGCATCGGGTATTTCTTCTGCAGCAGGTCCGACTCCGCTATTTCCGCCAGTTTGGTCGCTGCACCGATCTGCACGCCGCCCTGCCCGTCTTCTTTGATGTAGCGAAGGTTGTCGATCTTCTTGATGTCGACCAGGTAGCTCGGCGCCTGTTGCAACCGGTTTTTGAGCCGGACCAACAGGTCGGTGCCCCCGGCATAAACTCCCGCTTCGGTTCCGTGCTGCGAGAGAATTTGGATGGCCTCGTCCAGTGTGTTTGGCCGATAGATGGAGATCTTCTTCATGCCCGCCTCCCTTGTGCCCGCAAGCCGGCCATAATCTTTTCCCTGGTGATGGGATGCTCCCTGATCCTCACCCCGCACGCGTTGTAGATGGCGTTCGCCAGCGCGCCCGGCACGGCCCCGATACTCGTCTCACTGAAGCTCTTCACGCCATAGAACCAGCGCGGCTCCAGGCTGTCGATATAGAGCTGGGTCTGTTTCGGAACGTCCATAATGGTCGGGAGCCGGTAGGACAAGTAGCCCACGCTGTAGTGCCGGGTGCCCGGAAACTCGCGGTCCCACGGAATCGGATCGGTGGCAAGCTGCGTGCTCTCCACCAGTGACCCGACCATATCGGCCTCGGCTACCAGCGGGTTGATGACCAGCCCCGTGTCGTGCGGATAGACGGCGCGGAGGAAACGCCAGTCGCCCGTCCAAGTGTCCACCTCGACCTCGACAAAACAGGCCCCCACACCCTTGTTCGATCCTCCTCGCTCCCCGCCGGCCACGCCCCGGCCCGTCTGGCGTATGACGCCATGGTCCGCTTTGGCCAGTGCCGCGAAGGTCGTGGTTTTTTTGGAATCCTCGGCCGCCGAGATGACTCCATCGCGAATCTGCAGCTTGGCCGCATCCACCTTCAAGAGAGTGGCGGCGCGCTGCAGCAGGTCCTTTCTGAGCTTGTCCGCCGCGTTACAGATGGCCGCGCCCTGCAAGGTAATGGTTCTGCCACCGAACCATTCATCGCTCGAGGGCGCCATGTCCGTATCGCCCCAAATCAGCCGGATGCGATCTCTGGTGGTGAACCCCAGCATCTCCGCCACCAGGTGCGCGAGCGCCGTGGCGGCGTTCGATCCGCTGTCGGGAAGCGCGATCTTCATGGTGACGTAACCGTCGGCCGTCAACTCCAGTTCCGTGCCGAAAACCCCCGCGCCCGGCGCGGCCGCCAGGCGCGCGAACGCGGGTTCTCCTTCGTGATAACCCATCAGGCCGCCATGGTGCTGCGACATGCCCACGCCGAATCCCCGCTTGAATCTCCCCGGCATGCCGCCCGCCACCGTGTTTCTCTTGTCCCAGCCAAAGGCCTTGGCGCCCTCCTCCAACACCTCCACTGACGGAAACGAATCGTAGGGGTAGCGCGTGTCTCCCGGCTTCGGCCGCGTAATATGCATGAGCCGGAACTGTACGGGGTCCATCCCGACGGCTTCCGCCATTTCATCCATCATGCTTTCCCACGACCACTTGGTCTCCTGCTGGTAGTAACTCCGCGAAGGCCCCGGCCGCGGCGCATTCGTCCGATACGCGCACCACTGCGATCTCCAGTGGGGAACCTGCGACGTATACAGTTCCAACTGATTGGTGGCATTTCCCGGGGCCGAGGCGTGTCCGCCCGATTCCAAATCGCCCACGCTGACGTACACTACGTGCTCGATCGCCGTGATCCGGCCATCTTTTTTGGCGCCCACTCTGAATTTGGTGATCGTCTCCGGCTTGATTTGCAGTTGGGCGAGTTCCTGGTCTTTAGGCAGCATGACCTTGACCGGCTTGCCCGTCACCTTCGCCACATGGGCGATCAGCGGATAGAATCTTTCCGCCGCCAATCGCGCCGCGCCGAACGTGGAGCCGTTGTATTTGTTGATGAACCGGATCTTCGACGCATCCATCCCCAGCGCGTCCGCCAGCACGGCGCGCACCGGATAGATCCCTTGCCCCATGCCCCAGAAAGTCAGTTGGTCGCCGTCCCATTTGGCCACGCTGCCGCTGGGCTGCATAGGAACCGAGACCGCTCCGGCAAAATGATAGGTGAATTCCTTGATCACATCCGCTTCGGCAAATCCCTTCGCTACATCGCCTTGCTGCTCGGCCCAAGTGGCCCCGGGAAAATCCTTGGGAGCATTCGGCGGCCGCAGCAGATTCCCTTTTCCTCCACGAAGGTCGGGCGCATCCGAAGCCATGGCATCCTTTAAGGTCGAGGCGAAGGGAAGGACTTCGTACTCCACCGTGATGGCGTCGGCGGCATCCTGGGCGAGATCTTCCGTCTCCGCGGCAACAATGGCCACGACTTCACCCTGAAGATTCAGTTCCACCGGAAGAGGCTGGGGCACTACCCGAAAACCGGCTGGAGCGGGACGTGCCACAATTCTGCCCACCGTCGACACCGAGATCGACGACCCCTTGGGCGCGTTCTTATAGGTGAGTATGTAAGCGACACCGGGCATCTTCTCCGCGGTCGAAGTATCCAGGTTCTTGATCCGGGCATGCGGATGCGGGCAGGTGAGGAACTTCGCATGCAGCATACCGGGAAACCGCACGCGGCTCGCGTACTGGGCTTTGCCGGTAAACCTCGGGATGGAGACCTCCGGCAAAGCGGGCATCGGCTTTCCCAGCACGTTCAGATTCTCCGGAGGGTAGCCCTGCCACTTTCTGGTCACGGTCTTCTGCGTGCCTTCGATCACCTCATCGCCGGGCAGATGTCCGCCGTTCGTCGAGTAATTGCGGACCATCGGCTGCTTGATCTGAATGATCGACGCCGGCGTGGCTTCGATATTGGTCTTGTCCCCTCGCAATACCGCGGCCGAATCCATCACGGTCCGTATGATGGCCGGGTAAGCCGCGCACCGGCAGATATGTCCCGCCAGCGCGCCTTTCACTTGATCTTCGGACGGACTGAGATTCTTGTCCAGGAGAGCTTTCGCGGTGACGATCCATCCCGCCGTGCAGAAGCCGCAATCCGCCGCGACGTGCGTGTGGCCGATCCGCTGCAGCGGATGCAGGTTCTTCTCGTCGCCCACGCCTTCAATCGTGAGAATCTTCTTCCCCGCCGCTTCGGTCGCCAACGTGTGACAGGAATAGACTGGTATCCCGCCGACCAGCACGCTGCACGCGCCGCAACTGGCCCGATTGCAGCTCCGGTTGGTTCCCGTCAGGCCCAACTGTACAGCGATGACTTCCCACAGCGTAGTGCGCGCTTCATATTCCGCGGCGTGAAGCTTCCCGTTGATGAGGAAGGAGGCTTTTTCCTTAGTCATCGGCGCCGGGAGACCCAGCGGAGCCGAGACCGCCGGGAAGACCGCTTCCCCGCCCACCGCGGTGAGCACAATGCCCGATCCCGCGGCCCTCAAAAAATTCCTTCGCGAATAACTCATTGCGAGCCTCCTTTCCGGGGGAACCGCGATGTCAGCACATCGACCCCGCTCTGGACAGCGCCTCCGCCATCATTCATCGGGGCCCTCCTTCCCGCGGAAACACATCCGGGCGGTACTGCTTGTGACAAGTGGTGCAGGACCCATCGATCCGTTCCGCCACGGCGGTCAGCGCCTTGGGGTCCTTCGCCTCGGCCGCCTTGTACGCAGCGGTTCCGGCGTCCGCCAGCAGTTTCGCGTTCTTCAACCAATCGCCCTGGTCTCGCGCACGGCCCCGCAAGATAAGCAGGTTTCCGGATTCCGCCAGCGTCACGGCACCGCGCCGAACGGCAGCCCATTCTTTGTCGTCTTTAGGCCCGCCGCGATAAACCAAAAGCAGGATGTCATTGGAAGCCGGATGGATCAGGTCCGTCATGAGTTGCTTCATGGTGGCTGCGGATGGAAAAGCGTCGGGAGGGGCCTGCGCAAAGACCAACGATCCCATCAGAATGAACCCCGCCAGCCGTACTGGTTTCATGCTCTCTTCCACCGATCCAGTCTACCGCTTGCCGGTGGCACGCGGAGCGAATCGTTCACGGACTATTGGAACGGGAAGGCGGTTTGTAGTATTCAACGTCCGTAAACCAACAGGCGGAAGGTTCCCGGCTTGGCCCTGGGCTGCGGATTGGCCTGCTTCGGAGTGGGCGGCCCAGGCGGATCGAAGTCCGAGGTGTCCACAAAGAGATTATGGGTCTTAGGGTCAAGCCCCATCGTCTTGGCGCCGAACTCAGTCTTCACGGTCTCGACCACACTGAGCTTATCGGGGGAATCTTCGTGGAATATGTGGATGGTGCCCTCACGCGTGGCGGCGGCCACCATGCCGGTTTCGGGCTCGAAGACGTTGGTGTCCACGCGATCGCCGATGGGGAACGGTTGGCCGATGATCTTACCGGTGTCCGCATCCATGACCACCAGCAGTTTGGGGTTGCGGCCGGAGATGAATAGCCGCTTGTGTTTCCGGTCCATCGCGATGGCCACCGGCTGCCCGGCGGGCGCTACCGGCCACCGCGATTTAACCGTCATCGTGCGCGAATCAATCGCGATCACCTCGTTGGTGTCTTCGAGATTGTCGTAGATCATGCCTTTACCGTCGGCGACGGCCTGCTCCGGAGCGCCGCCGAGGGGAATCGTGGCCAGCACGGTCCCCTTCGCGGGGTCGATCACGGTGGAGTTCTTGGACGAACCATTGAACGTGAAAACGTGCTTGGACGCGGGATCGTAAATAATCGAGTCGGCGTCCGCCTCGGCTTTTACCTGGCCAATCGTCTGCAGCGTCTTCAGATCTACGATGACGGCCTGGCCCAGGTCTCCGTCGCTGATGAACCCGCGGTGCAACTCCGGCACCAGGGCGATTCCGTGGTTTCGCTTAAAACCACCGGTTATGGTGCCCACCACGCTGAAGTTATCCGCGTCGACCACTTTGAACTCCGTACCGTGCGACAGGTAAACACGGCGCGCGGCGGCATCCACGTTGATGTAGTCGAAATACTCGCCGCCGCCGGGGGCGGCACCCAAAGGAATTGTCTTGAGCAGGTGGTAACCACCCGCCGGAGACGCCGCCAGCAGGTACGCGGAAAGGCCCACGGCGCACACCACCACGCTCCAAAACCCGCGATTCGAACTGTTCATCAAAACCTCCGATCGTTCTAGAAGATTACCTTAATCGCAAACTGAATGTCCCTGGGGAGCGTCGACGTAACCTGCAGACTTCCGTTTCCGGTGAGCGTTCCGTTCTGATTGAACAACGTGGCTTGCCCAGAGCCATTGATGGGCAAGGGCGGCAAGAAGTTGGCATGATTCAAGATGTTGAAAAACTCCGCCCGGAACTGCACATTGAAAGCCTCCGAAACTTTCTTGACCGGGACGTTCTTAAACAGTGAGAAATCCACGTTGAACAGACCCGGGCCGACAATGCTATTGCGGCCGGCATTGCCCAGGAGATTCGAACAAGTACCCGGGAACTGAGGGTTCGCCAACGTGCCATTTCCGACAAACGGCATGCATTGGGCGGCGATCGCCGGAGTCGCCTTCGGCAGAGTGTAGCAACTGGCGTTGATGTAACCCAGAAAAACGCCGCCGGGGCTGCTTTTGAAATTGGAATTCACCGGATTGCATCCGGGAACCTTATCCGGGAAGGAGAACAGGTCGCCACCGGCATTTTGTATACCCAGAGCGTCGCCTCCGATTACGGGAGTCGTCGGAATGCCGCTATTGACCTTGACAATGCTGCCCAGTTGCCATCCGCCCAACAGCGCTCTGGTGGGTCCGTGGAGAGATTGAGACACGGGCACCGTCCAGATGCCGTTGATGGCCGCGCTGTGGGTCACGTTGTAGTCCGCGGGTCCGTGGCTGATTTGCGGGGCAAACCAGTACCATTGTGAGGGGGTGTTCGAAAAGGCGTCGCCGGCGATGGTCGCGGAACTGTCGTCCATGGCTTTGCTGTAAGTGTACGAGCCCCCGAATTGGATGCCATGGCTCATCCTCTTCTGGATATTAAACACGAGGCCCTCGTAGGAGGCCGTGGTCCCATAGGTCAAGAACCGGATACCCCCGAAGTTCGGGTTGATCCTCATATCCTTGCCAGTGGGGTTGTAAGGCCACAGCCACCCTGCGGATGTATAAGTCGGGATGACCATATCCCCATCATCGCCTCGCATCATCATGTGGACGCCCTCGGAGCCGATATAACCCAGGGTCGCCGTCAGGCTAGGCGTGATTTGGCGTTGGATGTTGATATTCCACTGCTCGACGTAACTTCGCTTCGGATTTTGCTGCATAAACGAGGCAGTGAGCGAACCTGCTCCAAACTTCGAGAACGCGCTCCGTGGATCATTGGCCGGAATGCCTAGGGTTCCGGCGAGCGGCGTAGACGGACTATTGTTCACAATGCCGTTCAGGAAAAACGGCGACTCTATGCTTAACTGGGTGAAAAAGTATCCTGGCAGCGGCAAAACGTCAAAGATGGCGAAGCCGCCACGAACGGCCGTCTTCCCATCGCCGTGCGGGTCCCAGGCAAAACCGACGCGCGGCTCGAAATTCCGCAAGGTGGGGTTGGAGTAAAACGAGCCGACGCCGGAGCAGCCCGGCTGTCCAAATATGAGGGTACGGGCGGGATTCGAAGTCCCGCAGGTAGGTAGCGGGGAGGTCATGGTGGCGAGGCTGGTGGTCATGCCCTGCACCTCATTGAGCACCGTGGTCATTTCATAGCGCAGCCCAATGTTCAGGGTGAGATTGTGACGCATACGCCAGTCATCCTGGATGTACCCGCCGAAGAGGGTTTGCCGCAAGCCCCGCGGGATATCTCTGTCGGGAAGCCCTCCCTCTAACGATTTGGGCTGGTTGGTGAGGAAATTCGCCAGGGACGCGAAACGCCATATTCCAAAAGGGTTATAGTTCTGAAAGGTATTGTATCGCATCCGCTCCATGCCATAGCCGAATTTCAGAGAATGGGTTCCGCGGGTCACAAAGACGTCGTCGTAAAACTGGATGGAATTCCAGTTGAAATGAGTAAATCCGCCGCCCAAGCCCGCTCCCGGGGCTGAAATGCCCGGGATGCTCATGATGTTGGGGCTAAAAGCGTTCGGAAAGCTGCCCAGAGAAGGGTCCGCGAACGCGGGATTAATTGCCGAGACGCTCTGGTAGTTAATCACTGCGTTACGGTTGAAGCCAAGCCGCGCGATATTGGCCAGGGTCGGGCTGAAAACGTGGTTCTCTTCCAGGGCCGCGACTTGGCGCCCGGTCTGGGACAAGATATTCAAGCTATCAAATGCGCTTTGTTGAGTGAGGGGCGCGAGGTCGTACATGTACGTGGCGAACAGGCTATCCTTAGCGCTGATGGTGTGATCCACTCGGGCGGTATAGAAATTTTCCGTGGTGGCATACACAGGGGAAAAGGTGAAGACGCCTTTGTCCCCGTTGACCGCCCCGTTGGGGAGAGGATAGAGCGCCAGGTACTTCGCCGAGGCCGGGTCCACGTTTACGTGCCCGCTCACCAGATTCCCCGCCCGCGCCGCGGCGGACGGAACGTTGCTGTTCACGGGGATCCCTTGCGACTGGCGTATCCCCTCGTAGTCGAAGAAGAAGAAGGTTCGGTCCTTTCTGATCGGACCCCCGACCGCGGCGCCGAACTGGTTCCGTTTGTAAGGCGGTTTCTTCTGGCCCGCGGCGTTCACGAAGAAGTCTGTCCCGTCCAGCTTCGCGTTCCGGAAGAACTCGTAGACGTCGCCATGGAACGCGTTGGTCCCCGACTTGCTGATGGCGTTGACAACGCCGCCGGAGGTTCTGCCATAGTCGGCCGAGTAGTTGCCGGTGACCACGGAGAATTCCTGAATCGCATCCACGCCCAGGCTCACCCCGAGCACGCTACCCGGCCCGCCGTTGCCGTAATCGTTAATGCTGAGCCCGTCCAGCCGGTAGTTGTTTTGCGTGGGCCGGCCCCCGGAGATAGTCAGTTGCGACCCGAAGCCCCGGTTCCCGCGCAGGGCGCCGCTGGTGTAAGGCATTTGGGTTTCGATCGCGTTCACGCCGGGCGCAAGCGTAGCCAGCGATGCCCAGTCCCGGCCGTTCAGGGGC
>Ga0209698_10003729_pt1 | contig 16834 bp, 13 predicted proteins | sample LitLauG_LLR_2012_FD_187203 | JGI IMG/M metagenome (GOLD analysis project Ga0209698, IMG submission 187203) | Freshwater sediment microbial communities from Pennsylvania, USA - Little Laurel Run_MetaG_LLR_2012 (SPAdes) (version 2) | ecosystem: Environmental > Aquatic > Freshwater > Creek >...
GTCGGTACTACGACCACGCCCGGCGAAAGTTCAATCAAAGTCTGGAACGTGCGGCCGTTGACGGGTAAGTTGTCCACGAACTGCCGGTCGATAACTGTTGAGACCGCGGACGATGTGTTCACCATCACCGCCGCCGCATTCACTGTAACGGTTTCAGATACGGCGCCCACCTTGAGCGTAAGATGAACCTCTCGCACGTCGTTGGTATGCAGGATGAGGTCCTGAGCCTCGACAGCCGCGAAACCTTGTATTTGAGCGCGCAATGCGTAGCTTCCAGGCTCCAAATCGGGGAACAAGAACTGACCGTCCGGATTGGTAAGCGCCTTGCGACGGACGTTAGTCGAGACATTCGTGATCCAGATCGTAGCCCCGGACACCATCGCGCCTGACTGATCTGCGACAGAACCTCCAAGCGTCGCCGAGTTGGATTGGCCGATAAGAGCAGGAGGCATTTCGAGAAAAAACGCAATTCCAATGGCCAAGCAAAGCAGGTGTAGGCTTGGTAACCTTTGCAAAGTCACGGTGTGCTCCTTCGGGGTGTTAGCGGCTGTCTTCCTCAGCTCAATCGACGACTCTGTGCCTCTGGCCCATACACCAGGCGCTGGTCGTTGATACCCAGACGATTAACTTTGCATTTTTGGTCAGTCCCTGTAGAGATTCGCGAGAATTGTGTTTTTCCGTACCGGGCTTGAGCTTGAGGTGCACTTCGTGTTTGGATCTTGACTTCAGGACAAGATTGGGGATCTCGACAACCGCGAATCCGTCCGCCTGTGCCCGCAGCGTGTAGATTCCCGGCTCAAGTCCGGGCACAGCAAAGCGTCCATCCTTGCTGGTCGATGACTCGTGGCGGACACTGGTCGAGTTGTCGGTGAGCCAGATCCTCACATTAGCCACGACAGCGCCTGATTCGTCACAAACCGATCCCACGAGAGTCGCGGTCTCCGCCTGCTCCGCCAACGATGCCGTCCAGACCATTACGATAGCGATCGCCGTTACGGTAAATAACAGATATAAAAACACCGGCCTACCATGGTGCATGGAAACCTCTTGTTCCGCAGGTCTGGCCGATCGGTTGGTTCTAGTTGGCTGCTTCATCCGCGATGGCCGAGGCGAGCACTTCCGTTCTCGAAATTAACTCCCAGAACTTCGGCGACTGCACCGAGTCGTTGCGGCCCGATTGTGAAATTGCCAGTGACCTTCCAAGGCTACTGTCGACCTCGGCGACTAGTTCTGACAATTCTGCTGCTGCATTTTGCCGATCTCGCACCGAAAACTGTGGTGGCGCGGAGCGCTCGGACGTGGGGTGGAAAGGTTGCAGACTTGCCCGTAACTCGGCAAGCTCCCGGACCACAGCTTCAGCGTGGCGTTCCCTTAGGCTTCGCCACTTTGCATGAGCATCTGCGGTCATTCTGCCAACCTGGGACTGGGAGAAAGTTGCATCGAGCTGTCTGAGCAGGACCGCATTTACGAGCGCCGCATTGGAATGATCGAAAATCTCGTAAGTACCGCGCTGAAGTTCCGTTTCTAACTGGTCACCCTTGAACCCACGAGCCGAAAGATATTGGCGCAGGTACTCCTGATCCGGTGTCAAGTGTCGTGATACATCGATGGAATCGAGCTTTAGCGGGCCGTCTACACTTTGCTGACGTTCCGCCTCGGCAACAGTGCGAATCTCGATTCGAACGGAATGAGCCATGGAAATTGCCGCAAGAGCATGTTGCAGTTCGGCTTTGCGTTCATCTGTGTCCACCACACCATGAATTAAAATTTTCCCGTCATCAACGGTATTGACTTTCACCTGGTCTTTGACAAGTGCATCAACCCGGTCGAGTTTGATGAGAGCTTCCAGTTCGAGGTCATCGACAGAGAGCGAAGCCAGTCGGTCCGGGGCCGGCTTCACTGCCGTCAGTAGTGCCGGCTCGGCAGTCCCGAAGAGACTGGCGCTCAGCTGGCTGAACTCAAAGATGTTGTAGTCCATCTCCGCGATCTCAACCGTACGGCCGTCGTTCAGCGTCAGCGCTTCGGCCACCGGGTGGAAATCGCTGTTGCGCAGGGTCATCGAGGCTTCAGTAATGGGGCCATCGGAAACCTCCGTTCGAACTTCAGTGACCTCGTGACTGCGCAGGATTCGTTCGCGCCGCACACGGGATGCAGTTCGCCAATCGTTGAAGCGCGAAGGAGAGAGCGGAGCCATCCAGTCGAGCTGGGCAGCGGAGAAAACTCCCTTGACTCGAACCAACTCTTCAAGTGCATCCTTACTGGAAGGCGCCTTTACGTCGCTGTCGATTTGATCGACTTGCCGGGATGAGTTCATGTCGCGGTAGATAGTCCGTGCAAAACCACGCCCGTTAACCTTGATGTGCAGTTTCTGATAAGCGACAGGATGCACTCTGCGCAGTAACTCGGCGTGTTCATTCGCCGCCGCCCTCTGCAGGACTTCGCTGGCATTTGCAGTGGGAGCTTTCCGGTGACCAACGACGTCCCAAGAGACAACGACAAGAAGAATTGCAATAACTCCAGCGATGGACGCGCGCAGGTATGGCACGGCTGTTAGAGTCTGGAAAAACTTCACGAGCGCCCGCGCCCGCCTCTGCTCCTTCTTAGCATCGAGTTCTTCGGCAAGCCGCATCAGCCGGAGTTGGAAAGGTGCCCAATTAGCGGGAGGCGTGGCAACGTTGTGTTGGACCTCGTGCTTATAGAGCATGTAATCCGACCGGGCGTTACTCCACACATCCCACTTGGCTCGACACTCCCAACACTTATCCACGTGCGCGCGAATATTATCAGCTTCAATTTGAGTCAGATCGGCATCGAACGCGCGGAACAGTTGCTCCTCGCTCGGATGGGCTTGCTGACTTGACCAACGATGCCCGCACTCAGTCATGTCGATCCTGTGCTATGCGCTTGATTGCACGACGCAGAGCATCGGCAACCGACGACATTCCAACTTCCAGAATCTGGGCGATCTCCCGGTTTAGAAATCCTTCGGCACGCAGGTACAGGCAATTGCGCTGCATCTCCGTCAGAGACAGCATGGCCTGGTGCACGCGAAACAACCGTTCTCGGTCCATAGCGATCCGCTCGGCACTTGGCCTCGTATCAAAGAGCGATTCGAGCGCTGTTTCTGTCACCTCAAGCAGCGGCGCATTTTGGTAGTCCTTGCTACGGGCCTGATCTACTAGAAGATTGTGAGCCACGCGATACAGCCAGGACCGGGGATTGTTGATCGATTTACCCTCGTACAAAGCGCGGTAGAGGCGCAAAAAAGACTCTTGCGTAATTTCTTCAGCACTCGCGGGCTCTCCGCCGGCAGCAATCAGATACCGGCAGATTGGCTCGCGCCATTGCCTGAACCAGAGGGACACTTGCTCTTCGAGGCTCATCCTCGTTGCCGGTACAGCCGACGTCATCAAATGCGATAGCGATAGCTGGGCACCGCGTGCTGGCATCCGTTTAGCGCTCCCCATCCCGCTGAGACCCAAGGATCCAAAGGGCTCCACATGGAAGACGATTGATCCGCCCTCTTTTGTTAGTCTCGTTGGGAACAAATTGCAAGCAGATCGCGAGGCACAACCCGCCAGTTGATATCGGCTCCCCACATACGCCTGGAGGGATTGACGAGTCAGCCACTCTCTGGACGTGACTGACACCCGCATCGCAGGACCTGCTTCTATCGAGCGCAACCGTCAGCGGATCGGAAGCCTTGATCCTGGCCGCGCGAGGCGGTGCCATTTTTGGCGTGTGACTCACAAAATGTGATCCTCTAAACGTCTATTCTCAGGGGGCGCTGCAAACAGAAGCGACTGCCTAGGGCAAATCAGAACCTGCCTGAAAGGGGCTTAAGACGATCGTGAGACGCTGTTTTCCTGCCAAGGATGCATTCTTCTTCTTGATCCTGGTGGCTGGGGTGGTTTCGGCCCGTGCAAAGGCTGAAACCCTTCGTACGCCCGTACAGTGGGCGGTCTCAGCTAATCCAACGCAGCAATTCAAACCGGGAGACCGCATCACCGTTTCTGTGCGCGCCACCATCGCGGAAGGGTGGCATCTTTACTCAATCAGTCAGGCGCCCGGTGGCCCGGTTCGGACTACGATCACCGTTCCGCCGAATCAGGGTTTTCACATTGGCGGCACCATCGTGGGGCCACCTTACAAGAAGTCCTTTGACGAAAACTTCAACATGGAAACTGAGTTCTATGTCGTGAGTGCCACGTTTCGAGTCCCTGTGGCAGTTGCCGCCAATGCGAAAGGGGGCAAGGCGAAGGTGCCCGTGAATGTGTACTTCCAGGCCTGCAACGACCGGAACTGCACAATTCCAACGGTCAAGAAGTTCAGCGTTGGCGTTGAGATCGTTTCGGATCGAACTCAGCAGCCCCCATCGCTACAAGTCCCACACATTCAGACTCCATCGCCTGTCGCGGACGCGAAGGGTTTCCCCGTCACGATGGCGGACAATGTCCGCTCTCCTTCTGATCGATTTCTTCGGAGTTCGCACAACGGCGGCCTTTCCTTTCTGTGGTTGGCGGCGGTTATGGGTGGGCTGTCGCTGCTGACTCCATGCGTTTTTCCCATGATTCCGATCACCGTCTCATACTTTACAAACCACCCGGGCGGCAACCGAAGGAACGCGATTCTTTCGGCATTTACTTACGCACTCGGAATCATCCTGACTTTTACAGCGCTCGGAATTCTGCTGGCAATCCTGTTCGGAGCGGGCGGAGTGAACCAGCTAGCGGCCAACCCCTGGGTCAACCTGCTTATCGCGGCGATCTTCCTCGGATTCGCATTTTCCTTGTTTGGTGTTTATTTCATCCAAGCTCCAGCCGCTTTGATGAATCGGATCGATTCCGTTAGTCGGAGCCACGAAGGGAGCCAGATCGTCGGCGCATTGCTGATGGGCTTCACCTTTACGCTGACTTCGTTCACATGTACTGCGCCGTTTGTAGGCACGCTCCTGGTGGTGACCACACTAGGGAATTGGCGTTGGCCACTGGCTGGGATGCTGGTGTTTGCGACCGTCTTTGCTATTCCCTTCTTCATTCTCGCGCTGGCGCCGCAGCTATTGGCGCAATTGCCGAAAGCCGGTGACTGGATGAATTCGGTGAAAGTCGTAATGGGTTTCCTGGAGATCGCTGCCGCGATGAAATTTCTGTCGAACGCGGATCTGGTGTGGCATTGGGGTGTCTTTACTCGTCAGCTCGTCCTGGCTGTCTGGGTGGGCGTTGGCTTGCTGATGGTGATTTATGTGCTTGGCTACATCCGATTGGGGCACTGCGCTGCGGCGGAAGCCGTCGGTGCGGCACGCCTAACGGTTGCGTTGGTGTTTCTGACGGCAACGATCTGGCTGGTCCCCGGCCTATTTGGCAGGCAACTAGGTGAGCTGGAATCTTTCCTGCCGCCCGAGTTGAACCGGGACGTGTCCTCTTTAGGGCTGGGCGTGCGCCCAGACACCGGTTGGATTATGAACGACTACGACGGCGCCTTGGTAATCGCTAAGCAGGAAAACAAGTTCATTTTCATCGATTTCACTGGCTATACATGTACCAACTGCCGGTGGATGGAAGCGAACATGTTCCCACGCCCGGAGATCAGCCAGGAAATGAGTAAGTTCATCCGGGCGCGGCTATACACCGACGGCGCAGGAGAGGTCTTCGATCGCCATCGAAGATTTCTGCAGGATAAATTTGGGACTGTGGCTCTCCCGTTCTACGCCATTGTGGCGGTGGATGGTTCAGTGGTAGCGACGTTTCCGGGACTGACGCGAAACCCGATTGAGTTCTTAAGCTTTCTAAGGAAAGCTTCGGTCTAGTCAATCCGTGCTCGTAATAATGAACTGCGCAAGAGCGAGGACCTTTGTGACCAATTGACAGCAGGCATTGTCCTGATCTGCTCCTTGGGGCCGCTCGTATGAAGGCGCGCCTTCAAAGCCGCCCTGAACGAAGTCTAAGGGTGTTCTCTGTTGTTCAGTTTTGGGGGTGTTATCGCAAGGAACTATCGCTAGCAGCTCTGACGAAGTAAACTTCTGTCGTTCACCGCAGTTCCTATGCGCCTGCTGCGCCTTCAAGACGTTGAGATTGGCCTCAACGACCGCGTCTTCCGGCACGCGCGGCTGCGAGCTTTGATCGTATGGCTTGCTGGATTCGTCGCCACCTTGGTCTTGTTCTTCCACGCATACACGGGAAAATGGCCGCCGGGCTACATCTTCGGCTCGTTTCTACTGCTCTTCGTGATTTTGACTCTCAAGGTCGTTACTGCGCGCTTCCACCCGTCAAATTGGCTCGTCAGGATGAATGAGACGGGAGCGTACCTGCAATATCGTTCTTATCTGAACTACCAGTTGTCCGCCGATGCCCCTTCGGTCATTTTCCTTACCGTCGGCGAGATCGCGTCGGCCCGTCTAGTCAAAGAGTGCGTCGAAACACCCAATCCGGCAAAGCCCGGCACCACGCAGACCCAATACCTGCGCTATGTCGAACTTGAGTTATCCGGCGATACCGCGCCTCTTGCGGAGGCGTTGCAGACTGAGCGCGCCGAACAGGCCCCATTGCAAAAACGCTGGTATGGCACTAGTTCGACTCTTTACCGAGATTACCCGGTCACGATGACCTCGCCCCCGTTCCTTCGTATACGTTGGGACGTCGTGCCCGGCGCACAAAAGTTCCTCGACGCCTTGCGGCCCTACACGTTCATTGCCGATCCGGTTTCCCTAACGCAGAACTTCACGCATCTGAAATCGCTCGGCCGGGAAGACCAACAGAAGCAACTCCGTGAACTCGCCGCCCGCGGCCAGACCATCACCGCCATGTACGCCGCCCGCCAACTCTACGGCTACAGCTTAGGAGAAGCAAAGGAGATGGTGGATTCTCTGTGCCCTAACAAGAAGACACAGTAACCTCCTGGATCCTACCGACTGGCAAATGCGCCGTGTACGATCCCGTGCTCGTCGTGCCGGTCACGTCGCCGTAGCTTCTTGTTCGCCAAAATCAAGGTCAATGAGTTTATGGAGATTTGTCATCAATTGAGAAAGTAGCAAACCCGCACGGTTCTCTGGACCCAGGGCTCTAGCCCTCATCCAGACTCTGACGAACCATAAGTCTCACTTCTCCTTGCGTAAAAGGCTTTTGCAGAAGCCGCACGTCTGGTTGCAGCACGCCTGCCCTTGCAATCTTGTCATCGGTGTATCCGGACATAAAGACCACTTTTAGCGTAGGCCGAGACGCTACGAGAGTCTCAGCAAGCTGCCGTCCGTTCATTCCTGGCATGATCACATCAGTGACCAGAAGATCAATCACACTACTGTAGGAGCGAGATATGTTGAGTGCCATCGCCGGAGTATCTGCCTGCAAGACCCGATATCCGAACTCTTCAAGGGAAGCGGCGGTGACCTCTCGCAACGAACCTTCGTCCTCGACCAGCAGGATCGTCTCGGTCCCGCGTAAAACCGGGATCGATCGGGGTTCTGGCGCAATCGGTTTGCCTTCGACTACAGGGAAAAATACCTGGAATTCTGTTCCCTTCCCGTGAGTGCTTCGGACTGAGATGCTCCCCTTGCTTTGTTGCACGATGCCGTAAACCTGGGCCAAACCCAGACCCGTACCTCGGCCCCGGTCCTTGGTTGTAAAGAAGGGTTCGAAGATATGGCGTATGGTTTCCTCATCCATGCCAGCGCCGGAATCGGTCACCGTCAAACACACATGCTGGGAAGAGTCGCGGCTTGATTCTGGTAGCAGGGCCATGTCCTCCGGCGCGGCGCCGCTGGTTTCCATCAGCAGACGACCGCCTCCAGGCATCGCGTCGCGAGCGTTAATCGCCAGGTTAATCAGGACACGCTCGATCTGGTTAGGATCGGCTTCAATCAGGGCCGTCGCACAATGAAACCTGGTTACGAGGTCGATGTCTTCTCCCAGCACGCGAGAGAGCATCTCCTGAACTTCGGAAAGCTTGTCGTTCAGGTCAATCACCTGGGGTTGCAAAATTTGCTTGCGGCTGAAAGCCAACAGCTGTTGGGTAAGAGATGCTCCACGCTTGGTAGCATCAAAGATCCTGGTGAGGCCCTTCTGCAATTTTCCGGGGGAATTCTCTTGTGAAAGCAACAATTGTGAATACCCCATGATGATATTAAGAATGTTGTTGAAATCGTGAGCAATACCTCCGGCCAGATGACCAATCGCTTCAAGTCTATGCGCTTGCTGGAGTTGTTCCTCAAGAAGCTTGCGCTCGTGAATGTCGAGCAGAAGGCCATGCATCAGGAGTTCACCCTGTGGTTCTGCAAAAACTCGAGCTTCGTCCCGAACCCAGCGGTAATCCCCCTTCTTGGTGCGAAGCCGATATTCCAGTCGATAGGTACTGCCGTTGTGGCATGCATCCTCTGCTATCCGAACCTGATTTTGATCTTCCGGGTGAACATGCTCGAACCAGAATGATGGTTCTGCCTTCCATTCCGTGGGTGTGTATCCGAACATGGACTCTATCTGTCTGCTGACGTAACGCCACTGCCCTGTGCATCCAAGCTCGCAAACGTAGGTGACGGCAGGTACTTCATCAACAACTTGTCGATAGCGGGCGTTGGCCTCACGCAGCTCAAACGTTCGTTCGTCCAAGCGTGCCTGCAGCACTTCATTTAGGCCGCGCGTTTGTGCTTCGATTCGTTTCCGATCGCTGATATCCCGAGCGATGCCGAGAATACAAGTTCGTCCGCGAAACTCAACCGGGAACGCCCGGACCTCCACGGGTAACTCACCGCCGTCTCTACGGTTCAAGACCAGTTCTACATCATCCATTTCCCTGCCCAACGCATTTTTCGCGAATGAGCCCAGTGCCTTGCAGACGTAGTTGCTCGAAACCAGCCCGCAAGTGGCAAAGTGTTTGCCGATCAGTTCCTCGCGGGAGTAACCGATCATCCTCTCTGCCGATCGGTTGCCTGACACAAATCGTCCTTGCAAATCGATCATGTAATAGGCATCAGGAGCTCTTTCGAAGAGACTGTCGAACAGTCGCTCAGATTGTTCCCGCTGTGCCTCCGCATGCGAGCGCTGCTCCTGCAGAACACGCCGCTCTTTCCATACCAGAAGGAGCAGAATTGGCGAAACCACCAGCACGAGCATGCCGCGAAAGAATTGCACCCTGGGTGGGCTTGTCACCATTGAAGTTAACGCAATATGCATGGCGGGGAGGAGAAAGAGGAAGATGATGCTGCTCGGAAGCAGGGTCGCGTCCCGGAGTGGGGAGCGGTCCGCCACACGCTCGCCGGAGTTGTCGCTTGCTCCCTTGAACGAGCGAATCGCCACCAGCATCAGCACATATGGAAGATAGACGCGGAGGTCTCTCCAGATTCCGGATGTGGCTTGCCACAGCTTGGTAACGTCTAGACCAAATACGATATCCCCGACGAACCAGCAAGTGTAGGCTGCCGCCATCCAGCCATAGACGGATCTCCACCGGGATGAGCAGCGGACAGCGAGAGGGGTGAGGCGTATTACGACGCATGCGTCGATGAGAGTCTCGGACAAATCCGCAGCTTGGGGAGCAACACCTTGTGGGTTGAGCTTCGCTGGAATGATGAGGAAATAGAAAAGCAGTGCGAAGCCCCACAAAAGACAACCCACGATCCGGTTGCGCCGGAGATAGGCCTGCCCACTGAGGTCGTCTTCGACATGGGCGTCCGGTGCCGCCGCAATCAAGGTACAGAGACCGGAAAAAGGTCCCAGTGCACCCACCAACAGGTGAGCGTCCAAGGAGGCCGAATCCTGGAGCAGCGCGCTCCCAAGCAGGTTTAGCTCATCAAGGACGAATGCCAAGGCAATCCATCCCCAGAAAAGCTTGGCTCCCTTGCTTTTGGCGCGGAGCCACTTGACAGCGGCTGACACAATAACGAACCATGGGAAAGCCAGGTCGGCGTAGTGGTGTGTGAGTGTGTGGCGCTGCTGGGAAGCAAGGATGGGAACGTATTCCAGCGCGATTAAGGCCAGCAAGAGCAGAAGGGAGGAGGAAACGTAGCTGTCCTTGACACAGAGCTTCCACGCTGTCGTGTCGTCTGCGCTCATACTGCCCCCCTCTAAACAGTATGCTGCTGCTTACAAATCGACCCAATGACGACAAGGACTTGGTTTCGAAGACCGCCACTGGCGACTGTCGCTGCGAAGGCGTGGAGGCCGAAGCCGAACCTCAGCGAGTTGCTCACCCCGCCGAAACCCAACCCAGATCGTGATTTTTCTAAGCATGACTAGTTCGCTGGTATGGTACAGCAGAAACACCGGGTCAATTAACGAAAACAAGGGTCAGCACTCAAACCCGGCCAGTGCAGGGAGTGATATGGGACGTCTCGCTACTACGACCCGTCTCAGCTACGGCCGGACCGCTGAGATCCGGCCAGAAGATCCTGATCAATGGGGCGGGTGGCAGCGTGGGCACAATTGCCATCCAACTCGCCAAGTGCCAGGACGTGGAAGTGACCGGAGTCGATAGCGCGCTGAAGTTCGCGATGATGCAGGCCATCGGCTTTGACCACGTGATCGATTACACGAAGGAAAACTTTGCCAGCAGCGGCCGGCGCTACGACCTGATCCGCGATACAAAAACGACTCGTTCTCCGTTCACCACGCTCTCGCTCAGTCCCGGGGAACATACGCCACAGTCGGTGGAGACTTGTCCCGCTTGTTCCAGCCATTCTGTGCATGGGTCCCATCTCCCGGAACTGAGACTTTAAAATTTGAAAATCGTATCCTCCGCGTGGGCAACGCAAAACTCTGCACATTGACTCGTAATCAGAACCGGGGGAGAATCAACCGTCTTTCGAGGAGCGCTTTATGAAACGGACTCCCCCGTCCCACAAAACTGCTCGCAACCTTTCCGAGCCAGCCCATCAACGCCTCAAAACGTATGCGCTTGCGGCGAGCGCCTCGGGAGTTGCAATGTTGGCATTGGCGTTGCCCGCAGAGGGGAAAATTGTCTATAGGAGGGACAACCAGCCGATCCCACCCGGCTTCGTGCCAAGTTTGTTCCTGGATCTGAACCACGACGGAATCAACGACTTCTCTTTCTTGAACTTCTTCAGCGCAACCAGTTCGACATTAGCGTTATCGGTCTTACCTGTTGATCCGAGCAACGAGATTTTTTCAATCGGTGCTAGCTATGCTGCCGCCTTACCCGCAGGAAAGAAGATCGGCCCCAAGGGGATGTTTCAGAAGAGGCTTGGTGCGGGGATGGCCAATGGGCTTGATGGTACCTGTCAGGGTCCATGGATTCACGCTCACCAACGCTATCTGGGGCTGAAATTCATTATCAAGGGGAAGATTCATTTCGGTTGGGCGCGTTTGAACGTCAGTTGTGTCTATCCACACGCGATAAATGCAACGCTGACCGGCTACGCCTACGAGACGATTCCGAACAAACCCATCATTGCGGGGAAGACCGAGGGGCCAGATCAGATTGCCAGCGTCGTCTCCGTTGGCCCCGTTTCCCGTAGACCTCACACTCCTAGAGCGGCAAGCCTAGGGCTGCTTGCGCTAGGTTCGGCGGGACTCTCCATCTGGCGGCGAGAGGAGTCTGCATACGACGGCAATTAATCCCGCCGATGTGCCCCCTGAAGTGGAAATCTAGAATTTGGAAATCGTATCTCCGCTTTGAGCAGCGCACGACCTTGCGCGTTGACTCACAAGCCGAGCCGACGGATAATCAGCCGTCCATCGAGAAGCACTTTTATGAAACGCTCTTCCCACCCTCGTAAGACCGTTATCCTTTCCGATTCGCAACATCAACGGCTCACCATGTACGCGATTGCGGCTGCGAGCGCTGCGGGCGTGGGCGTGATGGCATTGGCGCTGCCCGCAGAAGCAAAAATTATCTATACGCCGAGGCATCGAACCATCAAGACCCACGAAGTTTTTCATCTCGATCTCAACCATGACCAGATCGGTGACTTTCTCATTTCCAACCACTCCTTTTGTACCGCGGACGTTTGTGGCCGCACTCTCCGAGCACTTCCGGCTGCGGGCCGAAATCGGGTGATCGGGGCAAAAGGGATCGGCGGTCCTTTCTATGCCTATGCCCTCAAGGGCGGTGTGAAAATCGGCCCCCAGCAGCCGTTCTCCGGTCGGTTAATGGCGGCATCCGGCACCGAATACGGAAGCGTCGGGCAGTGGTTCAACGTTTCGGATCGTTATCTAGGGTTGAAGTTCGTCATAAAGGGAAAGTTTCACTACGGCTGGGCGCGCCTCAGTGTGATCGTCGGTGGCGGCAGTATTACTGCTGCCCTGACGGGATACGCCTACGAGACCATTCCGAACAAGCCCATCCTTACAGGTAAGACCGAAGGGTCGGAAGAAAGCAGCGTCGATGACGGGAGTCCTGCGAGTCTGAACAAAAACGCTCTGCAACCTGCCAGCCTCGGGCTGCTGGCAGCAGGCGCGCCCGGTCTTTCGGTTTGGCGACGGGAAGAATCAGCTCCTGAAAACAATTAGTTCTTGGCAGGTTTGAGCTTCTCGCCAGCCGGGTGCCAACACTCGAACGCCTCTGCCGTGATCGAGTCGAGCCATACGCAAAGGACCAAAAAGTGGGCACGTGGAACACGACAGCATTCGAGTTCAGCATAAGAAGGCTATCAAAACGAGGGTCACACTTCCGCGATGGCCTGGATCCACCGCAAACGGAACAGATTACTCAGGCCCGAGGCGCTCGCTCAACGCAACTATCAATCCGCGGTGCTCGCCGGATGCATCAACTTGGGAAAGCTGCTCCACTGCGCTCGATTCCGGCCGCACACCAACCACAAACCCCCGGCGACTACTAGTAGGATTATAATGGCATACACACTACCCTCTGGCCCCGTCGTACCGCCGCTCCATATCGGCGCTCCAACGGGATGACTCTCGAGTAACCGCCCCTGCGATACCGAACCACTGTCGATCACGCCGTACAGATACGCTTCCGCCCAGTTCATCCCGGTATGCATGCCTATCGCCCACCAGAGCGAGCCCGTCAGCCATAGGCTGAGACAAGACACGAGTCCGCCAACGGCCGCGGTAATCAATCCCAGGGGGGATTCGCCCGCGTTGTGGCCGTGCGCGGCGCCAAATAATACGGACATAATCAGGGCCGCCCACCAGAAATTGAGGCCGCGCGTCAAAGTGTAGAGAAGATATCCCCGGAAGAGGCCTTCCTCGAAAAACGCGACGAGCAGATCCAGCGCCGCCCACAACGCCGCGTATTTCCATATGGCCGCACCGCTCAACACTCTCCCGTCGAACACCAATAGGTGGGTTGTCCAGAGTGCCCCCACTAGCGCGGATATCGACATTAGACCGACCGCCAAGCCAAAAAAGAATCTTCTCACCATTCGGCTATCGGTCAAGCCATAGCTCAAAACCGGACGCTTCTCGATCTTTGACATAACCCATGTGGCTATGAAAAGTCCGAGGACCACCGCAGCTTCCCTCAGGATTTGGGTATCCGGCGACACCACATGCATGTCTTCATCCGGGAAGAAGTGCCCTACCAGCGTGCCGCCTAACGCACTCAAAACCACGACGATCGCCAGGAATATCAGCACGCTCCAGCCTGCCCGCAATCCCTGTTCACGAACAAACAACCCGCGTAGCACGCGCGACTTGGAACCAGTCATGCCCGATGCCTCCACTGAATTTTATTTCGCAGCAGTCCGATTACCTTCGGCTCGCCGTCGCTTAGCTCGCAGCAATGTTTTGCTGTGCATCACCGTAATCCTGCCCAGGGAGACGCCAACCCTCGGAAGCAGTAATTTTATGCGTTCTCACACAGTCTCGACCCATAGCAGCCCTTCGGATTCGCCCCGAATAACTAGCGTTTTAGTGTCTGCCCTACATGACCCCATCTGACCCTGCTACACGTAATCGGCGAGCGTAAGGTCGACGTTGTGCGTGCTGCCATCTTTGCTCTTGATGACGAGATGCACCACTGTGCCGGGAGCCGCACGGAACGCGCCGCGGACTTCGAGCAGAGACGGATTTGACGAGCCTCTGAGCGACACGATGACGTCACCCTTTTTCAGTCCAGCCGTCGCCGCCGGTGTACCGGGGCGCACATCGATGACCGTGATCCCGCCTTTATTGATGAGGTAGAGACCGCTGCGATCCCATTCGTCGCGTACCGAAATATCCCCATTCGGCGTCAGTGTCATGGTGCGCCCATGGTAGTCCAGCGTCATCGTGAAGCGCTTCCACACTCCGCCGCCCACATTGGCACCAAAGAAGGGCAAGTCATACCCTCCTCCCCCTTGTGCCGGGTAATCACCGACAAGATCGTGAAGCGTCAGCCCGCCGAAGGAAAGCGTCTGCAGGCGGCCGAGCCTCCCATGAGTCGGACCGCCAACGCCGAACCCATTCACTCCCGGCTCGGTGACCTTTGTCGGTACGACGCTCGGATGGGCCTCGAGGAACGGCGTGTAGAACGAGAGCGAACTGCTCGCGCCAGTATCGAGCGTGCACGTCGCTGGCACATCGTCGATGCCGCATGCGAATTGCGGCTCTGTGCCGAACAGGGCAACCGGTACGACGGTCGCATCGGGCGGAGGCGTATACGACCCCGGCATATGAAACACGACCTTCTTATTCCCGTAATCGAAGGTCGTCAAGAAGCGGGATAGCACCTCGTAGCCGATCACCCCATCCATCGGCATTCCGGCGGACATGCCGAAGCCCTTGGCGATCGGAAGTACGATGAAAACCTGATTCGTGACCAGTGCATCCCCGACTTGAAGCATCTTGATCACTGCGAAACTAGAGGCAACACCTGCGCTGCCCACGCCTGTGACCTCTGCCGATCCACCGCTGGCCACGCCAAGCTCCTTAGCGACTGCCGAATCGATGACGTTCGCTCCGCCGGTGTCGAAAGCGAAATGGAACGGTCCCTTTCCGTTGAGCATGACGTCGAGCCATACCTGATTCTTCGAGATCTGGATCGGGACGGAAGCCTGCGTCGCGCGGTTCGCGATCGAGAAATCATGCGGTGAGGACGTTGGAGCCGTGAGATGCGAGGCGCCGCCGGGTGGATCCACCTCGACACTCGTCACCGTAAACGAGGTGGTGCCATTCATGTTCGACGTATCCACGCGATAGGGAATCATGAGGCCCTGTACCGGGCGGAAATCGGCCATGGTAATGGTCGTGACCACCGGCCCCGCTGTTTGCACCACCGTGACCGGCAGGTGAGTTGCCTTATCGAACCAGACGTCGATCGGCACGCTGGAGTTAGGCGGCGTAACGGTGAGCACGTCGTAGCTCTTGCGGTCCTGGCTCTTTGAGCCTCCCCATGTGATCGTTGCGCCGCCGTAACTTGGTGTCCAGAGGTCGTAGTTACCAACGTATGCTTGGTTGATGGCACGGGAGCGCCCGAGTACGCTCCCGTCGACGATCACCAGTCCTGTCTGGTCGAGATTCCAGTTCTCATCGCCATCCCATCCGTTGCCTCCGCCGAGAGGCGGCGTTGAAAAAAGCGCTGCTTCCCGCATGCCCCCCATCTCATTCCAGTCATCACCACTGCCGGAAAGACCAGTGGCTACGACGCTGCCCTTTGCATGGATAACCTTCATCGAACGCAGGGCATCGACGTGAAGAGCGGCTCCCGATTGGCTTATGAGCTTTCCAACTCGTGGATCGCCATTGGCATGTGCGGCCTGTGGCTCGACTGAGATAAGCACCATAAAGCTCGCGGTAAGGAACAAAAACCCTGGTTTCATGGCCTTCTATCCTCGGCTTGTAATCTGTACTAATAGATAATATATTATCTATATGAAACTTCCTGTGTCAACTCCCGATCTGGTCGTCGGGCGACTGCGTAGTGACATCGTGAGCGGGCGGCTCGCGCCCGGTGAGCCCTTGCGTCAGGATGAGATCGCCCGATCATTCGGGGTGAGTCACGTTCCGGTTCGTGAAGCCTTTCTCAGGCTCCAAGCCGAACGGCTCGTCGAGATCCGGCCGCGCCGCGGCGCGATCGTCGCGGCGCTTTCTGCAGCAGAACTCGAAGAGCTTACCGAGATGCGCGCGGCCTTGGAATGTTGTGCGCTGCGCATCGCAATACCGAAGCTCACTGTTGGTGACCTGCAGAAGGCCGCCCAAGCGCTGGATCGCATCGATCACCAGCCGGAGCGATGGGCCGAGCTGAACATGGCGTTCCACACCCTCCTCTACGCGGCCGCAGAGCGTCCGCGGCAACTCGCGACGATCCTTTCGTTGCAGCGCAGCCTTGAGCGGTATGTCAATTACGTCTATTATCAACTCAAGATGACGAATGCCTTCGCGGACTCACAGCGCGAGCACCGCAAATTGCTCCAGCTCGTCGAGCGAAGAAAAACAGATGAAGCGTGTGCACTCGTGAATGACCATATCCTCGAGCCGTGGGGTATCGTGGTTTCCAAGTTACGCGAATCGGGCCACGCTTAGGCGGTGTCGTGTGTGGTAGCGAGCGTAGATGCCTCCGTCCTGACTTGGATCAATCAGCAATTTGCCAGGGCCAGGGCGAAGGCGGGTCTTCCGAAAGATTTGGTGATGTATTGTGGCCGGCACGACTTCGGCACATACGCACTGAGCCATACGGGGAACCTAGCCGCCGTCATGAAGACCATGGGACACAGGGATGTGAAGACTGCGATGCAGTATCAGCATCCCGAGCTCGAAAGTGTCCGTGCGGTCATCAACGACCGGAATTCACGTCACAATTTACGTCACAAAACCGAATTTCTTCAGTAGGGTGATTTTGCAAGTTGTTGAAAAGATGGTGAGCGCGGAAGGAATCGAACCTTCAACCTACTGATGGAACGCCAGTTTAACCAAATCAATGGTTTCAGCGACTTCCGGGCGTTCCAAGT
>Ga0209698_10003731_pt1 | contig 16827 bp, 12 predicted proteins | sample LitLauG_LLR_2012_FD_187203 | JGI IMG/M metagenome (GOLD analysis project Ga0209698, IMG submission 187203) | Freshwater sediment microbial communities from Pennsylvania, USA - Little Laurel Run_MetaG_LLR_2012 (SPAdes) (version 2) | ecosystem: Environmental > Aquatic > Freshwater > Creek >...
TGCGCCACGGTTCCGAGCAGCGCAGCGCAGTTGGCCCGCAGGGCCAACCGCGACACCTGGGGCCGGTCCGCGCACAGGGCAGCCGGAACTCGTGTGCGACGCCCAACGCAAGATTCAACCACGCGGGCTTCCTCCCCGGCCCTATTCCATAGCGCAGAGAATTAAACGGGCAAAGTATCCGTAAAGAAAAATATGAACCGGCGCTAATTCGTCCCGCTCTTGCGCGCGATGCTCGTTGCCATGGTGACCACCGAGGCCAGGTCGCTCAGGTTGCCCGGGATGACCAGCGTCGTGCTTTCCTTGGCCAGCTTACCGAACTGGCGCACGTATTCCTCGCCGATCCGCAGCTGCATGGCTTCGATGCCGCCGCGCTCGCTCAGCGCGGTTCCCACCTGCCGCAGACCTTCGGCGGTGGCGGTGGCCACCGCCAGGATGGCCGCGGCCTGGCCCTGGGCCTCGTTGATCTGCTGCTGCTTGTTGGCCTCCGATGCCTTGATCACGCGCTGCTTGTCGCCTTCGGCCTGGTTGATCTTGGCGTCGCGCTCGCCCTCCGAGGTGAGCACCACCGCACGCTTTTCGCGCTCGGCGCGCATCTGCTTTTCCATTGCCGAGAGCACGTCCTTGGGCGGCGTGATGTTCTTGATCTCATAGCGCATGACCTTCACGCCCCAGGCCACGGACGCCTTGTCCAGTTCGGCCACGACGTTGGCGTTGATGATGCCGCGCGCCTCGAAAGTGCGGTCGAGTTCTATCTTGCCGATCTCGCTGCGCAGCGTGGTCTGGGCCAGCTGGCCGATCGCGAAGTTGTAGTTGGTGATGCCGTAGGACGCCAGGTGCGGGTCGAGCACTTGCATGTACAGAACGGCGTCCACCGCCACCTGGACGTTGTCGCGCGTGATGCAGATCTGCTCGGCCACATCGAGCGCCTGCTCCTTGAGGCTGTGGCGGTAGGCAACCTTCTCCATGAACGGCAGCAGCACGTGGAACCCGGCTTGCAGCGTGCGGCTGTACTTGCCGACGTTTTCGATGACGAAGGCGCTTTGCTGGGGCACGACGGTGGCCGATTTGGCGATGACGATGACCACCAGGAACGCCAGGACGATCAATGCATAGGACAGGATCATGTTTTCCATTTCCATCAGACTTGGGTTTGCCGTGTCGCCGACGCCGAACGGACGGTCAGCGTGAGGCCGTCGCGGCGCACGACGCGGGCGCGCTCGCCGGCGGCGATGGCGGTATCGCCGTCGTTGCGCACGGTCCAGTAGCTGCCGGCGTGTTCGGCCTGGCAACTGGCCCCCGGCGCCAGCAAATCGGGGAGCGTGATCTCGCTCAGCGCGCTGGCCGACCGCGGCGTCGCGCCCGGGCCGCCCAGCCGCCCGTAGATTCGGCTGCGAAAGCCAACCATCGATACCAGCGCCAGCACGGCGAAGACCGCCCACTGCAGCCATGTGCCCAGCTGCGGGGCCAGTGCGGCCACGACGCCGGTCGCCATGGCCGCTGCGCCGATGAATACCAGATAGAACTGCGCGCTGACGACGCTCAACTCGGCGCCCAGCAGAATTGCGCCGGCGACGACCCACGCCCACCAAATCATCGCGCCACCTCCGCTTGTTTCTTCCGGGCCAGTATAGGCGCGGGCCGGCCTGCGTCCTCAGGTTCCCAGGACGATTCCGGCCTGCAGTCCCGATTCGCTGCAGTACTGCGGTGCGGGCAGCTTGCGCCCGTCCTCGCCGCGCACCTTGAAGACCTCGATCTGTCCGCCCTGCGCACCGATCAATATGCTGTCTGCGCCGACGGCAATGCACTCGCCCGGTTTGCCCTTGACGGCGCCAAAGGTGCGCGTCGGGTGCTTGCGTGCGTCGAAGATCGACAGCTTGCGGCCATTGTGCGTGGTCCACGCTCCGGGCGCCGGATTGCAGCCGCGTATCAGGTTGTAGATCTGGTCCGCATGGTTATGCCAGGATATGCGCGCTTCCGCCGCCCGGCACCATCCCTCATAGCTTGCCGCCGCCTCATCCTGCGGCGTTTCGTGTGCCTGGCCTGCGCAAACGAGATCGGCCGCCTCGAGCAGGGCCGCCACGCCCAGCGGGAAGAGGTGCTCGAAGTAGACGCTGCCCAGGGTGTCGTCGGGCCCGATGGGCACGCGCTTTTGCAGGATGATGGGCCCCTCGTCGAGGCCGTCGGTTGGGCGGAAGATGCTCAGGCCCGTTTCCGTATCGCCGCGGATGATGGGCCAGTTGATCGAACTTGGGCCACGGTAGCGCGGCAGCAGCGACGGGTGGTACTGGATGGTGCCCAGGCGCGGAATCTGCACGAAATCCTGCGGTGCGAACTGCACCACGTAGGCCATGATGCCGATGTCCGCATTCATGGCGCCAATGGCGTCCCGCGCCGCTGCCTCGCGCAGCGAGGGCAGCTGCACCAGCGGCAATCCGCGCTCCGCGGCGGCGCTGTGCAGGGGATCGGCGCGGGCGCCCGCCTGCTGGGGCGCACAGAATACGCCAGCCACGGTATCCCCGCGCGCGAGCACCGCATCGAGCACTGCCTTGCCAAAATCCTGCTGGCCGATGATCACGATTCGCATGGTTCACACCCCTGCCGCCAGGTGCCGGGCTTGACTGCCGGCCTGCAGTTGCGCCGCCACCGATGCCAGCAGCTGGCGTGCCAGCGCCGTAAAGGTGGTGGGATCGCCGCTGGACTCCAGGCGCAGCAGCGGCGACCCGCCGCCGTCCGCAAAGGCGTCGTGCAATTGCGCGCCGCCAGGCGCCGCTCCGTCCAGGCGGCGCTGCAGCTCGCGCGCGACGGCCGGGCCGGTTTCAATGATGTGCACGTCCGGGGCAACGGCCTCGATGGCGTGCCGCAGGAACGGGTAGTGGGTGCAGCCAAGTACGAGCGTGTCGGCGCCGGAATCGAGCAGCGGCCGCACGGCCTGGCGCACCAGCGTGCGGGCGCGCACCGATTCGAGGTCGCCGGACTCGACCAATTCCACCCAGCCCACTGCGGCATGTTCGACGAACCGTACCTGCGGCGCCTGGCTGCCGACCCGGTAAAGCAGGTCGCGATAGCGCCGGCTGCACAGCGTGGCGCGTGTTGCCAGCACCCCCACCACGCCATTGCGCGTGGCCGCCGCGGCCGGCTTGAGGCCGGGCTCGACGCCGATCACGGGTACCGGCGCCCACGCACGCAAATCGTCGATGGCGTTGGCGGTCGCCGTGTTGCAGGCGACCACCAGCGCGCTGACGCCGCGCTCGAGCAGCGTTGCACAGCACAGCTGCGTGCGGACGAGGATTTCCTGGTCGCTGCGCGTGCCGTAGGGTGCGTATGCCGTATCGGCAAAATAGACGATGGGCTGGCCCGGCGAGGCGGCAACTATCGCGGCAACCACCGACAGGCCGCCCGCGCCCGAATCGAACACGCCGATGGGTGCCGGTGAAGCCGCAGGCATGCGCACGGACATGCTGGTCTCAAGCGGCCACGACGGGTATGCCGGCGATCCGCGTGCGCCACTCCTGCGGCCCGGTCTGGTGCACCGACGTGCCTCCGGAATCGACGGCGACCGTGACCGGCATGTCCACGACCTTGAATTCGTACACGGCTTCCATTCCCAGATCCGCAAATGCCACGACCCTGGCCTCGCGTATGGCGCGGGAAACCAGGTAGGCGGCGCCGCCCACGGCCATGAGGTACGCGGATCGATGCGTGCGGATCGCCTCGATCGCGGCCGGACCGCGCTCGGCCTTGCCGATCATGGCCAGCAGGCCGGTTTGGGAAAGCATCATCTCGGTGAACTTGTCCATGCGCGTTGCCGTGGTGGGGCCGGCCGGACCGACGACCTCGTCGCGCACCGGGTCGACAGGTCCGACGTAATAGATCACGCGGCCGCGAAAATCGACCGGCAGCTTTTCGCCGCGGGCGAGCATGTCGCGGATGCGGGCGTGCGCGGCATCTCGGCCGGTAAGCATGTGGCCCGAGAGCAGCAGGGTCTGCCCGGGCTTCCAGGCGGCAACCTGCTCGGGTGTGAGTGTGTCGAGGTCGACGCGTTGCGAGCGGACCGGATCGGCCTGCCACTGGACGTCGGGCCAGTCGGAGAGTTCCGGCACCGGCAGCCGCGCCGGGCCGCTTCCGTCGAGGCGGAAATGCACGTGGCGGGTGGCCGCGCAGTTGGGGATCATCGCCACCGGCTTGCCCGCGGCATGGGTGGGGTACTGCAGGATCTTCACGTCGAGTACGGTGGTGAGCCCGCCCAGGCCCTGGGCGCCGATGCCCAGGGCATTTGCCTTGTCGTAGATCTCGACGCGCAGCTTCTCGACCTCGGTGCGCGCCCCGCGCGCCTTGAGCTCGAACATGTCGATGTCCTCCATGAGGGCCTGCTTGGCCAGCAGCATCGCCTTTTCCGCGGTGCCGCCGATGCCGATACCCAGCATTCCCGGCGGACACCAGCCGGCGCCCATCGTGGGTAGCGTCTGCAGCACCCAATCGACGATGGAGTCGCTGGGATTGAGCATCACCAGCTTGGACTTGTTTTCCGAGCCCCCGCCCTTGGCCGCGACGGTTATGTCCAGGCCATTGCCCGGCACGAGTTCGACCTGGATCACCGCCGGCGTGTTGTCCTTGGTGTTGCGGCGCGCGCCTTCGGGCGGGTCGACGATGGACGCGCGCAGGGTGTTGTCCGGATCGAGATAGGCGCGGCGCACGCCTTCGTTGATGGCGGCCTCGAGGCCGTCGTCGAAGCCATCCCACTGCACGTCCATGCCGGCCTTGACGAATACGTTGACGATGCCGGTGTCCTGGCAGATGGGGCGACGTCCCTCGGCGCAGAGCCGCGAATTCGTGAGAATCTGTGCAATGGCATCGCGTGCTGCCGGGCTTTGCTCGCTCTCATAGGCGCGGCCCAGTTGCTGCAGGAAATCCTTGGGGTGGAAGTAGCTGATGAACTGCAATGCGCTGGCTACGCTTTCGATCAGGTCGGCGCGGCGTATGGCGCGGCGGCCGCTGGTGGTGGATGGGTTCATCGCCGATATCTCCCTCCCGCCAAGCGTGCGGGTCGCTGCTGCTGCCGGCGGACGTGCCGGCACTAGGGCCGGTTCCCGTTCCGGTGCGGGTGCGCGCGGGGCGCGCGCAACTTTTTCCGGATTTTGGACCCTGCAATCGTCCGTAGGTTCGCAAGGCACCGCATTATCGCGCGCTCCGGTGCGGGGCCCCGGGAGCGCCGGGGCGGGCTGCGGGGATAGGGCGGCGCTAGCGTTCGCGCGCCCAGATGCGCCAACGCTCCTCCGGTCGGACCCGGCGGTGGCCTTCCCACGCCAGTTCCCACATGCCGCGCACGCCGGGCGGCGGATCCTGGTCCAGGGAAGCGCGCCGTGCTTCGCGGTGCAGGGCAAACTGGCAGGTTTCGGTCGATCCCTCGCGGTCGAAGCGAATCTTCCCGTAGTAGGCGATGACCGCGCGTTCGGCAAGCGGGATGCGGTGCGCCTGTACGCAGCCCTGCTCCAGTCCGCGCGCATGCAGCTGCGCGGCCAGTTCCATGGCAAAGGTGCGATAGGAAAATACATAGTCGACAGCCGGCAGGAAAAGGACATTGGCGGTGATCCACACCACGGTTATCCCCGTCGCAGCCAGCAGGGGACCGCGCCACAGAACCTGCGGGCGCCGCAGCACGCGCCACGCGACGATCTGGGACCAGATCACCGCGGCCGCCGCCGCCAGTGCCAGCGCCACCCACTGCACGTGGGGCGTGTAGCCCGGCGCCAGTCGCGCGATGGATGCGGCCATGGCCTTGGGCGTGCCCGTCTGCATGGCGATGTAGTAGCCCCAGAAGAAAATCAGCGCGAGGGAGAATATCGCGATGGCAAGCCAGTCGATGACGTTGTCGAGCGCCCGGCGCAGGCAGGTGGCGCCGAATGCGGCCAGGACCGCCATGGGCGCAATGAGGGCAACGAGCGCCCGCTCATCGAGCGGCACGCTGAACAGCAGGGCGACGAACAGCCCGCCCAGCAGCAGCAGCGGGCGTTCCACGTGCGGCGCGCGCAGGCTTGAGCGCCATGCGTAGACCGACCAGGCGGCCAGCGGCCACAGCGGCCATAGGAACCAGGCACCGGTTCGCAGCAGCCAGGCGCCGCCATCGGGTCCGGGCAAGCCTATAGGCACGGCGGCTCGCCAGGAATCGAAATACGCCTCGGCGGCGTGCGGAGCGGCCAGATGGGCGGCCAGCGGCCACGCCCCGGCCAGCAGCACGGCCGGGGTCAGCAGCAGCGCGCTGGCCGTCAGCGCCGGGGTAAAGCCGCGCCGCGGGCTTTGAGCGGGTTCACTCGCCATGGGTACGGCATCGAATTGGGGCCCGCGCGGCGGCGCCGGCGCGGGGCCGAATTGCGAGCGCCAAATCACCCCCAGCAGGCCCAGCAGCAGGCCAGCGGCTGGCAGCGGGCCCTGGGTGAGGGCGAGCGCGCCTATGCAGACGCCGCCCAGAATTGCTGCCACCGACAGGCGCCTCTCGACCAGGCTGGCGGCAAGAACGGCCACGCTCACGATGGCTACGCTCGCGCCGTCGGCCTGGGTCTGATGCAGACGCAGCAGTATTCCTATCGTTCCGACCAGCACCAAAACGGCGACGTCCGCGACCAGGCGCGCATAGTCGTGCCGGCTGGCCTCGCCGCCAAAGGCGCCGGCCACCGGCTGGGCTTCGTCGCGCGCGGCGAAGCGATGCACGCCGTGCCACAGCGCCGTGATGGCCAGCGGAATCCAGATGATATTGGCTGCCGCCGCGGCGTTGATGTCGCCGGCCAGCGGGCCGGCCACCAGGATGAGCAGGCCACCCAGCCAGTAGGGCAGCGGCCCCCCCTGCAGTTCCGGGGCGCCGGCAACGCTGGGCAGCAGCCAGTCGGCCAGCCTGCCGTGCGCCATGGACCACATCTGCCCGAAACCCACGGCGTCCTGCGGCCAGAGATCGTGGCCGAAAAGCCCCGGTGCGATGAAGGCGAGCATCAGCCCTGCCAGGGCCCAACGGGGCAGCGTCGCGGCCGCTTGCGCCGAGATATGCGCCGGTGAACGGCGCGGGGCTTCAATCATGGCGGCGACGGGTCGGGCTGCGGCGTGGCCGGCAAACCGTAGGCGCACCGGCATTGACGCTCACCGGCAGGTCCGCAATCTGGGGGCAGGGGTGCATTCGGGCGGATTCTGCCAAGAAAAAAGGCAGCCTGGGGCTGCCTCGTTTGGTATGCACCGCAGGAGGTATCCGCCGAGACGGGGCCCCACTCCAATTGCCGGGCCACGCCGGTGGTACCCCGCGGGCGGGTACCACGGACTCGGCATGCGGCTGGCCGGGCGCCGATATAGCGCTCAGCGGCGCTTGGACTTGGCCGCAGTTGCTTCCGCGGCGGCGGCGTTGACTTCCTTGGTCTTGGCGGCAAACTTCTGACGGAACTTCTCGACGCGGCCGGCTTCAACGACGCGCGTCTGCGCCCCCGTGTAAAAGGGGTGCGATTCCGACGAGGTGTCGAGCTTGACCAGCGGATATTCCTTGCCGTCTTTCCACTTGATGGTCTCGCGCGTGGGCGCGGTGGAGCGGGTGACGAAACTAAAATCGCAGGAAAGGTCCACGAAAACGACGTCGCGGTACTGGGGGTGTATGCCTTCTTTCATTTTCCGATCTCGTATTCTGGTCGCGCATTCTGGCCATGCGCAGCACCGGATGCCGGTTTTGCATTGGCAAAACGCTCACACCCAGTCAAACGCAACCCGCAATCATAATCCAGGCGGGGTCACTTAGGCAAGTGCCCGGGTACCCCGCGGTGCCACCCTCCGCGGCAGGCAGCGTCAGCGGCCGGCTAGCCGCCGCGGCGCATCATGTCGAAGAATTCGGCGTTGGTCTTGGTCTGCTTCATCTTGTCGAGCAGGAATTCCATGGCCTCGATTTCGTCCATGCCGTAGAGCAGTTTGCGCAGTATCCATACCTTCTGCAGGATTTCCGGCTTGAGAAGGAGTTCTTCCCGTCGGGTTCCCGAGCGGTTGACATTGATCGCGGGGTAGACGCGCTTTTCGGCCAGGCGCCGCTCAAGGTGGATTTCCATGTTGCCGGTGCCCTTGAACTCCTCGTAGATGACGTCGTCCATGCGGGAACCGGTGTCTATCAGGGCGGTGGCGATGATGGTGAGCGAGCCGCCTTCCTCGATATTGCGTGCCGCGCCGAAGAAGCGCTTGGGGCGTTGCAGTGCATTGGCGTCCACGCCGCCGGTGAGCACCTTGCCCGATGCCGGAACGACGGTGTTGTAGGCACGCGCCAGCCGCGTGATGGAGTCGAGCAGGATTACCACGTCTTTCTTGGACTCGACCAGCCGCTTGGCCTTCTCGATGACCATTTCGGCCACCTGGACGTGCCGCACCGCCGGCTCATCGAAGGTGGATGCCACCACCTCGCCGCGCACCGAGCGCTGCATCTCCGTCACCTCCTCGGGCCGCTCGTCGATCAGCAGCACGATGAGCACGGCGTCGGGATGATTGGCCGTGATGGCGTGGGCCAGGTGCTGCAGCATCACCGTCTTGCCCGACTTGGGGCTCGATACCAGTAGTCCGCGCTGGCCCTTGCCGATGGGGGCGATGATGTCGACGAGGCGGCCGGTGATGTTTTCGTCGCCGCGCATTTCGCGCTCGAGCGTCATCGGCTTGTCGGGAAACAGCGGTGTCAGGTTCTCGAAAAGGATGCGCTGCTTGGTGGAGTCGGGGGTCTGGCCATTGACCTTGTCGACCTTGACGAGCGCGAAGTAACGCTCGCCATCCTTGGGGGTGCGCACCTCCCCTTCGATGGAGTCGCCGGTATGCAGGTTGAAGCGGCGGATCTGCGACGGCGAGATATAGATGTCGTCGGTGTTGGCCAGGTACGAGGTCTCGGGGGAGCGCAGGAAACCGAAGCCGTCGGGCAGCACCTCGAGCGTTCCGTCCCCGAAGATCTGCTCGCCGGTCTTGGCGCGCCGCTTGAGGATGGCGAACATCAACTCCTGTTTTCGCAGGCGGTTGGCGTTGTCGATTTCCAGCGTGGCGGCCATCTCGAGCAGTTGCGAGACGTGCAGCGCCTTTAGTTCAGAGAGTTGCATGGGGGTGGGGTGTGCGCAGAGGGTTTCGTACGATGGGCTCGGGCGGGAAGGGGGCGATGGTGATCACTTGCAACGGCAGAGCACCGGGTTGGAGGTGCAGGCAGATGCCGTCGACCGCGCCCGCGGGGGACAACGGGCGGCACGCGCCGCCCGTCGAGGAAAAAATCAGAGATTGCTGTCGATGAATGCTATGAGTTGGGGTTTGGAGAGCTGGCCGACGCGGGTTCCGGCAACCGTGCCGTTCTTGAAAAGCATCAGCGTGGGGATACCGCGTATCCCGTACTTCGCCGGGGTGAGCTGGTTGTCGTCGACATTGAGCTTGCCGACCGACAGCCGCCCCTGGTATTCGGCGGCAACCTCGGCAACGATGGGCGCAATTGCGCGGCAGGGGCCGCACCACTCTGCCCAGTAGTCCACGAGGACCGGCGTGGGCGATTTGAGAACGTCCTGCTCGAAACTGGCGTCGGAAAGCGTCTTGATGTCACTCATTTGGTGGAAACCCTCGGCTCCAAATGCCCGGCCAGCGGGCAGGGATACGGTGATGGTTGATAAGGTTGAGGTCCTGGGCAAGCCGGAATCCGGCAGCAACCGGCGAAAACCCCATTGCCGGCGCCCATCCTTTCCGGCAGATTCGGTAGCAGGAGAAGGGCCGGGGGATTGAGCGTCACTGCGAACAGTACAACTGAGCTCTACGCCCGTTGCCACGCAGGACCATACCCGTGTCAAAAATGGTCCGGCGCGCAGCAAACGCGTAAGGCCCAATGGTAGCACTTTGGCCGTGTGCTGGCGTCGGAACAAAAACACCGCAAAATCGGCCTTTCTCTGCTGGCGAGGACCCATGCAATCCACGGATGGCAATGCGCACGGCGCGGCGCAGGCAGCGCGGCCGCCGGCCGCCGGCGGCGCCGTGCACCGCATTGCCCGGGACAACCGCTGGTGGTCTGCCGTAGCCCAACGGGTGCGCGATCTGGCGGCCGTGACGGGCGCCGCACGGCACGATGCCGACACCGCCGCCACGGACTTGCGCCGCGTGCAGGTGATCGTGCCGCGCCTGCATCACGCCCCGCTGCTGCGCGCCGCGTTGCACCACGCGTTGGACGCCCGGGCCTGCATCGCGCCGCGCGTGCAGACCCTCGAGGAATGGACCGGGCTCGATACCGTCCAGACGACAGCCCAGCGTGCGGACCTCTTCGAGGCGTTGCGGCAGAACGGGTGGGTGCGCGAGCGCTTCGGTGCCCGGGCCGGAGCGCTCTGGTCGCTCGCGCGCGACGCGGCGGTTCTGGGCGACGAACTCACGCTGGCCGCCTGCGGAGCGGTCGAGGCTTTCGCCGGGCGCTGGCGCTCGGCCGTCCAGCGCCATTTCTCCCAGCGCGCAGCCGCGGCCGGCGAACCGCAGGCGCAGCTCGTCCTGGCCTTGTGGCGGGCAGGCCTTGATCCGGAGCGGGGCGCCATGCTGCTGGGCGAATGCCTTGCGCGCCGCGCTGCCACGGCCGACGGCCCACTGCTATGGCTCGTGCCGCAGGGCGCGGCACCGTGGCAGATCGCCTATTGCCAGGCGTACACAGCGCGCAGCGGTCATCCGGCAGTACTCGTCGAGGGCGACGATGCGGCGCTCGCACAGGGCCATCGCTTGCTGGCTGCCGCCTGGCCCGAACTGGCCGGAACGCTAGCCGACGCGCCGCCCATTGCCCACCGCGCCCAGGATCTGGCGGCGCAATTGCGCGCCGCCGGTCCCGCAGCGCTGGCTGCACCCCCGGCCATCTGGCGCTGCAATTCCCTGGAAGAGGAGGCCGCTGTGGCCGCCGCCTGGACCGTGGCGCGGGTGTCGGACGGCTGCACCGCAGTGGCGCTGGTGACGCTGGACCGGCTGGCCGCGCGCCGCGTTCGCGCTCTGCTCGATCGTGCCGGCATCGCGGTGGCGGACGAGGCGGGCTGGAAGCTCTCGACCACCAGCGCCGCGGCCGCCGTGATGCGCTGGATCGATCTCGTGATCGCCGATTTCGCGCACGACGACCTGCTCGACTGGCTGCAGTCGCCTTTTACCCTGGAGTGGCCGGACGACGGCCTGCCCGCCCGCATCCCCATTGCGCCGCAGGCCAAGGGTGCGCTTGTCGCCTATGTCCGCGCAGTGCTGATCGACGACGAAGTGCACGGCGGAGCCGCGGCCGTGCGTGCCGCCATCGCGCGGCGCGCGGCGTGCCCGCCGTCCGACGGTGATCCGCCGGTGCCGGCTGCGCTCGCCGGCGACGCGCTGCTCCTGATCGATGCGCTGCTCGAAAGTGCGCGCCGGTGGCAGCAGCCGGGCTCGCTGGGACGCTATCTGGGACTGCTCGATGCGACGCTCGACCAGCTGGGCATGCGCCGGCCGCTGGCCGCCGATCCGGTGGGCAAGGCCGTCCTCGAGGCCGCAGGGCAGCTGCGCGAACAGCTGGTTGGCGCGACCCTGCGCCTGGACCTGCCGGAGTTCCGCGCCTTCCTGGCCGAGCACTTCGAGGAAGTCGGCACGGGAACTGGCACCGCCGACGCGAGCCCGGTCGCGATGACGACCCTGGCTGGCACGCGCCTGCGCCGTTTCGACGCTGCCCTGCTGATCGGCGTCGACACCGAACATCTGCCCGGCCGGCGTGCGGCGGGCGGGCTGCTCGCCGGCGCCGTGCTCCGCGACCTGGGCCTGCCTACGGACGCGCAACGCGAGCGCGAGCAACTGCTCGACCTGGCCAGCCTGCTCGCGTGCACGCCATCGGTGGAAGCAACATGGCGCCAGCGCGACGGCGATGCCCCGCGAGCACTGTCGCCGATGCTGGACCGGCTTGCGCTGCTTGCCGATCTGGCCGGGTGCGGCAAGGCGCTGCGCGATCCAACGCCGCAAACGCGTACGGTGGCTGCTGCGCTGAGTCCTGTGCGCGCACCTGCTCCGGGCCAGGTGCCGCTGCGCCTCTCGGCTACGGCGTATCAGGATCTGGTCGACTGTCCTTACCGGTTCTTCGGCCTGCGGGTGCTGGGGCTGCGCGAGGGTGCCCGCCTGCGGCCGGTCCCCGACAAGCGCGACCTGGGCACGGCGCTGCACCGTGCGCTTTACCAATTCCATCGCGACCAGGCAGGCGCGGCGCGGGGCGCCGCAGTGCGCGCTGGCGCAGTCGCTGATGAGGCCGCGGCGCTGCGCGCGACCATCGATGCGGTGTTTGCACCCTTGCTGCGCCAGCGGCCAGCGCTCATTGCCTATCGGCAGCGATTGCGGCTACTCGTCCCGGGTTTTTTGCAGTGGCTGCGCGAGGACCGCCTGCAGGGCTGGCGCTGGAGCGATGGCGAGGCAAAACTTGAACAGCCGCTGGCATTGGCCGGGCGCGATCCCGTCATCCTTTTCGGCCGCGCCGATCGCATCGACGCGGGGCCTGCCGGCCTGCGCATTCTCGACTACAAGGCGCGCGACGCGGGCTCGCTGCGGCGCGCGCAAAAAGACCCGGGCGAGGCGATACAGCTGCTCTTCTATGGACTCCTGTTCGATCCGCCCGCGGCCGAGGCGGCCTACCTCAGCCTGCAGCCGCCGCGCGACCCGGCCGACCCGGCCGCTGGCGTTGCCACCCTGGTTCCCGCCCCGGCACCGTTCAATGCGCATGTCGCCCAGCTTGGCCAGCGCATCGCGCAGGACCTGCAGCGCATCGGCAGCGGTGCTCCGCTGCCGGCCAGCGGCGCCGAATCCGTGTGCCGGCGTTGCGAACTGCGCAGCCTTTGCCGCCACGGCTTTGCCGCCACGCCCGCTGACACTGCAGCGGCCTGCAAGCCGGGACCGCTGGCGCCATGAGCCAATACACCATCGATGAACGTGCCGTGGGCCGCGACGTGTTCGTGGCGCGCGCGCTCGATCCTTCCGGCAGCTGCGTAGTGGAGGCCTGCGCGGGCAGCGGCAAGACCTGGCTGCTGGTGGGCCGCATGCTGCGGCTGCTGCTCGCGGGCGTTGCACCCGGCCACATCCTTGCAATCACCTTCACCCGGCGTGCCGCGCAGGAAATGCGCCAGCGCCTCAACGCCGACCTGATTGCCCTGGCGCGCGGCGCCGACGCGGACATCGCCAATATGCTGCGCCAGCGGGGCATGTCCGAGGCCGCGGCGCTGCAGGCGATTCCCCAGGCGCGCAATCTTTACGAGCGGGTCGTAACCGCCGAACCGGCCATTGCCATAGAAACCTTTCACAGCTGGTTCTGGCGGCTCGTGCAGAGCGCGCCCCTGCAGGCGGGCGCAGGCTACGCGCCGGTCCTGCTCGAGCAGGACGGGCCCGTGCTGGGGGAGGCCTGGCAGGCGTTTTGCGCGGAACTCCTGCACCCGGCATCGGCCGCCCGCCTCGGCGCCTACGAGCGGCTGACCGAAAGCGTGGGCGATGACGCCACGGAAAGGCTGCTGCGCAACTTCGTGCAACATCGCGCCGACTGGTGGTGCTTTGCGGAGCGTGCACCCGAGCCTGAGCAGCGTGCCGTAGCTGCGATGCGCCGCCAGCTCAGCGCCGAGCTGGGCCGCGATGACCTCCATCCGGCACTGGTGGTGTTGCGCGGCGTCCTGCTCACGGCGCTGCAGGACCTGCTGGAGTGCTGGCGCGCGGTACCCAAGCCGACGAAGACCATGCAGGGTTTTGTCCAGGAACTTGCCGACTGGCTGGACGCCCGGGCGCGGCCGCGCGACGCGGGCGACAGCGATACGGACGACGAAGGCGCGGCCGCGGATCGCGCGCTGCGCACGCTCGGCAGGATCTTCCTTACCGCGGCCGGCACCCCGCGCGAACGGGCATCACCCGCTTTCGTCGAGCGCTACCTTGCCGGCCAACCCGCGCTGCAGGCCCGGCAGCGGATTGCGCACGGCGCAATACTCGATGCCCTGCGCTGCGCGCAGGCGGGCCGCCTGGAATGGAATGCGCTGCAGCTCACGCGCGACGGGCTGGACTGCGGGCAGAGACTGCTCGAGATTTTTCAGCAGCGCAAGCAGGCGGCCGGCTCGGTGGATTTCACCGACCTCGAATGGCATGCCCACGCCCTGCTGCGCGATCCGGACATTGCCGCCTACATGCAGACCTGGCTCGATGCGCGTTACCGCCACCTGCTGCTTGACGAATTCCAGGATACCAATCCGCTGCAATGGCAGGTTCTCCGGTCCTGGCTGGGCTCCTACGAAGCCGACGCCCACCGGCCGCGCGTATTCCTGGTGGGCGATCCCAAGCAATCGATCTACCGCTTTCGCGGCGCCGAACCACGGGTCTTCGACGTGGCCCGCGAGCATCTCGCCCGCGACTACGGTGCGGCCTCGTTGCGCACCAACGTTACCCGGCGCAATGCGCCGGCATTGGTCCATATCTACAACCGGGTCTTCCTGGGGGCCAATCCGCTCTATCAGGAGCAGGCGACGCTGGCCGCCGATCCCGGCGGCCAGGCCCGCTTCGTGCTGTTGCCGCGCATTGCCCGTACGCCGGCGCCGGCGGCTGGACCGGGCACTGCCCTGCGCGACGTCCTCGAGCAGTCGCGCCTCGAACAGGTGCACGATGAGCACTACCGCGAAGGCTGCGCCCTCGCCGGGCAGATCCGGGCGGCGGTGGCCGGCCTGTCCGTTCCCGACGACGGGGCCGTCCGGCCGGCGCGCTGGTCCGACGTGCTCGTGCTGGTGCGGCGGCGTACCCACCTTGCCGATCTGGAACGCGCTTTGCGCGAGGCGCAAATTCCTTTCCTGAGCGCCCGCCGCGGCAGCCTGTTGCATCAGCTGGAGATTGAAGACCTGGTCGCCCTGCTCGAATTCCTGGCCAATCCCGGCGACGATCTGCAGCTGGCCCGCGTCCTGCGCAGCCCCTTCCTTGATTGCGCGGATGAGGACCTCCTGGACCTGGCCCGCGCCGATGGCCGGGCATGGTGGCCGCACCTGCTGGAGCTGCCCGCGCCGGGTGCCGCCCTCGCGCGCGCCCGCAATTTGCTGGCGGGCTGGCTGCCGCGGGTGGGCGTGCTGCCGGTGCATGACCTGCTCGATGCGGTGCTTTTCGAGGGCGACGTGCGGCGCGCCTATGCGGCGGCCGCCCCGGCCGCAGCGGTGGCGCAGGCACAGGCCAATATCGATGCGCTGCTCGAGCTGGCGCTCACGCTCGATGCCGGGCGGTTTCCCAGCCTGCCGCGTTTTCTCGCCGAACTGCGGGCGCTGCGCGATGACCAGGATTCGGAGGCCGACGAGGGCCTGGCCGCCGGCGAAGACGCCGTGCGGCTGCTCACCATCCACGCGGCCAAGGGACTCGAAGCGCCCATCGTGGTGCTGGCCGATGCCCATGGCGGCGAAGCGCGCGACGATCGCAACGAGGCCCTGGTGGGCTGGCCACCGGAGCAGCCCGCACCGGAACATTTCTCGCTGGTCGGCCGCTACAGCGAACTGGGCAGTGCGCGTGCGCACTGGGTCGCGCTGGATCAGGCGCAGCGCGTGCAGGAGGACTGGAACCTCCTCTACGTAGCGATGACGCGGGCCTGCAATGTGCTCATCGTCTCGGGCGTTGATCGTGCTTTCGCGGTGCCCGACAGCTGGTACGAACGCATCGCCGCCGCGCTCGGTCCGGAGGTCGCCGCAGCGCTGCCGCCGGCCGATCCTGCTCCGGGCCCGGTGTCCGAACCGCCGGCCACCGTCCGCAGGTTCCGCGATTTCTGGCCAACGCGACCCGTCGGCGCCGTTGCGGCCATTGATGCGGGCCAGGCCAGCACCGAGGAGATGCGGCTGGGCAGCGCATGGCACGCGGTGCTGGAACACGCCCCCGTGCATGGCGGCGCCACCGTGCTGGCGCCCTGGACGCCGGCGCGCCTGTCGCGGCGCTTTGCCCTCAGCGAGGCACAGGCGGTCGAGGCCCTTGAAGCGGCCGCGCGGATCCAGGCAGCGCCCCAGTTGCAGCGCTACTTTCGCCTGGTTCCCGAGGACACGCCGGCCGGCAGCGGCGCGCTGCGCGCCGATAACGAGCTCGAACTCATCGATGCCGACGGCTCGGTACTGCGCATCGACCGCCTCGTCGAGTTTGCACACGAGTGCTGGATCCTCGACTACAAGTGGCGCCTGGGAAGCGATGCGAGCGGCGATGTGGTGCCCGCTTATCGCGCCCAGATCGCCCGCTACGCCCAGGTGCTGCAGCGCACCGGAATGCGAAAGCCGCTACGATTGCTGCTGATTGCCGCCGACGGTACGAGCCGCGAAATTTCCTGAAAGCCCCCCATGACGTCATTGTTCGATCCCATCTGGCTGGGAGACCTGCTCCTGCCCAATCGTGTATTCATGGCGCCGCTTACGCGCGCGCGCGAACACGCCGGTGCCGACCGCATCGGACCCGCCATCAAGCGCGCCTTCGGCGGCGTATTTGTCGCCAATGAGGGCTTTGACGGCGCATCCGCGCAGGCCGACCTGGATGCGGGCAATTCCGATGCGGTCGCCTTCGGCAAGCTGTTCATTGCCAATCCGGACTTGCCGCGCCGCCTGCGGGAGCGGGCGCCGCTCAACGAACCGCAGCCCGCCACCTTCTACTCCGAAGGCGCAACCGGCTATACCGACTATCCGTACCTGCAGGAGGCTGCTGCCTAGGCGGATCTTGGTTCGCGCCTTTTGCCCGGCAGGGTCGTTCGCAGGGCAGCGCGGGGGCCACGGCCCAGCGGCTGCTAAGATTCCTTCCGGCGGGCCCCCTCGCATCGTGGTGCTGTGAACCTGGTCAGGTCGGGAACGAAGCAGCCATAGCGGATTTCCACGAGTG
>Ga0209698_10003732_pt1 | contig 16823 bp, 19 predicted proteins | sample LitLauG_LLR_2012_FD_187203 | JGI IMG/M metagenome (GOLD analysis project Ga0209698, IMG submission 187203) | Freshwater sediment microbial communities from Pennsylvania, USA - Little Laurel Run_MetaG_LLR_2012 (SPAdes) (version 2) | ecosystem: Environmental > Aquatic > Freshwater > Creek >...
GGTCGGCATGTACTTACCTGTAGAGACAACCTTTGCCATCTTCCTGGGCGGGATCATTCGATGGCTGACCGACAAACTGCGCGATCGTCAGAATCTCAACGACGCCCAGAAAGCTCGCGTGGAGAACGCCGGGGTTCTGACTGCATCGGGGATGATTGCGGGCGAGGCACTGTTGGGGATTGTGATTGCTGTATTCCGCTATAAAGAGTGGAAAATCCCACATATCTTCGCGGAGCCGGCATCGTGGTCGGGATTCGTCGTGCTGGCGATTATCGCGGTCGTAATGATCCTAGTTCCGTTGAAGAATGCCGGTAGTCCAGACGAACCGGCGCCGCCGACTGCGATTATGTAGTCTTTGAACCACGAAGGACACGAAATCACACGAAGGAAATCGAAGTCCTTCGTGGTACTTGGTGTCCTTTGTGGTTCAAGGTTTTTATGACAACTTCCGAGAACATTTCTCTGCTGCGTGAGCGAATTTCTGGGGCAGCGCGGAGGGCTGGCCGGGCGATGGATGATATTGCGCTCATGGCAGTTACCAAAACGCAGCCGCCGGAGCGCATACGCGAAGCGCACGATGCGGGACTTCGTCTCTTTGGAGAAAACCGGGTCCAGGAGTTCGCGGGGAAAGCTGGGGCTTTGGCTGACCTCGCCGCGGTTCAGTGGCACATGATTGGGCATCTGCAGGGCAATAAGGCAGCGAAGGCAGCAGAGTTGTTTGGCGCGGTGGATTCGGTCGATTCGCTGAAGCTGGCGGAGAAGCTCGATGCGGCGGCGCGCGCTTTGGGCAAGAAACTGCAGGTTCTGATCGAATTGAATGTTGGAGGCGAAGCAGCGAAGAGTGGTGTGGCGCCGGATTCGCCGGAGTTGGATGAGTTGCTGTCCGCTGCCCATCGCCTTGAGGCTTTGCATATTCGGGGACTGATGACGGTGCCTCCGTTTACGGAAGATCCCGAAGATGCGCGGCCGTATTTCCGAAAGCTGCGGGAATTGCGCGATACGATCGCAGCGCGCCAGCTCCCGGGTGTCAGCATGGAAACCCTTTCCATGGGGATGTCGCATGATTTCGAAGTAGCGATTGAAGAAGGATCAACTTGTGTTCGGGTGGGCACGGCGATTTTCGGAGAAAGAACGAAGGCTTAACCATTTTCGTGGGGGTAAAGAATGGCGAAAGCGATCGACACTATCTTCGCCTGGCTTCTTTTTGCTGTGGGATTCGTCGGAATCGTGGTCACCGAACTCCGGCATCCTCCGGGCGCTGTCCTGGATACACCCTTTCTCTGGATACTGGCGGCGATGTTCAATTTGCTGCGCCTGCGCAACGGTTATCGGGTCCGTGGCCTGAAGAGCTTCTGCATTGCGGCAAACGTCGTCGTATTAGTGGCGGAAGCGGTGCGCCTGAAGATGTTCGGGCCGTTTGTTCTGATTCAGGGAATCCCCATGCTGGCGGAGACGGTCTTCTCGATTGCAGGAAAGAACGATGCTCCCATTGCGTGAGGATGCGTCGGGGGTTTATTTCGCTGTCCGGGTCCATCCGCGCGCGAAGAAGAATGGCATCACCGGCGAAGTTGGCGGTGCATTGAAGCTTTCGCTGACGACTCCCCCAGTCGAAGGCCGGGCTAATGAAGCCTGCATTGAGTTCTTCGCGAAGCTTTTGAAGGTGCCGCGGTCTTCCGTTACCATTGCGTCCGGCCAGACGAGCCGGAACAAGATCATTCGCATTTCGGGCGTAACCGGCGGGTACGTAATCGAACGATTGAAACCATGATCGACCGCGCACACAGACTACAGGAGCCACTTTGACCCTTTCCGAACGTTTCCACGAAATCCGAACCGGGTTTGAACGGCCTTTCTGGATTGCGAACATCAGCGAACTCTTCGAGCGGCTTTCGTACTACGCGGTGTTTGCAGTGCTGGCCCGCTACCTACATGAGGGGCTGCATTTCGACGTGCAACGGGCTGGCAGCCTTTCTGGGATGTTTGGTGGCTGGGTCTGGGTCATGGCCGTATTTGGCGGCGCCATTGCAGACCGGCTCGGCTTTCGGCGAGCGCTCTCACTGGCGTATTTGTTCCTGAGCGTCGCCTATTTCTCGCTGGGATCAATCGGAGCAGACTGGTTCGCTCCCCTGCGCAATGCGGTTCCGCTGGTAACCCTGGTAGCGATTGTGTTGACTCTGCCGGCGCTGGGTGTCGCCCTGGTGAAACCCAGCGTGGTGGGAACGACTGCTCGCGCTTCCAATGAGAAGGTTCGGTCGGTTGGATATTCCATCTATTACACGCTGGTCAACGTTGGCAGCACCGCAGGTCCCTATCTCGCGTCGTGGGTACACCGGCATCGGGGTATGGAGGACGTATTTCGGATGGCGGCCATCAGCGCGTTTGCGATGTTGTTTTTCGTTTTGCTGTTTTTCAAGGAGCCGCGACGAAGCGCTGAGGCCTCCTCCGTTACTCTCGTCCAAGTCGGCAAGAATTTCCTTACCGTTCTTTCCAATCCTCGATTCATGCTGTTCCTGCTCATATTCACCGGATACTGGATCGTCTTCTGGCAGGAATTCATCGCGCTGCCCCTATATATTTCCTCTTACATAGACCCCAAGGCAGACACGGAATTGATTCTCGTGACAGATCCGCTGGTGGTGATTTGCTTCACGATGCTGATCGGAATGCTCACCAAACGCCTGCATGCATTCCACGCCATCGTGTTGGGGACATTGATCTCCAGCATCGCCTGGATTCTGATGATCGTGCATCCGTCGGTGTGGATGGCGGTTGCGACCCTGGTTGTCGTCGCAACCGGGGAAATCATTCAGCAGCCCCGCTATTACGATTATGTTTCCCGACTCGCCCCTCCCGAACAACAGGGTCTCTACATGGGCTTCGCGTTTCTTCCACTTGGCATAGGATCGTTTATTGGTGGGCCATTCAGCGGATGGCTGATGAAGCACTTCGGCGAGGAACGGCATCAACCGCAGATGGTTTGGTGGTGTGTAATCGCGGTCGGCATCGCTACGACGATTCTCTTGTGGATTTATGACCGCACGGTCAGGGCAGAAACCGTGGATGCGAGATAGTCTGGCGAGAACGTCTCGACAACTCACGGAGGCCGACGCACCGAAACTGAGCGGCACTCCGGCGGACATCGCTGTGCAGATTCGTCTCGCCCTGAAAGGCGGGGGCTCAGCCGAGCATGCCGCCGGTGTGCAGTGGTTCTTCAAGGATGAGATCAAGTCGCATGGGTGGTATACGGCGGCGCTGCGGCGGGCCGTGCGTCGGTGCCGGCGCGAGATCTTACGCGTCCACGATTTCACATTTCTAACCAACGTTGCCGACCAGTTGTTCTCCGGAGAGGTGCTCGAGGAAAAGGTTGCCGCAGTATTTCTGCTGGAGGAACTCGACGCGCAGTTCGGAGAACGCGAGTTCAAGATGTTCGAATCGTGGCTCGACCGGGTCAGCAGTTGGGCGGATCATGACGGGCTGGTGCACTATCTGATTTCGCCCATGGTCGCGGCCAAGCCGTCACGCTCTCGCGCCATGTTTCGGTGGGCAAAATCCAAGAACCGGTGGCATCGACGGGCGGCTTGCGTGGCGCTGATTCGCGGCGCACGGGCACAGATGCTCTTCCCCGAGATTGTGCGGTTGTCGGATTCCCTCCTGGCGGATGAGGACGACATGGTGCAGAAGGGGCTGGGATGGCTACTGCGCGAAACCGCGAAGTTCGACGCAAAAAGGACCGTACCGTATTTGATGAAGATTCGTGGCCAAGCGCCGCGACTGGTACTGCGGACAGCGTGTGAGACGTTGCCTGGCGCGGTGAAGAAGAAGGTGCTTGATGCTTAGGGTAGAGGCAAATGGCGTGTCGCCCCTCCGGGGCTTGATGCTATCTTTCTATCTTCCCCCCCACGGCTTGCGCCGTGGGCTGTATTCTTGCGCCGCTGGGCGGCTGACGCAGAGTCTTCCTCCATTCTGCTGGCGCTCTAAAAGAACCGTCGCGTCGTTCCTAGCATTCGCCCAAATCCTTTCTCTTGTTTACAATAGGGGTTTGCCCATGGACCTAGCTGCCATACAGTCTGCGCTCCGCCAACGCAACATCGATGGGTGGTTGTTCTATGACCATCACCACCGGGATCCGATTGCGTATCGCGTGCTGGGACTGCCCGCGAGCCTGATGGTCACCCGGCGCTGGTTCTATTTGATCCCGGCCGAGGGCGAACCGGTCAAACTGGTGCACAAGATTGAAGCTGGGCATCTGGATTCTCTTCCCGGCAAAAAGCACCAGTATTCCGGCTGGCAGGAACTGTTCGATCAGTTGAAATCAATTCTCGCGAAACATCTCGATCTGGCGATGCAGTATTCGCCGAACAATAGTGTTTTCACGATTTCTCTGGTGGATGCCGGCACGGTCGATCTGCTGCGTGGGCTGGGCAAGAACATCGTCAGCTCGGCCGATCTGGTCGCACAATTCGAGTCGACCTGGAGCGACGAACAGGTGGCTTCCCACTTCGCGGCACGGGACGCCATCGATTCCATTGTGGAGGAGGCGTTCCAGGAGATCGGCAAGCGGGTGGGCAATGGCGGCACCAAGGAGCACGAGATTCAGCAGTGGTTCATGGAAGCATTTGCGCGGGAGAACTTGCTGACGGATGATCCACCGATTGTCGCAGTTAATTCCAATGCGGGTAATCCGCACTACGAGCCGCATGCGAGCCATCCCGTTCCCATTCGTGCGGGTGATCTGGTTCTGCTGGATGTCTGGGGGAAGAAGAGCACACCAAACGCGGTTTACTACGACATCACGTGGATGGGATTCGTGGGCGGGGCGCCGTCCGACCGTATGCGTGAAATATTCCAGATCGTCCGCGATGCCCGTGATGCAGGCGTGAAGACTGTTCTCGACGCCATCAATGCAGGCCGCCGTATCGCCGGATGGGAAGTCGACCGGGCTACGCGCGGGCACATCACGAAATCAGGATACGGCGAATATTTCATTCATCGCACGGGACATTCGATTGGGACCGACGTCCATTCCAACGGTGCGAACATGGATGACCTGGAAATTCACGACGAGCGGCAGATTCTTCCTAATTCCTGCTTCTCCATCGAACCCGGCATCTACCTGCCGGAGTTTGGCGTGCGCAGCGAGGTGAATGTGCTGGTGCGCGCGAAGTCAGCGGAAGTGACCGGCAAAATTCAACGCGAGATAGTGAACATCTGAATGGCAAATTCCACGACAGAAAGATCGAAGGCCGCTCCCGCCGAGGTTGTCAGCGTAATGTCGATCGTTGCGCCGGCGATGGGCTGGCTCATTCCGGGCGCGGGACACCTGATCCAGAAACGCTGGGTTCGCGGACTGCTCCTTTTTATTTCGATTGTGAGCTTGTTCCTGCTGGGTCTGGCGATGCAGGGCCGAATCTATAAGGCGAACGGCGGGGATATTCTCGACATGCTTGGATTTGTCGGAGATGTCGGCGCCGGGGCGCTCTACATATTGTCGGTGGCCATGGACTGGGGCCAGGGCGCGATTGCGTTTGCGACCGCGGATTACGGAACGAAGTTCATTATCGTGGCGGGATTGCTGAATTTTATCGCGGTCGCGGATGCGTATCACATTGCGATTGGGAAGAAGCAGTAACACCGGCGTTAGTCGTTGGTGGTTGGCCAAAACCAGTTTGCAGGTAGAAATACATTGACTCTTAATCATTTCAGTGCGGCGTTCGTTTTCTCAATTTTCGCGTCGATTGTGTTTGGCATTACCCACAAGGACAAACCGCGCGAGATGGTTCGCTACGGCCTTTATTGTTTCGTGTTGTTTCTTGGCGGCGTGTTCGTGGCCGGGTGGGCCATGTGGCTACTGAAGCGGTAGCATCTGCTCCCTGGTTAGGCCGTCGCTTCCGTTGGACATTTGGAATCCTGGTGAAAGAGACGTTGCAAGCAACGTCTCTACGACTATCCTTCCGCACAGCCCAATCGACTATCCTTCCCACACGAAAGCGTCGAAGATCCTCTTTGAGTCGAAGTTCAATCGGCGATAGAGCGAAACGGCGCGGGCGTTCGCTTCCGTGACGGTCAGCGAGAGCATGCAGAAATTCCTTTTGCGCAGATTCAGCTCGGTTGCCGCGAGCAAGGATTCTCCAATGCCGCGGCCGCGGTACTCGGGCAAGACGCAAACTTGCGTGACATGACCCACGTCGTGGCGGACGCGCGAGCAAAGAATCAGACCGATCAGGCTTCTCGACTTGCGATCCAGAGCTACAAAGGAGGACTCCGCGTCGAATACGCCACATCCGGGGAAGCGCACGATGTTGTTCAGGAAGCGTAGCGATCCACTCAAGGTGTGATATTGGTCGTTAATCTGGGCGTCGACATGCCCGCGGTAAGACGCTGTGATCACTGCCGCAGAGGGCTGGTAATCGGACTCGGCCCAGGGCCGGATCTCCACATCCGGATGGATGGAGAGTTTCTGCGGAGCCGATTTCGGGAAGCTCAGGACCATGAACAGCCGTGGATGCCTCTGAAATCCGGTTTCGATGAACGGGCGCGAGACGGCATTTGCCTCGTGCGCAAGCAACTGCGCCTCGACCCGATGAATGCCGGGCGATTGCTGCAGAGTTTCAATGACGTGCGTCAGCAGGTTGATTTCGACCTTGCGGGCGTCAGGCAGCCGGTTTCCGTTGGTGACGTAGAGATCGCCGATCACTCCCTTGCTGCCTTCGTAGACGAAAAATGAGTAGCCGAAGACGCGGCCGCGATCGACGGCCGCGTATCCGGGAAGGATTTTGGCATCGACGTAGCGCAGAATCATTTCGGCCGAACTGGAGTAGTCCCAGGAGAGCAGGCGCGACCAGAGTTGCGTCTCGTCATCGAGAAGGGGGCGCAAGTCCAGAGAGGAGAAGTGCCTGAGGTCGAGAATTTCCAAAAGGCTCCTGCAGCGGCATGCGCTGGCGGACAGCGGCAAAGACCGTGGCGAAAATCCGAGTGTAGATGGTTCGCCCCAAGTGAGGCAAACGGCGGGAACACGCGAAGGAAACAAACGAGTTCGAGAATGGAGAGGGTGTACAGGGCATCACGTTTCCCTGTGACCGCTGTCACTTGCAGTCCGAAAGACTGGCTGTAAGCGCCAGCACTGTTCGGCGCATAAAGCGACGTAACTGCAATACTTTCAGTACATTACTCAGCGCGTACTGCAATCTGGATCGTGCTTGCCCTCACGACATTCTGTGACTGCCATCACACCGTGTCCGACCGCTGCACCCGCATAATCACATCCTCCGTAGTTGAACATCGGAGTGATCGTTACTCCTAGCTGGGGGCTCTCGTGGCAAAGGGACGTGTTTCGATCGTCGTTGAGCGCTGCAAAGCCTGTGGTTTTTGCGTGGAGTTCTGTCCCACACATGTGCTGGCGCTGTCATCCGCCTTCAATTCGAAGGGCTATCACCCTCCCCATGTAGTGCATCCGGAAAAGTGCAGCGGATGCGACCTGTGCGGCATGTACTGCCCGGATTTTGCAATTTACGGCAACAAGGTCGCGGAGGCGAAGCAGACCGAGGCCGCGAAAGAGGCGAAGGCCGCTGGAGGTGAGAAATGAAAGCTGATCCGCATGGAGTGCTGACGGGCACTCACTTCATTGACGGCGATCATGCCTGCTGCGAAGGCGCGCTGGCGGCAGGAGCGCGATTTGCGGCTGGGTATCCAATCACGCCTTCGACAGAAGTCGTAGAACGCTTTGCAGCGCGCGTACCGACGGTGGGCGGAACGTTCATCCAAATGGAAGATGAACTCGCCGCGTCGATCGCGCTGCAAGGCGGGGTTTGGGGCGGCGCGAAGGCGTTCACGGTGACTTCAGGCCCCGGATTCTCGCTGATGATGGAGCACATTGGATATGCGGCGATGACGGAGACGCCCTGTGTATTCGTGGATGTGCAACGCGGCGGGCCTTCGACTGGACTGCCGACGCTGCCCGCCCAGGCCGACATGATGCAGGCGCGCTGGGGATCGCATGGCGACTACGAGATCATCGCGCTGTGCCCAAATTCTCCGCAGGAGTGTTTCGATCTGACGATCAAGGCGTTCAACCTGGCGGAGGAATTCCGCGTGCCGGTGATGTTCATGATGGACGAGGTCGTGGGGCACATGACGGAGAAAGTTGTGATCCCGGCTGCCGACGAGATTGAGGTGGTTCCTCGCAAGCACACGCGCAAGTCGGTGGAGGATTATCTGCCCTATGGCACAAACGGTGACCTGGTGCCGGAGATGGCGCACGCGGGCGAAGGCTACAAGTTTCACATCACGGGCCTGACGCATGATGAACGCGGCTATCCGAATATGACACCCCAGACGCAGGACAAACTGGTGAAACGTCTGCAGAACAAGATTCGCGTGGCGGCCGATCGGATTTGCATGTTCGAAGAAGAGGGATTGGATGACGCCGATGTTGTCGTAGTTTCATACGGAATCACTTCCCGTGTCGCACAGCGGGCGATTGATATGGCGCGTGAGCGAGGGCTGAACGTCGGCAAGCTGCGACTGATCACGGCCTGGCCCTTCCCCGATAAGAAAATCGCTGAACTCGCCACGCATGTGAAGGCGTTTGTCATGCCTGAGCTGAATCTGGGGCAAATGGTGCGGGAGGTAGAGCGTGCCTCTGCCGGTAAAGCAAAGACTGTGGCCGTGCCGCATGCGGGAGGCGGAGTCCACAACCCGGAAGAAATTCTCAAAGCCATCGTGGAGGCAAGCCGATGCTGAATGTTCTTGATGACACAGTCAATCCGGTTGAACCATTTCTGCGGACGGATCGCATGCCGCATATCTGGTGTCCGGGGTGCGGCATTGGCACCACGGTGAATTCGTTTGCGCGGGCTCTGATTGAGTCGAAGATTGATCTGGAATCGCTGGCGCTGGTCTCCGGCATTGGTTGCACCGGGCGCGTTGCGGGCTATGTGAAGCTCGACTCTTTTCATACGACACATGGGCGCGCGATTCCATTCGCCACCGGTCTGAAGCTGGCCAATCCCAAACTGAACGTCGTGGTTTATTCGGGCGATGGAGACCTGTCGGCGATCGGCGGCAATCATCTGATTCACGCGGCGCGCCGCAACATCGACCTGAAGGTCATCTGCGTGAACAATCTTATTTATGCGATGACCGGCGGGCAGACTGCGCCCACCACCCCGGGGCACGCCACCACGTCTACGAATCCTTATGGAACGTTTGAGCCGGCGTTCAATCTGCCGCACCTGGTCGAGGCCGCGGGAGCGATTTATGTGGCGCGCTGGACTACATTCCATGTTCGCCAGCTGGCGCGCTCGATCAGCGAGGCTTTCCAGAAGAAGGGCTTCTCATTCATCGAAGTGATCTCGCCTTGCCCGACTCTTTATCAACGGCGCAACAAGATGGGCGATGGGCTCGACACGATGAAGTATTACAAGGAGAAGAGCAAGGTGAAGAACGGCGCACCTACCGGCGAAGTGGGGCTCACGCTGAATGGAGAGATTGCTGTCGGAAAATTCGTCGACCGCGATCGTCCCGACTATCAGACGATGATGCGCGCGCAGTATGTGGAATCACTGGGCGATCGGTACATTGAAATGGCGGATCCGGAAGAACCCGAAATGGAGTGCGTATGCGGCTAACCGAAATTCGAATCGCAGGTTTCGGCGGTCAGGGAGTCATTCTCTCGGCGGTGGTGCTGGGAAAAGCAGCGTCGATTTACGAGAACGGCTTTGCCACGATGACGCAGAACTTTGGTCCCGAGGCGCGCGGCGGTGCCTGCAGCGCTCAACTGGTGGTTTCCGACGAACCGGTGCTGTATCCGTATGTGACACAGCCAGACATCATGGTGATTCTGTCGCAGGAAGCGTACAACCGGTTCGCGGATGAACTGAGGCCGGGCGGATTGCTGATCATCGAAGAGGATCTGGTACGCGTCTCCAACCTCAACCGGGACAAAAAAGTTTTTAGCATTCCGGCCACTCGGTTCGCCGAAGAACTCGGCAAGCGCATGGTGCTGAACTCGGTGATGGTGGGTTTCTTCACGGCCGTAACGAAGTTGCTCGGCGGGGAGGCGGTGCGTAAGGCAGTGGCGGATTCGGTGCCGGCAAGTTTCCGGGATCTCAACCTGAAAGCTTTCGATAAAGGATACGAGTACGGGTTAAACGCGAGGGCTGGGGCTCCCCCGGAGTTGGAAGAAGTGGGGTACGCGCAAGAGTAGTTAAGGCTTAGCGGCCCCGGCCGCAGCTACCCAGTAATAATCCAGGTCTTGCGGAGCAAAGTGACCCAGTGAGGTCACGCGACGCCCCTTCGTCCACTCCGCTAGGTTCGGTTTCCACGACGGGATGGCAACAAGCAGATGCTCACCCGGCGGCACGCCTCCAGCCTCGTACCGGCCAATGTTCTGATTCCGATAGAAGGCCAATCCGAACTCTACCTCGCGGGAAGTTCCGCACACTGCGATCGGGAGCTTGTGAGTCTCCACGCTGGCGAGCTCATTCGCTAGCGGCCGGGTGGAGAGCTTCTGATCGATTGCTGCGGTACCGAGTTTGAGAACCGCAGCCACCGCGAGCACGACGGGAATGAGCGTGACAAAGCGCAGCATGCGCCATTGCATGCGGCCAATCAGGGTTAGAGCAACTCCGACCGATAGCACCAGGGCGACCAACAGTGCGATCCAGAGCGGGCGGCCCTCGGGCAGCCGGTGTTCAGTGGCGAGGTAGCCAATCAGGGCGGCCGGCACAATCGGTGCAGAAGCGACGAGCGCGTGTAGAATCGCGATCCATTTCGCCAGGGGATTTTGCCCCTCGACCTGTTGGCGAAGATAGTCTGCCAACAAGATTGCTCCGGCAGGCACCGCGGGCAGAATGTAGCCTGGCAGCTTCGATTGCGAGATGGAGAAGAACACGAGCGGCACAATCAGCCAGCAGCAGGCGAAGATCCGGAATTCCAGTTCGACATCCTGCCGGGTTCCACGCTCTGCCCACCACACGCGGACCGATTCTACGGACGCGGCCATCACGAAAACGATCCATGGGACCAGCGCGAGCAGAAGGACCGGGACGAAATACCAGAAGGGCTCGGAATGATGGTAAAGGTTGGTCGAGAACCGGGCTAGATTGTGCTCCAGGATGAATTCGCGGAAAAACTGGGGATTTCGAAGCTGCACTGCGATGTACCAGGGAAGGGCAACAGCGAGAAATATCAGGATTCCGGGCAGCCAAGCTGTGCGAAGAACCAAGCGGCCGTCGCGTACCATGACCGAATACAACACGATCACCACCGCAGCCAGGAAGGGTGAGACCGGGCCTTTGGCCAACATCCCAAGCGCCGTGCAACCGTAGAACGCGGCAAGATAGGCACGGTTACCGCTCTCGCGCCAGGCCCACCATGCGAGCATGCCAACAGCAAAGGTGAAGGTCAGAGGCATGTCCATGGAGGCGGCACGCGCGTAGCCGATGATTCCTGCACAAGACGCTGTAATCAACGCTGCGTCGACTTCGACACCTTGGCGAAACTTACGGAAGAACAGGTACACCGCCACCACCAGGAGCGTGGCGTCGACTGCAGACGGAATCCGCGCGGCCGCATCGCTCACGCCGAACAGGCTGTAAACGACCATTGCCTGCCAGTAATACAGGGGCGGCTTCTCCAACCAAGGATGGTCCCCCAGTGTAGGAGTGATCCAGTCTCTTCGCTCCAGCATTTCGCGGGCAACCTGGGCATATCTGGGCTCATCGGCTCCGACCAGTCCGAATTGAGCGATGCCATAGAAGAAGAGGAAAGTACAGAATCCGGCGAGGAGAAGGATGTCCGTGCGAGTGCGAGCGGTCATGAATATCCGATTGTAGCGCCGCGGTCTTGCCGTAGTGACGTCGGTCGGTTCAAAAACTTACAGCGCGTGATGGATTATTTGGGCCGAGGGCGAGTCGCCCTCGGGACAGCCGGCGGGGACGCCGGCGCTACCAGCATCATTGTACGGAAGGACCGCGGCCGATCTGCAGAATTATGGCTCGAACCGCTTCGGCGAGAGGGCCATCGAGGGAACAGCCGCTGGCACATTCGTGACCTCCGCCGCCAAAGCTCTCGGCCACATGGGCGACGTCGAGTTTGCCTTTGCTGCGCAGGCTGACGCGATAACGGCCGTCGGGTAGCTCGCGGAAGAAGGCGGCGACTTCGACACCTCCGATGGAGAGGACGTAGTTCACGAGGCCTTCGCAGTCTTCTTCGAGCGCACCGCATCGTTCCATTTGCTTGTGCGTTACCCAGAAGTACCCGATATGGCCGTCGACCTGGAGGTTGCGCAGGGCTTCTCCCAGAAGCCTGATCTTGGCGAGGGAATGGGCGAAGTAGATTCCGCGGGCACAGTGTGCCGGATCTGCTCCCGCCAAGACGAGTTCGCGAGCCAGGGCAAACGTGTTCTCATTTGTGCCCTGGAACATGAACGATCCGGTATCGGTCATTAAAGCCGTGTAGAGGCAGGTGGCGATTTCCGGGGAGAACTTGACGCCGGCTTCGCGCGCCAGGCGAAACACCATTTCGGCAGTGGCCACGGCGTGGGGGTCGATCCAATTTACGTGGGCGAAGGGACGCCCGCTGGCGTGATGGTCGATGCTGATGAGGAAGCGATCTTCCAGCCCTTCGAGACGCGTGCGATGAATGCTGTCACACTCGAGGATGATGGCGGCCTCGTAATTACCAGCGACGCGGCTCGATTGCACGACCTGATCTGCGAACGGAAGAGATCGATAGATGCGCGGAACGCCGTCATGGAGGACGACGTCGGCTTGCTTCCCCATTTCGCGGAGGACCTGGCAGCAGGCGAGAGCCGAACCAACGGCATCGCCATCCGGACGAGCGTGGGACGTCAGCACGAAGCGTTCGCGCTGTCCGATCTGCCGGAGTACGTCCTCAAGCATTCGCTACGCCCTTTCCTGGCTGCTTTGCTTGCGAGCCTTGCTGCGCTTTTTCGCCCGGCCTAATAATTCTTCGACTCGGGCTTTATCCTGTTCGGCGCGGTCAAGGCGGAAATAGAGTTCCGGGGCGCGCCTTATCCGGAGCCGTTCGACGAGCTCGTGCCGAATGTACTCTCGCGCCGCTTCGAGGCCCTCCACACTGCGATCAGCCTCGATATCGTCCCCTTCGACATTGACCCATACCTCAGCCGACCTTCCGTCGTCGGCGACGTGAACTGCCGTGACGCTGACCAGACCGATGCGCGGATCGGCAAGCTCACCTTCCACCAGGGTTTCGATCTCTTCCCGGAGGGCCTCCCCGACCCGCCCGCGATGATGTTTCAACCCGCGCTTCTCCAAGACTTCACCTCGGGTAAAACGGTTGAGAATATCAGAAAATTGGATGCGCGTGTTGAGCCAAAGTGTGGCAACGGCAACGTCATTGTCCCTCCGTTCGGGCGGTCAGCGGTAAGTACGGAGGTAACAATGTGTTAGAGGCTGTTGTGAGGGCATCAGCCGCGGCCGAACTTCATAAACGCCGAACTAAAAGTACTCCACGAAGGCGTCGGCAACCTCGGCGCCGTTATTGTTGGCGATGCGGGTTGCTGCGTTCTCGACGTTCTTTATCAGGCCGTCGAGGTAGTCGCGAGAGCTTGAAATGCTGACGACACCGATCGTGGCCCGGTTCCACAAGTCCGCACCATCGAGTTCAGCCACGGAAATGTTGAAGCTGTTGCGCAAGTGATCTTTCAGGCTGCGGACGACCTGGCGGCGGTCTTTGATCGACTGAGCTGCTTCGATGTGGAGTTCGAGGGTAAGAAAAGCAATGGGCATCTGGTCGCCAGTCGTTGGCCGTTCGTCGTTGGCTAAACCCTTCCGGATTCCGAGCAAACGACAAACGACTAACGGCGGTTCTACGCGATCACTTCGGCGGCGACGCGCGTCGTGACAAAGGCTTCGATGACATCGCGCGCTTTAATGTCGCCGTAGTTCGCGATCGAGATGCCGCACTCCATTCCGTTGGTGACTTCCTTGGCGTCGTCCTTGAAGCGGCGCAGCGATCCGATCTTGCCCTTGAAGACCACCACGTTGTCGCGCAGCAGGCGAACGTCGGCGTCGCGTTTGATCAACCCATCGATCACGCGGCACCCGGCAACCGTTCCGACCTTCGGGATGCGGAAGGTTTCGAGGACTTCGGCGCGGCCCTGGTAGGTTTCCTTGATCGTCGGTTCGAGCAAGCCAGTCATGGCGCGCTTGATCTCGTCCTGCAGTTCGTAAATGATCGAGTGCAGGCGAATGTCAACTTCTTCCTGTTCGGCGAGTTCCTGCGCCTTACGCTCTGGGCGGACGTTGAAACCGATAATGATCGCGTTGGAGGCCGAGGCCAAAAGGACGTCGGTTTCGGTGATCGCGCCCACGCCTGATCGCAAGAGCTTGAGACGAACCTTGTCGTTGGAGAGCTTTGCCAGCAGGTCGCTCAATACTTCCACCGACCCGCCCACGTCGCCCTTCAGGATGATGTTCAGTTCCTTGGTGCCGGCGGTCTTGATCTGCTCCGCCAGGCCTTCGAGGGATACGCGCGAACTCTTGGCCAGCGCAGCTTCGCGAGCCTTCTGCTCACGGTATTCCGAGATGCCGCGCGCCTTGTCGCGGTCGGCCACGACAACGAACTGATCGCCAGCTTGCGGCAAGCCTTCCAAACCGAGGATTTCGACTGGCGTTGAAGGTGGCGCCGACTCGAGGGAAGCGCCTCGATCATCGAACATGGCTCGAACTTTGCCGAAGACGTTGCCTACGACAAAGTTGTCGCTGGCGTTGAGTGTTCCGTTCTGCACGAGCACAGTCGCCACAGGTCCGCGGCCGCGATCCAGTTTGGCCTCGAGCACGACGCCCGTCGCAGCCCGCTCCGGAGTCGCTTTCAACTCCGCCAAGTCAGCGACCAGGCAGATCATCTCCATGAGGAGGTTAAGGTTAGTTTTCTTCTTCGCCGAAACGTCGACGAAAACGGTCTTGCCGCCCCATTCTTCGGGTACAAGTCCGCGATCCGCCAATTGCTTTTTGACGCGGTCTGGCAGAGCTTCAGGCTTATCGATCTTGTTAACGGCAACGATGATGGGTACTTCCGCGGCATGCGCGTGATCGATGGCTTCGAGCGTCTGCGGCATGACGCCGTCATCGGCGGCTACCACCAGCACAACGATGTCAGTCGCCTTCGCTCCACGCGAACGCATGCGAGTAAAGGCTTCGTGACCTGGCGTATCGAGGAACACAATCTCGCGTCCAAAAGCAGGAGATTCCTTGTCGGTGATGCGCACCTTGTAGGCGCCAATGTGCTGCGTGATGCCACCGGCTTCGCCTTCTGCCACGCTGGTCAGTCGAATGGAATCGAGCAGCGTGGTCTTTCCGTGATCGACGTGGCCCATGATCGTGACCACGGGCGGACGAGTCGAGACTTCGACGGCGGAATCTTCCCCGCTTGCCGCGGCTGCGTCAATGTCTTTCGACGCCTGTTCTTCAAACGTAATCACGTTCGTGTCAGCGCCGAAGAAGCGCGCCATCTCACTGGCGAGTTCCGCGTCGAGCGTCTGATTGATGGTCGCAAAAACGCCGCGACCCAGCAGGCGCGAGATCAAATCCTTCGCGCGAATGTCGAGCTTTTCGGCAAGATCCTTTACGCTGATGCCTTCGGTGATCGTGATGTTCCGAGTGATCGGCATCGGCTCGTTCGACACCACCATGCGGGGCGGTGGAGTGTAGCCCTTCATTGGGCCTTCTTTTACACCGCGCGGAACATAGCGCTGGCCCGGCCTGCGCGCGGGCGCACCCGGACGAGCGCCAGGACGAACTGGTCCCGGAGGCGGCCCCCCTGGCCCTACCCCGAGGGGACGCGGCCCGGTTGGAGCCGAGCGCGTGGGATGCATCGGACGGCGCTCACCCGGACGTAGCGGTGGACGCGGCGCGCCAAATCCCGGCGCACCTTGCGGACGCGGGCGCTGGAAAATCGGCTGTCCTGGCACTGGACGGCCGGGTGCTGGACGCATTCCTGCTGGCGCTGCTGCCTGCATAGTCGGCGCGGGCGGCGCGGGACGCGGCGGCGGCGCTTTGTACACCGGCCGTGGCCCGGTCTGCGGCACAATCATGCGAGGCGCGGGAGGTTGCGGGGCCGCAGCGACTGGTGGAACCGGACGGGGCGCACTCGGAACAGCAGGCGGTGCGGAAGCCGTCATCGACGGCGCTGCAGGGGACGGCGCTGCCACAGCGGCAGGCGGAGGCGGCACAACCGCAGGACGTAGCGGAGGCGCTACGGCTGCCGGAGCCGCAGGTGGAGCAGGCGGTGCCACTGGAGTTGCAGGCTTCTCAGCCGCAGGCGGCACGACTACCGGGCGTGAAACCGGCACGGGAGCAGCAGGTGCAGCAACCGAAGGCGGTGGCGTTACTGGTGCAGCCGGAGCAGCAGGTTTCACCGCCGGCGGCACAACCACAGGCCGGGGCGGTACGGCGGGCGCAGCCGGACGCACCGGTGGCGCAGCCGCAGCTTCTTTCTTCTGCGTGATCGCCTTCAGCACATCACCTGGACGGGAAATGTGCGACAAATCAATCTTGGTCTTGATTTCCTCTTCGCCGCGAAGAGTGCGCGCGGACCGCGCAGAGGACGTCTGCGATTCGCACGAGCCGCGGATGTGGGCCCGCACCTTTGCTGCTTCATGCTCTTCCAGTGAACTGGAATGGGTCTTCTTCTCCGTCACCCCGACGAGCGTTAGCGCATCGAGAATGGCTTTGCTTTTGACTTCCAGCTCCCTGGCGAGATCGTTGATTCGAACCTTACTCATCCGGCCTTTCTGTTTCCCCGCGTTGTGCTAGGTCTTCATCGCAGCCTCACGGAGT
>Ga0209698_10003733_pt1 | contig 16821 bp, 11 predicted proteins | sample LitLauG_LLR_2012_FD_187203 | JGI IMG/M metagenome (GOLD analysis project Ga0209698, IMG submission 187203) | Freshwater sediment microbial communities from Pennsylvania, USA - Little Laurel Run_MetaG_LLR_2012 (SPAdes) (version 2) | ecosystem: Environmental > Aquatic > Freshwater > Creek >...
TTCGTTTGCGCGATGCGCCGGCCGGTGGCGACTACTCCAGCCTTGCCGCCGCCTTCGGCGACATCTCCCCCGCGCCCAATGCCGGAACCGAACTACACTTTGACCACGCCCCGGCAGCGGCGCAGCGTTACTCCGCGGGACAGCATATTCTCGCGAGTTTGCGCGCACGCATGCCTGAGGTGCCGGTGTTTCTTTTCCACGCCGGATCGAATATCCCGGGTGCCTCTGTCGACGAGGAGCTGCTCGCGGCCTGTGTTCGCGCAGGCGGTGCGCGAGGCGTGATCCGATCGCTGCTTGGAAATGCCGAGGCAGTCGATCCTGGCAGCAGCCGGGCCGCTCTGAATGTGGAACTCCTGGGCTGGGCCCGGCAGTTACGCCGTGAGAAAGTGGCGATGGAGTTGGCGTCTGGCAACCAGGCGATCACCTTCGACACGGCGCCGGCACTGAGTGAGGACGCGAGCCACTTGCACGTCCGCTTCCGGAACTTCCGCACGGCGCGTGCCCTTCGAAGCATCGACGCAGGAGCCCTTATTTCCGACACGGAACGCCCGACGGTGGCCTTCGACGATGTCATCGGGGCAACGGGAGCCAAGGAGGCCATGGGGTTCATTTGCAGCTGGCTGCGCGATCCGAAGAAATATGCGGCCGCCGGCCTGAAGCCGCCAACCGGCGTGTTGCTGACCGGGCTACCAGGCACAGGCAAGACGATGCTCGCGCGCGCGCTGGCGGGTGAGTCGGAGTGCGCCTTCCTGTCGGAAGCCGCCACCGCTTTCGTCACCCAATACCAGGGTAGCGGTCCCGAGGCCATCCGGAACCTTTTTTCGATGGCCCGACGCTACGCCCCCAGTGTCCTGTTCATCGACGAGATTGACGCGATCGGGGGCAATCGTTCCGAGGTCAAAGCCGGCCACGCCGGTCATGGCGAGGCGCTGGCGTTGAACCAGTTGCTGGTCGAGATGGACGGCTTTGGCAAACCCTCCGCTCGACCGGTCATCGTCATTGCAGCCACCAATCGCGTGGAAACGCTCGACCCGGCGCTACTGCGACGCTTTGGCCGCACGATCGAAGTGGAGCTTCCCACGCGGAGCGAGCGTGGACTGTATCTGCGCCGGCGGTTCGATGCCAAGGCACTTCACAATGTCAGCGAGGTAATGATCGAACGGCTGGCCGCGCAGGGACAAGGGATGTCCGTGGCGGACTACGAGCGGATCCTGGCCGAGGCCGCAATCATGGCTCTGAATAACGAAGGGATCATCGACGACAGCATCCTGGCCGAAGCATTCGAGAAAGTCACGATGGGTGCAGCGAAGTCCGGCAGTGACGCCCTTCGTACGGCGCGCCATGAAGCCGGCCACGCACTGGTCATGTGTGTTACGGGCAGTCCGCCGATCTACGTCACGATCGTCGGTCGCGGCAGTTTCGGCGGATATGCAGCTTTCGAGGACAAGGGTGAACGAAGGTCTCGCACCAAGCGCGATCTGGAAGACCATATCTGTCAACTGCTTGGGGGGCATGAAGCTGAGCGCCTCTATTATGGAGAAGAGCAGGGGTGCTCCACTGGACCAGCAAACGACCTGGAGCGAGCCACCGCCGTTGCCGAGGCCATGGTCTACGACTATGGGATGTCGTCCGAGGTCGGGTTTGTCAGACTCGATCGCCGCTTGCCCCTGCCGGGCGAAGTCGGGGTTCGCTGCCACAATGCGGTGCAACAAATCATCCGGGCGCAGGCGGAACGCACCCGCAAATTGCTCACCGAAAATCGCGCCGGACTGGACCGGCTCGTCGCGGCGCTCACCGAGCGAAATCGTTTGCTGCAGCACGAAGTGCTGGAATTGCTGGCGCTGGCACCGATGCCGACCCGTGAGGCTCATTCCTCGTGACCGAGCCGAACCTGGAGCAGGATCGGTATTTCCCCAGCACGTCCTGGACGCTTCTTTTCGAAGCACGCGGGGCTGACGCGCGGGCGTCCGATGCCCGTGCAGAATTCGCGCGCCGGTATTACCGGCCGGTCCTGAATTATTTCGCGGCTTTGCTTAGGGACCGCGGCGAGGCGGAAGAACTTACCCAGAGCTTTTTCGCGAAGCTCGCCGCCTCAGACAATCTGATCGCGCAGGCAGATCGCTCGCGAGGCCGATTCCGCCATTACCTGAAGCGCTGCATCAGCAATTTCTGGAAATCCGAGCTTCGTCATCGAGGCCAGCTCAAGCGAAAGGCCGAAGACGAGGTCAGGCCGGACGCCTGGAGTGGGTCCGGCTGGGATCGTTTGGGGCTTGCCGCGCCGGACTCGCCTGAAGCCGCGTTTCACAACGCCTGGGTTCGTGGGCTGCTCGATGAGGCATTGTGCAGGGTTCGCGCAGTCTGCGAACAGAAGGATCAAGTCCAGCACTACCAGCTCTTCGTCGGGATGTATCTGTGCGATGAATCTGAGCCGCCCACGTGGCGGGCGCTGGGTGCGGCATTCGGCCTTGAAGAGAAGATGGCTCGGAGCCGAACCGAAACCGTCGCGCGGCATTTCCGCGGTGAGCTCCGAAGCATGCTACGCGAAGAGGTCGAGTCAGACGAATCAGTCGATGAAGAGATCGCCGCCTTGCTCGCCTTGCTGTAGAGGTCACGATGACGAAAATCACCACGACGACGATCGAGCAATCCTCGGACTGGCAGCTCAAGGCACTGCTGGCGCTTGCGGGAGCTGGCGTTCAAAAAAACTCCTTCCTTCCGGTCGAGCTGCTTCGCAGCGCCGATCTGGCTCGCCATTTGAGCGTGCTTTGCGGCGACTCGGTCCAATCCAGCGACGCGCTGCTCTCGGCCTTATGCAACCGCCAGACACCACTGTCCGTGTTGCAAGGCATCAAGGACCTGGCTAAGGCGCTTGGCGCGAAGGCAACGACCGAAGTCGAGCAGGCCGCGGCGACTCTCCTCTACCACGCGGCGATTGCCGCCGCCCTGGGCCGACAGCGCCAGAGCATATCCAGCCGCCCTGGCGTCGCTCGATTCGCGCTTTACGAGGACCTGGGCTTGCTGCTGAGGGGTAATCCGTTGGGGGACGTGTTTCGGGCCGCAGCGGAGGTCCTTGCGACAGAACCGAAACTCGGCGGCAAGGAGTAGTCAGACCTGGGCAAGCTTGTCCGCTTCGCCTTAAGGTGTTTGTAAGTAACTGAAATATAAGAGCGAAGTGCCTTTACCGGTGGCTGGGCAGATTTTTTCCCGACAAATCCGGTAATAGCTCATCGCCGGCGTATGGGGTAGAGGAGGTACGCAACGGCATTGGGCCGAAGGCGCAAACCTCCTTCTACGGGAGAGTCAATCATGAGCACGTTCAACCTGGGCTTCGCCCTCGACGCACCGGCCGGACCCGCAAAACTACGCGCAGTGATCGATGTGTTGGTCACGGCATACCCCGATCTGCCGTCGCTTCTTCAAACCCAGGTCCTGCCTGGCAAAGCGCCTGACGGGGAGACAGTGTTGATTCCGCTGCCGATTTCGCTAACAGAGCAGCGTCAAGCCGAATTTCGATCGAAACTCGATAGCAGTCTGGCCTCCAATGGCCTCTGCAGAAAGATGCCACAGAAGAAGTAGCGTTTCATCGGGCCGGTGGGAATTGCCGCTAGGTATGGACAAGACGACAGGAAGGAAGACATGAAGCTAATCGACCTGTTCCGCCCAAAGTGGAGGCACTCGAACGCCACTGTGCGGACATCCGCGGTAAGGGGCCTGAACGATCAGGCGATTCTGGCTGAAATCGCGACGACGGATATCGACCGTACCGTGCGGCTTACTGCGATCGAGCGATTATCGGACGCAACTGGCCTTGCGACGGTCGTCAGCAAGGCGCAAGACGAGAAGGTATGGCGAGCCGCGTTGGCTCGAATTGCACAACAAGCCGTCCTCGGCGAGATTGCGCGCAGTGACCCGCGCGCCGCCGTGAGGACCGTCGCAATCAAAGGCCTGAGCGACCAGACGACTCTCGGAGAGATCGCCAGCACTGACACCGAGGGCAGTGTCCGACTTGCCGCGGTCGACCGTTTGTCGAACGAGGCTGTCCTGGCGGCCGTTGTCGGAAAGGCGAAAGACGAGAAGGTCTGGCGAGCGGCGTTGGCCCGGATAACCCAACAAGACATCCTTGGCCGAATTGCGAGGAACGAGCCTCGTGCTGCAGTACGGATGGCCGCCGCGAAGAGCGTGACCGTTCAAGAGATACTGACGGAGATCCTGACGAAAGATGCCGACGGCGCTGTGCGGATCGTCGCACTGGCCAAGGTTTCGGACCAGGCGGCAATACTCGAGCGGGCGCGCAAGGATGGCGAAGTCGAAGTCCGCCTGGCCGCCGTGAGAATAGTCACGGAACAGTCGCCGTTGGCCGACCTTTGCATGGTCGAAGCGGATGCCCGCGTCCGGGAAGCAATCCTGTCACGCCTCACCGAACCGAAGCTTCTGGGCTGCATTGCGCAGGAGCATCCCGATCCGAAGGTCCGCAGCGCTGCTACGACGAAGTTAGCGCGGCTCCTGAACGACCTCATCAAGCGGGGGGACTTGGCGCAGGCGGTCTCTGTCCTCACCATGCCCGGCGACCACTTTCGTCTGCCCGACGAGAACGGTTGGACTGCGCTGCATTGGGCAGCAACCCAGGGAAACAGCGAGGTGATCGCTGCTTTGCTGAGCAAAGGTGCCCCGGCAGATTGCCGCGACAGCCGGAACCAGTGGACACCGTTACATCACGCGGCGGCGCATGGGCACAGCCACTTGGTGAGCCCGCTTGTGCAGGCCGGCGCCGACCCGAATGCAGCGTCCGGCCGTGACGAAAATGCACCATTACACATCGCAGTCGCCATGGGGTGGCCGCCGGGACTTTCCGCAAGCGATGCAGCGGCGACGAAGAGTCCGGACGAGTTACGGAAAATGTGGCGAAGTCATCCCACCGTTGTCGCTGAATTGCTGAAGCACGGTGCCGATCCCCACAAGCTCAACAGGCAAAAATACTCACCCCTTCACCTGCTTGCCGAGCGGGGCGATATTTCGTGCGCCGAGGTCCTCGTCGCCGGGGGAGCCGATCTGAACACGAAGGGCCCAGGCGAATCCACGGCGCTGCACTGGGCTGCCGCGAAGAAGAAAGGTGACTTCGCCAAGTGGCTTCTTGAGAAAGGAGCGCAACCCGATCTGACCGACGGGGCTGGATGGACGCCCTTGTTTCTCGCCGAGGAGAACGGCACGCGGGATCTGATTCCGACGCTACTGGCGGCCGGCGCGCGGCAGCAGGCGACCATCAATGGGAAATCGCGCACGTTCGGCGAAAAGAAGGTCGAGAAGAAGGCGCAGCTCAGCTTGGGTGAACTCGTCGAGCGCTTGTATCTGAATGGATCGGCATAAGCCCACTCCGCTGCAAACATGAAAGCCGACGCACTCTTTAATGCGGCAGCACTCGGTGAGATCGAAGCGGTCAAGGTCCTGCTTAGCGGGGAACCGGAGTCGATTTTCGCCCGAGACTCCGACGGCCATACGCCTCTGCACGTCGCCGCAACCTTTGTGGGAAGTGTTGCGGTGGTTGAATTGCTATTGGCAAATGGCGTCGATGTCAATGCAGTGAATCGGCACGGCGACACAGCGCTTCATAAGGCGGCGGGCAATGGACACGCAGAGGTAGTGGCGCTTCTCGTGGAGCATGGTGCCAAGGTAAACGTCGCGGACCATGATGACCGGTACGGCTACACGCCCCTGCATCAAGCGGCGTTCACGGGTGCGGTCGGGATCTGCGAGCTACTGTTGAGCCACGGGGCCGATGTCGAAGCGCTGACCAACCTTGGAGAAACAGCACTGCACAGTGCGGCGAGAAGTGGCAACCTTGAACTCGTTGAAGTTCTGCTACGTCATCGCGCAGACGTGAGCGCGAGAAATCCGAGCGGGGCAACCGCGCTTCACAACGTTGCGGTTGGAGGGAGCTTTTGCGAGGGCGCCCACATGGCGGTCGCTGAGAGGCTCATCGCCAGCGGGGCCGATATCAACGCCTTGGACGATACGGGAAAGACTCCGGCGGCGGTCGCCATGGGCTGCAAGCAATCTGAAATGGCCGAATTGCTTTGCAGGCGTGGTGGCAGGCTTCGAGATCCCGCTGCCGAAGCGACTGGCGAGCGCAGCAGGGAGCTCCTCTTTGCCCTGGAACTTAAGAAGGACTATTCCCTTGCCAGAAAGTTAATCGACGAAGGCGCGAACGTACGAATCCGGGGCCAGTTTGGATATACGCCGCTTCATGTGGTTGCGGGCGATAGACCGAAGGCGAATATCACCGAGGCGATCATCGACGACATGGCGATCTTGCTGATTGAGAAGGGAGCCGACCTCAACGCAAAAGCAGGCCGGGATGCAGGCCTATTCGCAGATTCGCCGCCAGTGCATTTCGCCGCGGCGGGTGGAAATGTAAATATGCTTCGTCTTCTGATTGAAAGAGGTGCCGAGCTTAATGTGTGCACAAGAGCGGGACTTGGCCCACTTGCCATTGCGCTTCAATGTCAAGAGTTGTATGCGGCAGAAGAGTTGCTCAAGCGTGGGGCGACGCTGACGGCGGACGAGATGGCTCGCGTGAACCAGAGTCGAGCGAAAGCGTGTCACGGAGACACGCTCTTGCATCGCGTGGTTAGCTGCACTCACTCCTCCGATCTTGCGAGTTCATTCGCCGAAATGGTCATCTCTCTTGGAGCTGATGTAAATGCCGGAAATGATTTGGGGCGTACGCCATTGATGAGCGCGATGTTGGCAAGCAATGCTCATTTTGGTCCACGGACGGTCTCACTGCTTGTTGAAAAAGGGGCTGACGTTTCGCTGCCTGATAACGTAGGCGCAACGGCGCGCAGCATCGCGGAGCACCAGCGACGGTGGGCACTGCCTTATTTAGATCGACGCTCATCGCCGCAGGGGTTTCTTTCGAAATTGTTTCAGCGAAAGCGTTAACCGTTAACGTGTGGCTCAACAAAGGAATACTGGCGAAGGGCCAATTGTATGGAACGACGCTGCCCCGGGCAGTGCGACGATTGAGGTGTGAGGGACGGCAATGGTCAATTGCATTGCGATTTCCGGGTAGCAAGAGGTAGATGCGTATGTTTATTCAAACGAGAAGAAATGGCGTGAATACGCCAACAATCAAACCTCACTGATGCCGCTAAATCTTTTGACGCTTGTCGCAACCGTGGTGAACTTGACCGCGATGCTCGCAGGTCCAGGAGCGTTGGCGCAAGCTGTTGCCGAGGATCGGCTGGACGTCATCGTCGTGCTCGACAACTCGGGGAGCATGAAGAAAAACGACCCCAACGCGCTGATGAGCAAGGCGGTCGGTGATTTTGCCAGTGACCTTTCCTCCGACTCGCGCCTGGGAATCATCATTTTTGATCAAAGCGTGCGTGTCCCGCTCGAGCTGGCGATGGCAGCGACACCGGACTTCAAAGTCCAGGTCGCGAAGGCGCTGGAAGGCGTTTCTTACAGCGGGCAGTGGACCGACATTCCCGGCGGGGTTGAACGCGCCATATACCTCTTGCGAGAGCAGAGGCGACCGAACGCGCGGCAGGTCATCGTTCTTTTTACGGACGGAATGGTGGAGACCGGCAACGCGCAGAAGGATGCGGAGCGCTCCCGATGGCTTCAGGAGAGCCTTTCGGCCGAGGCGCGGCAGCTCGGTATCCGTGTCTTCGGCATCGCATTCACGGAAGAGGCGGACTTTCGGCTTCTGCAATCCGTCGCTCAGAGCACCGGAGGCGAACACTACCGGGTACTTGCCCCAGGGGATATCGATGCGGTATTTAAGCGCATTCGTTCCCGACTCCAGGCAATTGCCGAAGTGGAGACGCGCGAAAAGGCCGAAGGCAAGTCGGCTCCGGTGGCAAGCGGTCCTCCAAAGCTGACGGCGACAACCTCTGGCGATCCTCTGCTCTGGAGTTTGGGAATGTTGCTCCTCGTCGCGGCGGCGGGGGGTGCGGTCTGGAAGCTGCGGTCGCGGTCATTCCCCGCGGCGACCTTAAGGGACGTGGGCGGCCATACCGGGCGCGATCAATTTCCGCTGCGACGTCGTGTCAATCGGATCGGCCGCGACACGAAGGGCAATGACATCATCATTCCCCACGACACGGTATCGACCTTGCATGCTGAGGTCGAACGGCGCGGATCGACCTATTTCGTAAGAGACCTTGGCAGTTCGAATGGAACGTTCGTCAATGGCAAGAAGATCAGCGAGCCCAATGCGATTCGCGAGGCGTCTCTGAAGCACGCGGATCGATTGCGTTTCGACGCCTTCGAGTTTCAGTTCTTGATCGACGGTATCGCCGCGGCGCCAGCGGCCTCCGGCGCGCCGGTGACACCCGCCGGAACTCGCCTGCGCTCCGGCACACCGGCCGGTTCGTCCCCATCGCCGGAAGCGCCCGCCGAGGGATCCCGCGCCCAGGTCGACCTGAATCCGCTGGCACCCACCCGCCTGAAGACCGGCAAATGCAATGTTCACAAAGCGTGGAATGCCGTCGCCGTTTGCCCGCAATGCGGCTACGAAAAGTGCCAGCAATGCATGACGAAGAAGGGTGGCGTGCAAGTTTGCATCGACTGCTCGAGCCGCAACCTGACATAGATGATTCGAGAGCCAGCATGAAGGTTTCCCTGACGGTCATCGAGGGCCCTGGTCGCGGAACGATGCGGGAATTTGTCGAACCCCGCACCTTCATCATCGGGCGTGCCCCGGATTGCGATTTCCAGTTGCCGCCAAATGACCCGTATGTGTCTCGCCAACATGTCTACCTGGAGATCTGCCCGCCGGAATGCCGAGTTCGCGACCTCGGTAGCGGCGGGGGTGGAGCTCTGAACTCCCCCGGACTGAACGGACAGCCCGTCACGGAAGCGGCGCTCAAAGACGGCGATGTCCTCGAGCTTGGCTACACCCGGTTTCGGATCGGAATCACGCATACCAGGCCAAAGCCGCTGCTGGCCAACTGCGAAGAATGCAGCAAGCCGATCGAGTACCTGCCGGGAGAGGCCGTCCCGGTGCGCTGCCCTGGGTGCGGCAATCGTCAGCGGGTTGGGGTGCCGACGCCAGTCTCGATCGCATGTGGCCAATGCGGCGGCGATGTCAGTGCCAAGGCAAACAGTGACGGGCGAGCGCAGGAACTCGCCGGCATTGCCCATTATCGATGCGATCGCTGCCTGCCAGTTGACAACGAGTATGCAGGCAAATCCCTTGGCGCGTACCGACTCGTCAAGCAGCTGGGGGTCGGCGGAATGGGCGCTGTGTATCTGGTGTACGACGACTCGACTGCGCGGCTTTGGGCATTGAAGCAAATGAAGGATCTGAAAGACGCGGCGCTTAACAAGCGTTTTGAGCGCGGCATGCGACTACACAAGGATCTGACACATGCGAACGTGATTCGCTGCATTCAAACCGGCCTGGACGCGCAAAACCACCCTTATCTCGTCACCGAATACGTCGCGGGCGGCGAGCTTGGCGCCACGGTCGATGCGGGTGCCCGGATGAGCCCCAGGGCAGCGGTTCCCCTGATCGCGGGCGTACTCGATGGCCTGCAGTATCTGCATTCGCGCCAGATCATTCATCGGGACCTGAAGCCGCAAAATGTCCTGCTGGACCGGAGCCTGCAGGATCCGAAGGGAGCGCCGCCCCACAAGTTTCCGGTGCCGAGAATCGCCGACTTTGACCTTGCCCGCTGCTACGGGCTGGCGGGAGGTACGCGGCTGACGAAACTGAATACGGCAATGGGGACGCTGATGTATATGCCGCCGGAGCAGGTGCGAAATTCAGCGGCCGTCAAGGAATCAGCGGATCTGTACGCGGTGGGCGTCATGCTTTACTACCTGCTGACCGGCCGTTATAGCTTCAATTTTCCAACTCCAGCCGAAATTCGCGAGATGCAAAAGCAGGATCCCGAGAAGTGGAAGACTCCCGAGGAGGCAATGCGCATGATTCTGAAGCTCGAGCGCATTCAACATCCCTTTCGGATCATCCTGAACGAAGAGCCGACGCCGATCCGCGAGCGGGATGCGTCCATCCCCGAGAAGCTCGCCCGCCTGGTTGACCGCGCGGTCAGGAAAGACGTGACGAAACGCTTCCAGACTACGACGGAGTTTCAACATCAGCTGGCCGAAGCCCTATAGGACTGAGCCATGACCGGGTCGCTTCTTTCTCGTTTTCGCAGCGCGGTCCGCGGCAACGCCAGGGCAACACCGACGATTTCGCGCGCTGCTCTGCCGGATGGCCCGGATGCGCAACGCAGGATACTGGTGCGATCGGAGCACCTCTGTGCCATCACCGACGTCGGCCGAGGCAAGAGCCATAACGAAGACCTTGTGCATCTTTCAGGCGACGGTCGACTCATGGCGGTTGCGGATGGAATGGGTGGGCATGCGTCCGGGCAAGCCGCCAGCGCCCTGGCGATCCTGGTGGTGTCGGAGTGTCTTCAACCCTTGCTGGCATCCTCGGAATTTCCGGATACGGGCTCGCTCGAGAGCGAAATGCGTCGCGCCATGGACGAAGCGCAGTGTCGCGTGCTCGCGGAGGGCAGGGATCAGGCCGCGGGCGAGGCAATGGGGTGCACGATGATCGTTGCCTGCACTCGCGGCAACACCCTCTACACCTGCCACGTGGGCGACGTGCGCGCGTACCTCTGGAAGGGTGGGGAATTGTGCGCCCTGACGCGCGACCACTCGGTCGTTGCCGAACTCGTAGCGGCGGGAGAACTGACGCCTGACCAGGCTCGGTCTCACCCCGCGAAGAATGAGGTCCTGCAGGCGGTCGGAATGCCCGATGGATTCGAGCCCTCGATGAACGAAGCAGCGCTTGACCCGGGAGATCGTGTCCTGCTTTGTTCGGACGGACTCTGGGAGAGTCTGTCTGATCACGAGATTTCAGCGATAGTCGGCGGCGAAGGATCGATGCGCCAGATTGCAACCCAGTTGGTGGATCGAGCAAACGACGGCGGCGGGCGCGACAACATTTCCGTGTTGATGTACGAGCATAAAGCTGCAGGGGCTTTGAAATGAAGGGGAGTTGAAGAAAATCCAGCTCTGCTTGCTCTGCGGACCCGCAAACGCCAAACGGCCATGGCACCGCGTTGTCGGAGTGCTGGATTCACCGGGTGCGGCACCCCGGCGTGGGACGTGTTCGCCGCTTCGGGACTCTGGAGGCTCGCGCGGTGCATTGCCCATGCGTTTGAAAGGCTGGACCAAGTTGCGAAAATGTGAAATCGCCCTTCCGAGTGCAATCTTTCCTTAAGGAGCATCAATGCGATTGTGGAGATCGGATTCAGCTCACTTGGGTAGTACCGGCGAATTGCCTCCCTCAGTATGGAGGCCGCAGGTATCCGGAACGCCGAAACCTCTGACCGCTGCCATTTGGAACGGAAAACAATGCGTAGTGGCGGGATTTACCGGCGCTGGGGGAGTTGTATTGACCTCCAAGGACCTAACAACCTGGGAAATAACCGGCGCGAACATCGACATCGCGCCTACCGCAATAGCCTGGGATGGCAAGAAATTTGTTGGAGTCGGTCACTTGGGGCGCACCATGATCTCGCAGGACGGCCGCAATTGGAAAATCGCCGCGACCAGAAAGCAATCAGCGCTTTCGTCGATTATTTGGACAGGAGCGCAGTTTCTTGCTGGAGGTGAAGATGGATGGATGATCGCTTCTGATGACGGTATGAGCTGGCGAAGCGTGGGTTTTGTTCCAATCAATATTGGAGAGATCGCGTTTGTGAACGGCACTTTGATTGTCGTCAATGGACAACTTCAAACATCCAGTGACGGGAAAACGTGGATCACAAGAAAGATCGCTTCGGATTGGAAAGCAATGCTGTATCTGAATTCAATTGCTTGGAGTGGTCGGGAGTTTGTCGCGGTAGGACGTGACGGGATCATCGTAGTGTCAAATAATGGATCTGAATGGTCGAAGTGCGATTTTGAATGCGAGACAACTCTGAATCGCATTGTATGGGTAGGAGGTCGATTCGTCGCTGTTGGAGATCGCGGCGCGATCATCTCGTCGAAGAACGGGGCTACCTGGGAGCAGGAGCAATCAGACACCAAGGAGGATCTGAGGGCCATTGTCCGGGCCGGGAATCGCCTGGTCTGTGTTGGCAATAGTGGAACGATACTGGCTACAGAGAGCGGAAGCGGTGTATAGCGGAGCAGTGGAATGAAAGCGTTTTGTTGCGTGTAGTCGTTCGCACAGGCAACAGCGTTGCCGGAAGCGAGCTCGAACGGGGTTGAAGTCAATGCAACCTGGCTTTGGCTGCTCGCCAGACGGCAGTTGCAGTTGCAATGACACCGGAGATGGAGGCGCTGCTATCTGCAGCCAGATTGCGTGCAGGCAGGTCGACGCTTCCTGAAGCAGAGGCGGGCGGAAGTCGCTCAGGCGTTTTCCAGGTGCGAGGGGGCATGAGTTTGCTCGATCGGTGGTTCAACGGCGCAAAGGCTGGAGCATCCAAAGCGGCAACACTGGTGCCAGCCCAGTCGGGCCCGAGCGCGCCCGGTCCCGGGCAAGGCGGAACGGTTCTTCGAGCGCACCGCCCGGTCGATGGCGGTGTGCATGAGCAAGTCGGCGACGGCGCAGGCCAAGCCGATGACGCCGAGGACAGGCAGACCGAGAAGCTGATCGAAGGCCAGTACCGGATCAAGCGCCGGCTTGGGCAGGGCAGCATGGGAACGGTCTACCTGGCGCAGCACTTGGCGTGGGACACCGAGGTGGCGGTGAAGGTGCCGCGGGCATCGCTGCTGGCTGATGAGGAGAACCGGCACCGGATCACGCGCGAGGCCGAGGCATGGACGGATCTGGGCATGCACCCGAACCTGGCGTACTGCTACTACGTTCAGCCGCTGGAGCAGTTGATGCTGCTGGTGGTGGAGTATGTGGACGGGGGCAACCTGCAGGAGTGGATCGGGCGGGAAGGGCCCAGTGCGGGGCTGAAGGTCAAGCTGGACCTGGCGATCCAGTTCTGTCACGGACTGGAGCATGCGCACAGCCACGGCATGGTGCATCGCGACATCAAGCCGTCGAACATCCTGCTGACGGGGCAGGGGCAGCTGAAGATCACCGACTTTGGGATCGTGCGCAGGGGCGTCGGGGCCGAAGCGAAGCAGGTGGCTGGTGTCGGTGCGGCGGCCGACGGCACGCTGATCGGCATTGGCACCGAGGACTACATGGCGCCGGAGCAATGGGATGCCGGGCCCATCGATGCGCGGGCCGATCTGTTCGGTCTCGGGGTGTGCCTGTACGAGATGCTGTGCGGCAGGCGGCCGTATGCGAAGGCGGTCGGGCCGCGGCAGCCGGCGCCGGATCCAGCGCGCCTGGCTGGTGGCGAGGCGCTGCCAGCGGAGCTAAGCGAGCTGATGAAGCGCTGCGTGGACTGGGAGCCGGACAAGCGGCCGGACAGTGCGAAGCAGGTTCGGCAGGCCCTCTGTGCGATCTATCAGGATCGCCTCGGCCGGGGCAGCATATTCACCGACCTGCCCGGAGTATCGAAGACCGCCGACTCGCTCAACAACCGGGCAATATCGTACCTTGCGTTGCAGAAGGACCGCGAAGCGCGGTCAGCGTGGCAGGAAGCACTTTCAGTGGATCCGCTGCACCTCGAGTCCAACTTCAATCTGGGCATGTATCGGTGGCGCTGCGGAGAATCTACGGACCTGCCATTGGTACGGCAACTGGAGTCCGTCCGGGCGGCGGTGGGGGGATGGCGCTGCGATCATCTGCTTGGCCTCGTCCATATCGAGCGCCGCGAATGGGAGGTCGCGCAGACCCTGTTGCGCGCCGCAGCGGCAGCGGCACCACCACGGGATCAAATCGAAATCCAGACGGCACTGCATCGGGCGAGCGAGTCGTACGAAGATGAACAACGAGCCGGGGCGTACCTTTGCGACGGCTTGAAAGACAAGGTCGACTTCGCGGCGTTCTCCTCTGGGGCAGGCCGCGCAATCTCCAAGCAACCGGGTAAGCCCTTGCGGGCATGGAATCTCGATCAGGGCACGTGCATCGGCGACGTGGCAGTCGGCGCGGAAAATCCCTCAGCAATTTTCATGACTCGTGACGGGAAGCATTTTCTGCTCAAGATCGGTACATCCCTCTCTCTCTGGCTCACCGAAACGGTGTCGCGAGTGAAGCAGTATCCGCCGCTGCCGATCAAAGAAGACGACAGGGGAGGGGAGGGGACCGCTCTCGCGATGAGTCCCGACGGACGCCTGGTGGTGGCCGTGAAGAAGATCGAGTGGAAGGAGAGGAATCGGCTCGGGACGCGAGTGCGTCTCGATACCTTATTCATCTGGGATCTCACGGGCGGTCGTTGGATCGGTGAGTTCCAGGCACATGAGGGCACCGTCACGGCCCTGGGCTTCTCACCGGATTGTCGTTTCGTCGCTTCTGCCGGGATGGACAAGGTGATCCGAGTATGGAGTTGGAGTCTCGAGCAGCCGGGTAGCGTTCGAAAATCAACCGAGATTGTTGGCCTTGCCAACCCGATATCCTCTTTAACGTATTCACCTGACGGTCGCTATATCGCATCGGGCGATTTCGTGGGACGTGTGCGAATATGGGACGCGGGTTCGGGCGAGTGCATCCGCCAACTGGAAGGACACTCCCGATCGAGGGTCGAGGCGGTCGATTTCTCCTCCGACGGTCGATTCATCGTCTCGAACGGAGGTCTGAGTGAACTGCGGCTTTGGGACGTCGCGGCCGGCCGGTGCCTGCGAACGTTCGAAGGCGTTTCCGGCTTCTGCAGCTGGTCAAACTATGCCTCGGGCACGTCGGCTTCGGTATCCCCCGACGACCGCTGGGTGTGGGCCAGGCGGATAGGCGGAAGCCGGCTGTTTCGGCTCGGTGGAGCTTGGGACGGCCAGCAGGGATATGTCCTTAGCCGCCCGGACTCGTTGCAGCACATCCTGGAGGCGAATGCTCGGCGGGCGCAACTCGTCGGCTCGTTCGAACAGGCGCTGGGATCGGCACTGCTGCAGCAAGCACTCGACGCCATCGCGGGGCTCGAGGGGTTGCCCGGAGGTAGGCGAAGTCCGGAGACGGTGACGCTGCGCTCGCGACTGACGGCGCGTTGCCGGCGGTCTGGCGTACGCGCGGTCTGGTTGACAAAGACCCACGCCCGGGCGAGCGACGAGAATTCTTACACCGCTGATCTCGCAAAGGACGGAAAGTACTTCTTGACGGGTGGGGGGCGGACCTTGAGGATCAGGGATCTGTCGACCGGCGCATGCCTGAGATCCTGGGAATCGCCCGAAAGCGCCGAAAACGTTGTCGGCAAGTTGGCGCCGAACGGCAAACAGTTTCTGGCGAGATGGGCCGTGTCCGACCACTCGACCGGACTTAACAAGCTCCTCGCAGCGAAAAAGGGAGTGCTCGTACTTGGGGACCTCGCGGCGGGCACTCACCATCAACTCGGCTTGGAATGGCGCGTGGGTTCGTCGATGTGCTTCTCTCCCGACGGTCGCTTGGCGGCGACCGGAGCACACGACGGCAAAGTCTACCTGTGGAATCTCGGCGCCGATCCCCCGTGGGCTGAGAGGGCAAGCGCGGAACATCAATCGCAGATGCGGCAGCAAGACGCAATCGTGAAGGTCCTGGCGCCGCTGCCACCGGCATGCCTAAGGATCCTTACGTGCTACGAGTCTCATGTCGGGGTGAGTTGGGTAGCATTCCTGCCTGACGGTCAACGGTTGGCAACCGCGGCTCCCGGCCATCCGATCAAGGTCTGGGACGTTGTCAGAGGTCGAAGCTTGCACGAAATCCATTCGACCTCGGTCGAGAATTTCGGGCCGCCGGTGGCCATGTCCCCGGACGGCCGATTCGTGTGGCTCAGCGATCAGATCATGGGATCTGCTTTTTTCTATCAGTTCGATCTGTCAACCGGAGCGATCCTGCGCCGTTTCGAGAATCAGCACGGTAAGGCCTGGCGCGTTGCCATCTCGCAGGACGGCCGCTTCGGCTTTTCGGGCCATGCTGATGGGGCGATCCAGATCTTCGACTTCGATGCCGGAAAAGTGTGCTTCAGCATGCATCATCAAGAATCGATAATCGATTGGCTGGCGGTGTGCGCCGACCCTTCTGTGTTGGTGACGGCGTCGGGACGCTCCATACACGTCTGGCATGTCGATTGGGATCTGCAGCCCGAGCCCGCCTGAGCCCGGCGCGGAATCCCGGCAAACGACGGCGCTGGGTGTATCTGCGGCAAGTCTGGAGTCAATATAGTTCGCGCTGAATACTAACTATGTGGAACCTGGGGCTGGCAAGACGTCAATCGCAACGGAGTTCATGCACCGGGAGATTCCGGACCCTCTGGCAGGCAGCCGCAAAGTCGGGTCAAGCGAGTTTGTAAAACGCCTTTGAAGACTTGACTATTGCGATAAGCCTTCTTATCGAAATAGCTACTTCGTGGTTAACAACCTTCGTGCGCAAGGCGGAGCACGCCCGAGTCTCCTCCGCTCGGGATCGATCCTGTGTGACGGAATGTCAGTACCTGCAATTGCGTTGGCGGGTGTTCCACCGCCACAATGTCGTCGAACTCGTGGAGCGAGCGCAGAAGCACGTGACCGATCTCCCGGGGGTACATGCTCAACATGTCATGCACGTGCATGCACTGACATGCGTTGGACTGCAGAACCGGCCGCGTAGGCTTCGGGGGAACGTGCTCATGGATGCAGCCGACGGCCCCGGCGCCGGGGGAAGAACGGGGGTTGCGGCCCGAACCAGCCGGAGAACGAGCACTGGTGCGGAGTATTGACTTCACCCTCTCCGCCAGAAAAGGGTTTTAAATCAATCGCTTATGTGAATGTTGTGGGGCAGCTCCCGGT
>Ga0209698_10003734_pt1 | contig 16819 bp, 16 predicted proteins | sample LitLauG_LLR_2012_FD_187203 | JGI IMG/M metagenome (GOLD analysis project Ga0209698, IMG submission 187203) | Freshwater sediment microbial communities from Pennsylvania, USA - Little Laurel Run_MetaG_LLR_2012 (SPAdes) (version 2) | ecosystem: Environmental > Aquatic > Freshwater > Creek >...
TCGTTCTTCTGCGGAATCCGGCGCTCTGAAGCGTTGCGAATGAACTGGTCTGCCATCGATCTGCACGAGAATTTTGTGAAACTTCCCGCAGCAATCACCAAAACAGGGCGGGGGAGGCATGTGGACATTTCTGACAACTGCCACGCATGGCTCTCACCGCACTCGAAGGACGAAGGTCCTCTTGCACCGTGCACCACGGATGTGTTGCGGAAACGAATGGCCACGTTGAAATCCGTTCACAAAGTCAGGACGATTAAACACGGCCCGAGGCACTGCTTTGCGTCCTACTGGTTGGCGAAGCATGGTGACATCAATCAGCTGTGCCGCTTCCTCGGTCATGATGATCCCGAGACGACGTTCAAGCACTACGCGAAAGTTGCGACAAAACGGGATGCTGAAAAGTTTTGGGCCATCGAACCAAAAGAGACATCAGGAAAGAACGTCGTCGAAATGCGAAAGGCAGTTTAGACAACGCCGGCTGCTCACTCCGCAGCTCTCTAAATTCAAAATCTCGAAGCCCGAAAAAGCACAATTTTGAAGCATCGAGTGTTCACCGAAATCACCGATGTTCACCGATGTTTGGAGACCCGTATTTCGCTGATTTCCGGCCAAGTCCTCACCGCGCCCGCCGAATGAAAATGCGCTGGCGGGCATTTTAGAGCGTTCGGTTTTTCGGGGTCGGCGGAGCACGGCGTTGGCGAATATCCTGCTCACTGCCTGTTCGCTATGGCTTCAAAATCTGGACGTGCGGGCGTTTCGACAAGAGCACTCGCAGAACATCGCAGGTTGATACGAGCAGGCTTCGGCATTGTTGCTCTGGTGATGTCGTGGGTGTTCTTCAAACTGCTTCCACATGCGCAGGCAGGAGGCATCGGCGCGCTGGGAGTTTTGTTTTTCGTATTCAAAGCGGTGATGAACCCGCTGGAATCACAAATCGACACGAAGATTGCCGAAGAGAAGCAAGCAATCCGTGGTGCGGTGGCTGAGGAGAAGATGGAGATGATTTTGGATCAGCTCGGTGATGAGCATTTGGTCCTTCACGATATCCGCTGCGAGTTCGGCAACATCGACCACATCGTTTTGAGCAAACGGCACGGTGTCTTCCTCATCGAAACGAAAGCCCACGGTGGCAAGGTGGCTGTTGTTGATTCGACAATCCGCGTGAACGGCAAACCACCGGAGAAAAACTTCATCTCGCAAACGCTCCGCAACACCTACTGGCTCGCCGAACAGTTGCAAAAACTCACGGGCATCAAGCCGTGGGTTTCATCGTTCATCGTGTTCACCACTGGATTTGTGGAGCGAAGCCCGCGTATCAAAGGCATCACCATCACGAACAAGAAATTCCTCGTGCAGAACATGCGGGGTGTGAGGAAATCCATGTCACCGGAGATTTGGAATGCACGGATACGAATTGCCGATGCTCTCAAACCGAAAAAAGAAGTCTGAGAAATTCACGGCGTTGTTTTCAATCATCGAATCCGGCACTGTCGATGAGTGAGCACGACATCACGCCGCTCTGAGTCTGAAGCACATCTCGCACTGAAACGTGTTGCGTTGAAGTGGGCACAGGAAAATGGATTCACGATTGCGGCCACCGAAGTGACATTGCCGAATCGTGGAGTGCGAATGGACGTTGCTGCATATCGACCACAGCGGATGAAGAAGCAAAAAGGCACCCGCATGATTTCGTGTGCAGCAGTCGGTGTCACAGCCGTCTTCGAGTGCAAAGTTTCCACGCCAGATTTTCGGAGGGATGCACGCTCGATTGCTGCCACCACAGAACGGCTGCAAATTCTCCACGCGAAGAAGCTGAAGTTGGAGGACGAGCTGATGATTCATTTCCCGTCGATTAGAAACGGTGATTCGTTGTTTCAAGAATTCGAGACGCTGAATTTTGAACGACCTGGATACGAGCGATACGAGAAGGTGGTCTGTGAAATTCGTCAGCTCTCGTCACACCTTCACGAAAACACCAAATTTGAAAAGCTGACGAAATACGGTTCGGCAAATCTCTTCTATCTCGTCGCTGATGCGGATGTCCTGGCACCGCACGAGATGCCCGCTGGATGGGGCTGGTTGTGTCCAGTGGGTGATTCACTCGAACTGGTGACCAAACCCATCTGGCATGACGTGGATGAGGATCAGCGGCTCGAATTTCTGCACCGGATTGCGATGAAGGCGACACGTCCGGCCTGGGCCCCAAAAGTATTGTGTGGTTTACTTGGCAAAGACGTTCAAAATGGCCGTTGTCAATAAATGTTTCACCTACCTGCTCTTCAGGAGTATGCCGAGCGTTGAAAGAATCAAATGTGAGACGCATATTTTACGGGACAGGTCTTCCAATCATTATTGGTTCAGCAGGATCTGTGTCAGCTTTTAAGCGATGAACGCTTAAGAGGTGTCGCGATATCGCCTCTACATCGGTTGGAATCAAATAGGCCAATTGAGGAATGGACGTCACTATATCAGTCCACCGCAAAAATGGAAGCCCGGCTTGAGCGAAATATTCCGCGATTTGTTGCGCGAGCGACTCAATCGATGATCGGAAACCAAATCCCGCTAACCCGGGAAAACCAGATGATTTGCGTGTAGTTCGCGTCCAACCCGTTTCCAGTTTTAATTCCCAAGTATGGATCTGGCCGTGGATATTGTTCACAACGGCCCCTGGTGTATTCAGGTCAATGATATGAAAGGTGTTGCGGCAATCGCTCCCTGTTATTGGATCGATTGCGGCGGATAGACTTCCTGCGGCAAACACGGGCAACAGCCCTGTTGTTGAATATCTTAATCGCGGATGATGCTTATGGCCATGGATTACCAAACAAAATCCAAGTTCTTCAAGAAGGCGCAGCAGTTCCTCACCCCCTACCATCAAATCTTTTGCTCCCAACTGTAGTTGCTCGTGGGGAATTACATGATGGTGGACGAGGCACAAATTGAACGCTTTTGGAGGAAGCCCAGAAAGTGCCGCACGAAGTGCTGCCAGTTCAACGGGACTTGCTAGGCCCGCTTCGGATGCATCCTTGGTTGTGTGACTAATCACACTGTTTACCAGGAGGACTCTAAAATTCTCTCCTTCGAGAATGGCAAAGCCTTGATTGAAAAACGAGTTCGACTGTGCTCTGTCGGAAATCGGAAAGTCAGGAAACATTTGACGAGCTGCGTAAAACGGGCCGAGCCCTATTGATCCGCGAGAGTCCACGTCATGGTTCCCCAATGTTGCCGCGATCGCTTTTGCACCAAGTAGTGAAGCAACCTCGCGGAGGGAATGGACGGCGACAATATAACCGTGAAGGTTTGCTTGGTCGGTAAAATCACCCGGAAGTGCAACAAGATCCACTTGCAGCTGAGGAGTTTCAGTTGCGATAAGGTCCACAAGCCATTGTATAGGATGACGATTTCCTTGCGTGCGCGGACCATCTGAAAAGAAATGAGTGCGGTTCTGCCCTTGCGTCCCGTCATTTTTTGGGTGGCAGTGAAGATCGCTGAGAACGGCTATACGTAGGGGCTGCGGCAAAACAACACTCCTGAAGATGCTCACCGTTCCAGCGAGAAAAGCGTGGGCCAAAAAGTGCGGTCGGGAATTTCCTCATTTGGGTTTCGCCGCCATCTACATTCCCATGGATGTTCATTTCCAGGATCAAATGGAACGCGCGGAAGCAGCATTTGCTTCGTTACCACAGTTGAAAGATCGCATTTCTCAAGCTGCCGTAACAGTGACTGCGCAACTTGCATGTATTGAATGTTTTTTAGATCGCATCAAATGCGAGAAACTTACTGACCCGAAGAAGGAATGTGCCCTCGCGACGAAACTTATTCAGACTTGGTATCTACCCGCCCAAGTTCCAAGTCTTCTCATACTCCGTGTTTCACTACGAGAGCGAATGGTTCGCTTAGCGGAATTGGTAAATCGGGCGGTCGCAAGGAATCTAGTCGGTGACGATCTACCCAATTGGGTTTTCCTCGAACTTCTCACCAGCACAAGCTTCGCATGTGAAGCTTTTGATACAGCTTTCGACTTTGATTTGCGAAGTCGATGGGCACTTTGCTTTGATGAGCTTGAACTAGCTCCTAAATGGCTACTAGATCTACTTTTCCGTAGCCTTCGGAGCACAGATCCGAGAATTTTATTCAAGCTCGGAACCAGCCCGCATCCTAACATTTCTACTCCAGGACATGCTAGCGCATTGAATGATTTCGACCCAATAAAGCTCTGGGCTCCATCAATGCAAAACAGAAGGCGTTTCTGTGAACAACTAGCCCAACAAACTATCTCACAACGCCTTAACGAATCAGTGACCCCATCGGCATTACTAGGTGAATCGGCTCTATTTGGTGATGACGAAGACGAAAGCACAAATATCACAGCTCGTCCCTATGGAAGAGGTTCTGAAGAATGGCAACTTATTCTTCAAGAGAGCCAAACCGATAACACACTGAGTCAGTATTTACAAGATAAGGGTATTGATCCAACCGATCCAAGTCCTCCTCCGGGAGCTTTGAGAGATAGCGTTATGCGGAAAATTAAACCATTGGTCTTCTTTCGTCACAACTATTCCAAATACGATAACTCTCGGAATAAGCGCGTAAGAAAAGCGAGAAAAATCAGAAGTGAATTTTTTGGCATACCTGCGGTTCTTGATATCAGCGACGGGAATCCACGCTTCTTGAAGAGAATATTCGAAGAGATGTGCGCGGCTGCTAAACGTAACGAATCTGGAAAGTTAATCGTCGAAAAGAACAGCCAAAGCCGCATTTTAAGTTTGGTTTCTTTGCAATTTCACAATTATATTCGTGGAATACCGGGCTCCCAATCAGATTAGTTAGGCGAGCAATCCGTTTTACTCTTTTCGATGCTTCATAGCATCGGTAAGTTCTTTTCAACAAAACTGCTCCTTGAACCATTTTCCGCTGATCCGGTTTCTGGATTTGTTGTCACTTCTGACTTACCCGCGGAGCTAATTCGTTTACTCACGATTGCAGCGGAACACGCAGCTATCATCCGCCTTGATGCCGCGGAGGCGCCTTACGACCCTGACATTCGCGGAAAACGTTTTCGGCTCTCATATCTGTTGGCTCCATTATGTCAACTGCCTTTGCGCAACTACAATGCGGTGTCTATTCGGAAGTGTATTGCCAATTACGCGCCGCTAAAATCATTTGCACAGCCACGTCCCACTCAAGACGACTCAGGAGAGCCTGATCTTTTCGCCCGATGAAAATCATTTTCTCTGATCAAGTGGAGTCAGTAATATGGCCTTCAGATGCGTCGAGTTATTTTTTAGCGGCGGCAGGATTTGAAAGCCGGGCGCGTTTTGCTGCCGAGACGCTTTTGAACGCAAATGTAGTTTGCGAGCGGCGGGTATTCGGATTTGCGGAAAGAAAACTTTTAGCGCGAACTGCTAACGAGGACGCGTTTAACAAGTTGGGCTTCATGCTTATGGACGATGTTGCTGCTAAAGATGGTGCACCATTGGGCAATTATGTGCGTGAAGTAATTGCCAATAGCCTAAAGAGGGAGATTACGATTGCGAACGACTATTCGTGTATGACCAAAACATGGTATGCCGAAATCATTCGTGTTTTGTCTGAATGCTCGAAAGCAGGCTGCGTTGTTCACATATACTTTATTTATTCACCAGCTAAATATACTCCGCCTGGCCCTCCAGGGACAAATCGTGTTGCGGGTGCTATTAGTGGCTTTTGTCATTTAGCATCCCCTACGTTTCCAACAGCCCTTATTCTCGGATTAGGTTACGAGGCTGTTAGAGCAATGGGACTGCGGGATTATGTAGACCCTAAAGCTACTTTTGCATTTTTTACAAATCCTGGACTGGAGCCGATTTTTACTCAAACGGTCATGAAGAATAACCGAGCGATCATATCAACGCTTGCAAAAGATTCCAAATTTCCATATCCAATGGCTGACTTAAACTATACGAGTGCGCTACTTGCCAACCTCACACGGAGCCTTAAGGATCAATTCCGAGTTATCATTGCTCCACTTGGGCCGAAACCGTTTTGTCTGCTAAGTTTACTTCTTTCTGCGGAAACACGATACGTTGATGTATGGAGAGTCAGTGGAGCTGAGCACTCCGTGGCAGAAGAGCGCGCACCGTTTGGACGATTGCTGATATACAAAGTCAGCTACGCCACCTAAAATTTCGTTGAGCCATAAGTAAAGACCCTCGCTCCGCGGTCTCCCGAAAAGGGAAGCTCTGAACTATGAGTGTTTGAATTGATTACTTCAACAACTTCACCGTAGGCCAAGCACCCTTCCCACCAAGCTGTAAAAGCGCAGGATTGGCTTTTGCGAGCGTTTTGATATTCTTCAGGTCATATCCCTCACTGCGAATGCTGATGGTCTTTCCGGGGGCCGCAGCAAGGATTTCTTTCAGTGATTGAAGCGAAGGGGATTTGAGAGTCTTCGAGGCCGATACGCGAGCCTTCTTTGCCTCAGCCGGCTTTCCACTCAAACGGGCAATTTCAGCATCCACGGAAGCAAGTTCATGGCTCAAAGTGTTGCGCTTTTCCATGAGCTCTTGAAGCGCATTCTTTTCAAGGGCTGCAATTTGGGCTTTGAGGTCGGCAATACGGTCGACTGTGGTGGACATGTAGGGCGGCGACTGTATGAGTGCTTTGCTGGGTGTCAAATGGATGTTCGGCAAAGCGAAGCTCAAATAGCCTCACTTCTTCGTGTTTCGCAGCCTAAAAACGTCGACCTCAATAAACAGTCAAAAGACGCATAAAGCGCTTCTGACCGGGATTAGTGACAGTTGCGGTGGACATCCCATTCGCATCTGGGCCAGAGATTTGCACTCCTGTTGTGTTCCAATTGATTAAATCGGCGCTTGTTTGAACTGTGTAGGCAACTCCTGCGCTCTGCGAATAGTAGTTGATGCTGAGTTGATTGCCGATGACTTGTGGCTTAGGAAGGCTCTTGCTCTGGTTCTTCGTCGGGTCAAGATTCAACGCATAATCCAATAGAAGACTCACACCGTCGCCATTTGGAGAGCTTGCGAGATTTGTGTTAAAGGCATACCCATTTGAAACCAACCACGGCGCAACTGCAGAAGAAGGACCCATATCGACTGCCTGATATGTATCTCCCGAAGAGTCAGTCCACGGCGAATTAAAACCGGGCGCGCCATGAAAATAATAAACCGCAAAACCATTCGCGGGAAAAATCAGGAATACACTTGACCCCATCGATGGAGCACCGCCCATAAAAATAGCGCTCTTAAGTCCGCTGCAACCGACAAATGCTTGATCTCCAATAACGGTAATAGTGCTTGGGAAGATCATGCTGGCCAAGCTAGTGCAGAACTCGAATGAACCGGTTCCGATACTGGTGAGGCCGTTGGAGAGCGTGACGCTAGTTAAGCTTTGGCAGTTTGTAAAAGCTTGGGCTCCGATACTGGTAACACTGCCGGGAATGTTTACACTTTTCAAGCTGGTGCAAAAATAGAACGTATCTGTTTCAATGGTCGCTACATCATTGGGAATTTGAATGCTTATCAGGCCGCTGCATGAGTCAAATGCACTGCGTCCAATACTTGTTACACCATTTGGCAGCGTGACGTTGGTCAAATTAACGCACCATCCGAAAGCGGAATTTCCTATGCTGTTGACACCGCTTGGAACTGTATACGACCCGCTTTTGCCTCCCCCACATGCGATAAGCGTGGTTTTATTCTTGTTAAACAAAACGCCATCCGAATTGTTACTATAATTCGGATTCGATGGATCCACCGTGATTGAAATCAGCGCAGTGGTTGAATAAAATGGATTCCCTGCTATGCTTGTAACACTGGCCGGAATTTCCACCGTCGTCAAACTGTTGCAGCCGTTAAATGCAGAACTTCCTATGGTTGCGACGCTGTTCGGGACCATGTAGTTGCCTGCTTTGGCTCCAGGGCACTGTATAAGAGTGGTTTGATTTTTATCGAACAAAACCCCGTCTAAACCGCTACTGTAAGCTGCATTTTGTGGATCGACGGTTATGGCATTCAGGTTTGTGCAATACGTGAATGCACCATTCCCGATGGAAGTCACACTGCTCGGAACTGTGACGCTTTGGAGGCCGCTGAAAAAGAAAGCTAAATTTCCAATGCTTGAAACAGCATTTGGAATTTGGATGCTAGTCAGATTTGTGCAACTACCAAACGCTTGGTCTCCGATGCTGGTCACGCTACCGGGGAGCGTTACACTGGATAGGCTGGCACAATTAAGAAAGGCATAATTTTCAATACTTGTAACGCTGCTCGGAATTGCGAACGTCACGCTGGTAATCGTGAGATTGCTTCCAAACGCATGGATCCCGATACTGGTGACAGGCAGGCCAAAAATTGTCGCGGGAATGTTCACCGCATTGCTACTGCCGGTGTATCCTGTAATTGTGACTACCCCGCCGGAACTCGACCAAACGAGCCCGTCAGAAGTAGTCCCGCTACTTTGCGCATGGACTGCGGTGCAAAGAGATAAAACCAGAAACAACGGCAACGTCCCCGCCCAGAAAGAATATCCAAACCGAGGGCGGAGCGGAACTGGTCGTCGGACGGCGTTCATAAAGGAGTCTTCCACAGTGCAAGATTTTCAGAGCTGCATTTCGCTGTCAAACTAGAATATTGATGCGTGCTAAAGAAAAGAGCCCCGATGAATCCAAAGGATGAATCGGAACTCTCCCCTTTGGACACCGACGAGGCAACAATGGCAATGCTCCACTGCCCATTCACCTGTAGTATGTTTTCTCGTTGTGACGGGCCACGGTATTCAAATCGTTGACAAAAGCGAGCAGTGAGGCGTTAAACGCGTTCTCAGGCCATTACAGTGAGTAGGGTGCCGTGATGATTTGGGTAATGAACGCATTCTTGTTGTCCGAAATAGGGCGCAGGCAACGAGGACAACATTTCTCTTGCCCTCAGCCGTCCATTTGTTAATTCGCCCCTATATGCCAAAGCTCAACAAATCCGCCCTTCTCGCCACCATTGCCAAGGAAACAGACACCGACCGAAAGACAGCCGCGTTCTTTCTCGATGTCATCACTGATATTGCGATGCGTGAGGTGAAGAAGAACGGGGAGTTCACTTGGCCTGGTGTCGGCAAGCTGGTGAAGCAAAAGCGGAAGGCACGGATGGGTCGTAATCCAGCAACGGGCGAGAAGATCAAGATTGCTGCAAAAACAGTGGTTAAATTCAGGGTGGCGAAGGCTGCCAAAGAAGCTGTTTTGGCTGGGAAATAGTGCTGCGACGCTGTGGATGTGCATGCCAGCCATTCGACCGTTTTCAAATGCACTTCATCGTTCTCAAGTCATCGCTTTATGGGAATCGAGCTTCGGCTACTCAACGACGCACAATCGCCCGGACATCATAATCGATAAAAAGCTCAAAGTCCGCGACGGGCTCTTTTTTGTCGCTCTGGATGACACGAGAGTGATTGGGACAGTGATTGCGGGTTATGACGGGCATCGTGGTTGGCTTTACTCGCTTGCAGTCGCTCCCCTTTATCAGCGTAAAAGGGTTGGGACTTTGCTCGTTGCCCATGCCGAACGTGCATTGGCTAAGCGCGGATGTGTAAAGATCAACCTTCAGATATTGGGAGGAAACGAAAAGGTGATTGAATTTTACAAGGCCCTTGGCTTCTCAGTCGAAAACCGAATCAGCATGGGAAAAACACTCAAGGAAAACCTTCCTGCCGAGTAATCACTGCAACACTGCAATCACTGCAATTGCACCTCATTGCAGTAATTCAGCGGTGCAAGTGTAGAACCTATCCCAAAACTCATATTATTAAGCCACACTCCGCCCGCGAGACCCGATCAATACAGGAGAGTTGGCATCCTGCATTTCACGGAAAACGGGTTTTGGGATAGGTTCTAGTTACTGCAGCAGCAGCATTCTTTAATGCTGCTGCAGTGCTGCACGGATTGCAGGATGGGTATTGTTACCATTTTCCGCTGTGGTTGTTCCCTTGATTGTCTCGTTGCCGTTGCTCTTTGTCCAGTGTTGCGTCGAGTTCTTCAAGAGCGTCCCTGCCAACAAAAGTAGCGGATAGTGGGTCAATCTTATCTGCACGACGAAGAATGCCGGAGGTGACAAGGCCGGCGCAAATCCAAAATGTTCCAAAAAGCCACTCATACGTCATAACACTACGGAACAGCTTGGGGTCTTCATCACGCTTGATTTTAGGCAGCATAACTGCAACACCCCTATTACCAGCAGAAGCAATACCTCGGTGCTCATCGTATGCAGCCATCCCTAAAGCCAGGCATCCAAACAAAATCAGCGCGCGAGGGACAAAACGATTCATTTCGTTGAGTGAGTTTAATCCCGATTATCAAAAATGCTTCTATGGGCTGAACACATAACGGTCGTATGCGCCGAATCACCATTCATGTCCAGAAAACTTTGATGAGTTGGTGCCGAGGTGCAGCATGTGCAATTGCACCTCATTGCACCATTGCACCTGCCGTGTTGTGCATTGGTGCAGCAGCAGCACGTTTAGTGCTGCTGCACCTATTGCACTGGTTTTGCAGTAAAGGAAAGAAGTGAGTTACCATTGCACCAGGTCCATGAGCGTTGTTTTGGCATTTCACCGATAATGGTGCATGTAGTGAAAAACTTGCCACCACTACCATTCCGGACAGTTCGGACGGATAACGCCTGCTGGCTTAATGTTCAACTGCAAGGGTTCCCCGCAAAGTTATACATTTCCAGCCTAGGATTGTATGGCTAGGGACCCTTCACAATTTTGTCCGGGTCAAGTTCCAAATTGCGTGAACCGGACGGGTTGGCGTAAATGAGAGCGTTAAAAGGTGTCGGAGGAGGTTGAAAGTGCGCAGCAATATCGACAGTCATGCGGCCATAGATCCCTCCATTTCTGATTTTGAAGTAGTAAGAACGGGTGAACTCGGATGTCCAATGCTGCATGTTCGCGGGCATTTTGTTTGTCGTAGCCGCTAAATAGCCGTCGGCAGGTGCTTCATACGGATGGGGGGTGGTATATTCAATCATTCCGCCGTCTGGACTCTCAATAGTTACAGACCACTCGAAATGCTTGCCGGAGACAATATTCACTGGATTACGGATCAGGCTCACGATCATGTCACCGCCTTCCTGCACTCGCTTGCCCTTCAACAAATCAAACCGCACGGCACTCCCATCGCACGGAACTTTCTCGTGTATTTGGGCAATGACCATCGGCTCAGCACCTTTGCATTTCCAAACCTTAAAAATTATGGGATAGGCCGGGTCTGGTGAATAATTCTGATTGCGAGTCTGGCTAGGTGATCGTGAACTATATTCATAACCTTTTTTATCGAAACCAAAGCCTGCCATTGCGCCGTATTGACCGATAAAGTGGAACTTTCCTTCGGAATCGGTTGTCGTATAGTATTGTTTGCTGACAGTGTGAATGCCATCACTTGCAAATTCCAGCACTCCCATTGTTGCCCTTGCATCAATTACTGGGTTTCCATACTGGTCAATCACCTTCCCAAACGTGTCCATCGGCTTGCTGTTCATCTCAGCCTGCATTTCCTTTCGGGCCATCTCCTCAGTTACAATTGCAATAGAGGGTTCTGCCCGAGCACGGCTTAGCACATTTTTCTCCTCTGTCATGTTCGGTTTCGCCTTTGTGGCTATTTCGCTTGCTATATTCGCTATTCGTTCGTGTGTGCGATGCCATAATACTAACGCGCAAGCGCTTATTATTAGAGCGCCTCCCATCCATAAAGGTCGTGTTTTCATCTCTTGTTACGCGTAATTTGCAGAATTGATTGCAGCAATATCTAAACTGGTCAACATTTGCTGACCGCAAGTTTCTACTATGACATTAATAGAGTAAATAGGCGAAGTGCGAGAAGTAACGTCCAAGCTAAAAGAAAAGTGCTCCGCATGAAGCGAAACACTCCTCTTTGAACTCTCCACAGACAACTCATTGAACTCTACAGACCACTCTTCGACCACTACAATCGCCGTCTATCAGCCCTACAAGCCGTCTTCTCCCTATCCACGGCAATTGAAGCCTTCCATTTTGGCACCCTCACGGATTGGGCAACAGCGTCATCCCCCAAGTATTCACGAACGTCCTCAGCCAATCTATCCTTGAGCCCATAGAGACTGGCGTAGAGGTGTCCCGAGCGTTCTGCCGTGGCTTTCATCGTCTGTCCCTCTGCCATGCCTTTGATGATGACGCCATACCGGTAGTCGTGCGTGGCGATGAACACCTCCCAATCCACATTTCTTCCTGCCGTCATCGCTGGGTCTTCATGCTCCGACGCCAGCAATTGTTCGAGAGTGATTGGTTCGTCGAGTTCAGGGTCGTATCCCACTTCTTCCTCAAGGGACAACACCGCACTATTTCCATCCAATTGTGTTCCGGCCGCCATTGTATCGACCCTGCTTGAGCCTTGGCTTCTGCGGCCCGATTTCATGTGCAACACCGTGTAGAATGCGATGGTGCCGGCGGTGAATTGCTTTCCGCTCTCTTCTACTCTGTGGAGCATTTGAGCCGCGATGGTGATGGCGTCTTGGAGCAGTTCTTGTTCATCTTCTGCTCCTACGGGTCTCACTGACTTCGGCACCAGTGTTCGTAAACGTGGTGCGATTTGTTCAACAAGCAAATTTCCGGCTTGTTCGGTCATTGTGGTTTCCTCCTGTGGTTGAGGTAGCCGCATGAGCTCACCTCATGCAGCCACCGTTTGTTTTTGGTGTGTGTGCCGCATGGGCAGAGAGTGTTCAGAGAAATGTCCCGCACTTTCCTCTGCTCCCTATTGTTTACGAATGACGTGTGGAAAGTTTTACACGGGCCTCTCCTGATTCATTCCAGCTTCGTATAAAACGCACCTGAATTGCCAAAGTGTTCAGAGCGCGGTGGTAACTATTCATCCTCAAAATTCACCTTCACACATGGTTGACAGTGATTGGGCCAGCCACGGTGTTTGAGTATCCAATCCACCACAAACTGTTCCACGGATATTCTTGCTTCCTTACGTCCGAGTTCAATGTATTCCTTGGATTGCGCAAGTGATTCAAGCCGTGGTGATATTTCCTTTTGTAGTGCTTGAAGGTGCTCGTGCTTGTCAAATTTTAGGAAGCCCGAGTGCGACCATGTAGAAATTGTGTTGGTATCAATGGCGACTGGAAAAATTGGACGGAAAGGCGGCGCGGTGACGAAAGCGATGTGCCTGGTGTCGTCAATGTTCAGGGTCCATTTGTTGCGGAGTTCAATGGCGTATCGGTATGTTGCTTGAAGTTTAATCTCAGATGATGTGGCGCCAAAGAATGAGCCTGTCTCCTTGTGGAATGTCTCTGTTCTTTGAAATCCGTGTGTTATGAGCATTCCTCCGGGTATTCTCATGGAAGCGAGTTCAGGGTGGGTCTGGGGATTGAATGATAGATCTGCACACTCTCCCAGGAATACGAGTGTGCCGATGATTGTTAAGGCCAAGAGTCTCATTGTTACCTCCTTTCTCTTGGAAATGAAAAGCCGACTCCTTTGTAGGAAATCGGCTCTGGTTGTTTTAGAAAAGCAGCCTTTGGTGGCTACTTCTCCGGCGATGTATTATACCACAAAAACGAAGGAAACTTCAGTGTGTCGTCCTTGAACTTTATACCAAAAGCCAGTTCAACGCGCGAACGTAGTGGCGAATGCAATAAACATAGAGCCACCCAATATATTTTAGCTCTAATCATCGGGAGCAGTGGAAGGCTGAGGAACAAATACGGCACGATAGAACGTTGACGGGCCAACAGCGGAATTTGGATCAATAAAATTGAATGGCGCTACTGTTGTGAGTATCGGTGCCCAATTTATTAAATCAGAAGAATACTGAATTGTGTATGAATAACCAGGAATGCCAGACACAGAAAATTGAAAGTCTCTCCCGCTACTTAAACCAATGTTCGTGAGTTGTGGGACGACGGTAGTGATTGACGGGGACGCTATAGTGTCCATGTATCCAGGGCCAGAACTCGCAGTTCCCGGATTCCACGAAGACATAACAAAGCTCAACGAAGCCGATGTCGATACCTGACTATGAATGGAGAAGCCCTGCATCGAAGTTCCCGGTGCAATGTCGCCCATATACGGCGCGACTCCGCTACTACAAAACCAATCCACATAGGAGAAATTGTCAGTGACAAAACTCCAACCTGCGGGGCTTGACGTAACACTGAATGGGGCGTTAACCACGAGATGAAAAGCGTTGAGCTGAAATGAACTATTTGCCGGCTCATCATTGAAAACCGTGTAGCTAAAGTCTCCTCCTAATATCAGAGCAGCCGCATGAGACTGTATTGCGTTTTGGATCGCAGCTGCAACAATTGAGTTTGCCTGCGGAGTTCCTGCTAACCACTGAACATGAATATGATTTTCATGAATATCTCCGATTGAAACGGGAACTGCACCTTGTTCCGCTATGGCTGTTCCTTGAGTGGCGGCAGCAGTTGCCAATGCCGGGTAAAAATCGTCGTGCAAATCTAACATCGTCCTCACGCCATCGATTACGGCGAAAGTGGGAACCGGCTGCAAATCGAGGGCCTGACCTACTGTATGTTTGCTGTTGGGGTGAACGCTTCCGATAGCTAAATTCCTTCGTGGATTGCGAAATGCACTACTGATAACAACATTTGCGGTTGATGGAATTGGAATGCTCTGGGTTCCAATTATTAGAGTCGAGCTACGATATGCACTTAAAATTGCACTATAATGACCAGGAAGGTCCACTGATGCTTGAACACTATACGGACTCTCATTATAGGTGGCTCCAAGAGATGGCACTATCACATTGCGACTAGGCACGGGCACATTAAAATCGTAGTATTCCTCCCGTAGTGTGTCCGTTTGATCCTGAAGCAACGAGCCTAAATTGGTGGCTGACAAACTGGACTTGTTCGATTGTCCATTGGAATCTAACTCAGCGATTACCTCAAAGCCGATCGGATCATTGGCGGCAGTGCTTGCAGTAGCCCAGGTAGTTCGACGATTAGTTACGAAAGCGGGATTGTCAGATGGGGAAAATGTAAACGTTGATACTCCTCCACCATCGGTATTCTGAATTTGGTCTCGTGGGAATCCAGAAATTCCTCCGGCAGGTCCTATTCCCATTACCGTCCATTTAACCGCCATTCCTTGATTTGGAGGATTGACTTTAGCTTGGAGAGTAATCGTGTCTGTCGCTATGAAAGAGTGTAGATTACCTGTGGTTGATGGCGTCTGTAACGACGAGATGCTTAAAGTAGGAACTGGCGTAAAGCTAAAACTATCCCAACCAATCCCGTTTTCTAATGGACTTTGCAGAATGTTGACGATCTCCAATCTCGTAATGTGTGCGTAGGCACTCAAATCAACGAACTCATTCCCGGCCCCACCGAGACCGATTAAATCAATAGTCGTTGTATAAGTATTATTTTGGAAGATTCGGAATTGCGCGTCTACCCCTGCAACATTTGGCTCAATCGCAAAAAACGTCAGATTGTTAACAGGGGACGTGAAATCGATGTAAGTGTCGCGAACGCAATCTATAGAGCCTCCAATCGGACCAGTGCATATAATGTTGCCCGTCGAAAAACTATAAACATAATTTGCGCATCCTTGGGACGAGGAAAAGATCACACCCGGATATTGAGAGGTGAGAAGAGTGCCGCTTGGCAGATCGTCGAACCCGATGAAAACCGATTCCGCAAAACTGTGCATCGAGATTGCAAAAAAAACGAAAATGTGAAAGATTTTCATTCAATTCCGAAATTCGTATTTGGTTTCTTGCGAACAGCGTGAGCGAGCGCTCATTTATCATTCTCTCTAGGCTTCGCATCTCGGCAAGCATTTTTTCCTGTGGTTTCGCCCGAGGAATGTGAATCAGCACGCAGAGAAATGGATCACTCCCTGAACGGAGCGACGTTCTCGCCAGAGTCTGTGATGAGGCTCCCCTTGGTCGCCCTGGTGTTCATTGAGGCACTCGGCAGGTATTCATTGGTCCTCATGGACAGGGCTCATTTGCGCATTCATTGAAGTTGTTTCCGTTTCTCTGGTTCGGCTGGTCCATTATCTTCATCTCCAAAGAATGTTAAGTCCCAGAATTTCCCTTTTCAACAACTCACAAGTTAGCATTTCAAGAGAAACGTTTCTAAAATTGACTATCATGGACTTGGACCTTGAAACAGTATTACGTCTATGAATTCCAGCGCGGTCGCCAAACGTTGAATCCATCAAGTCGTGTATAGGTAAATGTAATATATTATGCGTGTCGATACTTTAAGTCCATCCCCTATGCTCACTTGCATCCTGTTTTCTTGCTTTTCTCAATTCGCCCCGGCCAATCGGACTATGTTTTGGCGTCCAACAAGGCTATAGGATGGCTTGAATTAGCACCTGGAATGAGGCTAGCGCGTGTGTTCCTGGCTGTTTCGGGTAAAGGGTGCGTATCTTGGAATACTCACGTTTGTTCCTCTTCCTGGCAAAAAGAATCAATGATGCGGTAAAGCAATTCCGTCTTCAGGACCTCGTCGAGCCATTCTGCTGTCTGCTCGTAGAAACATAACCCTTCCACACTCGTTTCCCATATCCCTTGCTTTTGCTTCGCGGTCCACCCTCGCACGCATTTTTTTATGGTGTGTTCAATTTGGGCACTTAAGTCCGTATTGCAGCCCCCGTTTTTTATATACTCACAGCGGGCAAGAGTCACAACATCCAAACTTTGACCTGGCAACTTGATCCGACTTGCTTTTTCGAGAATCTCTTTAATCGCATCAGCCTGGTTCATGTTCAGAAATGGGGGTGCTTTTGAATCTCTTGAATCACTCGTAATGTCAATCCA